>Ga0194063_10002289_pt1 | contig 11994 bp, 9 predicted proteins | sample SepL3720m_MetaG_FD_155459 | JGI IMG/M metagenome (GOLD analysis project Ga0194063, IMG submission 155459) | Anoxic zone freshwater microbial communities from boreal shield lake in IISD Experimental Lakes Area, Ontario, Canada - Sep2016-L373-20m | ecosystem: Environmental > Aquatic > Freshwater >... | reverse complement strand
TCTCAAACCAGGAGTAACATTCACCCAACTTAATATACTTTCCAAACACCACTCAGACAATGAATGTGCTACGATTATGGAGAGAGAAAAGCAGAAATTATTTACCAAGATTAACCTAAAACCTATCGATTTCTAAAACCCGATTTCATGCTCATTATTCAATGAGAAAATACTGTTTAGGTTCTTGCTTATTATTAAATGGTGTAAAATATGGCGTATGGGTCTTGAAGCCAAAGTTCAGCTCGTAGGTGTGCCGTTTAATCGAAATCTTCATGTCAAAGCCTTATTAAGGAGAGTGGATTATTATTAGTCAATCGAAAGCGGCAATGATCGAAGCAAGAAGCAAAAAACAAATTACCAGAGAACATGGTGAATAAATCGCCGCCGTAATTCAGGGAGCGAATAAGAGACCTCTCAAAACAACTGGATTTGGATACCAAGAAAATGTTAAAGGATTTAAAAAGGACACAAACAGGAAAAAATATCGTGCCCGTCAACTTATGATACAGATGAAGAACAGAGTTGTTGAATTTCCATAGATTATATGAAAGAAAAAAATACCATTTCCATTAGAGAATACGATGATTCATATAAAAACCAAGTCATACAGCTTGTTGGCGAGTGCTTGGTGGATCAAAGGATTATAAAGGCAAACAGTCTTCCTATCGACGATGATGATTTGCAACATATTTCGCAGGTTTATATTGAAAGAGGAGGATTTTGGATTGCCCTTGTTAACAATGTGGTGGTAGGAACGGTCGGTATCCAAAACAGGGAAGGAAATTTAACAAAATTGAAGCGGATGTTTATAAAAAAGGAAATGAGGGGGACAGGATTGGGTTTCAATCTTCTTGAAACGGCGCTTTCCTTCGCCAAAGAAAAGGGATATACAAAAATTACACTTAATACTCATAAAAACATGAAGCGCGCACATCATTTTTATGAGAAGAACAAGTTTATCTTTATTAAAAAAACAGGAGATGTAATGTTGACTTATGAAAGAGAATTGTAGTTATTTATTGAGTGCTTTCTTATAATACTGACTATTAACTAATTTATCGAGCTCTTTCCATCTTCTGTCTTTTATCGCGTGCGGCACGTCATCGGGAATGTGTTTGTATGCATGGGTTCCGCGGCGGTTTGAGTAAATAGAAATAAAAGCTCGATCGAAATTGATTTTTTCGCATAGTTTTACGGTGTTTTGATATTCCTCCTCTGTTTCTCCACAAAATCCCACAATAATATCCGTCGTAATATGCGCATCTGGAATCTTTTTTTTAATTCGTTCCACTAAATCAACATATTCCTGTGCAGTGTACCATCTGTTCATTCGCTTGAGCACCGCATCGTCTCCTGATTGCACTGCCAAGTGAAAAGTGCGCGTAATATTTTTTTGCTCCGCAATAGTATCTATTAATTCTTCAGAAAAATCCCATGGATTACTTGACATGAAGCTTACTTCATCAAATCCTATTTTTGCTACATCAGCTAACAAATGAGGAAATAGGGTGGGAATGCGATTTTTTCCCAGATGTTTTACATAGATTGGCTTTAGATCTTGCTGTTTTTTTCCCTCAAGTACGATATCTGAACCATATGAGTTTACATTTTGACCAAGCAGTAATACTTTTTTGTATCCTTTTGAAAACGCCTCTTTCGCCTCTTTGATAATATCCTCAAATGCCCGACTTATTTCTCGCCCTCTTGTGTACGGAACCACGCAGTAGGTACAAAAATTATTACACCCATTTGTTATCGGGATAAGCGCAGTTTCTTTGTCTTGTCGAAGCGGCATAAGCTCAAATCCAATTTCTTCAAGGGGGATGAATTCATCTACTGCGGGCATACGGCGACGAAGCTCTTTTAGTATTTTTCCTGTTTTATCTCTCATTGCCATTCCCGTCATACACCCTGTTATTACTATTGTAAATTCTTCATTATTCTTTAGTTTATTTTCTTTAAGAAGCTTGAGATTATTTACCATTCCATATACTCTATTTTCTGCTGCTTCTTTTATCATGCACGTGGTAATCACCACATAATGTGCTTCTTCAAAAGAAGTGGCTTTCCTCATTCCTGCAGCTTCACAATAAGCTGCAATTCGTTCAGAGTCCGCGACATTTTGTTGACAGCCAAATGTATGAATAAAATACTTTTTTTTCATGCTTGTGCCTTTTTTTGCTTGTCAACAACAATAAAGAAGATAGCAAGAAGAAGAGCGATAAGACAGAATGCAATGAGCTTTTGTACTCCATTAAGCAGGAGACTCGCACATCCTAAAATTGCGGTAATAAGCCAATAAAAAATTGCTATTCGCCGTTTGCCCCATCCCAGCTCCATCAGTCGATGATGAAGATGTCCCCTATCCGCCTTAAAAGGGGACGCCCCCTTTCGTATGCGTCGAATGAGAGTATAGATCGCGTCTACCATAGGAATAGCCAATACGAGGACAAAAGTCCCAATCTTTCCAAAAGAAAGAATAGAAAGAATACCGAGCCAAAACCCTGCCAGGGCGCCTCCTCCATATCCAGGCATAATCATCTGAGGGAAAAAATTAAAGGGAAGAAAACCGATAAATACACCAGAGACTATCACTGCAAAAAATAAAACATTAGAGGTACTCACATCATGCGCAATAAAGCGCTGAGAGAGGAGCCCTAAAAAAAGAGCTGCTACCGCTACGAATCCTGGCATTTGCCCATCCACTCCTTTACTCCAATTGATCATATTCGTAATCCAAGTGAGCCAAATAAGCGCGATAAGATCAGCAAGAGGAAGAATGGAATGAGTGCTTCCAAACAGTTCAAAGGTAACTCTCCAGGTGTCAAGACGTATCACCCCACCAAAAGGATTTGAAACAAAGGGAATCCCTAAACCAAACCCAATGACAATTCCGGAAATAAGTATATTGATTCCAAACCGAAGATAGGGAGAAATATCATAATAATCATCCAGTAGTCCCACAATAATGGTGAGAGTGCTCGCGATAATAATGCCAATATAGAGCTTATTCAGAGTGACAAAAATTAAAGAGGTAATAATAAAAGCAAGAAAGAGCGGGAGACCTCCCCCTCGAGGAATCAATCCAATATGAGTATGAGCGGGGTGCTTTCTCAGCTTACTATCGGTAATAAGACCAAGATGTTTTGCAAAAAAAATTGTAGGAGGAGTCAGAAGATAGGCAAAACTCGCAGCCATTCCAAAAGCTAATACATATTCCATAACAAGTATCAAGAAACTAACAAAATAATACGAATGAATAAATAGGTACAAATTCCAATAATCGTCAGATTTGCGTATTTAAGTATTGATTTTTCAAAGTCCTCTCGATGAAAATAGGTGTTGTAGACAAATGTATTAAAAATATATAAGACGTTCATGAGGATAGGAATAAGGAATATCATCCACCATTCAACTAGTTGATCTTCACCAATGGGAAGAGAATAAAAAAGGGGAATCTGTGGAGGAATCGTATACATCCTCAAAAAATAAACCCCCAACTGAATAAGATTTGAGCTTAAAAGCAAGCCTATCATATGGTCTCTATTATACTAGTAAACTTACCACTTGCAGGAAGAAATAAAATACAGTAATATCTCCGCATGACATAAAAAGTTCAGAAACTCCTTACCCTATTTATTAATCATTTATTTTTTTAACATGATTGACAAAGCTCTCCAACAACTTGTAAAAGAAGAAAAAAAACGACAAAAGGAAGGGATAGAGCTTATTCCCTCAGAAAATTTTGCTTCAGCATCAGTGCGTGCATATTTAAGCTCTGAGTTTGTTAATAAGTATTCTGAAGGATATCCAGGAAAGCGGTATTATGGAGGGAATGAAGTGGTCGACAAAGTAGAAATCCTTGCTCAAGAACGGGCAAAGAAATTGTTTGGCGTCCCCTATGTCAATGTTCAGCCATATTCAGGCTCTCCTGCAAACCTTGCTGTATATTTGGCTGTTTGTAAGCCAGGAGACAGTATTATGGGGCAGGGACTTACCGCTGGAGGACACCTTACTCATGGACACTCCGTATCCGCAACTGGACTTTTTTATACGAGTCATCAATATGGAGTAGATACAACAAAAGATGACCTTTTTGACTATGATGCAATTCTTAAACTCGTCCTTGAACACAAGCCAAAGCTCATATGGGTAGGGGCAACGGCACATCCGCTAATTTTTAACTACAAGAGATTTAGTGAAATTGCGGAAAAAGTAGGAGCCGTGCTTGCTGCAGATATTTCTCATATTGCAGGACTTATTGTGGGTGGAGTTCACCCCAGTCCAGTTCCCCATGTTCATATAATAACTTCCACCACGCATAAAACCCTTCGGGGTCCCCGTGGAGCTATGATTATGGTTACTCAAAAAGGATTAGATGTATATCCAGACCTACCAGATAGAATCAATAAGGCAGTATTCCCCGGTCTTCAAGGGGGGCCTCATGATAATCAAACAGCTGCAATAGCCGCAGCACTTGAAGAAGCGTCCACTAAACAGTTTGCCCAATATACTCATCAAATAGTAAAAAATTCAATTGCTCTGGCTGATGAATTAAAGAAACAAGGAATGACGCTCGTTGGAGGGACTTCTCAAAATCATCTCATATTAGTCGATTTAACCAACACAATGGGTCCAGGAGCGGGCATATTCATGCAGCGCGCTCTTGATGCGGCTGGTTTGACGATGAATAAGAATACAGTTCCGGGAGAAAAATCTTCCCCATTTTATCCCTCAGGGCTGCGCATGGGGACTCCAGCTGCAACAAGTCGTGGAATGAAAGAAAAGGACATGAAAAAGATTGGAAAATATATTGGAGCAATCTTAAATATCATTAAGAAATATTCGTTACCCGGTGAAAAAGAAGAACGACTAAAGCTTCTCAAGGAGTTTGCTCTTTTTATCTCAAGTAATGAAGAAATAATAAAGATACGAAATGAAGTAAAAATAATGGCTAAGAAATTTATCTTGCCATAACCGAGTACGATCCATTGTTGTCTACAATGAATGCCCGTATTGGATATACTGGCAACGTATCTCGAAATGCTCCTTTATCTATGAGCACCTTTCCCACAAACCAGGGAAGTTCAGCATACGTTTTTTTATACAAATACACTTTGTGTGTAGGAAGATAGTATTCTGCGACGTGAAAATCATATTCATGAGTGATATATACTACGTCGTTTACTCCTATTTCACTACGTATAGCAGCAAAAGTATTTTTTAGAGGAGCTTTTGTTCTCATGAGTACTTGAATTTGAGAATAGGACAATAAAAAGAAAACAAGCATTCCCATAACGGCGAGGCGAAGATATCTATTTTCAATAGACTCAAGGTTAGTTATGAGAAGTAGTGTCATTCCAACTGATGAAAAAATAAGATAACGGGGAAGAAACACTGGCTTAAAAAAGGAAATAATATAACAAAGCAATGGAATGGCAAAAGCCCATCCGATGAGAAGGAGAAAGTGAAGTTTTTTTTGATGCGTAGTATTTTTGAGTGAACCAAAAATAATAGTCGAACAAACAATTAATGAAATATATGATAAGAAAGATACGACAATCCAAGCATCTCTCTCATATCCTGTAAGAATAATCGCAGGAAGAATAATAAGATCTTTCCACGTAGAAGGCGCTATCCAAAATGATTGTCCGAGGGGAGGTTTTGCAATAAAAAGAACTATGATCCAGGGAATGTACCATACTGTAGCTTTGAGAAGGGGGAGAAAAAAATGTATGCGCTCTTTTTTGTGAGTCGTGAAAAATATAAATATGACCTGGAAGATGATTACAATAAGAAGAAAATAGTGAGTGAATAATGCCACTAATGCAGTATAGGCATAGAGTCTATACTTTTTTTTCATTACTGCGTAAAAAAGAAGAGTTGCTAGAAAGGCCATTAAGCTATACATGCGCGCTTCAAATGCATAGTAATGAAGAAGGGGATTTATTATAAACAGTAATAAGTATAGGAGAGATTTTTTTTCACTATATTTAAAAATCTCATTCAGTATCAAAAACACAACATATAAAGTTGCCCAAAAAAATACAAAAGAAAGACTGCGGAGCGCTACTTCAGAAGTACCAAAGATACTCATCCAAATCTTAAGTAAAACATAGTAAGCGGGGGGGTTTGCATCTTGAGCTGTAGACCAAAGGAGTTGATGAAGGGGGAGGCGGGCCATAAGATAGGAAAAGGCTTCATCTCGCCAAAAACTTGATACAAAAAATGCAAGGGGTGTTTTAGTAAAAAGAAACTGAATCATAGTTTTTCAGTAACTTTATAGGTGATATTTTTTTTCAAAATGATTCTTGTATGTGATTCAAGGGCAGGGAGCGCTGAGAGAAAAAAGGAAATGATAGGAAGGAAATACCACTGAATAATCATAAGGGGAAGTGAAGCGATAGACGTATCTACCTTCATTTTTTTTCTGATATTAATATCAATGTACACATATACAAGAATCATCGAAGAAGAAATGGTAAGAATAAATCCAGACAGTTGAGGAAGAAGAAATCCAAGGACAGTGTTTTTAAATGCGGGATTTATGAGTGCTGGTAGGGAAGCGCTTATCGTAAGGATAAAGAATGAAACGGGCCAAAGCAGATGATTTTTTGAAAGAAATGTAATTTTCTTGAATTTGATTCCAAAAGGGATATGAGGGGTTGTGAGAGACTTTCGCATAGCATATCCTATATCACTTACTCCCCATGCCCATCTTTTTTCTTGTTCATATCTACTTTTAAAGGTTTTTAACATACTTCCGGAAAATACAGCATCACTTCCGATAAGAGTATACAGGGGGATTGTTTTTACCTTGCCTCCATACTTAAAAAACGCCTGTAAGTATACGTGCCAATCTTCAGGAATAATATCTACATCCCAGTAGTCAATCTCATGAATAAGCCAGAGACTTACAGAGTAGGTCGAAATCTGAATAAGATTATCTTTTTGAGATAAAAATGAGAGTCGCATTATAGAAGATAATGTTGCTTGAATACGTATAAACAGAGGAAGTTGCCAAAAGTTATTATAAAGAAGTACTGGGGCCCAATAAAAATGATAGATATTATCTTTATCATGGACAAAAGAATGAGTTAAATAAGAAAAATAATTTTTTGGGAGGACGCTATCAGCGTCACAGATAGTTAACACCACCTCTTTAGGATTAAGCTCCCTATTTTTCACATAATCTGAAACAAGACGTGCAGCGGCAGTTTGATTACTCGCCTTCCCCGCTTCTTCATGAGATTCTAAAACATGGTAAGACTCAATGATATCCGAAAAAAAATACCCATACTCTTTTTTTATCGCCATTGCTTTTTCAGGAGCATCTGGTTCCCTTTTCTCAAAAGCCAACACTAATATAATTTTCTTAAAAGGATAATCGTTCTCCACAATATGATCTAGAGTTGTTTTTAGCTTGTATAAAGGCTCCTTGTAGTTGGGGATAATAATAAAATGAGTAATCTGATTAGTTTTACCTGTTTCTTTCTTCACGAGTGAATGGAAGGATATTTTGTCAAATGATTGCAACAAATTATATGAAAGGCTGCTGTAATAGACAGTTTCTAGACAACTATAGAGAAAATAAAGATCAAATATGATGATGAAATATGCAACAAGCGCAGGATGAAATGGAGAAAGCCATAATGGAAGAGTGATAAGAAACCAAGATAATATGGGGATACTCAAATCAAATATTCTACCCAACAATGGATGGCAATTACTTTTCTCTGACATGAGACTATTATACCGCAGTATAATAGTCTCATGTCACCATTCAACAAACAATATACTCAATTAAACGAACGGCAGCGTCAAGCGGTTGATTCAATCGAGGGCCCTGTAATGGTAATTGCAGGCCCTGGAACAGGGAAAACACAGATTCTTACTCTTCGAATTGCACATATTCTGCTTAAAACACAGGTCAACCCAGAAAATATTCTTGCTCTTACTTTCACCGAAAATGCGGCAGCTGAGATGAAGGAGAGGTTGAGTGTGCTTATTGGTCCCGATGCATTTCGGGTTCAAATTAATACGTTCCATGGGTTCTGTAACGAACTAATTCAAAAGCATTTCGATGTATTTCATCATTTAGCATCCTATATGCCAATAAGCGCGCTTGAGGAGATACAGATGATTCAAGAAATTGTTGAAAGTGAATCGTTTATCTTTTTACGACCTCAGGGGGACCCAGCGTATTATTTTCATCCCATACGCACTGCCATATCTTCTTTAAAAAAAGAAGGAGTAAGCCCCTCTCAATTTGCAGAAGCGGTCAAGCTATGGAAGAGTGAGTTTGAAAAACGTGATGATTTAATCAATATGAAGGGAAAATACAGAGGAAAAATGAAAGGTTTCGCACTTGATGAAATAAAACACATTGAAAAAAATAAAGAGTTTGCTCGGGTATTTGAACTCTATCAGCTTAAGATGATAGAGAACAAACTCTATGACTTTAATGACATGATTATTGAGGTGGTTCAAGCATTCGAAAAGAATGAAGAGTTTCTTTCACAGATTCGCGAAACATATCAGTATATTCTCGTTGACGAACATCAGGATACTAATAATGCACAAAACACTATTATTGAATATATATGTAGTATTGACGATTTCCCCAATCTTTTTGTTGTGGGAGACGAAAAGCAGTCCATCTTCCGTTTTCAAGGAGCATCCTTAGAAAATTTTTTGTATTTCCAGAAAACATTTCCTCGGGCAACGCTTATTTCCTTGCAGGAAAATTACCGTTCTACGCAAAAAATCCTTGATTCAGCTCATGCACTCATCCAACATAACTCAGGAAGTATCTCAGGTAAGACATTGCTTTTGGCCCAGGCAAAATATCCTGAGGTTGCTATCGATCTTATAAAATACAGCAATCCTCATCAAGAGTTATTCCATATAGCAAGGTCAACTCAACTTCTTCACGAAAAAGGCGTAGCATATGACCAAATAGCCATTATCTTGCGAAAAAATATAGATCTTCATGTAGCTGCAGCGCAATTGACAAAACAAAATATTCCCGTAATACTATCTGCTGAAGAATCTGTTTTTTCAGATGTATACATAGAAAAAATTCTTTTTTTGTTGCACGCAATTAATGGCGTGGGGGATGATTCCTTGCTTTCGCGCGTCCTATTAATGGATATTTTTCCTGTGAGTCCCCTTGAGATATTCACCCTCATTCAAAATGCACGTAAAAATAAGAATTCCCTTTGGGAGTTTGCACAAAGCCGCCAAGCGTCACAATTGGTGCTTGAAACGATTCAAAAACTAATCAATTGGAAAAAGCGGGCAGAAAATGAGAGTATGGATGAATTTTTTGTGTCGCTTCTTCACGAATCTGGACTCATGGAGCGACTTCTCAAACAGTATAACTCACTTGCCATTTTGGAGAAGCTCCACGTTTTATATGAAGACATGAAAGAACTCCAAAGGAAAAATCATAGATTGACACTGAGCGAATATCTTGAATATTTAGCCCTGCTCGAAGAGCATGCAATTCCCCCACAAATTAAAATAACCAAACGTAAAACGGGAAGTGTGTTTATTACCACCGCGCACAAATCAAAAGGATTGGAGTTTGAATATGTCTTTATCCCAAAGACCACTGATTCATATTGGGGGAGTGCTCGCGGCCAATCATCCCTCATTCATATTCCATGGAAGTATCTATCCCGTACCGAGCTTACCCAAGAAAAGGAAGAAGTTGCTGAGGAGGAACGGCGCTTATTTTACGTTGCGATTACTCGCGCTAAAAAACAAATCTCTCTTTCTTATAGTGGTCAAAATGAAGAAGGGAAAGAACAACTCGCCAGTAGGTTCATTTTTGAAATTCCTTCGGAATATATTAATAAAACTATCCAGGAGGAGCTCCCTGAGGGAGCTAAACAGCGAATTATTACACATCTTTCTGTCCCCCGCCAAGATCCATCATCATTTAATAAAGATGAAATGCAAGAATATATCCGAAACCAATTTATTCATAACGGTATATCAGTAAGCGCTCTCAATAACTTTTTGAGTTGTCCATGGAAGTATATTTTTCGTAATCTTATTCGTCTTCCAGATGCCAAGGGTTACTATCTTCTACTTGGAACAGCTATCCATGAAGTGATAAAGCAATATATCTTCCAGAAGAAAAAGGGGATCGAGATGACGGAGGATGAGTTGGTGTATTTTTTCACCGAATCGGTGAATAGACTCCCGGTATCTGAAAAAGACATTGCTACACTCGTTGAAAAAGGATCGAGTATTATTCTTTCTTATTATCAGAAACGAATGAAAATGTGGAGCGCAGATCGAGAATCAGAGCTTGTTATCCCCAATATACATCTTGATACCGATATTTCCATAAACGGCAAGATAGATATGCTTGAGCTCAAGAAAAAAAATGAGGCGATAGTATACGACTTTAAGACAGGGAAGGCAAAATCACGTAACGATCTCCTGGGGCTCACAAAAAAAGAGAATAAAGACTATTATCGCCAACTAGTGTTCTATAAACTGCTTTTATCACTCTATAAAAAGGGACAGTATGTAATGACCGAAGGGGTGATTGAATTTGTTGAATCAGCAATTGATGGAGACATAAAACATGAGTCATTTGCCATATCAGAAAGTGATGTGACGGAACTTGTTGCCGATATTCACACAATGAAGGACTCACTATTAAGTCTTTCGTTTTGGAATACTACCTGTGAAGATAAAGATTGTGAATATTGTCATCTTCGGTCTCATTTTTACCGACCATTAAAATAACGCCTCTTAATTTTTAGCATAATTCCATGTGGTATCACTGAAAGTCACAAGATAGGAGAAAGGGATGGGTAATTTATACTAGATTTTTACGATAATAGTTCAAGGAGCTTCCTTTGGGGAAATCATCCAATTTACCATATAATTCATATCCCAATTTTTCATAAAATGTTGGAGCCTGCCAAGTAAACGTGTCAGTATAAGCAAAAGAACATCCTCTTTTTACACCCTCTGTTTCAGCCATTCGTACTAATTTATTTCCCCATTTTTGATTTCTCATCACTTCATCAATCCAAAGAGAATCAATTCGCATTCCATTCCAGAGAAAAGAAACAATGATCATTCCAAGAACTTTATTATTTTTATCTTTCAAAAGGATTGAGTAGGAATCAGTTTTTCTTGGATGGCCTTTGCTTGTATGATAAGACAACATTCCATCAACCATCACTTTTTTATCTTCCGGACTTGGCTCGTCATTGATTATCTCTAGCTTGAGATTATTCATAGTCATTATTTCTTTTGATGAAGCACCTCTTTACTATACATTTCGTATGTTGCTACGAGAGTGAAAATGAAAACAAGAGCTGCCGCTATAGTAATCACATTTATCATGGAAGGAAATAATGCAAAAAGGAAAATGGCAACAAGAAGAGGAATGTGTGTGCCATGGAGACCAGCTTGTATGCATTTATTAAGTTTAATTTGTGGGATAAACGTACGGAGAAGAATAAAAACAAGAACTGAAAAGATAAGAATGATAGAGGTAGATACTATCATAAATAGGAGGGGAAATATCAATAATAAGGATAGATAAAAAAAGATCATAAATGAAGGAAAAACTGAGTTAATATGCAGCATATACGATTGTATTCGGTTCTTCGTTATTTGAAAGCTCCATTCAGGAGAATAAGATTTCTTGACAACTATTTTTTTATAAGAAAATTGAAACCTATCGCTCCCCAAGAGTATGAAGGGAAGTGAAGTATCTGGCTTATTAAGAATCTCTTTTCCGTGTGCAATAAAAACAAAAATAGGCTGATTATTTTGATATATCCATAGAAAAAGAGGTCTATTTAGGTTTAGATCCAAAAATCCCTTATTTACAGATATTATAGCTTCTTCTGGAAAGACAGAAAGTGCATTAATAAACGAAGTTTTATAATCGACAATCTTCATTGGAGAAAATTGAGAGAATACAATGGATGTATATAATAGAGAAAAACATATTAT
>Ga0194063_10002288_pt1 | contig 12001 bp, 15 predicted proteins | sample SepL3720m_MetaG_FD_155459 | JGI IMG/M metagenome (GOLD analysis project Ga0194063, IMG submission 155459) | Anoxic zone freshwater microbial communities from boreal shield lake in IISD Experimental Lakes Area, Ontario, Canada - Sep2016-L373-20m | ecosystem: Environmental > Aquatic > Freshwater... | reverse complement strand
CCTGGCCGCCTGCATGGGCCCGATCCCCTCCCTGGCCCCACGACTGGTCGGTTCCAGGAGCTGGAGCCCCTCCCTCGCTGCACTCCCGGTCGCCTGCATGGGACGGATCGCTTCCGGGTCTGGACCTTCTCCACAGCTGGTCGCCTGCATCGGTTGGATCAGCCCAGCCGTTGCGCTCGTTTCGGCCGCTAAAAGCGCCTCCACAGGCCGCCGGGGAGCCGCCAGCCGGCCGATCGCCGTGATCGCCAGCATCCGCTGGCCGCCGCCGCTGCAGTCGCCTCCCAGCAGCACGCCGCCATAAGTCTCGAGAGCCTCCCTCAGGCCGCCGTACACCCCTTCCACCCAGCTCCAGGGCGTGCTGGCCGGCGCCACCAGGCCCACCGTCAGGCCCACCACCTCGGTGCAGCCCATCGCCGCCAGATCGGAGAGGTTGGCGGCGGCTGCGCGCCAGCCCACATCCGCCGCCGCGGTGGTGGCGTCGCTGAAGTGGATGTCCTCCACCAGCACATCGGTGTTGACCACCAGCGCCGGGCTCCGGGCCGCCGCCCCGGCTTCTGCGGACTCTGGCCCCCCTGCCCCGTCTGGCGCCGCTCCGCCGGGTCGTCCGGCCAGGACTGGCTTTGCCGCGCCAACCCCGGGCAGGTCCAGCAGGGCTGCATCGTCGCCGAACTGGCCAGGCGGCGCGAAGGCCCCCAGCCGGCGGATCAGCTCCCATTCGCCCAGGTCGGCGAGGGTTTCAGGTTTGGCAGCTTCAGCTCCGTCCTGCCCTGCGCCGACCATCGCCCTCAGGCGTGGGGCCGCAGATTTTCGGCCCCGTCGATCACCGTCGCCTTGATGATGCCATCGTCGGCGGTGAGCTCTTCGAGCACATCGAAGCCATCGACCACATAACCGAAGGCGGCATAGCGGCCGTCGATCAGGTTGAGGCCGGCGGGGGTGAGTTCGGGCTCGAACAGGAACAGGAAGAACTGGGACGAACCGTCCGCCAGGCTTTCGTCGGAATGGGCCCAGCCCAGCGTGCCCTTGGCGTTGAACGGCAGCACCGGCTCCGCCTTGAACATCCCCAGATCTTCGAAGGTCTGGTTGTAGAAGGGCAGCGTCTGGCCCGGCACCATGATCTCCAGCGGCACGTTCCGTTCTGCCTTGGTCTGGGGATCGATGTAACCGTCGGCGTCGCCGGCGGGATCACCGGTCTGCAGCACGTAGAAGTCCTCAGCCCGGATGAAGGGCAGCTTGTCGTAGAAACCTCGCTGCACCAGGTCCACGAAGGCACCTGAGGTCAGCGGAGCGTTGTAGCCGTCCACCACGGCGGTCAGCTCGCCCTTGGTGGTGGTGAGCTGCACAGTCGCCCGGCCCAGCAGCCTGGGCAGATCGGCGTATTCAGCCGGGATCGTGAAGGGGAACGACCCCACCAGCAGCGCTTCGGCGTCGCCGATGCTGTCGAGGGCGACCCGGCGGGCGTCAAGGAAGGCGTCGCGCTCCTGGCCATCGGCCGCTGACATCAGGGTCTCGAACTGGCTCGACAGCTGCTCGAACAGCGCCTCCGCCCTGGGCCGGTCGGCGGGCGGGAAGCTGGCCAGAATCGCCCCCCGCTTCGAGGCGAACAGGGACTGGCTGCGGCGCACGCTTGAGGCCAGGGAGGGCCAGCGCTTGGCGCGCAGATCGTCGCTGGTGCTCTCGAGCCGATGCTGGATCTCCTGCAGATCCTTCTGCTCAATCGGCAGGGCGTTGCGCAGCAGGGCGGCCGGATCGGTGACGGCGTTGCCCTGGGGCAGGGCGGCCCAGGCGCCGGGTACGGCCAGCAGCAGCAGCAGGGCCGCCAGGCAGGTGCTGCCGACCTGGCGCCAGAGGCCGGCCAGGGCTCTGTGGGCGAATCCGGAGACGCGTCCGGAGCTGGGCCCTGCCCCGACGAACGCTGGCTCTTTGCCCATGGTTCCCCTGTCAGTGGCTGGACTCTGGCACAGGTGACCGGAGCCGTTGGCGGCTCGGCCCGGGGGCCTTGCCGGTAGCCAGCCGTACAATCCATCGGATCCGAACCGCCGGAATGATCTCCAGCAACGATTTTCGAACCGGAACCACCATCGAGCTGGATGGCCAGGTCTGGCGGGTCGTCGAGTTTCTGCATGTCAAGCCCGGCAAAGGCTCGGCTTTCGTGCGCACCAAGCTCAAGGCCGTCCAGAGCGGCAGCGTGGTCGATAAAACCTTCCGCGCCGGCGAGACCATGCCCCAGGCGCTGCTGGAGAAGGCCACCCTGCAGCACACCTACATGGAGGGCGATGACTTCGTCTTCATGGACATGGCCTCCTATGAGGAGACCCGCCTGACCGCCAAGCAGATCGGCGATGGTCGCAAATACCTCAAGGAAGGGATGGAGGTGAGTGTCATCTACTGGAATGGCAAGCCGCTGGAGGTGGAGTTACCCAACTCCGTGGTCCTCGAGATCACCCAGACCGATCCCGGCGTCAAGGGGGATACGGCCACCGGCGGCACCAAGCCCGCCATCGTCGAGACCGGCGCCCAGGTGATGGTGCCCCTGTTCATCACGATCGGCGAGAAGATCAAGATCGACACCCGCACCGACAACTATCTGGGTCGGGAGTCCTGATCGCCATGCAGCTCGATCACGACCAGCTTCGCGCTCTCCTGGCCCTGCTCGGCGAAAGCGACATCCAGGAACTCTGTCTCGAAGGCGACGACTTCCGTCTGGAGGTGCGTCGCAACCTGCCCGCCACGGTGCCGGTGGCCATGGTGCAGGCCCCGGTGCAGGCCTCGCCGCCACCCCATGCCGTCGCCGCCACTGCGGCTTCCCCTTCGGTGCCGCCGCCGGCGCCGCCGGCGGCTCGCAGCGACCTGCAGGCGATCACCGCGCCGATGGTGGGCACCTTTTACCGCTCCCCGGCCCCGGGTGAGCCGGCCTTCGTGGAGGTGGGCAGCCGCATTACTGCCGGCCAGCCCGTCTGCATCCTCGAGGCGATGAAGCTGATGAACGAGCTGGAGTCGGAGATCAGCGGCGAAGTGGTGGAAATCCTGCTGGAGAACGGCACCCCGGTGGAATTCGGTCAGGTGCTGATGCGGATCAAGCCCTCCTGATTCAGCCTCGGCTCAGTTTGCTCAGCCCAGTTCCCGTGCTGTGGCGATCGCCGCCGCCATGCTTTCGGCCCTGGCCAGGCCCTGGCCGGCGATGGCAAAGGCGGTGCCGTGATCCGGGGAGGTGCGTAGGAATGGCAGTCCCAGGGTGGTGTTGACCGCGGCGTCGAAGGCCAGCAGTTTCAGCGGGATCAGACCCTGATCGTGGTACAGAGCCAGGTAGCCGTCGGGTCCGCCGGAGCCCGTGCGCCAGGCTGAGGCGGCCTCCAGCCAGCAGCTGTCGGGGGGCAGGGGCCCCTCCAGCCGCACGTCGGGATGGCGCCGGCGCCATTGCTCCAGGCAGTCCAGCAGCCAGTCCTGCTCTTCGCGGCCCAGCCGTCCAGCCTCGCCTGCATGGGGATTGAGGGCGGCCACCACCAGCCGCGGCCGGGGCGCGAAGCGCTGGCAGAAGGTCAGCAGCACGTCCAGCTTGTCGCTCACCAGCTGGCTGTTGAGCTGGCCTGAGACGGCCGCCAGGGGAATGTGGCTGGTGGCCAGCAAGGTGTTGAAGCGCCAGGGGCCGGCGGCGGAGCGGGCCGTGAACAGCATCGAGGCCGACGGCACCCCGGCCAGTTCCGCCAGCCGTTCGGTCTGGCCGGGATAGTCGTGGCCGGCGGCATGCCAGCTGCTCTTGGCGATCGGCGCTGTCACCAGGGCCTCACAGTCGCCGTGGAGCACCAGCCGGGTGGCCTCGCTGAGCCAGTCGAAGCTGGCGGCTCCGGCGGCAGCGCCGCTCTCGCCCGGGTTGATCGGCTCGGGCAGGGGCCGATCCAGAATCTCGAACCGGGCCGGATCCGCCAGTCGGCAGCGGCCCTGCAGGCGGCGATGGCTCTCGATCAGCCACTGGCGGCAGCCCACCAGCACCACCTCGCCAGGCCGGCCGGCGGCGGCCTCGTCGGCGAGCGCCCCGAGGGTCACCTCCAGACCGATGCCGGCCGGATCGCCCAGGGCGATGGCAATCCGGCGGGGTCTGGGTTTCGATGGAGCTTGCTCGCTGTCGTTGTGGCCGATGTTCCGTCTGATGTTGCTGGGAACCATCTTGCTGGTGATCGGACTGAGCTTCCGCAATGGTTGGGTGGTCGTGAACTGGAACAAGTTCCTCACCGACATCAACCTGCCGTTCCTGGCCCAGCCCGAACCGGCGCGTCACTTCCAATTCAAGGGCCAATGAGGCCAGTGCCGAGGGGACAGTCTCTCCTCACCCGGCGGCTTGTCCGCCGGTGCTGGGGTTGGCAGGGGCAGGGCAGAGCGCTGCCCGGTAGCCTTCGCGGAAACTGGGGTAGAGCAGGCGGTAGCCCAGGCCCTGGCGCAGCAGGGCGCTGCTGACACGGCGGTTCTCGCTCCAGAAACTGCGCGCCATCGGGCTCATCGTGGCGGCGATCTGCTCGTAGGTTTGCAGAGCGGGAAGTTTGCAGCCCAGCAGATGGGCGGCGTAGCCGAGGCTTTCGCTGGAGGAACACGGGTACTCGTCCGCCAGGATCAGGGTGTCCGGCCTGGCGTCGCTCGGCAGGGCCAGGTTGTGCAGCAGCGCGCCGACGATGTCGTCGACGTGGATGCGGCAGAACACCTGGCCGCGCTTGTGGATCAGGCGGGCCCTGCCCTGGCGCAGGTCGTTGAAGGGGCTGCGGTCGGGGCCGTAGATCGCCGGCAGCCGGAACACCTGCAGCGGCAGGCCGCGGCTTCGCCAGGCGCGCTCACAGGCCAGCCGGGAGCGGCTGCGCTCCAGAGTCGGCCGGGTGGGACTGGCTTCATCCACCCAGGCCCCGCCGGTATCGCCATAGACGCCGGTGGTGGAGAGGTAGCCCAGCCATTGCAGCGGCAGCTCCGCCAGCTGCTCGCCAAGGTGCTCAAGCACCGGATCCCGGCCATCGGCATCGGGTGGGATGGTCACCAGCACGTGGGTGATGCCGACCAGCTCCTGCGGGCTCGGCAGGGCCCCATTCGCCGGGTCGAAGCGCAGCTGGCTCGGCCCGGCGGTGCCGGCAGGGGGCTCCGGGTCCCTGGGCTGGCGATGGCTGACGGTGGTGGCGATGCCCCGTCGCGTCAGGGCCGCGGCGAAGCGGTTGCCGGTGTAGCCGCCACCCAGCACCAGCACGCGCCCGATGGCCCCAGGGCCCAGATCGGTGGCGGCAGCCGCAGCACTCCCTTCGGCCTGGGAGTTGACAGGCAGATCAATCATGAGTACACCTGTACCACAGCCTTCGCGTTTCAGTCGTGACTGCCTCCATCTTTCCTGGCTCCGCTCCCTTCGAGAGCCCGTTGTCCGCGGGCAACGGCTCCGACGGCACCAGTTCCGACAGCGCCAGCGTTGACAGCTCGGCCTTCGAGAGGGTTCCCGCTGCTGTCTCCCGTTCCACTGCCTGGTACTCCACTGGCCGGCACTTCGCAGGCCGCCGCTCCCCAGTCAGCCCCTGCGCCAGCCAAGCCCCTGCAGCCATGGTCCTCGTCGGAGCCGGAGCCGGAGCCGCTGCCGGGATGCCTGGCTCCGGCCTGCCCGGCTCCTCCCGCCTGATCGCCGCTGCTGTTGCCCGCATCCCATCCCGCCGGCGGGCATCCATCGGCAGCTTCAGTGGCGCTGAGGCCCGTGTCGGGGTGCCCCTGGCCCTGGCGGCCGTGTTGTGGTGCGTGGCCCTGCTGGTGGCGCCGGAGCAGCCCCGCGATCAGGAGGCCATCTGCCAGCGCCACAACGGCGTGGCGGCCTGCCGGGTCTGGTGAGCGGGCCTGGCCTGGCCTGGAACGGCCGGTGATGTCGTCGCCTGTGGTTGTGATGCCCGCGGTTTCGAAGCCTGTGGTTTGGAAGCCAGCGCTGCTGCGGTGGCCGGGCTCGCTGCCGTGGCCATCTCCTCAGGCCTGGTCCACTGCAGCAGGCGTGTTGCCAGCCGCATGTCGCCATCGGTCCAGGCCCGCAGAGCCATGGCCCGCCTGGGATCGTAGAAGCTCTGGCGCCGATACCAGCTGAAGGCGTCGCTGTCCCCCTTGGTGCCATTGCAACCCAGGCAGGCCGGCACACAGTTCTCGGTGATGCTCTGGCCGCCGCGGCTCAGGGGCTGCACATGGTCAATCGACTCCGATCGCTCGCCGCAGTACACACAGCTGTGGTCGGTGACGCGATGGAGTGACTGCCGCCATTGACGCACACGCGACTTGGGGCAGAGATCCTCAAGGAACACTCCATCCCTGGCCTGCATGAGCGCGCCTCGGTTGGCGGAAGTTTGCCGCCAGCGCCAGGGCTGTCAATGTGTCGTGGATTGCACTTTGGCGCTTTGGCCGAACCCCTGGTGCAGATGCGGCTCGGGCCCACCGGTCTGATCGAGGTGGCCTGTCCCTTTGATCCGGTCACCCAGGCCCAGATGCGCAGGATCCGTCCCGCGGGGCGCTGGCTGACACGCCGCCACTGCTGGGAGTTTCCGCTTGAAGCCGCCGCCGCCCTTGAGCAGGCCCTGGCCGGCCGTTTCCCGATCAGCGCCGAACTGGCCCAGTGGCTGCTCTGGTTACGCCAGCCCCTGCCACCGCTGCCGCCCCATCGCCAGCTGGTGGCTGCCGCCGCCCTGGATCAGCCCCTGGTCGATGGTCGCCAGCTGTTTGCCCATCAGCGGGTGGCGGCCCGCTGGTTGCTGGCCCGGCGCGGCGCTCTGCTGGCCGATGCGATGGGCCTCGGCAAGACCCTCTCGGCCCTGGCGGCTGCCAGGGCCATGGTTCGGCTGGCCGATTGCCGTCTGGTGGTGCTGGCCCCGGCCGGCCTGCATCATCACTGGCGCCAGGAGGCCGCCACCCTGGGGCTGCTGCTGGAGCTGCACAGCTGGGCGCGGCTGCCGCCGGAGCTGCCCGAGGCGGGCTGTGTGCTGCTCGTCGATGAGGCCCACTTCGCCCAGACCTTCAGCTCCGTCCGCACCCAGGCCTTCCTGCGGCTGGCCCGCCATCCGCGCCTGCGGGCCATCTGGCTGCTGAGCGGCACACCGATGAAAAATGGCCGCCCCTCCCAGCTGTTTCCGCTGCTGGCGGCGATCGGCCATCCGCTCGGGCGCGATCAACGGGCCTTTGAAGAGCGCTACTGCCAGGGCCATTGGCGCGAGCAGGGCGGTCGTCGCCTCTGGCAGGCCCAGGGGGCCAGTCAGCTGGAGGAACTGCAGCGGCTGGTGCGCCCCCTGCTGCTGCATCGCCGCAAGCAGCAATGCCTTGATCTGCCCCCCAAGCGGCGCCAGTCCGTGGCCGTGGAGCTCGAGGCCGCCGCGGCCCAGGGTTTCCAGCATCGCCTCGAGGCCCGGGTCGACGACTACCGGCGCCGGGCTGGCCTGGGCCAGGTGCGGCGGGATGCGGAGGCCCTGGCGGTGTTCACTGCCCTGCGCCAGATCGGATCGCATTACAAGCTGCCAGCGGCGACGGCCCTGGTCCAGCAGCTGATCGCCGCAGGCGAGTCCGTGGTGGTGTTCACCGCCTTCATCGCCACGGCCACGGCCCTGCATGGGCTCTGCGGCGGCGATCAGGAGGCCGTGTTGCTCACCGGCGCCGTACCCGCTCGCCAGCGCCAGGCCCTGGTCGATCACTTTCAGTCCGGGCGTTGTCCGCTGTTGATCGCCACCTTCGGCACCGGCGGGCTCGGTTTCACCCTGCATCGGGCCGGCCATGTGCTGCTGATCGAGCGCCCCTGGACCCCGGGTGATGCCGAGCAGGCGGAGGATCGCTGCCATCGCATCGGCATGCGCGGCCCCCTCAGCAGTCACTGGTTGCAGCTGGGAGTGGCCGATCAGTTGGTCGATGGCCTGATCGCCAGCAAGGCCGAACGCATCTCCCTGGTGCTGCAGAGCCGTCAGCAGCGCTGGGAACGCCAGGCCCTGCCGGCGATGGTGCGCCAGTTGCTGGAGCGCTGGTGAAGGGAGCGGCCCCTCAGTCGCGGCAACTGGCGCTCCGCAGCTGCAGGTCGTTGCGCAGCAGGCGATCCAGCTTGTTCTGAGGCACCTTGCTGGCCACGGCCTTCGCCTTGGCGATGTCCTGACAGGCGGCGGCATCATCGCCGGCCAGGGAGTGCAGCAGGAAGCGCTCGTTGAGCGGCTGGGGCTCCCTGGGGAAGCTCTTCACCACCTCATCGCAGCGCTGGATTGCCTCCTGGATCCGATCGAGTTCCACATGCCGCAGGCAGTCATCAACGGTGAGACGGCGCTGCGGCAGGGGCTCCTCAGCGCAGCCCACCAGCAGGGCCAGCAGCAGCCAGGCCGCGCTGGCAACCGCTGGGGCACGCCTGGGCCAGCGGCAGGATCCGGCCGGTCGGGATTCAGTTGCCGAAGCGATCACTGCGTGTCTGGGTACCGGTGCCAGCATTACCACCGCCGCTGGCCGTTGGGGCCGGAGCCACGGGGGCGGTGGCCGTGCCCTGGCCGCGGTGGCGGTAGAGATCGCCCAGGTAGCGGCCGCAATCGGGGAAGGTGGTTGGATTCTGAACCACCGCTTCGGTGATCATCACCGCCGCATGCTCGGGGGAGGTGCGGAACAGGCTCGCCGACTGGCGCTTGATCAGGGCGTAGGCCGCCGACCAGCTGACCTCATGGTTATTGCCGTTCGCTCGCAGGAAGCAATACACCTGGGCCCCCTTGCCGCCGGGGCTGTCGCTGACGGCAAGGGCCCTGGCCGGGCTCAGGGCCGTGCCCCAGCTGACCAAGCCGACGCCCAGGCCGAGCAGGCCAGCGATCAGGGGTGTGATCGCAGCATTGGCACTGAAGCGACGGGCGGACAAGCGCGGGCGGGCGGCCATGAATCGAAACGGGCGGAGCATCCCCGGGGAGTGGCGCCCAAGGTATCGGGCTGCCCCGACCTGTCCAGGCGCTGCAGGGCGAGTCCGGGAGCCTGTGGCGCTCAGCCCGTTCGGAACCGAAAGTCCGGTCTCGAGCTCCCATCCAGTGCCAGTGACGCTGTGGGTCATCGCCTTTGCGCCCCATGGCGGCAGCGGTTCGCGCTCAAGATCAAGGGCGGCCCAAGGCGGTCTGCGGCGCGCAGGCCAGGCCGGATCCAGTCGCTGCCCTGGCAGCTCGTGGCCACTCTGAAGGCCCTGCCTGGCAGGGCCTTGGATTGCCGTCGGTGATCTAGAGCGTCGGCGGCTCCTGCCATGTCGTTCCGCATGTCGGCCGCAAGCAAGGCTCCCAGTGGCTGGCGCTCCGGTTCTGTTGCGGCCATCGCCATGGCCTGTCCAGCCTGGCGATGGCTCAGCGTGAACCCAGCCCGGCGTCCCCGATCTTCGTGCTGATCAACTGGCGGGCCAGGGTCCTGGCCGACGACGCGCTCAGCTGCCTGGGGGACTGGCCGTGGCCGGAATCACCAGCTTCACGACCAGGGGCAGCACCACCAGCACCGTGATCAGGCGCACGGCATGGAGGGCGGCCACAGCGGCTCCCACGCCGAACTCAGCCCCCACCAGGCTCATGCCGCTGATCCCACCCGGGGCGGCGCCGAGCAGGGCCACCACCGGGTCGATGTGCAGCAGCCGGCTCGACCAGAGGCCGACCACCAGTCCGGTCGCCACCAGGCTGACGGTGATCAGCAGGGCGGGGCGCCAGAGCTGGCGCAGTTCGCTGAGGGCGGTGGCCGTCAGGGCCGTGCCGATCACGCTGCCGATCGCAATCTCCAGCACGGTGCGGGTGCCGCTGGGCCACTGGGCCACGTCCAGGCGACCGCTCATGCTCACCAGGCCTGCCGCCAGCAGGGAGCCCGCCAGGGGAGCGGCCGGAATGCCCGTGCGCATGGCGGCCAGACCGCCGATCAGACCGGCGAGGCCGTAGAGCACCAGGTTCCAGGGAGAGGACATTCTGCGCAAAAGGCACCGGGGAACCGTCTCAGTCTGCGTGGTTCCGGAACAGGCTTGAGCACACTCACTTTTTGTGTTGTCATTCGGACGAACAGCCTTCCCCTGTCATGGCCGCCCCATCGGTGTCGTTCCGGATCAGCCGCAGTGCCGAGGATCTCGCCGAAACCATCCATGCGCTTTCGCAGCGGCTGGTGCAGCTGGAGCAGCGCCTGGTGGCGATGGAGCTGCAGCTCGCCAGCAGTGCTCAGGATGATCCTGCCGAGCTGGAGAGCCTCAGCAATGTGGAGCGCCTGCTTCAGGACTGCCGCCTGTTGCTGACGGCGGAAACTGTTCCCCTGAAGCCTGGCTCCGTTCCGCCGCGGCCCCAGCTTCAGCAGCAGCAGGATCGGGACACCGAACAGGATGCAGTGTTCCCCGATGCCGCCTGAGGCGTTCAGCCCCTTCCCCTTCCCTGGTCGGCGGTGCCAAAATAGGAAGAAAGTGAATCATGGCTTATCCCTCCTCTCACCCCGTAGGCTCTAGCCCCCATTCGCAGGGCCACAACGCCCAGGGTCATGGCGGCGGCTCCGTTGCCAATGGAGCCGCCGGTTCTTCGTCGCTCAGCCAGCCCGGCTATCGCTGCCATCTTCAGGGAGGCCCCCAGGCCGAAGGAGATCATCAACTTGAAAAGCTGGAGTTCGCTCTGGCCGTAGCCCTGACCCGGGGGGATACCCATCGCTCAGAGGTTCTGCGCGATCAGATTGCCGCTCTGGGAGGCAATCTCGAGGAGCCTGGCACCTGATCAGCCGCAGGGTCTGCTGCGCCTTCGCTGGTGCTGGCAGACAAGCTTGAGAGCGATGGAGTCACCCTGCTGCGGCAGTTCGTGATCTCCTGAGGAGAGAACAGAACATCGGCGAACTTGTGCGCTGCCAGCAGTTGTTGGCGTTCCTGGGCGTCGGGTCTTGGCTCAAACGCCTGGTCCCGGTCCGTTCATGCCCCTGACGGGTACAGGTTTCAGCTGGAGTGGTGATCGGGGCTGCATCCCAGTCATGTCCACCGCTGCATCCCGCACGTGCATGGCAAGGATGGTGCGAGATTCTGCGGTCCACTGGCCGTGTTTGGGTGCCCGGCACGCCCCGCCGATTCCCTGTGAGGGCTACCTTTTAACAGGACGGTACTGGATTCCCTGCTGCCCCAGGACAGCGGCGGCGGAGCGGGTGTGGTTCTGTCTGCTGTTCTCTGTTGCCGCATCAGCCAAGCACCACGCTTGTGATCATTGAGCAACAGGGTGTTTCAGGGGTCAAGCGGCTATGAAGTGGGATACTGCCGATTGGCATTTGATCACAACTCCTTCCAATGTTGCGATTGGATCTTGCTTTCGTTTCCTGATTTATTAGGATTGGTGCCAGTCCAAATGTGGTCTGGCTGATTGAGGCCACCTGCTGGAATCAATTGACAGCCCACCTCGCGCCGAAGCCACATCACCCCATCATCTGCGATGCTTCGCTTCGGTGCCAGCTCTGCTGAGCTCCGAGGCTGCTTCTCTTCAACGCACCTCCGTTTCTTCCTTTCTTTTCATCTCTGTCACCCGTCTTTCCTTTAAGCGGGAGAGCCCCTTCCCCCATGACCGCCACCAGGCTTCCAGTGACCCCATCCATCAGTCGGCCCCTGACCCCAGGGTCTGGTCTGGCTGAGCATCGCCAGAATTGGCTCGATCAGGCGACTCGCCTGGCATCCCAGGCTGCCGATGCTGCTCGCGAAGGCCATGTCGACCAGTCAGCCCGCCTGATCCTGGAGGCCCTCGATTGTGAGCGTCGTGCCGGTGGAGTGGGCCCCCAGGTGCTGCAGTTGATCAAACCTCGCGTCTGAATCAGATCGCCTCACAGTGGCTCTGGACCCGGTGATGCGGTGCGGATGGATCAATGTCCTTATCAAGTCAGAACCTGGGCCGCGCTGCGCGTGCAGCGGCTGCTGGACCTAGGAGGCTGTTGCACATAGAACACCGCGCACCTTCTCCACAGACGGCTACGTATCTGCCCAGAATCAAGTGACAGCAATGGTTCTGGACGAGATCATGGGCCATGAGCAAGCCCAAGACCTTCC
>Ga0194063_10002287_pt1 | contig 12005 bp, 4 predicted proteins | sample SepL3720m_MetaG_FD_155459 | JGI IMG/M metagenome (GOLD analysis project Ga0194063, IMG submission 155459) | Anoxic zone freshwater microbial communities from boreal shield lake in IISD Experimental Lakes Area, Ontario, Canada - Sep2016-L373-20m | ecosystem: Environmental > Aquatic > Freshwater >... | reverse complement strand
GTAAATAATAGTATAAACATGGTTTAGTATTACTTGATTTGAATTTAATTTGTTTATTATTAGTAGAAAGTTGTTGGATATCACGATTACAAGTGCGATATGGAAATAGTTTACGAAGTTCTTTCAAGATTCTTTTTAAAGGTAAAGTGTAGGCATATGGACCAAGATATTCGGCTTGGGGATTTTTCTTTTCCCGGACAATTTTAATTTGCGGAAAATCTTCGAATTTATTGATCATCAACCAAACATAGCTTTTATCATCTTTTTTTTGCGAATTATATTTCGGTTTATATTTTTTAATTAGGTTAGTTTCCAGTAAAAATGCTTCCAGTTCAGAATCTGTAGTGATAAATTCTACATCAGCAATTTTAATAACCATTTGCTGAATTTTGTTTTCTAGCCGTTCAGGATAAGAAAAGTATGATGTCACGCGTTTTTTGAGATTTTTTGCTTTGCCGACATAGAGAATTTTTCCTGAAGAATTCTTATAAAGATAACAACCTGGCTGCCAGGGAGCATTTGATATTTTTTGCTTTAGTTCATTATTGGAAAAATTCATTAAAGAAATTTTGTAACTTCTTCGGATAATGCCCGACGAAATGAATTGATTTCACGATTAAAAATAAAGATGCGAGAACAATCACATTGTACTATATCTGTTCCATTTAAACGATTTTCCAGTACTTTTGCTTTAGAAAATGGTCTGGTACATGCCGGACAAATTTTTTTTTGCATTAAAACCTTTTGTAAAGGTTCAATTAGTTTTTTGATCATAATTTATTTAATTTGTGAATAACCTAATCATTTTACTATAAATTTATGTATTTTAAAAAGATGAAAATTATTGTAATGAAAGTTGACGAAAACAGTTTTAAATAGCTTAAGATCAGATAATTAATTGATTTATTTTTTTTACGGATAAATAATTTACAGCAGTTAAAAATTTTGAGATACTGAATATCTTATATAGAACTTATGATTAATAATTGTGACTATAATAGCCTGAAATTTTTAAATATGGTGTGCATATTCAAAATTAACTTCAGCAGATTTAAAATGAAAGGTCTATACTAAGTTTTTTCAAATACTAAATAATTTTTTTTCTATTTTCATCAAAATGAATCTTCATATTTTCGATATGATCTCCATGATACTGATAAGCTTTTTGCTAGCAGCTTCGATTGCAGTTCCAATTATCAACCTTTTATATCGTTTAAATATTTTACGTCATATAAAAGTTGATTTTTCTACAATTATTGAAAAACGCAAAATAAAAATTGGTACACCGATTATGGGAGGTTTAATTATCATCTTCCCTGTTATTTTGATCAATCATTTAACTAATTTTAATATTGATACGAAGATTCCACTTTTAATTTTTTTTACTGCTACTTTTTTAGGTGGGCTTGATGATTTATTAAATATTTTTGGAAAAAAACGCAAAAGAAAGTCATTATCTCGAATTATCTTATTAATTAAAGTTCATAAAAATCCTTTAGTTCGAATTAAATATTTACTGTTATTGCCATGGTATTTATATAGTAATGTAATTAATGCCTTTGAATCCAATCCCGGATCAGGTCTTTTCGGCAGTGAACGATTATTTATTCAAATTATTTTAGGATTCTTACTTGGAATGTGGACATATTTTCGTACTGGAGGAGAACTTTGGATACCATTTATTGGAACTATTAATATTGGTTTATGGATAATTCCTTTTGCTGAAATTGCCCTTTTGGGTATGACTAATGCTGTAAATTTTTCTGATGGACTTGATGGCTTATCATCAGGTATGTTACTGTCTGCATTTCTTGGATTTTCAATCGTTGCCTATCTTACAGGTTTTTTTGAAATTAGCTTACTAACTAGTACAGTCATTGGCGGTTTAGTTGCCTATTTATATTTCAATATTCCACCAGCCCGTGTCCAAATGGGTGATACAGGATCATTTGGCTTAGGAGCACTTTTGGCAGTAGTTGCTTTTGCGATAAATAAACCTATTTTACTATTAATTATCGGACTTCCATTCGTTATTGAAATTTCAAGTACGATTATTCAAAGCCTAGCCAGGCGTGTCCTGGGACGGAGAATATTCAAAATGGCACCGCTACATCATCATCTGGAAATGTTAGGATGGAGTGAAGAAAAGGTAGTGATGCGTTTTTGGATTTTGTCCAGTGTTTGCATGATAATTGGGCTTTGGATTGCCTTTTTTTGACCTTGTATTCTCCAATTTTTTCCAATATAATCTTAATGCTCTTTTAGAAAGAACAATAGAGATGATAAACATTTAGTAGTGTTCACTATATTTTAATCTTACGTTAGCCCCCTGTACCATGAAGGTACAGGAGGTCACTATTGTAAAATTCACTACGTTCATTAACAATAGTGCCGAGGTAGCTCAGCTGGTAGAGCACACGACTGAAAATCGTGGTGTCGGCGGTCCGAGCCCGCCCCTTGGCACCAATCTAGGTGAACCAAAGTGAACCGTAGATTGATGACAATCTGCATAAACTTGCTTAGGCATGGTTGGTGCGAAGCAATATCTTTTTTCCGGGTGCTTAGCTCAGCTGGTTAGAGCTACTCGTTTACACCGAGTAGGCCGAGGGTTCGAATCCCCCAGCACCCACCAATTATATTCTGGCCTACTGCAACATTTCGTGTTTTACACATATATCCTCTACAGCAAAGCAATCAATCGATTTTACACCGGTTCTACTTGCGATCCGATTTAATTTGACTATATATCAATCCCTAATATATAATCCAATTAAATTTCCTTCTGAATTTAAAAAATATGAAGCTTAAGCTTGGAATACTTCTGAAGCGATTTGCTCAAAAACGAGTAAAACAGGCACTTTTTAAAAGTTTCATCATCTTTTTAGAAATCTCTCTCTTTTTTACTTCATACAGTGGGCTATTCATCGGACTGGGTGGAAAGAATCAGGTGAAGGCCTACGACACTGCGGGTTGGCCACATTGTGAAGATATCTGGCCCAACTTTCCCAATGGCACAGAATGCTATATGCGTGGTACTTTTCAACCATATGTGGTCGCAAGTAATACTTGTATTCCTGTAAATGGTGGTTGGACAACAAATCGCATCGTATATCCCAGTGGGCATCAGTATAATTACTGTGTCAGTAATCCAGGACCTTTAAATAATCAGGAAGTGATTGTTTTTGTAAGATGGACCGGTGCTGGCACGTACATTATTTTACAGCAGGCAATTTTAGCAACTAGCTTGAATCAAGCTCCGAATCAGCCAGGGATCAATCGCCCGCAAAGTGGTTGGGAATTGGGTCCACTGAATAATGGCGCTTATCCAAATGCTAATTGTGATTCCACTGGAACCGGACAAGGTTGCAGTGTCGAATTCAGTACTAGTTCATTTGATCCTGATTTTTTTCAAGCCATTAATCTCGAAGCACAAGTGACAAGGAATGAAGGAGGTAATAATAATTACACGCAAAATCTTACCAGCAATAATGCCACCCATAATCGGAGTATCCATCTTACTGACGGACATTGGAACTTTTCTGCCCGTAACTGTGATACTTTGACTTGTAGTGGTTATACTAGCTCGAGAAGCTTTATCGTAGATACTACGGCACCGACAGGAGTAAATATGCTTGCTGAGCCGGAATATTCACCAGGGCTTCAAAATACTGTTTCTGCCAGCGCAGGAAGCGATAATTTAGCTGGTGGCATCCAGTATCTTTTTGAAATTGATAGTGATCCGAGTTTTGCCACTCCGGAAAATTCTTCCGGCTGGATTAATAGTACAATTTTCAATTTTGCCAATTTGCTTGATGATACAAAATATTATTATCGAGTAAAAGCAAAGGATCGTCTAGATAATATTTCTGACTGGAGTAGTGTAACGACAAATTCTACTCAGGATGCAACCGCACCTGTAATACAGGATATTGGTGTTGATAATGCCCGAATTTCCTCAAAAAATCTTGATAATCAATTTGATTCGACCACAATCAATTTCAATTGGCTGGAAAAATATTCTGCAAATGCTCAACTGGAAGTGCTGGATGCTAGTAATAATGTGATTCGTACTATTACTAAACCATTACTCGTTGGTACGACTACATTAATTGCCGAAACATTCAACTGGGACGGTAAAGATACTGGCGGTAATTTTGTAATTGATGGACCATATATTTTGAAGCTTTCTGTGAGCGACAAGGCAGGTAATGTGACTTCAGATGAGAGCACAATTGTGATTGTTGATAACCTGCCAGCAGATTTAAATGTCTCTACGCCTTCAAATGGCAGTTGGTTTAATTACCAGAATATTTGAATCAACGGACAAACTGAGGCAACGGCTTCAGCTTGGATAAAAAATGAGCAAAATGCACAAGAAAGTGCATTGACATTAGATGGTTTAGGACTTTTCGCTCATAATGATACTTTAATACTTGGGGCAAATAAATTTAGCTTTCGCGTCGAAGATTTGGTAAAAAATCAAAATTCATTAAGTGTGAATTATTATCGGGAAGAATCTCTACCCATAATTTCAGGAATGCTACCGGCAACTTTGATTAATAATCGTAAACCTTTGGTGAGTAATACCTTAACAGATAATGGCTATTCCGACGGCAGTAATACTTATATTTCAGTAATTGCTCCTGGCAGTGTCTACATTTCTCTGACGCATCCGGTAAATGGTGAATTGGTACTAGTGAATAATGGCGTAAATACACAACCAGCATTGGGAAATATTATTGAAAATTGTGCCGGGCCTGGCCAGTTTGGCAATTCCACTGCCGCAACTTGCATTTATAGTTTTGCTTTTAGTGCTGATCTTACACCCGATGGCAATTATCAGATTACTACTAAAGTAAAAGATACTGCCGGTAATAGCGCTGTCGATCAAACGCAAGCTTTTGAATTAGACAGCAATATTTTAAGTGATTTAAAAACACCAGCTAATGGTAATCTCTTTAATTACTCTTTAATCAAATTAACTGGTACTGCAGAAAAAAACTCTGAAATTACACTTAGTTTACCACTAGGCGATTTAGATAATGATGGCAATGTAGACAGTGAAACTATTGTGGTTTCTGATGCTGCAACAAATGCCAGCCGCGTAGTGATTACAAACTGTCAGACGACAAGTGACCCTGAGCGTGACGGAATTAGGGAAACTTGTGATTGGGAACTTAACGACTTTCAACTGGAACGAAATTTACTCGTTGCGGGCAATATCACCAATCAAATTAAAATTGAAAGCAAAGATAATATTGATCAATTTCCAGGAGCGGGATTAAATACAAAAACTGAAACAATTAATGTCAATGTTGATCTTTTTGCAGTGAGTTTAACCATTAACTCTGATCTGGAGTATTTTTCACCTAATGGTGATGGTCGGCAGGATGGTGTGAATTTTATTGAGATTGGCACTAATGGGCAAATTCTTTCTTATATTTTAGAAATCAGAGATGATCAGGGCAATCTCCTGAAGTCTTTTGCTGCTGGTGGTACTCCACCTGCTAGTATTCCTTGGGATGGCCGTGATCAAAACGGAAATTATGTCGGAGATGGAGTTTATACTTATCAGTTAAAAATCACGACTACCGATGGACTGACTTTCGTATCACCGCTTACAAATCTTTATGCTGTTACTAAACTCACAGATAAAGTAGTGATCACTTATCCAAAAAATGGCAGCTTTTCCAGTCGTGGTGTAATTAATGTCCAAGGTCAAGCGCCTGAGACTTTAGTTTTAAGTAATGGTAACAGTGATTTGAAAATTAAAATTTGTGTCGATACCGTGACGATTGCCGGAATTTGTGATACAGAATATTATACAACTGTAGATCAAAATGGCAGTTTTTCCACAATCGTGATGTTGCCACGCTTAAACACATTGGATGAACATTATCTGACAGCCACTGCTCTGGATAAATACGGTAATGAAACACCACCTTCCAATCAAGTGAAAGTGACTACGACAATTAATCCACCTTTCCAATCGATTGAAATTATTCCAGTTTTGACAGGTACTAATGATCCCGCTGCTTATCAATTGATTATTGATAAATTAAATAATGGTCAGACGATTACGCAAGCTGACCTGGATTCTTTACGCAGTGTAGTTTTCCGGGCGACGGTCTTCCAGGGCACGGAACGGGTGAAATTCTTTTTTGCTGATCATTCCAAGCTTTCAGAACTGCCGACTGCTAATAACTGGAATAGTCTAGGTTACATAAGCGGAGCAAATCAAACCAAGCTTTACCAGGAGTTTGTCGATGGTACTACACCATACGAGACATGTGCTAGTGTAACCTGCACTTGGGATTTTTATTTTCCACTGATTCCTGAATTACAAGGTTTATATGAAGTGCGGTTTGAGGGCAAGCTGGATCAGCAAGTAGTAAACCTCACAGCAGGATTCACAGTAGACGGTAATATTCCGACCGCACCAATTATATTAGACATAAATAAGATTAGTAATGGTAGTTATTTCAATACAAATTATTACAATAATGCCTTTTTTTCAAATAGTGAAATTATCCAAATTAAAGGAGCGAGTGACCCTGGCGCAGAAATTGTCATCAAAGATCAGGCCGGGAATATAATATGTACAACCACAGTAAGTGCTGTAGGAATTTTTAGTTGTGAAAGCGATACTAAGACAATTCCGGCTTATAGCGATCCCACTAGTAACGTTTATCCGATTACGCTTATTACCTTTGCTACACTTGGTCTTAATACCACTCCATCGGTCGATAATAAAACAGTAGTAATTGACAAATTAGCGCCATTAATCAATTCATTAAATACCAGTTCATACTGGCGACAATCTGGTGCACCCGTTGACTTAAACTTAACCGCCAACGAATTACTTAGTAATGCTGTTAGTATTGATAGTCAAGCTTTAGCAGAAGCTGATCAATGTTTAAATAGTTATTCCAGTTTTGATCTTCTAGGAAAAAAAATTGCAATCCAGCAAGGAGCAATTACTGATTTGAATATCGATTCGAATAATCAAGCTTTGGCCAGTGGTGCCTTTGTGATTTCCGGTTGGGCAGTGGAAGGACGATATTGTACTAGAGTGAAAATTTATGATTTGGCCGGAAATTTCACTGAACAAGGGCAACAGTTTTTCATTGATAATACTCGGCCAGATGCTCCCAGTATTGATATAACAGGCAGGGGAGAATTTAACGGTATCTATACCAAACCTACATATATTGCCAAAGGGCGGCTCGTTCCAGAGTTTGTCCATGAAGAAAGTAAAGTGACCATTAAAGCCTGGACTGAAGAAAATACCTTATTAGAATTTTATGTCAATGCACAGTTAATTTCCACCAGTACTTTAGCAGGCCTAGACTGCAAGGGCTTTTATAGCAACGATCGCATCTCAGATACAGTGGTAGTGAAAGACAAGGATATTTGTGCGGTAAATTTTGACTATGCCATGACTGAAAATGGTAAAGACTATGTTTTCCAAGTGAAGGCAGTGGATCGTGCTGGTAACAAGTCAATCATTTCTGAAGATCAAGTAGTTTATTATGATATTGCTGCTCCAAGAATTCCGGAAGTGATTCGAACATTTAGTCCAAGTTACGATCCCACTCCAAACTGGGCTTTGGGAAAAAATAATTCTCTCACTAAGGATCTCGGGATAACTTTAAGAACTTCTGCAGAATCTTTAAGTGATCTAGAATATTGGACAACTGGCCCGCAAAATTTCAGTCAATATAATTTTACCCAAACTCCAGGCAATCAGCTTAAAGATCAATATTTAACACTTGGTACCACAAGCGATGAACGAGATGGTTGTGTTTCTCTCCAAGATACAAGAAGAATCGGAATTTGTGAGGATGGTAATTATGAAATAAAAATTAAATCTACCGATGCTGCGGGTAATCCCTCCAGTGTTGCCACACATAATGTTGAGAGGGATACGGTTAGACCGGAGAAGCCGGTGATTAGTGTCGGTAAGAATGGTGAACCTGGAAAAGAACATTTGCAAATTAGTATTTCTGGAGAAAAGAATGCGATGGCAGTTGTTACAATTAATATTGCTGGTCGACAAACGCAAACTGTCAATCTAGCGTTGAGTGATGCTGGTATTTATTTTAGTAATGATTTACTAGGTGCTTTAGCTTGTGGACAAAAAACATATGTCATTATCGTACGGATCATTGATCAAGCTGGAAACGCTTCTTACACAACAAATGGTTTAATTACAACCGATACTTGCCCTATCGTTTGTGGCTATGCAGAAGGGGGAACGCTTGCCTTGCCAATCAGACCGGAATACACAATTACTTCAGGTTATAAGACAATCGCCCGACCTGATCATGCCGGACTGGATATGGTGAAAAAAAATGGCAGCAGCTTTCGTGCAGAAATTTATGCAGCAGGAAATGGCACGATCACCTATGCGACTCAAACTGGTGGTGTAAATTTAGGAAAAGCAAATTATGTAAATCTTGCACACGATGATGGTAAATTTACTTCCTATTGGCACCTAGACAATGAGGAAACCGCACCAGTGACAGCTGGAGAACGAGTAAATGATGGGAGCTCAATTATTGGCCATATGGGCGAAACCGGGCAGGCCTACGGGATACATTTACATTTTATAGTAAAGGTAGGTGGGGTAGCAGTGAATCCGGAGTATTATTTGGGAAAGGGGGCAGCGATTACATGTGAAGTGAGTAATAAAAAAACAGATCTATCAAACGGGATTGACGGAACAAATCCGGAAAAACCATGGGCAGATCTTACCTGGGATACAAGTAAATGGGCCAATATAACTTTTGATCGTTATTTTGATGGGGATCAAAAAAAATCACGCCTAAAAGAAGCTAATATCCCAAGTCCAACATTAACATTTCTGCAATTAGTTGATAAGGATACTTTAGAAGTATATGGTGTGGGGATGCCAAAATATCAGCAAATGAAAGTTGGAGTTTGGAATCAATATCGCAATTGGTGCCTAGGATATTGTAGTACAGATTGGGAATTTTTAAGTCAAGATGAAAAGGCAGAAAATGTCCAAATCGGAATTTATCGTAAAGATGGGAAAAGAGTTGGTTATGTTTGGAATGATGATCCGAGCGGTAGATGGAAAGTCACCATAAAATTAACAGAAGACCTACAACCAGGTGATCATCTAATTGCATCCACATTACTTTTTGATGATTTTTCTTTTGATAAATTACATTGGTGGAAAGATACTTATGAACAAGTTACTTTTAGCGTTAATCCAGCTTATAGCGGAAACAGCAATGAATTAGTTGTCCCTTATACTAACCCAGCAGAAGAAGCTATTCGTAAAGAAGAATCTGAAGTTGGTAATGTTGATCGAGATGGGTACATTTATAAAGTTTGTAATACATATATTCAAGATTACAAAACAATTGGGAACAAAGGCGATAGTGCCATTATGTATAACCCTGATCAGCAAAAAGCTTATTTAATTACAGGTGGTATTTGGTGGAGTTATAACACATATGGTGGATGCGAGGCTTTTGGTGTGCCCAATATGGATGAAGATCGAACTGGAAAGATTTCCGGATGGTATCAGAAGTTCACTAAAGGGGATATCTACTGGGCAGAAAAAGAACAGGGAGCACAACCAGGAATTGTTAGAGACAGAATACGTGATTATTATAATTCACTTTCAGGTACATGGAGCGAATTAGATTTTCCAGAAGGACAGCAATGGCTTCGAGAATCAGGTTGTGGCAACGAAGGAGGAATTCAGAATTTTCAACAAGCAAGAGTATATTCTACAAATTTTGGTTCATATCATTTGCAATGGGGTAAATTTTTTGATGTATATACAAAACTAGGCGAATACAATGGTGAATTAGGTTGGCTGAAGACTATGCCTTGGAAAGAATGGAAAGGAATTCATTACACCACTACAGCAAAGTTCGAAAAAGGTCAACTTTGGTTAGGGACGATTTCATATGAAGAAAAAGAGACCTGGGGTTGTGACAATCAGCGCGATAAAGATAATCAATTAGGTGCTCCAGATGATGTAATTAAAGTGATTCATGAAAAAGAAGATAGTGCTTTTCAACAATATACTAGAGCAAATAGTGATTTGGGTATTATTCATAAGTTTTGTAATGGTTGGATCGTCGATTATGATAATGCAGTTGAGAAAAATGGCGAAAAAATTGGATATACTAGGATTATTTACAATCCAATCACTGTGGATGCATATATCCTAAAAAACGGTATTTCCGAAACATATTGGGGAAATAATGATTGTAAAAGACTAGGATTACCAGCCCAAGATGAAACTGCTGAAGATAATGGAGGTAAATATAATGCAAAATTATGGACTCAAAAATTTGATAAAGGAAAAATATTTTTTTATCAACGTAGCAGTGGTCTATTAAACACAAACAAATGGTATGTTGGTGCTGTTGTTGATAATGCAGAGATACTTGCTCGATATGAGTCAATGGGTGGAAATTTAAAAAAGAATATCCTTGGATTACCAATTTCAAATACATATTGGCAAATAAGTTCGTGCAATCTTGAAGGATGGATTCAAGAATTTGATGATGGAAGAATATATTCTTCAAAGCGTGGAACATTTTATGTTGATAAGAATGACGGGGAATTAACTTACAATGAATATGTGAATAATAACCAAGGAAGTGGATTATATGAGTGGGCTACATCTGATAGAGATTTAACTTTTGCAAATTATGATGGAACAACAGAAAAAACATACTATACAACATTTCAGCGCGGTTATATTCAAGAAGGCTATTCAAGTTTACTTAGTGATTCAATTAGTAAAGAGAATGGATGGAATTGTGATAATTCTGAAACTTTGTATAAGAAAAATTTGGAATACATTAATACTTATGGCCCACCTCCAGTTGAAATTTATAAACAAAGATTAAAATATGCAAGTGATTCCCTCAATAAATTAAAAGTTCAGATTGGGATAGCGAGGGCAAAGTATAATAACTTATCACTTCCAATCTGGGATGATGAAATTGATGAAATGATCCAAAATTCAGAAGATATGCTTCTTATTTGGAACAGTTCATATGACTATAGAATGAATAGTTATGATATCAGTCATGCAGTTGAAATCTCTGACTATATAAACTCACATATCGACACAATTATATTCAACATAGAAACTCAATTAAATAACCAATTAACATATTGGGTAGGATATGCTGACAAACTTGCGGTATCCGCATATGAAAATCCTAGTGAATTTATAATTGGAGTTGGTCAAGGATTACCAACATGTGTTACTGATACAATTTATCTTGTATCACATATTGGTGAAATCTCATCATTACTTACTGAAATATATTCAGACCCGTCTTTAATATCCGATATTAACGAAATATTACTTTACCAAGCAAATGCTCAATCAGATAAAGATTCAGCAAGGACAGCAGGAAGGTTTGTTGGAAATATTATTTGTGAATATTTAGTTTCAAAAGGATTATCAAAATTGAATGATTTAAATATTGTTAAAGAAGGGAAAACAGCAATTAAAGCTAAATTGGTTGAGAAAGTAAGACCTTTTGCGAATATTTTAAGAAAAGGAGTTGGAAGTTACATTGAATTCACTCCAGAAATGCAAGAAGTACTCAATGCAAATTACTTGAAATATATTGATGATGGCTATGTTGAAAATGTTACCGGAACGTATTTACATCAAGATTATAAGAAATTAAATACTGAGGAAGTAATAAAAGTTGGGCGTACTGTTTCTACAAATGCAGATGACGTTGCCGATATCATGCTTGATGTAAAGTTACGAAAAATACATTCTGACGGTACACTAGGTGATTACGTCCAAATACCACTAAGAACAAAAGGAGGAGAAATTGGAACAGTTGAATTAGATTTTGCAGATTTGCTAAATCATAAAATTAAAGATTTGAAACCACAGAAGTACGACCCGAATACCGGACTTGCAATTGAAAGTATAGAGATGATAAAGAAGAAGTACAACAATCAACTATTAGATTATATAGATG
>Ga0194063_10002286_pt1 | contig 12007 bp, 14 predicted proteins | sample SepL3720m_MetaG_FD_155459 | JGI IMG/M metagenome (GOLD analysis project Ga0194063, IMG submission 155459) | Anoxic zone freshwater microbial communities from boreal shield lake in IISD Experimental Lakes Area, Ontario, Canada - Sep2016-L373-20m | ecosystem: Environmental > Aquatic > Freshwater... | reverse complement strand
GCCGCGAGCACCTCCTTGCGAACTTCTCCGACCGCGCGGGTATAGCATTCCCGCTGCGGCTCGCTCAGCGCAAAATACGCATCGCTCTCAACCTTCGGAGGAAGCTCGGAGAGGATCATTTCTTTCGTCCGGCGCAGCAAAAATGGCCGCACGCGGTCAAGGACGGGAAGCGCGGATTCGTAATCGCGAAGGAACGCCTTGCGATCTCCAAAAAGCCCGGGGACGGCCGTTTCCATGATGCTGTGGAATTCACCGATGTGGTTTTCCATCGGCGTGCCGGTGAGGCAGAGGCGGAAGCGGGCATTGATGTCGGCCGCGGCACGGGCGCGGGCGGAGGTGGCATTCTTAATGGCCTGTGCCTCGTCAAAAATGGCGACGTCAAATTGGACTTTGGCAAGCGCCTCGATATCCCGATGAACGAGCCCGTAGGTGGTCATCACGATATCGGCCGAGCCAAAGTCCAGGCTGCGTGACTGGCCCGTGTATTCATGGACTTTCAACGCCGGGAAAAACTTCTCAATTTCGCCTTGCCAGTTGAAGAGCAGCGTCGAGGGAAGAACGACGAGGTGAGGCGCGGAACTTGTCGGTTCCTGGCGAGCCAGCGTTCCGTCCTTGAGTGCCGCCAGAAAGGCGATGGCTTGGAGTGTCTTTCCGAGCCCCATATCATCGGCAAGGCAAGCGCCGAACCTGTGGCGGTAGAGAAAACACAGCCAGTCGTAGCCGTGGTGCTGGTAGTCTCGAAGCTCGGCACGCAGGCCGGACGGCAAGGGGTGACTTGGAATCGTTTCCAAGTTCAGAAGAGATTGCAGAACGGCATCATCCTCGGGCGGCAGTTCGCAAGGGATTCCCTCCTTGCGCAGTGCGATCCACTCAAAAAGCTGTAACCGTGGGCGACGGACCGACTCGCCAGATTCGTCTTTCCCAATGAGTCCATTAAGCCTGCGCAAGAGCGCGAGCGATGCAGCATCGAGGGTAACAAGCGTCCCGCCATCATCGCGGTAGTGGCCGGCACGCAAAACCTGATCCCATTGCGCCCGCGGAATTGTGAGCGAGCCGGCGCGGGCCTCGGGATGAAGCTCAAACCAGTCAATCTGCCCACCCCTCAGGATGCGCACAGAAATCGCGAGCTTTTCGATTTTCGTGTCTTTCTCATCCACGAGCAGCCCGACGCAGTGCTTCTGGCAGGCAGCAAGCAAAGCGGGGAGGGATTCAAAAAAACGGAGCCCGTCGATCTCAAAAACCAAATTCTTGGCGCGTAGCGGGTCCTCACCGGGAAATACGTCAACAAAGGCAGCGAGGGCGTGGAGCAATGCGCTCCCTGCGCCCGTGCAGACGAGCCATGGGTTGTCAGTTAGGGTTTGCGGCGGGGTAGCGGCAAGATGCTGCGAGTCCAGATTGCGCAGCTTTCCCAAAAGGTTTCGCAGACATTTCGAGGCGTCCTCTCCGTGCATATGACGGCTGGTGAAGGATGGATCGTCACTCGTTTCGAGAAAGTGGCGTTCGAGAGCCTCGTCGCTGTAGAGCATGACCGTTTCTGCGAGCCTTTCGGCAAGCCTGCGACGCCGCCCGACCCCTTTGACCAACAGCGCAAATGGACCATCTAGAAACAGATTTCCAAACAATCGGGCAAGGAAGTGGTGAGCAGGGACGTCATGCCCGCTAGCGGTCTTTACGCGCAAACGGACCCGGACGAGGTGACCGTCGGTCACAGCATCAAGCAGCCCGCTGCATCCGGCTTCAATCGGCTTTACAGGAGTTCCCTTCCCTCCGAGCAAGTCGCATGTGCTTGCGACAGCCTCGGGGAAGGCGGCAAAAAATCTATCGGCAGGCGCTTGCAAAAAGCTGTCGCACGGATGAACGGCACCGAGCTTTGTAAACTCGCTCCAAGCACCGGGCGGCTGAATCCGTGCAAAAACTATTTCCTTTGGTAGGAAAGCGAGGCCGTATCCGAGGTCGATAAACGTAACGAGCGAAGCGCCCGAACCGTCGAGCAAAACGCGGCGGATGGTGATCTGGTCGTCCCGGACATCAAGCTGCGTGCGTCCATGCATCGTGGCGGCCTTTGCATCGGAGGCAACGAGCAAATTGTCTCCTGCGCGAATTTCGATATCAACCTTGCCTGGTTTATTGGCGAGCCACCGGCAAAAGCCCTCCGCGACTCGCTCAGGCTCGCGTGCCTGCCAGTGCAACCATTCCATCTCGGGAATCGGATCAGACGCCCGCCAGGAAGCTTCGCGAAGACCGGAATCATAATCCAAATCAAAAGCCTCGCCGAATGCCTTTGATGTCAGCAAAACCTTGGGCCGCGCGATTTCCTCCGCGGGAGCTTTGAGCTGCCTCCGGAATTTCTCGACGACTGCCGACGGTAAATCCTCGCGATGAAATTTGGCACCGAGCAAAATCCGGAGGATCGTCATAATCGATGCCATCACGTTCAGTTTCGTGTTGGCGGATTCCGGCAGTGCGGAGGTTTGAAGCTTTCCCTCTTCGCTTGTGAACAGGAGGGTTGGCTTCCCTTCGCTGCTCAACCTGACCTGAAGCACCCGTCCGCTCTCTCCCCACTGAAACGAGGCGACGGCCCCCTTGACAAACAACGCGGCCGCCGCCGTGATTTCCTTCGGCGAAGCCATCGTGTAAACGACATTCGGCTTGAGCGATAGAAGCACGTCCAGAAGCGGTGGGTTGCGCTTCTGCCGCAAGGGATTTTTTTGAACGTCGTTCTCTGGCATCGGGATTAAAAGAATGAGGAATCTAAATCCCAAACGCCAGCCCCGCAAACCTGATCTCCCACAGCTATCATTCCGGGTAGGTGCCAGATATTGCGAACTGGCTCTACCGGTAGCACTGCCACAATAGGCTTCGAGGCCAAGCTCCGCAACAATATGGACGCGGCGGAATGGTCGCAAAATCGCTTCGCTCCCATTGAGCCTCAAAACGCTCTTTTCAAATGATTCTCACCAGAAACAGCAATTCTTACCGGACAGTAAGAAAGTTAACTCTCAGTAATAAGAATTGAAATCTTACTGGATTGTGCAAATCTCACTGAACAGTGAAAGAAGAGCCATTCAGTAAAGGTAATTTAATACGCCATGAGAGTGAGCTGGCGAGGCACTTCCGTGAATTGCTGGAGACGGACCCGGATTTGCATTGGAAGATTACGGCATCAGGGAGCTGCGATTACCCGGATTCCATAGAGTTGGAGTTGGACGGCAGGAAGTTGCCTTACGTGCCAGTTTACGAACTCAAACCAAGCTTTTCCTGGCTGGAAAGTCTTTCTGCCAGAAAAGAACCTCCCCCCCTTCTGGTCACCCCGGCGCTATCCACTCGTGTGCTGGATTTCTGCAAGCAACATGGCATAGCGGCGACGGATCTGAATGGCCGTACTTGGCTCAGGGCTCCCGGTTTGCTGGTGGATCGCCGGCCGCTGCCAGGCAGGGATTTCCGGTACGAGTTGGAGCCGCGCAATGCGTTCGTGGGAAAAAGCGCCCGTATCATCCGTGCCCTCCTTACCGACCTCACCCGGACTTGGAATCGGGCGGAACTGGTCAAACGCACCGAAGCCAGCTCCGGGCTCGTGTCCCGCATTATTCAATACCTGATCAGCCAAGGCTTCGCGGAAAAGATCAGCCCTAGAGAATTCCGTCTATGCGAGGGTTTGGAACTGCTGGACGCCTGGAAGGACTCCGACCGCTTAGCCAAGCGTGCCATCACTCACTGCTATGCCGGCTACCTCGGCACACCAGCTGATCTGGCAAAGCAGCTTCAGGGGTGGGCACGGCAGGAAAAGGTTTCCATCGCCTTCACCCAGTGGATTGCCGCATGGGTACGATGCCCCTACACCGAGCAGGCGCTGGCTTCCGCCTATGTCTCGCGTCTTCCGGATGCAGCCACCTTGGCGTTGCTCGGTCTCCGTCCTGTCACGGAAGGAGGAAAGCTCTGGCTCCATCTGCCCGATGATCCCGGAATTCTCACGGAAACACAGTCACGCGGGGAGTTGACCCTTACCACCGATGCCCAAATCTATCTCGACCTCCAGTCCACCGGACTCCGTGGACCCGATGCGGCCTCCGCACTCCTAGAGTGGGAGGGCTTCTGCAGACCATGAAATACGAAACTTACAGCGAGGATGATCCCCTGCACACCGGCTTGGCTGAAAGCGCCCTCCTGACCGTGTGGGCTGGCTTGGGCCGGTGGCGGGAAGATCTCGTGCCATTGGAGGGCTCGAGCCGAAATATCTCTATGGTGATCTGACCATCCAGCGCAACCTGCCTCGTCCCGCGACTCTGGACGTGGATCTCGGCATTGCTCTCGCCGCCGATGCGCCAATACAGCAACCTCCTCTGGGACCTCGCCGCACAGGGGTTTTCTCCGAACAAGATGCCCTCCCGTTACGAGAAGGAGATCAACGATTGCACCGTTCCGCTGGATTTTCTTGTCGAGAAAGCTCCTGCAACAACCGGCACGGTCCAAGTTGCAGACATCACCGCAGGGATCATGCCCGGAGTGGATCGGGCACTGGCCACCGCCCGTACGATGCCTATTACAGGAGTGGATCTGCATGGGGGAGAGCAAAAGAACCTCACTGTCCGCATCTGTGAGGTCGGCCCCTTCCTTGCACTGAAGATGCGTGCCTTTTACAGCCGCCAGCAACCGAAGGACGCCTTCGACATCCTCTATGCCATCCTTCACTACGACAAAGGAACGGATGTCGCCATCGCCGCATTTGCCGAGGAAGTCTGCCTCAGCAACCCCGCCTGCCCGGATGCCTTGCAGACCCTCAGAAAGCACTTCTCGAACGAAAATGCTCCCGGCCCGGTCAAGGCGAGCCACTTCGTTCTCGGAACCGCAGCGCCGGGCGAAACCGCAGACACAAAGTTTCTACGCACCAGAATCCGCCAGGACATGGTGGATGTGGCTGCCCGCTTGCTCAAAGAGTCAAGCGCGTCAGTTCTTCGCGGCCTTCAGTAGATCTCGGATTTCGGTGAGGAGCTGTTGCGTTGTGGGCGGCGGAGGAACAGCAGGTTCGGCAGGCTTTTTCTCGGTGAACTCTTTCCATTTGTTCATCGGTTTGACGAAAACAAAGAAAACGACAGCCGCGAGAAGCAGGAAATTCAGAATGCCCGAACCGAGGCTGGTGAATGTTTTGAACTCTCCAATGATTTTCATCGAACGCTTATCTGCCAAGGAATCCAGACCGAGCCAAAAGGTGAAACATCCCCCAGACTCCTTGTAGCCGGGTTGGCCCTCCCTCGAAGCGGGCCTGTGGCATTTCTTCGCGCAAGATTTGGCCGCATTGCTCTTGAGTGTTTTCACCGGTTTGCCGTATCAGAGATGACCGACCACCCAAGCAAGAAATGCAAGAATCCGACTGGAAAGTTTTCCGTGCAATGACGCCCGAGTTACGGGAGCGCTATCTCCGTGAGAAGAATGAAGAGCTGAGGGGGCTTCTGGAGGAGGTGGGCAAAACTCCCACAGAACGATTTTGGAATGCTGCAGAGAAAAGCGAAGAAGTGGCAAAAACTCTGCGCAGATGTCTGGACGGACACAGCCGATCCAAGATGCAGGGGTTCATGGCGCAGAGGCTCCAAGATGGGCTGTTGCGCCGGGCTGACTTGGATAAATTCAGTGCTGATTTGCGCGAACGCCTAAGCGTATGGGCGGATTGCCCCCTGTGACGTCGGAGCAGGAGCAAAAGAAATTCCCGAGGCCCTCCGCAGAATGCTTTTCAGCTCTGCTTCTGGGCCGCTTCGATCAAGAGTTGGCGTTCGGCTTCCACCCAGTCTGCTGTTTCGTCACCAGGCAACCCGTAGCTCTTGCGGCGTTCGGCGATGAAATAGGCTCGCAGGGAAATATCTTCGATCGTGATTGTGATGGCCTCACGGTTAATCTTGGCCGGTTTTTTTGGGAGCTTCGGGTTCGATTCGGCAGGAACAACCGGAGGCTTCGGTGCGGCGGCAACGGGGGAGGGCACAGCGGTCGCAGTTGTTAGCGGGCGACCCGGTCTGTTCTTTTCTGGCTTTCCGGCCTCCTTCTTGGGGGCCTTCGTCGCCGGTACTTCTTTTTGTGATTTTTCCGAAACGGTTTTCTTCTTTGTCATGGCGATACCATTTTTGACCTGCATTTCGGACTTCATGCAAAAGAATTCTTCAATCCCAGAAATTCTGTTTCGCGGACGGCCAAATGCAACCCGACACTATTTCTCGAGGCCCGACGCTTTATTATTCAAAAATGTCGAATGTCGTTCTGTTGCTTATTGCAAAGGGCTCTATAACTGAGGCTAAATGGCTTTTCGTTCTGAAGGCCCCTGACACACCTCCCAAGAAGAAACGTAAAATGAGCACAGAGGCCTGCGCCGGAATGTCCGCCGCAACGAAGGCTCGTTGAGCTGCTCATCGTGCGGCGAAGAAGAAAGTCCGATTACTTGTATTTTATGCCAACAGCAAAAAAACCAGCACCAACCAAACCCGTCACGAAACCCGCAGCGAAAGTCGCAGCAAAGCCATCCGTCAAGGTAGCGGTGAAGCCAGCAGCGAAAGCCGCAGCAAAACCAGCCCCGAAGGCAGCAGCGAAAGTCGTCGCAAAGCCAGTCGCAGCGAAAAAGCCAGCCGCCAAATCGGCAGCGAAGCCAGTAGCGAAAGTTGCAGCGAAGGTCGTCGCAAAGCCCGTAGCGAAGAAGGCAGGAAAGAAGTAATGCCCGCCGCAGCAAAGCCAGCGGCGAAGGCCGCCCGCAAGCCCAACCCCGCGCTGATGAAGCCAGTTCAGCCGGACGAAGTGCTTGCAGTAATTGTCGGGTCAACTCCGCTGCCCCGCAGCGAAATGACCAAGAAGCTCTGGGACTATATCAAGAAGAACAATCTTCAAGATCCCACGAAGAAGACGAACATCAACGCCGATGGCGCCCTCAAGGCCGTCTTTGGCGGCAAGAAGACCGTCACCATGTTCGAGATGACGAAGCTCGTCTCGGCGCATGTGAAGTAGTCGCGTTATTTTCGTAACCTCCCCGGCGTGCTCCGTTGATCTGGGCTGCCGGGGATTCTTCTGTCTCGAATCCCTCCCACGGTGGGAGGGTCCTTGCCTTGGTGCCGGACGACGAGATGAAGTGTTTTCAGATCACTCTTCGCCAACTTCCTTTTCGGGGCAAAGGACTCAGAAGCTGCACGGAAGTCGATTGCTTCCGAGTCGAGTTCCGACAGCGGCAATTCATCGAAGGTCTGTCCGATGACCGATCTTTGCAGTTTCTGCCCCTGCGCCGGATCGGCCGACAAGTTGGTCGATCCGACTCGACGGTACCCCCCTGGGAGTTCCTTTCGCCTTGAGAGAGTGCAGCCTCAATCCGCAGGGGAAAGCCTCGACAGCGATCAAGGAAATGTTCCGCCAATGCAGCGGGCAAATTTGCGGAAGGAGAGGCCCGCTGCGGTTTGATTTGCCCGGTGATGGAACCATCAGGACCGCTGGAGGCAATCACATAGCTGGTAGCGGCCAAGCGCATCTGTTAAACGAAACAACCCATGTACAACGCCCCCAGACCAACCCGATTCGCAGAGCGGGCGGAACTACTTCGGCAAAAGGAATTGCAGCGGCAGATCAAGGAAAGCGCGAAAAGCAACGAATTGCATGCCGCCCGACTGGAGGTCGAGGCCTTCGATAATAAGCTGGCCGTGCTTCTCTCCGTTCACAAGCAGGCCAGCGAGCCGATCGATTGGAAGCACTTCGCTTTCGCCCTGCCTCCCCATGCTCCGGCCTTCTCATCGCGCAACCACCATCGCGCATTTCTCTCCTCAGCCCTGGTCGACCGGGAGGCACTCAACCAAGAGCAGGTTCTCCAGCAGGCATGGTCTGCCGACGAGGCGGCATTCTATGAGGCAGTTGCCAAGTTTGAACGGGATTATGCAGAATGGGCACGCCTGAAGGCACTCGCTGGGCGGATCCTCACGGGCGACATCTCGGCTTTCGGCGAGGCTGTAACCGAGTTTTCCTCGTTCGGCGAGATCGCCAATCTCGGCGCCTCCATCGAGTTTAAGGCTCACAACTCCTGGCAGGTCGAATGCGTGCTCGCCGTAAACGGGCAGAACATCATCCCTGCCGAAACGAAAGTGCTGACCGTGTCGGGAAAGCTTTCCGTCAAGCCGATGTCAAAAACGCGCTTTCAAGAAATCTACCAGGATTACGTCTGCGGTTGCTGCTTGAGGATCGGTCGCGAGATCCTCTCCCTTCTGCCAGTCCATGTGGTTCTCACAACGATCATTGTCAATTCCTTCGACTCCTCCATTGGCAAATGGGTCAACGTGCCTGTCTTATCGGTTTTCTTGGACCGCAAGACCATTGAATTTCTGACTTTCGAAGCGCTCGATCCCTCCGATGCCATGCGCAACTTCACTTGCGCGGGAGACGCGAAGGCGTCCAAGAAAACCGGCGAGTTCGTCGCAATCACTCCGCTCATCTTTCAGGATTCCGATCCGGCCTCGCCGGAAGGCCCCAGCTTGACCTGCCTCTGCGGTCAGGTCGCTTCCCTCCGAGCGTCCTTCAAAAAGGCTCTCAAACGCTCCGCGCTCCTCACTCCACGCATTGACCTCTCTGCCGACCCGATCCCGTCATGACCACTTTTCTTCTCATCGTCATTCTCCTGCTCTCGCTCGCCCTTGGGGCATTCATAATAATTAAACGGGTTCTGGATGCCAGGCTGGCACGCGCAGTAGAGGCCAACACCGCTGAGGTTCTGCGCAACAAGGCCGCCCTCCAGGCGCTCAAAGATCAATACGCACAGGAGGCCCAAAGAGTTCAGGCCGACTACGAGCAAAGAGTCGCGGCCATTGAGCTGGAGGCCGAAAGAATTCGCAGCCATTACGAGATCGAAGCCCGCCAGGCCCAAGAGGCCGCAAATGAGGCAATCATGCAGGCTCAGGCCAACGTTGACGCACTCAGCAAATACGCTTCCCTCAGGGATGCTGAGGCCGAAGTTAAGGCGAAGCTGGAAGCCGCGATCAACGAGGCAGCCGCCCTCCAGCAGGAAGGCAACCAGTATCTCGAACAGGCCAAGCAGGAGGCCTTGAACGAGAGGGCCGAGGCCCAACAGAGGGCGAAGGACATTCACAGTCAGGCGGAGGCCCTCGTCACCCAAGCCCACACCGAGGCCAGCAGAATTGCAAGGGAAGCCGATCAACGCGCACAGGAACTTGCCGGAGCCGCCTACGAGGCGTTCACCAACAAGGAGACCCTCGAACGCGCTGCAAAGGCAATCCAGAATGTCGTCGATGGATACGGGGATCGCTACATCGTCCCGACCCACAGCCTGCTCGATGAGCTGGCGGCAGATTTCGGACACCTCGCCGCAGGGGAGTCGCTGCGCATCGCACGCGAACAATCACGCCGCATGGTCGTCCAAGGCGAAGCGGCCTCATGCGACTACGTTGCGGCGACCCGCTCCCAGACAGCCACACGATTTGTCATCGACGCATTCAACGGCAAAGTAGACGCGATCCTCTCCCGTGTCCGAAATGATAATCAGGGGACGTTGGCGCAGGAGATCTGCGACGCCTTCAGTATCGTGAACCTCAACGGCGAAGCATTCAGAAATGCCCACATCCTGCCTGAATACCTCGACTGCCGCTTGGCAGAGCTTCGCTGGGCCGTCGTCGCCCAGGAGCTCCGCAGGAAAGAGCGCGAGGAGCAGCGAGAGATGCAGGAGAAGATCCGCGAGGAAGAGAAAGCCCGGCGGGATTACGAGAGAGCTGCTCAGGAGGCCGAACGCGAGGAGTCCGCTCTCAAAAAGGCGCTGGAGCAGGCCCGCAAGGAGGTCGATCAGGCTTCCGCCGAAGAAAAGCAAAAGTACGAGCAGGCGCTCGCCCAACTGGAGGGCCGCCTGAGCGAAGCCGAGGCAAGGAACCAACGCTCCCTCTCAATGGCCCAGCAGACGCGAGCCGGAAACGTCTACATCATCTCGAACATCGGTTCTTTCGGCGAGAATGTGGTTAAGATCGGCATGACCCGGCGCCTCGAACCATTGGATCGAGTCAAGGAGCTGAGCAACGCCTCAGTGCCGTTCGAGTTCGACGTACATGCCATGATCCGCAGCGACGATGCCCCGACGCTTGAAAATATGCTCCACAAGGAGTTCGAGGCCACGCGGATCAACAAGGTCAATTATCGCAAGGAGTTTTTCCAAGTCCCTATTCAAAGGCTTCGGGACTTCGTTGCAGAAAAGAGCCTTGAAGCCACATTCACTATGAAGGCCGATGCCCGAGAATACCGCGAAACTAAGGCCTTGGAGAACATGTCGCCAGAGGAGATGGCAAGGTATCACGCACCTGAAGACGACGGTTCGGACGAGTAGAAGTCTGGGCCCGGTCGCCTCGTTGAGCTCATCGAGAAATGAGATGATTTTCTGGCTTCTGGCACTCACAGCTGCTCCGTCCCAAGGGCGTGTCCTCCCCGGCCGGAGTATTCGTGCCGGAGCCGCTTCAGGATTGCAGTTCATCCAGCAGGCGGGATGAAAAAGCGGGAACAAACCTGCCGAGATCGATGAGGTGATCTACCAGCGTGCAACCGCGTTTTTGGGCGATCCCGCCCAATTGGTGCATGACGTGGAGAGGTTCCAGCGAGAAAAGAGTCAGAAGATAGTCTTGTGGGTGTCGTGCGCAAATTCCCCATGGGGAGAGTGCTGTCTCGGGAAAGTGGCGGAGATTGAAGGTCAAAATAATCTCTGCCTTGCTGTGTATCGCACAGGCCAGCACGTGCCTGTCTTTTTCGTCGTTCGAGCAATGGGCGATGATGTGTGCGAATCCATCGGCCAGCGCCTCGGGAAACGCACTACGTAATGCGGAGTGAAAGCTTTCGGAGATCTCCGCCGCCCAACCAAGCTGGCCAATCTGTGTTCTCTTCGTCTCCTCAAGAATTTCCTCGCTCCATATCGGGAGATAGAGACGCGGCTTTTCTGCCAGGAGAAGCAGCAGATTTGCCACACCGTAGTTGGCCAGCACGCAGGCATCGAGAACGACCTTGAAGTCAGCCCTCATGTGCTTCTTCGCTGCCGGGAGATTTCGGGAAATACAATCCAGCCCCAATCACCTTGTCGGTGAGTTTGTCCAGTGTCTCGCGCCGTATTCGATCCCGCTTCTTCTCGTAAAAAAGCAGATCCTTGAATGTTACCCGGCGATGGGTTCCGACCTTATGATGGGGAATCTCCCCTTTCTCGATCAAATCGACCAAGTGTTGACGTGAAACGCCGAGGTGGTTTGCCGCGGCTTGCGTCGTGAAAGCCTCGTCCTCGGGCACCATGACAATGGCCTTTCGCTCCGACATCAGGCGTACGATCCGGGCAAAGTGAGCAAAAAGCTCTTCGGGAATATGAGCTCGGTTCCCGTTTTCATCGATCAAGGCGACATGATCGGGGCGGGCAAACAGCTTTGCCAGCGCGGCGAGTTCGTCCTCAGGGATGAGGGACGGATCCAAGCGATTGGTGCGTGTTGTAAGCATGACGAGAGAAATCTCTCTGAAATCGATTCGTTGTCAATGGATATCCGCTATAAACACCACGCCCGCTATTTTTGCCACTGGGCAAGACAATCAGCGCCGAGAATTCCACTATACATTTTTGGTTGTTAGCTGAGGTTATCGGCCTGAACCTGCTGACGACAGCTTAACGTGCATTAAAATCTCTTTTCTGGAGCGACTCCATCTCGCCCGTTGTCCGCACGGGCAGCGCGTCGATCAATTCGAGCACTGAGGAAATGTCGGCAGATGCGCGCTCGAGGAGGATGATTTCCTTTTCGCTGAAATAGCCGGGCACTTTTGAATAGACGGAGAGCGCCCCAATAAGATTCTCCGAGATGCGGATTGGCACTGAAGCGCAGGAATTCCATCCATTTTTCTGCGCTTCCGCCTGCCAGGGCTCGCCGCTCAGGGCGTTTGGCTTGACGGCGCAGGGAGCCGATAGAAGCAGGGCAGAAGAAAAGGCTAGACAAAAGAGTCGAAAAAAGCTCAACTACGGTGGTGAAAAAGAAGACACCAC
>Ga0194063_10002283_pt1 | contig 12014 bp, 5 predicted proteins | sample SepL3720m_MetaG_FD_155459 | JGI IMG/M metagenome (GOLD analysis project Ga0194063, IMG submission 155459) | Anoxic zone freshwater microbial communities from boreal shield lake in IISD Experimental Lakes Area, Ontario, Canada - Sep2016-L373-20m | ecosystem: Environmental > Aquatic > Freshwater >... | reverse complement strand
GACTATCAGGGCGCGTCCGGAGGCGGACGTGGGTTCAACCCTCAGGATATGGGCGGGTTCAGCGACTTCTTTGAAACCCTCTTCGGGGGACAGATGCGAGGCCAACCGTCGGGATCCCCATTCGGCATGTGGGACCAGGGCGGCGAGGAGGAATCCCCGGGCGGACAGGATCAGGAAGTCGCCATCACCATCAGTCTTGAGGAAGCGTATCATGGAATCACGAAGAGCATCCGGCTGCAATCCCCTGAGGTGGATGCCCGTGGTCGTATCCAATCAACAAACAAAAACTATCAGGTTAAAATCCCCACCGGCATCACCGACGGGGCGCGCATCCGCCTCGCCGGACAGGGCGGTCGCGGCCCCCGCGGCGGTGCAGTTGGCGATCTGTACCTGCGCGTGCAGATTGCCCCCCACCCCAGGTTTAAGGTCGATGGTCATGACCTGGAGGTTGAACTGCCCATTACCCCATGGGAGGCCGCACTCGGGGCAAAGGTCACCACTCCTACCCTTGATGGAGATGCCGCGCTGACGCTCCCTGCAGGCACTGAAACAGGACAGCGACTCCGCCTGCGGGGCAAGGGACTTCGACAGGGCAAAGGACTGGAACCCGGCGATCTGATGATCCTGATCCGAATCGTGGTGCCCAAACGGTTGACTCCCCGTGAGAAGGAACTCTTTGAGGAATTAGCCAGGATCTCCCCGTTTAAACCGAGGCCTTGACCAATTACGAATTAATGAATATTGGTTACTTCCCATGCTGAAATTCATACTCAAAGGGTTGTGCAGGTTATTCGGGACTCTACCCCTCCCCGCGGCGCTCGCCTTGGGACGCGGCATGGGTTGGGTCTACGGGTCCGTAATCCGACACCACCGCCGGGATGCCGAGGAGGCTCTGAAGCGAAGCCTGCCGGAGAAAAGCGATACGGAACGCCATCAGATCCTCAAGAGCATGTACCGCCATCTCGGGATGAATGTGGCGGAAGAATTGAGATTGGTCTCCCTTTCAAACGCCTATCTTGAAGATCACATTCGATGGGAAAATGAAACGCCTATCAAGACCGTGCTCAACGCTGGAAAAGGCATGCTTGTTCTGACTGGACATATGGGGAACTGGGATCTGCTTTGTTCCATCGCGCCCAAGTTCAACTATCCAACCACGATTATCACCAAGAACATCAAGAATACCGCCATCAACACCGTTTGGATGGAGATTCGCAACCGTTTTGGACTGAAGTTCGTACCTGCCCATAATTCCTACCGTCAGTGCCTGTCCGCCCTCCGAAAAAACGAGATTGTCGGCTTCGCCATCGACCAGAATATGATCGATACGGAAGGAGTCTTTGTCGATTTTTTCGGCAAGCAGGCCTGTACGACACCCGGCCTTGCCTATATGTCGGCCCAGTCCGGGGCCGCTGTAGTCCCCGTCTTTATGATCCGCCTTGAGCAGGGCAGGCATCTCGTGAAGACACTACCCGCCATTCCCCCGCCTCCGGACCGGGCCCCCGCAACCATCAAGGAATATACCCAACTTTATACCAAGGTCATGGAAGACATCATCCGCCAGTATCCGGATCAGTGGATCTGGGTTCACCGCCGCTGGAAGACCGTCCCGAAAAACGCTCAATCAGAGTCCCGTCACGAGCAGGCCAGTGTAAACGTTCAGCAGTCAGCGTAAAACGGGTATCGGGAGGCATCAACCTCAGGAAGCCTGCGCTTCCATCGTTTATAAGTCCAAAGCCAATACCCAGGGTGTCTGCGTATTTCTTTCTCCAAGGCATTGGTTATGCGAACCGTCAATTCCCCGGGCGTCACTCCCTCCAGATCCCCGGGCTGAAACGCATCCGGGCAATAGGCATGGTAGACACCCTTCTCATCACAGGTGCAGAAAGCCAGGATCATGGGCGTTTTCAGTTTCAAAGCGAGTCCGGCCGCCGCCGAGGCGATGGGCGCGGGCACGCCGAAGAAAGGCACGAAAATGCCACCGTCAGAGGGCAAGGTATCCTGATCAAGCAACAGGGCTACCGTGCCTTCCTGCTTCAGAAACCGGGCAAGTGCCCTGATGGCACCCTCGTGCTGTACAATCACCTGTCCGGATTGTTGTCGCAAGCGATTGATCTCTGCGTCTATCAGGGGGTTCTTGACGGGTTTGGCGACGCTCGCTATCCGGGAACCATGATAGACGGTCAGCCATCCCAGTATTTCCCAATTTCCGAAATGCGCCGTCACGGCGACGAGAGCCCCTTTCCTCATCCATTTCAGGAGTGAGTCATCCATGACCACCCATTTTTCAAGACGCTGATTTCGGTCACGTGAGAACCAGAAATAATCCAAACCAGTCAGAACAAACGTGCTGAAAACTTTTCGTACGATCATCCGTTTCTGCTTCCTGGAGAGGGAGGCGCCGTAAGCGAGGTCCAAATTGGCCATCGCAATCCGTCGATCCCGCCGTGCAAGCCACCAGGCCAGCCGGCCTGCTGAATTCGCCAGATGCAGGATGAGTCCCCTAGGCAACGAAGGGACTAACTTCAATGCCAGGCCAAAGACAAACGACTCAAACGCGAAACGAATTCTTCGGCGCAACGAGATGGGCGGATGATCTTTCATAGCGGAAAGAAAAAGGCCCGAAACATCTCTGTTCCGGGCCTCGCAAGTCTAATTGCTCATTACGGAGTCACAACCGGAATCGCGGCACCGGCATTGTTAACCTCGACCTTGGTCAAGGGGGCCTTGGGCTCCTCCTGTCCGGACTTCTTGATATACACCTCAACGCGGCGATTCACGGGATTCCCCACGATAGGATCATTCTTGGCCTTCGGGCGACTGAACCCGTAACCCACGGCGGTCATGCGGGATGAAGCAACATTCCACTTCGCCTCCAAATAAGTCAGGCAGGATTTAGCCCGGCGCTCTGAAAGTTTGACGTTGTGGTCAACAGCCGATTTCTTCTGTTTGTCGGCGTGCCCTTCAATGCGGGCCGTGGAACCTGGATCACGGGAAAGCACTTTCCCGATGATATCCAGATCCTTGAAGTATTCGGCCTTGATGACATCCTTGTCGTAATCGAATTGAATATTCAACTCGACGAGTTGAAGGTCATCATTCGGGTCCAGCGGATTGGTTCCATCCTCGATGACTTCATGTCCGTCGGCAACGCCTCCATGATCGGTATCGCGCAGCAAGGGATCCGTGTGGTAGTTGAATACCTCGGCGCCATCCTTCAGGCTGTCGAAGTCGGTATCGGGATTCAGGGGATCGGTATGATACACTTTCACCTCATCATAGTCACTCAGGCCATCGTGATCAGTATCGGGATCGAAGGGATTGGTTCCGAGTTTCAGTTCCTCTTCATCGGTCAAGCCGTCGGCGTCGCTGTCCTTGGGTCCGCCCGAAACCACATAGTTGGGGCCGACATTGGCGCCGAAAACATAGCGAACGCCCACTTCTGTCGAAGCGCTCACGGTTCCTTTTCCATTGATGTCCGCAAAGACCGCCCGATAGTCTGCACGAACACCCCATGCATCATTGAAGTTATAGATCACTCCGCCACCGCCGCGCACCCCGAGACCAAGTCCATCGTGTTCTTTCATCGAATCCATGAAACCGATCCCCTGCAAGCCAATAGCAAGGTAGGGATCCAGACGTTTCCAAGGAGTGGGATGTAACAACGCATCAAGAGTGGCGCCAAACCCCGTTGTTTGGTCAACTCCCGCTTCTTCCTGAAGACGGTTGACCTTCTCCCAGGTTCCATCAGCCTTCTGGTGGTAGAAATATTGGGCTTTCATGACAGGCGCAATAAACAAGCCGCCCTCGATAGTCCACCAGTCGTTTAAGTCATAACCCAGATTCACTTTCCCGAACACGGCATCCTTGGTGGGAAAGTCACCCTCCATGTCGAGGTATCCACCGCCAACGGTCAGATTCAAGGGATGCCGGTCACCCTTCTCCTCTGCTTGCGCGGGGGTAGCCTTGATCCACAAACCAGCGGCCAATCCGGCCACTACTGCAAAACTGAAAAAACGACTGTATTTCATGACTTTTTCCCTATTTATCCAACAATCAGATTGATTACACGACCGGACAACGATCCGATGACAGACGGTTAATACCAAAAAACAGCACCGGGACACCAGATAAATTATAGCGTCTTCAGGGCCTCAGCATCGGCTTTCTTCGCCTCTTCCTTCTGAATCTGGGGAAGTTTTTTACCGGCCATATGTTTTTGAGCCAAAGTGGTCTCCTCCGGAAGCCCTTCATCACGCAACACCGTCTTTGAATTGGCCAGTCCCACGGTGACAAAAATGATGGTTTCAGTTTGAGTATGCTGCTTGTGTGTATGAGTGAAGAAGAACTTGCCAATCAGGGGAATGTCGCCCAGCAAGGGCACTTTGACAACATTGTCCCGGTCGGAAGTTTCCGTCAAACCGCCAATGGCGGCGGTCTTACCGCTTTCAAGACTGAAGGTGGTCTTGATGGTCTTGGCGGATGTCACGGGATAGGTGTTGTTATCCGGAGCCGTTTTATCCTTCACAAAACGGCTGAGCGTGGGCGCAATCCGGACTGTGATGTTGCTCTGGTTGTTGATGGTCGGCGTCACGTCCAGCGATATTCCATATTCAAAGTACGGGAGTTTGTCATCCAGAGCGTAGGTTGTGGTATTCGCCTGTCCCTGCTGGCCGGGAGTAACGGTTCCCTTGATATTCGGTTCTTGTTCACCAATATGAATGGTTGCCGTTTCTTCATTCGCCACAATAATTTTGGGATTGGACACCACGCTGATCCCGTTAATCTGTTGCAAGGCGCTGAGAATCAGTTTGAACGCGTCTGCGCTCAGCACCGCTGTGCGAACATCCGCAAGAGACTGCCCTGCAATCCGCTCAGACTCGTGGGAGTAATTGGCGGACTTTGAGATCGAATCCGAAGTTGTCCGCGTCCCGTCGCCCGCCAACACATCGCTGGAACTCCGGGTATCCGTTTGTCCGCTACCGGGTTTCCCCGTTCCTGTATCCGCCGCCTTGTTACGCAAATTTGAATCGACCGTCCCCAATCCGGTGCGGTTTCCATTAAACCGGCTCCGCGAGTCAGTGAGTGTCTGCTGAATAGAACCTGCGGTGACGCCGTACCCCTCCAGCACCGTCCAGTCGATTCCCAGATCCTTGATGGCATCATCGGTCAACTCCAGGAATTTGGCCTCGATGTAGACCTGCTGGCGGGGAACATCAATATCCTGAATCACCTTGCGGATTGAACTTAAATTGGCGGCCGTGGAACGAACAATGATGGCGTTGGCGTTGGGGAAGGCAGAGACGGATCCATCTGTCCCGATCATGGACTTGGCCAGGCTCACCACATTTGAAACCTGTGCGTAGTTCAGAAATATGGATTGGGCGACGAAGGGCTCAACGGTACCCGGCGCCCTTGTGATGATGCTGTAAATCGCTGACCCAGGCACTTTTTCGACCACCATCAACCCGTACATGTCGAGAATCGAATCGAGGGCCGGCTTCCATTCCACATTTTCCAGATTCACCGTCACTTTTCCCTGAAGATTGGATGACGTGGCGATGATGTTGGCACCCGAAACCTTCTGAAACAAACTGACAACCGATTGCAGAGGAACGTCCTCGAGGGCAACCGATATCAGACTCTGGGTTTGGTTCGATCCCGGAAAACCCGCCACGGAAATCCGCTCAATGGTCGCGCCGGCAACATCGGACGCTATGTTGGATCCTTTTATTTCCAGCGCCCCGGACGACACACTGGGTATGATTTCAGGCGAAGCGTCAACCCTCTGGCCGGACACCATCGCGGCTCCTGCCACAACTATAATGAGCGCCAACCATAAAGGCATGAGTCGTTGATATTTCATATGATTCACCTTTCGTATCAATATCCGATAATCCTGTAAAACCGGTTGGTTACTCCAAGAGTCGTGCGGTCAGTACAGTTAGTCATCCTATCCAGTCCTACAATGTTTGTACAGCCCGGCACAATTTGCCACACGTTCGGGACTGGCAGACTGCCCGTATACTGAACGGCATAATTCCAGTTGAGCCGACCAAACCAGGATATCGTGAAGGCGGTATTCGTTCCCGACGAGACCAGGGTTGAAATATAGCTCATTCCATTGGTTTCCACACCCTGGACTATGGGAATCATCAGCACCCGGCTATTCAAGGTGTCGGCAATATAAAGATAGCCACGCGGATCCCAAACCGTATCTTCAGGTCCATTCAAGGATGTCCCGCCCAGCAGGGTGCTCCATGAGGACGGGGCGACCGGGGTCACCGCAATCCGGTTGTTAAGAACATCTGCGAGATAGACGCTCCCGCCCCCGAGTGTGATCCCTGCGGGGGATTTCAGGCCGCCTGTGGCGGCCTGGTTATCGCCGGTCAGCGAAATAAACTGACCCGTCTTTGAAAATTTCTGAACGCGGCTCAATGAGTTGGAGTCCGACCCGGCATCGACAACGTAGATGTTGTCAAGACTGTCCGCCGTAATGCCCTGGGGTCTGATAACACGGCCGGCGGTGGCCCCGTTTGTCACAAATACCGACCAGACTCCCGACGTACTCAAACGTTGTACCCGGTCATTCATAAAATCCGCAACGTAGACATTGAGCGAGGAGTCAACCGTCACATCCGCAGGTTGATTAAACTGTCCCAACGCACTTCCAAGTGAGTTCGATCCTACAATCGCCCATACATTGTTGGTCGCATTGCGTTTTTGGACCCGGTTGTTATTCTGGTCGGCAACAAACAGGTTGTTTTTGGCATCCAGGGCCATGCCAAATGGTTTCTTGAACTGCCCGGCATTGGTTCCCTTCGGACCGATCACGCTCCAGACCTGGCTGAGGGGATCATAAACCTGAATCCGGTCATTCCAGGTGTCGGAGACATAGAGCCTGTGCTGGGTATCGAGAGCCAGCCCGTAGGGCCAATAGAATTCACCCGCATTCGTCGAGATATTCCCGCCAAAGACGACGGCATTGAAATAGGTTCCTCTCAGTTCAGTCACCTGCTCGCTGACAACCACGGCCAACAGATCACCCGGGGACAACCAATTTCCGCCAATGGCCTTGAATTGAACCGAATAATTACCCGCAGGCAGTTCAAGCGTAACGCCACTATTGGTCCACGCCCCTCCGGCGACCCGCCACTGCGCCCCCAGGGTGATCGCGTCTGGCGGGAATAGATCAACCGCCAGACCAGTGACCTGGGAATACCTACCCGTCAACATGGTCGTCACCTCATTCGTCGGCGTAAACTTGATGGATGGAGACGTGATCCAGCGCGGCATCACTGAAAACTGGATCTGGTGTTGTGACAACGAAAGCCCCGTGGACAACTCGCCGCTATTCTTCCAGGCCCCTCCATCCACTCGCCATTGCGCGCCCGCCAGGACCGCGTTCGTGGGGATGATCACCACGGACACAGCACTGGTCTTGACGGTGTATTCACGCAGCAATTGCAGCGTCTGACCGGGGGCAAGATAGACTGACTCGACAGGAGGTTCAAACCAACCATACACCTCCCTGTAGGCCAGAACATTCGTTCCTGCTGTGAGGTTAGACACGACCATTCCGCTGGATAACCAAGCCCCCCCATTCACCTGCCAGGCAGCCCCTATGGGACTCGCCACATCATCAAACCGCACAATGAGGGATGACTGCTCAATATACGTTCGCGTCATCGTTGTGGCGACGCCATTGGACAGAATAATGGTCTCGGTGATGGGCTTGGTCCACCCTGAAACGGATTCATACATGACCGTATGGCTTCCGGGCGTCAATCCCTGGACACTATCTCCGCTATTCTGCCATGCGCCGCCATCCACCGCCCATTGGGCGCCTGCAAGGACGACTTCATCCGGGCGTAGAATCACCCTGAGCGAGGGTGGCGGGACAATGGCGCCGGGTTCAATCGTCCGAACGTTCCCGTGGGTGATCGCCGCATGACGCCACTGGACATTCCAATCATGGTCAAAGGTGAAGTCCTGGAATCCCGCCGACTCATGGTATTCGCCCCAGGGGAAATGATCGGTGTTGGCCTGGCCATCGTCAAAACGGAAGTAATGTACCAATCCATTCGTATCTGACGAAGCGATGACCCTGTTTGTATTCGCTTGAATTTGCGCCTCGGACCGGACAGAACTCCACACCCTGACCTCATCGAGTCCACCCGCGTAGTCCTCGCCCACCCTTACAAACGTCTGCCCCCCCCGGCCGCTCACGGGCGGCGCAATGTTGAATGAGTTGGTTGAGGCAGCCAACAAGCCATTGGTATAGAGGTTCAGGGTTGCGAGACTCGGGTTATACGTCGCCGCCACATGGGTCCAGCTCCCATTTGCGGGGATCACCCCGCCCCGCACGATGAAGGGACGGCCATCCGAACCGACATAACCGGCATAGAGCCTGAGCCCCGCGGAATTGGTTTCAAGCCCCATAACATAATTCACGACCTGTGTTCCGCCCGCCAGGGTCTCGACCACACGTCGCACCAATGTCCCTGCGCCTGTGGTCGCATTGGACGGATTCACCCAGCACTCCAGTGTCCAGCGAGTCAGTCTCTGGTCGAGACTGACGGGAATGTCCAGGTAATCCGTTTGGGCTCCGCCCAACACAACCGCACGGGAAATGGCAGGATCAACCGCGTTGATGGGACTCGTCCCCATGCTTTGCTCTTCATTGTCCGCGACCCCGTCATCGTCGGTATCAACCATGTCGGGGCGGGATCCCAGCAACTGCTCATCGATATTCACCACGCCGTCGCCATCCCTGTCTTCCTGTGTGTCCAACACCCCGTCCCCATCGGTGTCCTCCGCACGGGGATTGGTTCCCGCCCAGAACTCATAAATATTGATCAGCCCGTCGTGGTCGGGATCACCCCGGGCTCCATTGGGCCCATCCTTTTCACCGGGCCGTGATTCTCCCCGCGTACCGTCATCCCAGGGATCAAGACCATGAATGATCTCCCAGGCATCCGGCAGGCCATCGTGATCAGAATCGTCGGCGCCCCGCTTGTCCACGCCATAGACCCGTGCAACATCCTGAGTTACCCATGAGAAATAATTAGTAGACAACGCATAACCGCGGTCACCGAACCGGAATTCCTCCGCCGTCGCCCCCATCAACCCGTTCTTCGCCCGGCGGGCAAAGTCCTCGGCCGAACTTCCTCCATCGTCGAAGCGGTAATAGGCCAACAAACAGTTCCGGGTGAAGTCGCCGCTGTTATCCTTGTCATTCCAGTACACCTTGTCGACTTTGGCTCCGGTCATTCCCGCCACCACATTCGACCCTTTGACAAGGAGTACGTCCCTGGCGGCATCATATTGGCCATCCCCGTCATCAATCCAGTAACTGCCTACCTTCGTGAATACATTGGATAAAGGAACGCCAGGCTCCCGCTCAAAAATCCCGCCCCCATCCACGAGAATGGTGTCGGTATCAACCCCATGAATCCACACGTCGTCCCCGTTCACAGGCGGAACGAGTTTGTGGGCGTACTCGGAAATCTGCTTTGCTGTTCGGGCAATCCCCCAAATCCTGACTTCATCAAGCATAAGCCGGTTTACAAAAGAGCCGTCAGGCGAGACCGCAAGCGCCAACTGATTCGTCGCCGGAAACATGTACTTTGAAAGACTTTCGTCCATTGGCTGGGGAGCCATGGCGAGAACCCCGTCAATGTAAAGGGTCAGACTGTTATTGAGGTGATCCCATACGGCGGCCAGATGGACCCATTGATTGGTTGGCAGTGGATTGGCGGAAACAGTGAACACCGTCGCACGGGTGTTCTGCGCCGTCAGTACGGGCGCATTGTTGGACAGGGCAAGTTCGTAAACGATGCATCCCTGGCCTCCAATAAGGGTTCGGAAATTGAACAGATCACCTGTAAGATTCGTACCCAGCAGTTTCACCTGGCACTCCAGCGTCCAGTCCCTCCGCTGCAAATCGGGGCGCATGCCGGCAGCGTGGAACGTATTCGAAGGGAACATTTCAGGCGCTGGAATGGGAATTCCGGATGAACTGGTGATCAACGCGGATCGCGGAATAAAGGGATCACAGGAATCCACCGGACTCGACGGAATGCCACCCGTGGGTGGGTTGATTTCATTCAGGTCAGAAATACCATCGTCATCCGAATCCGTTCCCTTATCCTTGCCCAGAGACGCTGTCGGCAGGGCGCTCCCGAGCGTGTTCGCCCGATTGATTCCCGTTCCCACGCCCGGGTCACCCAGTTCCAGGGCGGAATCACCCAGCCCGGAAGAGGCTTTGGAATTGTACCAACGCCACTGATATGTCGAATCAGGACGCCAGTCATAATCGTTGGGATTGGTCTCGTCTCCAGTGCCATTGATATAGGGGCGAGTCACGGAGCGTTCCCCGTCCTGCCCGTAATACTCCTCGATATTCATCAACCTGTCGCCATCAGGATCACCATAGGGGCCATTATCCCAATCCCCGCTAAATCCGTCGTCACGCGGGTCAAGGTTAAATTGAACTTCCCATCCATCAGGAAGTCCGTCGTCATCCGTGTCATGTCCGGGCGGAATATTTTCATCAGCGTAGGGATAGCCAGTCCCTTCGGTGGGATCAGTCCAGCCATGATGCCGAAGCAGGAAACGGTTGGTCGTCGTCGGGATTGTCGCTCCGGAAATAAGTCCCAGGTTTAGAGCCTGGCCACCCTGGTCTGTCATGACGCAAATCCGATGCGTTTCGCCTTTCCAATCAGTGTATAAATAATATTTGAAGGGTAGTTGATCGTTCCAGTTCCAAATCCAGCCATTGGTTGAGGATTGATGAAGCGACTCCAGCAACGCCTGTTCCCGGAAATTGCTCAACCCGTCCTGATCAGAATCCTCCATGGCTATCGCAGGATCCGCAGGGAGGCCATTCGTGGGGATCGTGATCAGGCCGACAAGGGGATCAATGCGGTTGGCCGGGTCATACCAAGCCGCTTCGAAACTATCCAGCAATAGATCGTAATCGCCATCGATATCCAGAGGGTTCAGATCATCGCTGGAAACAATCTTCCCCTTGATGATGCCGTCATCCCCCTTGGTCTCGATCATACGCGGCTTACCGTCAATGCCGCAGTACTCCTGCCAGTTCGACAGGCCATCCCCGTCAAAATCATTGGTTCCGTTGGCGATCGTCGGGTTCATCCCCTTCCGGTAATAGGCGCTCAGGACGTCGGTGTCATAATACCGGATCTCCCACCCGTCATCCATGCCATCCCCGTCGGAATCCCAATTGGCGGGATCAAGGTTGTCCGAGCCATAATTTCCTGTGGCAAGATCCGCCTCCTGGAGATTGGTCAACCCATCGCCGTCAGGATCGTCTCCGGCCCCGTACGCGAACGGATCCAAACACCAGAAGAACCAGTGATATTCCCACCAATCCGGAAGCCCGTTGCCCGTATTATCATCGATGATCGTGAGACGCTTGGCTTGCACCGATAAGGCCGTCGTGACGGTCACGTCGACGTTACCAAAGGGTTCACCGGTGTCGAGTACGCCATTGATATCGCCATCGAGCCAGGCCTTCACGGTGTAGGTGCCATTGGAAAGACCGGTTACGAGGGAGTAGGAATACGGCCCGCGGAGCAGCGGCATGGCACCATTGGTCACGGTGCGCCGATCCAACTCAGTACCATCCGGGGCCAGCAGAACAACCGTCATCCTGCCCAGTCCGTCTCCATCCCCGGGAAAGGCCGAGAACTGGTCCTTCCACTCTGAATTATTGATAATCTGACCGGAAATAGTCAGGGCAGGCGAGGAACTTGCCCCCGCCAGAACGAATCCCATTACGACGAAACTGCACACCCAATTCCGCCATAGTTTCTGCTTCATGATATCTCCTCAATCCGTATGACCAGCAGATAGACTCATGGCTGGCTGATCACGATACTGGCTTTGGCGCCGATACTATCGGTCACGGTCACGGCATTGTCGCCGGCGAGATTTCGAATATAAACCACGGTAACACCCGTATCGCCATCAACAAAACCACCCTTGGG
>Ga0194063_10002282_pt1 | contig 12020 bp, 13 predicted proteins | sample SepL3720m_MetaG_FD_155459 | JGI IMG/M metagenome (GOLD analysis project Ga0194063, IMG submission 155459) | Anoxic zone freshwater microbial communities from boreal shield lake in IISD Experimental Lakes Area, Ontario, Canada - Sep2016-L373-20m | ecosystem: Environmental > Aquatic > Freshwater... | reverse complement strand
ACTATAGGTATAGTAGTTAGGTAGTTATCGAAAAGTATCATAGTAATAAAAATTACTAAAAAGCATAGCAGGGTTGCTTTAATCGAAATCTTATTAATAAATAAAAATAATACTATTATTGATAGAATTATTAAACTTGAAGAAATAAGTAAGTAACTGAACACTATGAAAGCCTAATCTTTATTAAGTTGTAAGTATTTATCGTGAAGTAACTTAGTAAGAACAAAAATAAAAACTCTTCCAAGGGTAGATTCTTGCTAAGCAAATGTATTCCTGAAACGTAGCTTTGATTTGTATAAAAAATGTCGTTATTTATTCCAATTAAATCATAAATAAAAAGTAATACAAAAATGGACGTGATGGCAGTCAGGCTTGCCTTGGCGTTCTTGAAGAAGGCTAGGCTGAAACGCCAGTCCAATATTAACATTCCGGATATACCAATTATTAGTGTAGCAATGTAAAAGTAGTGAGATAAAATTATGTTATTTACCATACTATTTATATTATACTCATATTATTTGCTATAATATCTTAATTATATGGTAAAAAAATCTAATAAGTACAAATCGGTGGTTATTGTTGGCGCTGGCATTGGGGGTATGTGTACTGCAGCTAGACTCTTAAGAGATGGCTATAAAGTGAAGATCTATGAGAAAGAGCCACTCGTGGGTGGTCGAGCGAACAGAATCATACAAGATGGCTATACCTTTGATACGGGCCCAACTTTACTTATGATGACAGATGTTTTATATGATACCTTTAGCTACTGCGGAAGGGATTTCGACGACTACATTAATCTTTTACAGCTAGAGCCAAACTACCAAGTTGCATTTGCAGATAAAACTAAAATAACTGTAAGTAGCAATCTACCTAAGTTTACAAAAGAGCTAGCTAAAATAGACGAAAAAGCTCCAGAGAACTTCTTCAAATTCTTTTCAGACGTTTCGGAGATGTATAGAATTTCTAGGGAAAGCTTCATTGATAAAAACTTCAATCATTTCACAGACTTCATTAATATTCGCTCAGGCGCTAGGCTGCTGCAGAAGAGGGGAATATACCCATTATGGAATTTTGTGGGTAGATATTTTAAAGACGATAGGCTTAAACAACTTTTCAGCTTCCAAAGCATGTACCTAGGTGTCAGCCCCTATGAAGCACCTGCGGTTTATAGCGTTGTAAGTTACATGGAAACTGGCCTAGGTATTTGGTACCCCAAAGGCGGAATGTATAGTTTAACTCTTGCATTACAAAAACTTGTAAAAGAGTTGGGCGGAGAAATATATACTAGCTCGCCAGTTAAAAAGGTTATTGTAGACGATAAGAAAGCGATTGGGGTCGAACTTGAAAATAATACCATAGTGAACTCTGATATAGTTGTTTGCAATTCAGACCTAGTCTATACATATAAAAAACTACTACCGGAATCGATCAAGCTAAAGAGTATGGGTAGGAAGCCCGAAGAACTCAAACAGGCTAGTTCAGCCCTACTATTTTATTGGGGCGTAGATAATAAACTTGAGGGAATGCTTCACCATAATGTTTATTTATGTAAGGACTTCAAGGCAAACCTTGAGCAAATATTTGATGATAAGAAATTACCTAAAGACCCATCTTTTTATACTTACATCCCAACTAAGACAGACCCTAGGCTCGCACCCAAGGGAAAGAATGTAATGTACATATTAGTTCCAGTGCCCAACCTGATAGGTAAAAATAACTGGGAGAAGGGTATTGAGCGAATTAAGTCTCAAGTTATAAAAAGACTCAAAAGTGAATTCGGAGTTGATATTACTAAAGATATAGAAACTGAGAGAATCTTCACCCCGCAGGAGTTCCAAAGTAAATATAATTTAACAGCTGGTTCTGCTTTTGGCCTAACTCACCATTTCATGCAATCAGGTTATTTTAGACCACATAATGTAGCTAGAAAGACTAAAGGCTTGTACTTTGTAGGTGCAAGTACGTATCCTGGTGGGGGCATACCGATGGTTGCTCTAAGTGCTAAGTTAGTTCATGAGAGAATCTTAGGAGATAGTTAATATAAATATTATGGGCAATAATAAAATTGATAATTATTTATCTGACATCAAAAAAAAGGTTGATGTAGAACTCAATAAATTCTACTCAGTTCGTATTGATAGATCTGCTAAGATTGGTAGGGACTTTAAGAAACTTATCGAAGAAACAGCAAAGCAAACTCTAAGGGGAGGGAAGAGACTTAGACCTGCACTCGCAGTGCTCGGTTATAAAATAGCCGGAGGAAAAGACGAAGATAAGATAATTAAGGCTGCCATAGCTTTAGAAATATTCCATAATTACTTACTTATCCATGACGACATAATGGACAGAGACGAAAGACGGCACGGTGGACTAAATATAATTGGTACCTATAAGAAAAGATTATCTAAAACATTATCAGAGGGGGCTGCTGAACACACGGCCATGTCATTTTCTTTGTTAGCTGGGGATATTAACTCCGGCCTAATGTACGAAGCACTTCTTGAGTCTGGTTTCGATAATGAACTATACATTAAGGTTATCAGAAGACTTAACGAGGCAGTATTTGAGGTAGCTGCTGGCCAGCAGCTTGATATGATTGCCTCTTATAAAAAGACTATTTCACAAAAAGATATAATCTCCGTTGGAAAACATAAGACTGCAGACTATTCAATTATTATGCCGTTGCAATTCGGGGCATTACTAGCAGGGGCTAATATGAGGGTTGTAGATAGTATGGTTGCATATGGCGAGAGCCTGGGGATTGGATACCAAATAGCTGATGATGTTATGGGAATATTTGGTAATCAAAAAACTATTGGAAAGCCAGTCCTTTCTGACCTACAAGAGGGAAAGAAAACTATACTAATCCGCAATGGCCTTATGCTCTCCACTAAAGAACAAAAGAGTCGGATACTTTCTGTTTTTGGTAATCCCAGGGCGAATGCAGCAGATTTGAAGATGGTTAAACGTTATCTTGAAGACTCAGGCGCCAAAGCTAAAACGCTAATTTGTGCTCAAGAATATGTTAACCGGGCCATAAAGAGTATACCTAGTATCACAAAAGATCTTGAATTGCGCACACTACTTACGGAATTTGCCGAACACTGTATATCAAGGAATAAATAGTATGAACAGGAAAAGTTTTTACAACAGCACTGCATTTGAAACAAGCAAATTAGTGGCTAAAAGATATTCCACATCTTTTTCAGCAGCAATGTCGCTTCTTGATGAACCTGTAAAAACACACCTTTATAATATATACGGCTATGTTAGGGTCGCCGATGAGTTAGTTGATACCCTTAGACCTAAAAATACCAAGAACCAACTGACACAATTCATAGAAGATACTAATCAAGCGATCGAATCCGGTGTTAGTCTTAATCTTACAATCCATTCCTTTGCTATTACTTCTAAAAAATATAACATACCCAGAGGATACCTGGACGCCTTTTTTACTAGCATGAGGATGGATCAGGCCAAGAAGAGATATTCAAAGAAAGATTACGATAAATATATTTATGGATCAGCCGAGGTTGTCGGTCTTATGTGTCTATGTGTTTTTACCGAGGGTAAAAGAAGTCTTCAGAATAAAACCTTGGAAGGAGCTAGGAGTTTAGGCTCTGCATTTCAGAAAGTTAATTTTCTTAGAGACATGGCTTCTGATAAAGCCGAACTAGGTAGGGTTTATTTTCCAAAATTAGAGTTTAATAATTTTAATGAAGATATAAAAAAAGAAATTATTTTAGAGATTAGGGGAGAGCTAAAAGTAGCAAAAGAGGCGCTTAAAATGCTTCCTAGAAGTAGTAGGTATGGTGTAATCCTAGCACTTAATTATTATAGTAGCTTACTAAATAAGCTAGAAAAGACCCCTGCTAAGGAAGTTAGAACTACTAGAATTCGTATCAATAATCTTTACAAAACACTCATTTATCTGTACGTGTACTCTAGAAAACTACTCCATACACCCTAATTCGTCTATAATAGACTAATAACAATTCCCCATGGCGCTTAACCCTAAAAGACATATTAATATAGATGGCGTAACCTATGACATACATACTGGTCGCGCTATAAGTCGCGAGGAAGTTGCCAAACCAGAAATGTCATCGCCCGTCTTAGATCTTCGGACTCCAAGAAATGAATCTACAATGCAGCCTATCGTGGCTGATTTTGAAAAAGACACAGTGCTACCAGAAGAAAATAAGAAACTAATAAAGCCAGACATTCAGAAAAAAATGAGCACTGTTGAAAAGAAGCCAAATAAACCACAGTCTAGGCTTGATTTTACAACCTTTGTTATTATGAGGGGTATTTGGCCAAAGTCTAATTTTGCACTCTGGCAGGTAAGTTTACTCAGGACAATTTCTAGTCCCCAGACATGGTTTCTTCTAGCATTACCGCTTCTTTTCGTTCAATTAAGAGTAGTACAAAATTTTACACTAAATGAGATATTACAAAAGTTTAGAAATCTCCTCCTGCCAGATAACTATAATGTCTTAATTATGGCTCTGGGCTCAATCTTAATATTTTTCTTAATAGGTGTGATAGTCAGGGCAATCATAACTAACACTGGTATCTACATTAGACTCAGAGAAATTGATGATCGTAGATCTAGTATGTTGCTCGGCATAAGGTCATCAATACATACGCTTATACGTCAGTGCCTAGGTTACGTATTTCATTTAATTATTATTACACTCCTAACTACTGTTCTTGCATTTGTAGCATTCTACATACTCAGCACTAGCAATGAGTGGATCAGCTTGAGTAAGTATCAGCTTGTTGTTGCTACGGCAATAATATGGTTTGTATTGCTAGTTCTACTCTATAGTAAGCATTGGATTCAAATTTGTTTAATAGCAAAAAGTAATAGCACCTCGAGAATTCAAGCTAGAAGTATGAAGTTGCTAAGTAGTGCTATATCTAAGAGTGGAATTATTGGATTTATGGGCCTATCGATGGTACTAATAAACTACATTATTATTTTTACTATTGACTGGTGTGCCATCAGTTACTTTATAGAGCAAAAGCATACTCCCTCTTATATTATCTTGTTGTTGATAACATCACTTACTGTAATATTAATTACTAATACTCAGTATTTACAACAAAACTTGTGGGCTAGGCTGTACTACTTTCTGTCATCCGCCTCACCAGACAAAAATGAGTTGTTGTATATGGAAAGGGAGAAGCCTGCTAGTATTTGGCCACTGGCGGTGGCAATTATTACATCAACGGTTGTCATTATCATATATTACCTGTTGGCAAGCTATTTTGGCCCTTCAATTAGGGGTAGGTTAGCTAATTGGCACGCAGACATACCAACTGAGATACAGTTTGCAGTCCCGATTAAGAATAAATGACATAAGTTGGTATAATAATATTGACAAATACTAGATAAAAAGGGTAGAATATAACCAGTAGCCGCCGAAAGGCTTTTTTAGATTACAGGGATTTTATACATGAACAAGCTAATCAATTATTTCAAAGCCTCATATGATGAACTTAAAAAGGTCATCTGGCCCACCCGTAAAGTTGCTTTGCAGCTTACGGCCGTAGTTATAATAACTGCTTTGCTTGTTGGTTTATATCTCACTATCCTTGGTTACGGGTTTCAATCGGCGTTAGAAAAACTATTGTTTAAATAAAAGGAAAATATCAAATGAAACATGATCAAACTGATAAAAATTGGTACGTCGTTCATACATACTCAGGTTATGAGGACCAGGTTTCTGATCAAATTAAGCAACGTATAGATTCACTCGACATGCAAGATAAGATCTTTGATGTTGTGGTTCCTAAAGAAAACCAAATTGAGATTAAGAATGGCCGTCGCCGAGTTGTAGAAAGAAAAATATTCCCTGGTTACATCATGGTTCAAATGATTGTTACTGAAGATAGCTGGTTTGTTGTTCGAAATACACCTAATGTTACAGGTTTCGTAGGTACGAGTACTACTCCATCACCATTGAATGAAGATGAAGTAAAATCTATCCAAAAACGAATGGGTGTAGAGGAGCCAAAATACCACATCGACTTTAGTATCGGTGAGTTGGTTAATATCACTGACGGACCATTTAAGGGTTTCGATGGAACGGTTAGCGAAATAGATGATCAAAAGGGTAAGATAAAAGTATTAGTAAGTATGTTTGGTCGCGAGACACCCGTGGAATTAGATTCACTTCAGGTCAAAAAAGTATAAATTAATATAAGTGGGAGTTTTTTAAAAACGTTTGGACCACATAGGAGAAAATTATGGCAGGAAAAAAAGTAACAGCAAAAGTTAAGATGATTATCCCGGGCGGAGGAGCAACACCAGCTCCACCAGTTGGCTCTTCTTTAGGCCAACACGGAGTAAACATGATGGATTTTATAAACCCATTCAATGAACAGACTCAGGGTAGAAAAGGTCAGCCAACACCAGTAACAGTACTCATATATGAAGATAAGAGCATGACTTTCGTTACAAAGGGAACTCCAGCCAAGACTTTGATTAAGGAATCAATCAAACTATCAAAAGGTTCAGGCGTACCAAATAAAGACAAGGTCGGTAAGCTTACAGATGCACAATTGACAGAGATAGCTGAAGCTAAAATGTTAGACTTAAATGCAAATGATATTGATGCTGCTAAAAAAATTATAGCCGGTACAGCAAGATCTATGGGCGTAGAAGTAGAAAAAAAATAATTTTAAAATAAGTGGGAGTTACAATAACGCTTGAACCACTAAGGAGAAATCATGGCAGAAGAAAAGAAAACTAAAAAAGAAGAAGTTATAGAAGAGTTAGTCGAGGCTAAGAAGTCTGTCGAAAAGACTACTAAAGCTGGTAAGAATAGCGCAAAGGCAAAAGCTGAAGTTGCAGTAAAGGAAGAAAAAAAAGCAAAAAAAGCCAATAACAATACAGATATTCTTGAAGAAAAACCTAAAAAAGTTCAGAAGCCCAGGGTCATTAGGTATTCAAAGAACCAGAAGGCAGCAAGAGAGTTGCTTGAAAAGGGTAAACTTTACACTATAAAAGAAGCAGTAGCACTACTCCCTAATTTATCAAAGACCAAATTTGACGCTACTGCAGAAGTCCACGTAAGTTTAGACATAGACCCTAGGCAGGCGGATCAGAATCTACGTACGAGTGTCGCACTCCCAGCCGGCAGTGGAAAAACAGTAAAAGTAGCAGTAGTTGCAGGAGAAAAAGATTCTGCTGCAGCCAAAAAAGCTGGTGCTGATAAAACAGACTCAGAACAGATACTATCTCAATTAAATAAAGGTAAGTTCGACTTCGATGTTTTAATCGCTACCCCAGAAAAGATGGCAGAATTAGGAAAATTTGCTAAAGTTTTAGGACCTAAGGGACTAATGCCATCTCCTAAGAGTGGTACTGTTACAAATACCCCTGCATCTGTAGTTGAGGAGATAAAAAAGGGTAGAGCTGAAATAAAGAATGATGCCCAGGGTATTGTTCACTCAGCCTTTGGTAAGCTTAGCTTTAAGCAAGAAGATCTTGAAAAGAACCTAACAGCCGTTCTAAAATCTATTAAATCTAACAAACCAGCAGGAGTTAAGGGTGTTTACGTAAAAAGTATTTTCGTAACCTCTACCATGAGCCCAAGTATCAAACTAGATACTTCTGAACTCTAGACTACAATTTTAATTCTTTCCTGCTTGTGCTTGGAAAAATACTAGCTTTACTGATAAGCTAGTATTTAGTATTTGTACCTTACAGTCGAAAGGAATAAACTGTGCCAGTAGAACTAGGTATCTTTGGCAATCAGTCTAACTATGGTGATAGGCTTGTTGAGGATTACGGTAAGCTAGCTAGAATTATTGCTAGCCTTAGAGAGCTGCATCCCCAAGTCGTTGTCGTAGCTACATCTGGAACTTATGATCTTCTAGGTATAGGCCATGCTAGGTATCTCGAAAAAGCTAAGCAGCTTGGGGATATTCTGGTTGTTGGCGTGGATAGTGATGCAAAGACAAAGCGTCGCAAAGGTAATCACAGACCAATAGTAGATGAGTCTGAGAGGATGGAGATGCTAACGCACTTGCGTAGTGTAGATATCGTTACTCTTAAAACCGATGATCACAAGCATCTAGAATTTCTATCAGTTATTAATCCAGATATATTGGTCATTAGTTCGACCAACGAGCCAAGCGCTGATTATATCGCAGAAGTAAAAAAGTTCTGCAAGGATGTAGTGTTGCTCGAACCACAAGCCAAGACCTCAACCACGACAAGAATTAGAAATATGCAAGCTGGGCTGCTGGATTTTCTCAAAGGGACACTTATTGAAGAGATTGAACACACAATACAAAGTGCAGCAGAAAAGTTTGCCGGTAAGCCGAAGGATGATAGTTTTGCTCCGGTGGTGTCTGATGAGTAAGGCACTTGTAATGTACATGCCGGTGATTCATAAGACCTACCTTGAGTTAATCGAAGAAACTCGCCCGGAAGCAATATTCCTGGTAGGTAACGAACTAGCTATCAAGCTACTACCTTACTTGAAAAAAGACCTGCGAGCACTGATGGCCGGAAAGGTTAGAGGATTGCTGGTTGGTGCAGACCCTAACCCATTCGTCTATGTAATTGATCATTCCTTGGCCAATAATCTGAGTGAACTATATAGTAGCTTTGTACTTCCGAACGAGGACATTAGCCACTTATTTGCAGATAAATTTTTGTTAAATTCTTCAAAAGTAGAATTTGTAGATGTATTCCTGCGATATGACACAATTAGAACTACAGATGAAATTGAGCCAAGTCCAGACAGCATGGTCGTGGATGATGAATTTTCAAAATACATGATGCTAGTTTGTAAAGATCTATCTAAGAGAAGTCCGGATTGGTGGAGGCAGGTCGGTGCGCTGGTCGTGAAAGATGAAATCATTATCGATGATCTCACGAGCTACAATCAGTCTATGCCAGTGCCTAATAATCCTTATCATGTCGGAGACCCGAGGAGTAATTTTAGCAAAGGCATTAATGCCAACCTTACTACTGCAATGCATGCAGAGCAGGCCGTTATCAGCAAGGCCGCAAGGCTAGGCATTGCTCTAGAGGGAGCTGATATTTATGTCAGCACTTTCCCTTGTCCCTGGTGTGCTAAAGCTATTGCACTATCTGGAATATCACGAGTCTTTTACCAGGACGGTTACTCAATGTTGGATGGAGAAGAAATCCTAAGGGTGAACGGCGTGGAAATTATAAGGGTGGTTTCATAAAATAGCCCCTACTCATTAAGAGTAGGGGCCTTATTTATTTGAGGAATAGAGCTCATTTTGAATTTGATTGGTTCATGATTTGGATTATCAACATCACCAACCTTAAGGTGCGCGTGCAGGTGCCTAACACTGCCGCCGGTACGCGTCATATCACCAAACCTCATACCAATCGCACCATACTCCAAACCGAAATGTCTGATTATTTCCACAAGTATTTCTGAGAATTCATTTTGAGCTCTATTATTTAGCTCATCAAAGTTCTCAACATGGGACTTAGGAATTATCAGCAGGTCAAGCTTAGTACCACTATATGGGTTATAGTTTCTGGTTACAATCCAGTGGTGGCCATTAAGCTCAATTTCACCTTCGTGATACCAGCTAATCCAGTTTGGACAGAATGGGCATATGCCATCATTTAAGATTTGCTGCATGTGCTCAACTTGCTTTTGTGAGCGAGCTGCCGGCAAGTAGAGTAGTGGCTTATAGTTGTCGGGATTTGCTCTCTCATACCGTAGATAGGCATACTCGAGCTGTCCATCAACTGAAGCACTATGTACAGTCTCTTTGGTAACCTCCCAAACTTCTGGATTTAGATTTGGAAAGAATGAATCTCCATCGGCAACGGTATTTACAAGAGTAAGCTCGACACGATCAACAAAGTCGTTATCTATCAGCGCTTTTTTGTATATTTCACCGCCTCCGATTATGAATACTTCACCGGTACCGACCATTAGTGCAATTTCTATGGCATCTTCGAGGCTATGGAAAACATTTACATCTTCATGAGAGAAGTTACGATTTCTAGTTATGACAAAGTTTTTTCTATTCGGAAGTGGTTTACCAATTGATTCAAAAGTCTTACGACCCATAATCACAATATTATTTTCTGTGATTTTTTTGAACCTTTTTAGGTCTTCAGGAATGTGCCAAGGGATGGAGTTATTACTGCCGATTACGTTATTTCTAGATCGAGCTGCAATTACTGTTATCACAATCCTCCTTTCATATCGCCACGGGAATGCCTGGTATTGCGGGATGTGGGTGGTAGTCGAACACCTCAAACAGGTCGCCATGCAAACGATGTATTGGCTCGTTACCATGGGCGACTGGAGGCTTGAAGCTTTCAATGCTACTAACCAGCTGAACACTTGGCAATTGTAGTGGCGAGCGATTCAATATAGTTTCAACAAAAGGAATTTGATCTTCATAAATATGAGCATCAACAATTGTGTGTACATATTCACCTGGCTCAAAGCCAGTGATTTCACACAGCAATAGCTGGAGAGCTGCATACTGGATCATATTTGAAGGAACACCAATTGGTACATCACCGGACCGCTGGGTCATGTGTAGGTTGAGTTTATGGTCAAGAATTCTGACCTGAACCCAGCCATGGCATGGAGCAATTGTAGCCTTGTTGATTCTTCCAGAGTCTCTGGCTAGCCAGGCTCCATTCCAGGGGCTTACGAGATGAGTTCTGTCATCAGGAAATTCGTTAATTTGCCTGACTAGATGACTGAACTGATCATATGTTTTACCGTAGGCATCTGGCCAGTCATGGAACATAGCACCGTAGCTAGCAGGCCCGATATCTCCTGGCTCTAGCCCACGAGATCGACACTTTTCTTCGCTAACCCAGTCACTCCACCAGTCGCAACCCCAGGCTGCGAAACCTTCAGCTGTGCGTACTCCATTTATCATGGCGCCCAGCTCATTAATGCCCTTCTTCCAAAATCCAATCTTCCGCTCTGTAATGAGTGGAAAACCGTCTTTTAGAATATTGAAGCGCATCTGCAATCCAATTGAAGTGATGGAGCGAGGACCTTGTCTAGAAGGGCTCCAGCTACCAGTTTTGAGAATTGTTTTTAGCACATCACGGTACTGAGTACTTACTGGCCTATCTTCGAAATTCGTGTAATCTAACAACTTTACACCTTTCAATGTTCTACCTCACAGGTCTGCTTGATTATATGATATTATTTCTAAATCTGCAAAGTGCTATAATATGGTATATATGAACTACATTGATCAGCTTACAAAAAATGAAAATACTTACCAAAGAAATAATTTAAACCTGATTGCGAGTGAGAATTATCCTTCTCCCAATACACTAAAGTTACTAGGCTCTATATGGAATGATAAGTATGCTGAGGGCTATCCCAGGAAACGGTATTACGCTGGTAATGTGAATACGGATGATCTGGAATCATTTGTCCAGTCAAAGGCACTAGAAATCTTCGACAATACCGGTGAATATGGTGTTAATGTTCAGCCTCTATCAGGTAGTTCCGCAAACGCGATAGTTTATATGACAGTCTTGGATTATGGCGATACTGTGCTAAGTCTAGACTTGAGTAGCGGGGGCCATTTGAGTCATTTGCACGAGACTAGTAGCTACAGTAAGTTTTTCAAGTACGCCAACTATAATCTACTGAGCAAAAAAAATGGCTACCTTATAGATATGGATGATTACGTGTATAAGCTTAAGGCAAATAAGCCTCGAATCGTTATAATTGGTTTTTCATCTTATCCAAAAAAATATGAATTCTCACAGATGTGTAAGATTGCCCACGAGCATGGAGCACTAGTATTAGCAGACATCTCCCATATTTCTGGATTAGTAGCCGTCGGCCAACATGACACTCCATTTAATTCTGGTCCTGAAGGCGCAGATTTTGTCGTCACTACAACACATAAAACATTAAGGGGTCCACGGTCAGCAATGATCTTTGCTAAGAAAGAGTATATGCCCGCACTTAATCATGCAGTCTTCCCTGGCACGATGGGTGGCCCCCACCTAAATC
>Ga0194063_10002281_pt1 | contig 12021 bp, 8 predicted proteins | sample SepL3720m_MetaG_FD_155459 | JGI IMG/M metagenome (GOLD analysis project Ga0194063, IMG submission 155459) | Anoxic zone freshwater microbial communities from boreal shield lake in IISD Experimental Lakes Area, Ontario, Canada - Sep2016-L373-20m | ecosystem: Environmental > Aquatic > Freshwater >... | reverse complement strand
GAATAGGGCGATCATGCCCCAACCGATTTGGAAGACAGCGACGGCAACGAACATGCGGGCGAGGCCAGCGTGCTCGGCATGGATGCCGATGGCTCCAGCGTGAATGACGCCAGCGCCAATTGATGCGACGGCGGCGGTGGCCATGCCGGGCAAGCGATCGGTGGTTGGAGCCGGTGAAACGATCGGCTCGTTGGGCTGCATAGCGATTGTCATGGTGATTTCTGTCCCCCAGTAAATGTTGCCGAATTATATGACGCTCGGACCGCCACGGTGATGGCGGGCTAGCGAAAATCTGGCGGGCGTTTGCTGCGTAATGCGGCCACGCCTTCGCGATATTCGGCCGTGGCCATTGCTTCGTTCATTAACTGCTTCGATTCGCTGATCGAAGCTCCGATGTCGTGGCGCAACAGATCGGCGTAGATCTGGGCCTTTGTTGTTCGCACAGCATTGGGTCCGGCGGTTGTGGCGAGCGTGCGCGCATAGGCCAGGGCGGCCGCCAGGGTGGCGTCTGCGTCTGCCTCGACCGAGTTCCACAGCCCCCACTCGGCAGTTTCGGCGGCGGTGAAGACGCGGCCTGACAGCAACAGATCGGCTGCTCGAGTAACACCCACTAACCGAGGAAGAGTCCAGCTCATGCCATATTCGGCAGGCAATCCGAGCTTCGGTGCAGCGGTGGTCATACGTGCTGTTGCGCTCGCGAAACGCAGGTCGCAGAACAAGACGAGCGCCAAGCCGATGCCGGCACATGCTCCGTTGATCGCGGCGATGATCGGAAATCGCATACCGAACTGAAACGAGAAGTCGTGGTTGAACTCGGGCCGAACACCGAACCCGGGAGTAGCGGTGTCGGCGGTGAGCCCAGTGTCGTAGCTACCGCGCTCGGCGTGGCTGGCCAACGCTTCGGTGTCGCCGCCAACGCAAAATGCGGGTGGAGTGCCGGTGAGTACCACCACTCGTACGGCGGGATTCTTTTCGAGTTCGGCCAGGATCCAGCGGTACTCGGTATGCATGCGCCCGGTCCATGCGTTATAGCGATCGGGACGGTGCAACCACACCGTGGCAACGTGGCCGTCTAATTCGAAGCGCGTGGCCTTGAGCTCCATGCGATTACTGCCAGCCGTTATCGCGGTGGACCCGCCAGCGGTCGCCCCACAGCGCGTCGAGCACTGGCTCGGCGAGTTCGGGTCGACACACCAAAAAATCGGGCAGCCATGCGTCGGGGCTGTTGTAGATCAGTGGTGAACCATCGATGCGGCTCACATGCATGCCAGCCGCAGCGGCCACACCCGCAGGTGCCGCTGAGTCCCACTGATACATGCCGCCGTCGTGGATATAGATGTCGGCTTCGCCCAGCACCACAGCCATCGCTTTGGCTCCGGCCGAGCCCAGGCGCACAGCGTCGCATTCGAGTTCGTTGGCCACGAGCACTGCGGCGTAGGGCGCGCGGTTGCGGCTGGTGATGATGCGTGGCTTGTCGCTGCGCCGTGGTGGCAACGGAGGTGCAGGATCGGTGGCGAAGACCATGTTGTGAGCGGGCAGGCTGACCGCTGCAGCGGTGAGCTGCGTGTGCTCCCAAAGCGCGATGTGAACAGCCCAGTCGAGGCGGCCTCGTTCGCCGTATTCGTTGGTGCCATCGAGCGGATCGATGATCCACACCCGGTCGGCGCCGATGCGATGCGAGTTGTCGGCGCCTTCTTCGGACAGCACGGCATCGCCGGGACGCAGTGCCTGAAACGCCTTCATCAGAAATCGATGCGACGCAATGTCGCCTGAGTCCTTAACTTCCCATGGCGGCGCGCCTTCGCTGAACAATTGCTGGCGCAACTCGACGAGCAGTTGCCCGGCCTCGACGGCGAGTCGTGAGGCGAGCGCTGCGTCGGTTTCGGTCTCAGCAGCGAGGCTCATGTACGGCGGCCGATGCGCATTGCTTCTCTGACGAGATTACGCACGTCGCTTTCGGGGGCGCCAGCATCGATGAGGAACTGCACACGTGACTCGAGTCGCTCTGCGTCGGCTTCTTCGAACGCGTCGATTGGCTCGCGCCGAGTGACTGCCGATGCGGCGAGCAGTGCGATCGCTGCAATTGCGGTGGTGACGCCCACCGTGAGCACGGTGCCGTTGTTGTTACCAGCGACCGAACTCACGATCAGCCCGGCGATGCCGCAGACGAAGATCGCCGCACAGATGGTTCGCAGGGTTCGCAGAGACATTTCGACATTCTCGCAGCACATTGGTGGCTGCGAGCGACTCGCTGAATTTTTCTTGTGGATGGTTGCATATCGAACGTATGTTCGAGTATGATTCGGGTGTTCATCTTCCCCGATTGATCTCGACGGTTCGCCGTCCATTCCGGTTGTTGCCGGTTCGTCAGTTTTGAATGGGGTCGTACGTGGTCAATGTTGCCGATGTGATGAATGTTGCCGATGTGATGAACGAGTTTTCGATGTTGGGTGGCGCTCGGCGTGACGACGCCTTGATGAGTGTCGAACGCGAGATTCGTCGCTTGCAGGCAGTTCGCTCAACGATGATTGCTGATGTCGCGTTCAGTGCATCGTTCGTTGACGACGGTCATCACTCGCCAACGCATTGGCTGCAGGCAGTTGCCAATTGCGCGCGCAGCACCGCAGCGCGGCAGGTGAACATTGCGGCGATGTTGCACGAACTGCCCGTGGCCGCTCTCGCCGCGTCACGGGGCGACATTGGCGACGATCAACTGCGACTGCTGCTCAAGCTGTTTGTGAATCAGCGCGGTCGTCAGGCGCTGGTCGAGTCCGAGTCCGAGGCGATGTTGGTCGGTTATGCCGTGTCGCTCACATTTCGAGACTTCGCGCAGGTGTGCGAGCGCTGGCTTGCGCATGTCGATCCCGACGGAAACATTCGCGACCATGAACTCTCGCGCCAGGCTCGCCGGGTCACCAACGCGCAGGTTGGCGCTGGCCATGTGCTCACCGCCCAAGGTGATGCGTTGTCGGGTGACATCATCAACCGCATTCTCGATGCACAGGCTCAAGCTGAGCTCGATCAAGATCGCGCCGACCTGGTGGCCGCCTACGGCGACTCGGCAGACCAACACCCGTTGGCGCGTACCTCTCGTCAACGTCGCTACGACGCTCTGCTGAGCATCGTGCTCAAGGGAGCCGGTGCGTCGTCACCGGCTGCGACGGGGTTCGCCGAGCCACTGGTCAACATCGTTACCAATGTCGAGACCCTCAACGCTGTGGTCCATAGTCAGTACGCATCGTCCGATCCGCAAATGGCGCATCCGCCTGCAACCTCCGAGCGAATGTGGTTGTGCCAGACAGTTTCTGGTGTGCCTGTGGCGCCAGCCGATCTGCTGGTTGCCGTATTACTCGGTCAGATTCGTCGTGTGGTGGTTGACTCCGTTGGCCGTGTCATCGATCTTGGCCGTCGCTCGCGGTTGTTTACCGGTGGGGCACGTGAGGCAGTACTAGTCGGCGGTGGTCGATGTTGTTGGCCTGGTTGCGATCGGGTGGGCGACCAGATCGATCACGTTGCACCGTGGGCGCGTGCGGGTGGCTTCACGGTTCCGAAAAATGGAGCGCCAATGTGTGGAGCTCACAATCGATACAAACACCGCGCCCAAACCACCGTGGTTCGCAAGGTCGATGGCTGGCGTCACCACCGCAGCGATGGTTCCGAAATTGCGCCGAGGACTATGTCGTTAGTGGGGCGAGCGAGTTAGCGGGCGAGCGGCTTGTACTTGATGCGGTGTGGCTGGTCGGCGGCTGAGCCGAGCTCCTTGTGGCGCCACGCCTCGTACTCGCTGAAGTTGCCCTCGAACCAACGCACTTGGCTATCACCCTCGAACGCCAACACGTGGGTAGCGATGCGGTCGAGGAACCAGCGATCGTGGCTGATGACCACGGCGCAACCGGGGAAGTTCTCGAGTGCGGTTTCGAGCGCGCGCAATGTGTCGACATCGAGGTCGTTGGTGGGTTCGTCGAGCAGCAACAAGTTGCCGCCGGTCTTGAGCAACTTGGCGAGGTGTACTCGGTTGCGCTCGCCACCCGACAGATCGCCAACACGCTTTTGCTGGTCGCTGCCTTTGAAGTTGAAGCTGGCCACATACGCGCGGCCGTTGATCTCGCGGTTACCCACCTTCATGTGCTCGATGCCATCGGTGATTTCTTCGTACACGGTGGCGTCGTCGTTGAGGCTGTCGCGGCTCTGGTCTACGTAGGCCATCTGCACCGTGTCGCCAATGGTCACGGCTCCCGAATCGACAGGCTCTTGGTTGGTGAGCATCTTGAACAGCGTTGTCTTACCTGCGCCGTTGGGGCCGATGATGCCCACAATGCCCGCCTTGGGCAGGCTGAACGACAGGTCTTCGATGAGCAATCGGTCGCCGAATGCTTTGCTGAGGTGGTTGACCTCGATCACGGTGTCGCCAAGGCGATTGCCGGCAGGGATCATGATCTCAAGGCGATCTGGGCCACGCTCGGCTGCCTCGGCCTCCGACTGCAAACGGTCGTATGCGCTGAGACGGGCCTTGCCCTTTGCCTGGCGTGCCTTGGGTGACATGCGCACCCACTCGAGTTCGCGCTCGAGGGTGCGACGACGGTTCTCGTTGCTCTTTTCTTCACGGGCCATGCGCTCTTGCTTTTGCTCAAGCCAGCTCGAGTAGTTGCCTTCAAACGGAATGCCCTTGCCGCGGTCGAGTTCGAGAATCCACTTCGCCACGTTGTCGAGGAAGTAACGATCGTGGGTGATGGCGACGACGGTGCCGTTGTAATCCTTGAGGAACCGCTCGAGCCACTCGACGCTCTCGGCATCGAGGTGGTTGGTGGGTTCGTCGAGCAGCAACAGGTCGGGGTGGCTCAGCAGCAAACGGCACAGCGCCACCCGGCGACGCTCGCCGCCGCTGAGTGTGGTGACATCGGAGTCGTTTGGCGGGCAACGCAGCGCGTCCATCGCGATCTCTACGTTGCGCTCGAGGCTCCACGCATCGGTGGCGGCGATCTTGTCTTCGAGTTCGGCCTGCAACACGCCGATCTTGTCGTAGTCGGCATCGGGGTCGGCCCACATGGCCATCACTTCGTTGTATCGATCGAGCACGCCCTTCACCTCGGCGACACCATCCATCACGTTGCCGAGCACATCTTTCGATGGATCGAGCTGTGGCTCCTGAGACAGGTAGCCAACCGTGAAGCCGGGGGTGAGCCGGGCCTCGCCGCTGAAGCCGTCGTCGAGGCCAGCCATGATGCGCAGCAGGCTCGACTTGCCGGCGCCGTTGGGGCCGAGCACGCCGATCTTGGCACCCGGATAGAACGACAGCGAGATGTTCTCGAGCACCGTGCGATCTGGTGGATAGTGGCGGGCGAGTTTGTAACAGGTGTAGATGTATTCGTGGGCCATGGCGTCGCACAGACTAGCGCGGCGTCCGTCAACGGCTTCAGTGGTTCGCGTTCTTGCCCATCCGCGGTGCTACGTTCAAGAGCATTGGTTTTAACAATATGAGGGGGTTGCTCACATGGAGCTTCTAACGAGAACAGGTTTGACATTCGGATTCCGCTGGCTGCACGTTTTGGCTGGTATCACCTGGATCGGTCTGCTGTACTACTTCAACTTCGTGCAAGTGCCAGCGTTTGCTGCGTTTGGCGACGAGGGCAAGGCCCGCAACATCGCCATCGACAAGGTCGCACGTCGCGCCCTGTGGTGGTTCCGCTGGGCATCAGTGGCAACGCTCCTCTCCGGTCTGATCATCATTGGCATCACCCAGAACTACATGAAGAACTTCATGGCCGATGACAGCGCCAGTGGCGTTGCGCCGAACGCCTCGATCTTCGTGGGCATGGTGCTCGGCATCTTGATGGCCGCCAACGTGTGGATGGTCATCTGGAAGAACCAAAAAGTCGTCTTGGCGAATGCGTCGAACGTGCTTGCAGGTGGCGAGGCCAACCCAGCCGCCGCCGGTGCAGGTCGCGCAGCGCTGCTCGCTAGCCGTCAGAACATGATCTTCTCGATCAGCATGTTGTTCTTCATGGTCGGCACGTCACACTTTTACACGGTCTTCAACGAAGCCACAGCTGGCAAGGCGTGGACCTTTGTGCTCATTGCGCTGGCGATCACTGCGGTGCTCGAGCTCAACGCCCTCGGCATCCTCGGCGGCAAGGCCAACACCAACAAGTTGCTTTGGCCATACGAGAGCCACAAGAACGCACTCATCTCGGCATTCAGCCTGTGGGCCGTGTTGTGGATCCTCAGCGAGATCTTGCTCAAGAAGTAAGTCACTTACTCACATATTCGAATTCAAGGCCGCCCTTCGGGGCGGCCTTGGTCGTTTTCGTACGACTCACGCGCGGCTACGGTCGTGCACAGCAACCGGGGGGTGCCTGATGAAGTCAGACAGCACAGTTGAAACACGTCGGTCGTTTTGCCGCTTCTGCCATGCCGGGTGCGCGATTGATGTCGATGTCGATGTTGCTGCGAATCGGGTGATCGCTGTTCGCGGTGTGCTTGATGACCCAATGTACGAGGGCTACACGTGCATCAAAGGCCGCCACCTTGGCGATCAGCACCATCACGACGCGCGGCTGTATACAAGCCTGAAAAAGATCGATGGCTCGTTTGAGCCGATCTCCACGTCGACTGCGTTCGACGAGATCGCGCAACGAGTGGCCGCTCTTGTCGAACGTCATGGCCCACGAACGCTTGCCACGTATTGCGGCACAGCGGCGTTTCAAAATGCAACGGGTCTGCCCGTTGCGAAGGCGTTTCATCGAGCCATCGGGTCGCCGAGTTTTTACACGTCGGTCAGCATCGATCAACCGGCGAAGTTTGTGGCTCCGATGCGTCACGGTTCGTGGCAGGCCGGTGTGCAACCGTTCGAGTCAAGTGCCGTCGCAATGGTCATCGGATGCAACACGTTGGTCAGCACTTACAGCTTCCCGGGTGGCCTACCCAGCTTCAATCCGCTCGTGCGTCTGCGCCGAGCAAAAGCCAACGGGCTGCGTCTCATCGTCATCGATCCGCGCCGCACCGAGTTGGCGCAGTACGCCGATTTGTTTCTGCAGGTGAAGCCTGGCGAAGACCCCACCTTGCTGGCGGGCATCATTCGCGAAATTCTCGCCAACGATGCAATCGACCATCAGTTTGTGTCGCAATGGGTCAATGGCCTTGCCGAACTCGCGAGGGCCGTCGAACCATTCACGCCCGACTATGTAGCTCATCGTGCGGGCGTGCCTGCCGATCAGGTGCGTGAGGCGGCGCGACTGTTCGCCACCGGACCCACTGGATCGGTGAGCACCGGCACCGGCCCAAACATGGCGCCGCACAGCACGCTCACCGAGCACCTCAGCTTGTGCCTCAACACCTTGTGCGGCCGATACGTGCGCGTTGGCGAGCCGTTGTTGAACCCTGGGGGAGTCCTTACAACGGCAGCGCCGATTCGGGCTCAGGTGAATCCGCCGATGCCGCACGTGTTGCACCGCGGTGCTCCGCAGCGCGTGCGCGACCTCTACATCCACCATGGCGAAGCACCCACCAGCACCCTCGCTGATGAGATGCTGCTTGAGGGCGATGGCCAAGTGCGCGCCCTGCTCACCATCGGAGGCAATCCGGTGGTGGCGTGGCCCGACCAACGCAAAACTGTCGAGGCGCTTCGCTCGCTCGATCTGCATGTGGTGATCGACGCTCAGGTCTCGGCAACCGCACAGTTGGCGCATTATGTGATCGCCAGCACGCTCAGCCTTGAGCGGCCCGATCTGCCCACCTCGATCGACCCGTGGTTCGGCGAGGCGTATACCAACTACACCCCAGCGGTGATTGAGCCTGCGCCAGAGATGCGTCAAGAGTGGCAGCTGTACACCGAACTCGCGGCTCGATTGGGTGTCACGATCTCGCTGCCTGGCGGCGACATCGTGCCGGGCGCTTCCGTGAACGCCGACGACATTCTCGACCTCATCTACGTGCGATCCAAAGTGCCGCTCAGCGAACTCCGCCAGCATCACGGCGGCCGAATGTATCCCGAGTTGGCGACTGTGGTGCAAGCCGCTGACCCGGCAGCAGCCGCTCGACTCGAACTCGCCCCTGATGGCATCGAGCGCGAACTCGCCGACGTGTTTGCTGAGCTCTCGAGTGCCGAAGTGATTGCGGGCTTCGATCCGAGCCGACACACGTTTCGGCTCACCAGTCGGCGGCTTAAGAGTGTGTTCAATTCAAGTGGCCGCGAATTGTCGGCGCTGCGCGGCAAAGAAGAAACGAACTTTGCACACATGCATCCCGACGACCTCGTCGCGCTCGGGATTGTGGGTGGCGACACAGTTGAGTTGGCGTCGCCGCGTGGTGCGATTCGAGCCATCGCCAAAAGTGCGCCCGACGTGCGGCAGGGAACGGTCTCGATGGCTCATGCGTGGGGCGGACTGCCCGATGCTGATGGCGACCTAGCCGTGGTTGGCTCGACGACTTCAATGCTCGTCGATACCGAGAGCGGCTATGACCCGTTTACGGGAATCCCGGTGATGAGCGCGATCCCGGTGCAGGTTCGTGCGGTCACCGGCTAACGGTCACTTGACGGTGAGCGTGCCCTTCATCGCCTGGTGACCCGGCACGGTACAGATCACCTTGTAGGTGCCCGCCACAAATGTGATGTCGGCTTCGTCTTTTGAGCCGCTCTTCACGACCTCGAGATCCTTGGCGACCGACTTGTCGTCGGCATTTACGAAGGCGAGCGTGTGGCGCTGGCTGTCGCGGTTCTCGAAGACCACATGCACGACGCCAGCCGCGGTGGTGTAATTGGCGGCGTCGAACTTGATGCCGGGTCCCGAGAAGATCTGCAGGGTCACTTGCGCAGCGGCTGTAGTGGTTGTGGCCTCACCGGATGAGTTGCCCGGTGTGGTGTCGCCCGAACCCGTTGTTGTCACTGCGGCGTCGGTGGACGTTGGCGCCGACGACGACACGGTTGAACCGCTGCTTGAGCACGCACTGAGCGCCACGATGGCAATGCCGGTGACGAACACATTGGAGACGGACATTCGGGGGAGCATGCGAATCTTCATGCGGCGATTATATAAGTAGTCGCTTACTAAAATCAAAGTGCCTGATGTCTCATCGGCTGTTCACGTCCCTCAAACCGCGTCCGTACCTGTTCGGTCCGGCGTGGGCGGGTACGATCAGAAACTGATGTCATCGAAACAAGAATCTGGTCAATCGTTCGGCGCGAACTCGTGGCTGGTCGACGAAATGTACGAGCAATACCGAGCCGATCCCAGCGCAGTTGGCGATGCTTGGCAGGAGTTCTTCTCGGACTACAAGCCCGGTGCATCCCCCGACCCAGCCGCAAACTTTGGCGCCCCGGCCTCGCCCGCAGCGCCGGCCACGCTTGCTCCCGCAGCCCCCACTGCTCCAGCGCCTGTTGCCGCGACGATTGCTGCGGCCGATGTCGGCGAAGCGCTTCGCGGTGCCAGCGCAGCCATTGCAGCCAACATGGAACGCAGCCTCACGGTGCCAACGGCAACAAGCTTCCGCAATGTTCCCGCCAAGTTGCTCGAGGTCAACCGCAAGGTGATTAACGGCTACCGCACTCGCGTTGGCCAGAGCAAGATCAGCTTCACCCACCTCATTGGTTACGCCATCGCTCGCGCCATCGGCGACGCCGTGCCGCAGATGAACAACACCTATGCCGTCGATGCCGATGGCAAGCCGCGCATCGTTCGTAACGGTGCCGTGCAGATGGGTCTCGCTGTCGACGTCGCTAAGTCCGATGGCGGCCGCACCTTGGTGGTGCCAGTGCTGCGCGAGGCAAGCACGCTCAACTTCGAACAGTTCCTCGCTGCCTACGAGGAGATCATTCGTAAGGTCAAGTCGAACAAGCTCACCGTCGCCGATTTCCAAGGCGCCACCATCACGCTCACCAACCCAGGCACCATCGGCACCGTGCAGAGCGTGCCTCGCTTGATGCCCGGCCAAGGCGTCATCGTTGGCGTTGGCAGCATCGATTACCCCGCCGAGTTCCAGGGCAGCGATGAGCGCACCCTCGGCTCGCTCGGTGTGAGCAAGGTGGTCACCATTACGAGCACCTACGACCATCGCATTATTCAAGGCGCCGAAAGCGGCATGTTCCTCAAGCGCGTGCACGAGCTGTTGATGGGCGAGCACGGCTTCTACGAGAGCGTTTTCAGCGACCTCAGCGTGCCGTACGAGGCAGTGAAGTGGCGCACCGACATCAACCCGAGCAATAGCGAAGACGCGATGTTGCACAAGCAGATGCAAGTGGCAACGCTGATCCGCGTGCACCGCGTGCGTGGGCACCTCATCGCCGACCTCGATCCGCTGCGTTGGAAGCAACCGAAGATGCCTATCGAGCTCGATCCGGCTACCTATGGGCTCACCATCTGGGACCTCGAGCGCGAGTTCCTCACCGGCGGCGTCGGCGGCGTCGAAAAGCAACCGCTCGGCGAACTGCTCGGCGTGCTGCGCGACGCGTACTGCCGCACCATTGGCATCGAATACATGCACATTCAAGACACCGAAGAGCAGCGCTGGATTCAGAGCAAGGTCGAAGGCGTGCAGTTCACTGTCTCGAAGGAAGGCAAGCGCCGCATCCTCGATCGTCTCAACGCTGCCGAGGCCTTCGAAAAGTTCCTCGCTACTAAGTACGTGGGCGCCAAGCGTTTCGGCCTCGAAGGCGCCGAGTCGGCAATCCCAATTCTCGACTCGATCCTCACGGGCGCAGTCGACGCCGGACTCGATTCGGCAGTGGTGGGCATGGCCCATCGCGGTCGCCTCAACGTGCTCGCCAACCTGATGGGCAAGAGCTACGACCAGATCTTCAAAGAGTTCGAAGGTCATGTCGATCCAACCTCGGTGCAGGGCTCTGGCGACGTGAAGTATCACCTTGGCGCAGTGGGCAAGTATCAGAGCCCCGGCGGCTCTGAGATCAAAGTCGAGCTCGCTGCGAACCCCAGCCACCTCGAGACGGTTGACCCGATCGTGTTGGGTATGGTGCGCGCCAACCAAGACCGCATCGAGCCGCCGGGATCGTATTTGTCGCTGCCAATCTTGATCCACGGCGACGCTGCGTTCGCTGGTCAAGGTGTGGTTGCCGAATGTCTCGCGATGAGCGACATCAACGGCTATCGCGTCGGTGGCACGATCCACCTCATCATCAACAACCAGATTGGGTTTACCACCAGCCCCAAGTTTGCGCGCAGTTCGCTGTATTGCAGCGACGTCGCCAAGACCGTGCAGGCGCCGATCTTCCATGTGAACGGCGACGACCCCGAGGCTTGTGTTCGTGTGGCTCAAATGGCGTTCGAGTATCGCCAGCGGTTCCACAAAGACGTCGTGATCGACATGGTGTGTTATCGCCGTCAGGGCCACAACGAAGGCGACGATCCGAGCTACACCCAGCCGCTGATGTACAAGGCAATCGCCGAGCGCCGCAGCATTCGCAAGCTCTACGTTGAAGCGCTCGTGAAGCGTGGCGAGCTCACCGTCGAAGAAGCCGAGAGCGTGCTCATCGACTTCCAGAGCAAGCTGCAAGTGGCGCTCGACGAGACACGCGCACACGCCCCCGAAGTGGTCAAGGTGGCCAAGCCGCCGCGTCCTCTGGGTGTTCTGCCGCACATCGAAACCGGGGTCGAGCGAGCCAAGCTCGATGCAATCTTCGATCACCTCACCGAGTACCCCGAAGGCTTCACCCCGCATCCAAAGTTGATGCGCCAGTTTGAGAACCGGGCCAAGCTGTACCACGAGGGCAATCAGGTCGATTGGGCTACCGGCGAAGCACTGGCTATCGGCTCGCTCGTTATCGGTGGCACGCCGGTGCGGTTCTCTGGCGAAGACTGCCGACGCGGCACGTTTAGCCAGCGTCACGCGGCACTCATCGATTACGAGAACGAAGTGAACTGGGTTCCGCTCGCCGATCTGCCAGGTTCGCAGGCGAAGTTCTGGATCTACGACTCACTGCTCAGCGAGTACGCAGCGGTCGGATACGAATACGGATATGCGCACATCAACCGCGACACGTTGGTGTTGTGGGAAGCGCAGTTCGGCGACTTC
>Ga0194063_10002280_pt1 | contig 12021 bp, 12 predicted proteins | sample SepL3720m_MetaG_FD_155459 | JGI IMG/M metagenome (GOLD analysis project Ga0194063, IMG submission 155459) | Anoxic zone freshwater microbial communities from boreal shield lake in IISD Experimental Lakes Area, Ontario, Canada - Sep2016-L373-20m | ecosystem: Environmental > Aquatic > Freshwater... | reverse complement strand
GGCCAACCTCGCGTGGGAAGACTTCGCGATCGCCTACCGGATGAACGCCCAGTCGCGCGTGCTCGAAGAATGCTTCCGAAGGCTCCGGATCCCGTACCGGCTCGTCGGCGGCAAAAGTTTTTTTGATCGTCGCGAGGTGAAGGACGTGCTGGCCACGATGGCCTGCCTGCTGAACCCCTCCGACGACGTGGCGCTTCTGCGGATCATCAACACGCCGCCGCGGGGGATCGGCGCGACGACCGTGGAACTCGCGCTCGAGCACAGCGCGAAGGCCCACCAGAGCCTGTTCGAGACGCTCACGGCCCCGGAGTTTGCCGAGCAGGTTTCGCGCAAGACCGCCGGGGCGATCCGGGAGTTCGCCGAGGAACTGGCCGCCACGCGCATCCATCTCCTCACGCCCGGCGCCGACGCCTCGGGCATCGTCTCCCATTACCTCATGGAATCCGGCTACTTCGACGATCTCAAGCGCTCCTGCAAAACGCCTGAGGAGGAGCTCAACCGCGAGAACGGCGCGAAGGAAATCCTCCGCTCGCTCGCCGAGCACCAGAAGCGCTCGCGCTCCGGGCTCCAGGGATTCCTCGACGAGATGACCCTCGACCGCGAGCGCGACGAGGAAAAAAAAGACGACGCGAAGGGGGTCACGCTGATCACCCTCCACGCGGCGAAGGGACTCGAGTTCCCGCACGTTTTTCTGGTCGGCGCGGAGGACGGGCTGATCCCGCACGAGCGCTCGAAATCCGAGGGCACGGTGGACGAGGAGCGGCGGCTGTTCTACGTCGGGATCACCCGTGCGATGAAGTCGCTCACGATCACCCACTGCCTCCACCGCACGAAATTCGGCAGCGCGATGTATTGCCGCCCGAGCCCGTTTCTCAAGGAGATCGAGGGCGAGGGCGTGCTGGTCGAAACCTACGAGGAGATCGTCAACCGGCCGGTCGCCGAGGAGGATCTCGCCGCGTCGTTCGCCTCGCTCCGCGAAATGCTCGCCCGGGATTGATCACCGGCGGGCTGCCAAGCGCAGAATTTTCTCCTGCTCCACTCGCATGCGCGCGGCCCCGGCGGGAGTTTTGTCCTCGTGCCCCGCGAGGTGCAGGAGCCCGTGGATGCAGTAGAGCGCGATCTCCTCGGTCGCCGTGTGGCCGAACTCCGGCGCGCGCGACGCGGCGACCGCGGCGCAGACGACGATCTCGCCATAGGGAAACGTGATCACGTCGGTCGCGCCGCGCTCGTTCAAAAATTCGCGGTGGATCTTCGCCATCGCGCGGGCGCAGACGACCGAAATTTCGACGCTTCGGAGCCCGGCCAGCGGGCCGTCGAGCTTCATAGAAACCGCCGCGCAGGCCGGCAGCGCGGCGCGGACGATCGCGGCTACACGCCCGTGATCGTAGCGAACCGCGCGCTGGCGGGCTGCGAGCACGAGATGCGGAACCACCGCAGGGATCAACGCTTGGAGAACTGGAAGCGCTTGCGGGCGCCCGGCTGCCCGGGCTTCTTGCGCTCCTTCATCCGCGGGTCGCGGGTCAGGAGCCCCTCCTGCTTGAACGGAAGGCGGAACGCCTCGTTCACCTGCAGGAGCGCGCGGCTCAGCGCGAGGCGCAGCGCGCCGGCCTGGCCGTTGATCCCGCCGCCGTTGGCCTTCACGACCACGTCATACGAGTGGACGGAGTTGGCAATCTCCAAGGGTCGGAGGATCTGGTTCTGCAGCGAAAGGCTGGAAAAATAATCCAGAAAGTCGCGGCCGTTGACTTTGATCGCGCCCGAGCCGGACTGCATACTGATGCTGGCGACAGAGGTTTTGCGGCGGCCGGTGGCGAGGATGGGATTCGATGTGCTCATTCGGTAAATCAGGCGGGTTGCGGGTTTTGGGCGGAGTGCGGATGCTCGCTGCCGGCATACACTTTCAGCTTGGTGTAAACCGAACGTCCGAGGCGGTTGTGCGGGATCATCCCGCGCACGGCGCGCTCGATCAGCAGCTCGGGATGCCGTTCCCGGCGGGCTTTGAACGTCTCGTGATGGTGTCCGCCGACATAGCCGGAAAAGCTCATATACGTCTTGGCGACTTCCTTTTTTCCCCCGATCGTAACCTTCGCGGCGTTCAGCACGACCACGAAATCCCCCGTGTCCACATGCGGGGTGAAGATCGTTTTGTTTTTCCCACGGAGGAGATTCGCGGCCTTCTCGGCCACGCGCCCAAGAGGCTGCCCGGCCGCGTCAATCACCCACCAGGCGCGCTTCACCTCTTCGGTTTTTGCAGAATAAGTTTTCATTCGATAAATAACAGGAACCGAAAACTTTGGAGGGTCGCCCGCCACTTGTCAAACAGACAATAAAAAGAATTTTCTGACGTTTCATCAAGAGCCGGGGGCTTTCCCTGATCCGCGCGTAAGGAGAGGGAAGCCGGAAAACGGATTCGCCGGTCTGCGGCGTTGCACGACGGAGATCACTCCGCTAAAAGGGAAGGGATGTTGGATTGCGTTGCAGATGTCTCGAGGATGCTGATGTCGCGCGAGAACATGCGCTTTTCGGAGTGCGACGCACGCAAGGTGGTTGCCGGACGTTTTCTCACGAGCAACGACTGCTGGCTTCGGCCACAGATTGCGCGCTTTATTCAAAGCCGGAATCCTGAAGTCGTCCTCGATCCGTTTGCCGGCACAGGCGACCTCCTCCGAGTGGCAAAAAACCTCACGGGCTGCCAAATTCAAGGCCTCGACATCCAGGGGGATCAATGGCCGCGCAACGACAGCTTAAAATCCATCCCCCGGCTTTCCCACGGAATGATCGTCACGAACCCCCCCTACCTCGCAAACTACAGCGCGAAACGGAAAGGCGTGCTGGAGCAGGTGGAGGCGTATTATCGCCTGTCCGGACGAGACGATTTGTATCAGGTCGCTCTGGACCGGTGCCTTGCCGCCTGCGAGCGGGTCGTTGCCATTGTTCCTGAAACATTGCTCAACAGCGGCTACGATCTGCACCATGCCGTTTCGGTGACGGTTCTGCACGACAATCCGTTTTCGGATACCGAAACCCCGGTCTGTGTGGTCTGCTTCGATAGAAAATCCCAGTGGGACACGGAAATATTTTCCGACGACCGGAAGGCCATGACGCTCTCGCAGCTGAATTCTTATCGGCTGAGCCCGAAGCGGACGGATGACATTCGTTTCAACGTTCCGGAGGGCCGGATCGGGCTTCGCGCCGTCGATATGCCATCGGCCGACAAGCCCATCGCCTTCATGCCGCGGAGGGATCTGGATTACGACGTTGCCGGGATCAAGGTTTCCAGCCGCCTCCTGACATTTGTGGAAATTTCGGACATGCGGAACGAAGAGGTTGACGAAGTCTGCAGGGAGGCCAACAGAATTCTCGCGCGGTATCGCGAAAAGACATGGGGGCTCTCCCTGTCCCCATTCAAAGGCAACACCAAGGCCGGCTCCAGAAGGCGGCGGCTGGATTATTCGACGGCCCGCGCGATTTTGGAACAGGCGCTGCTTGAAATCGGAGGAGCGCGAGAAATTCCCGCCGCCAAACACCATCTGTTATTTGCATGAAAAATCTCGCTTGCGAAAAGGGGTTGCGCGCGGGGTGAAGCGGGCGGAGAATCCGGATCGAATGAAATGCGCCACCACCCTCGTTTTTCTGGCTTCCCTTTTTTGCGGATGCTCGCGCCAGGCCGCGCCGCCGCCTCCGCCGCCTGTTGTCGCGGAGGCGAAGCCGGAGGCCGTGGCTGCCGATGCCGGGGCGTTCGTGGGGATCTGGGTGACTTCCGACGAGCAGGGGCAGGCGTTCGACATCGTGCTTTTTCCTGACGGGCAGGCGGTGAGCACCTGGACGAAGGGAGCCGGCGGGGCACGCGGGGAACGCGGGTTCTGGCGGATCGAGCGCGGGCGCCTGCTCGTCTTTTTCCACGACGGGTGGACGGATGAGATCGTTGCAAAAGACGGGGGGCGTGTGCATCGCGGGTTCGAACCCGGGGCCGATCTTGGCGGGAAATGGAAAAGTGAGGCGCCGACGTGGAAGGTCGAGGAGGACGGCTTCACCGGGATCTGGCAGCTCAACAAAGAGCCGGACGGCAACTACCTCTATGTCGCGCTGCAGTCGTCCGGACGTGCGTTCAGCACGATTGCCGGCGGCACCGAGGGGAAGTGGACGGCGGCCAAAGGCGGGGCGCTCTGCTCGTGGCCGGATGGATGGAACGACCTCATCTCCCCGTCGCCGGAGGGATACCAAAAACGTTCGTGGGTCGGCCCGGAGGAACAGAACGCCACCCCACCGGATATCTCGCCCGCCACCCGCGTCGGAATCGGGAAATTTTCCATCTCCCCGTGAGCGCGGGCCCGGCGGCGGAAGTTTTTTTGAAGCCGAAAATTTGCGAAATCGGAAATTTGCATTGAAACGCGGCGGGTTCCGTGACTTTGTATACATCCAACAACGTTTTATGAAATCTTCTTCGATGATCGTCACCGGCTGCGCTCTTGCGGTGGCTATGGCCGCCTGCCAGCAGAGCGATGAACCCAACACGCCTTCCGGGCGCAACCGGTTCGGCTACCGTGGCGCGGGGGCTGCGAACACGCAGGTTGAGGCCCCCACTCCCACGCCGGATCCCAACCCGACACCGGCTCCGGAGGAGGTTGTCGCCCCCGCTCCCACCCCGGCTGCGACCCCGAAGACGGCCGCTCGTGAGATGTCCTATGGCACGCCCGTTCCCGGCAAGCCGGGATTCGTGACGAGCCCGCACTCTCCTTATGCCGGCTATGTGGACGTCCGTGGATTCCCGCCCGGCACCGAGGTGAAATGCCCGTATTCCGGCAAGATCTTCCTGGTTCCCTGAGCCGCAAAGCCGCAATTCTCGGCCCCGGCCTGATCGGCGGATCGCTGGCGATGGCGTTGCGGCGCGGCCTTGCGCCGTGGGCGGTTTCTCTGTGGACGCGCCGCGCGGAGTCGGTTGCCGCAGCGGAGTCCGCGCTGCCTGGCTGCCGGATTTCCTGCGACCTCGCGTCCGCTGTTCAAGGCGCGGAGATCGTCGTGCTCTGCACGTCGCCGCATGCGATTGAACAATCGGGCGCGCGCCTTGCGTCTCTCCTGCCGCCCGGGGTTCCGGTGACCGACGCGGGAAGCGTGAAGCAACGGATCGTATCCGCGCTCGAGGCGGCCCTCGGCGGGCGATTCATCGGGGCGCATCCGATGGCGGGGGCCGAGCAAAACGGGATCGCGGCCGCGCGCCCGGATCTTTTCGACGGCGCGATTTGCATTCTCACTCCAACGGAAAATTCCGACGCCTCTGCTCTCGAAGCGGTCAGCCACCTTTGGGCGTCCGCCGGCTGCCGGCTTCACGAAATGCCTCCCGCTGCGCACGATGCGGCTGTGGCGCGGGTGAGCCATCTGCCGCACGCTGCTGCTGCGGCGCTGGTCCACGCCGCCCTCGCGTCGAACCGGGAAATTTCCGCGCTGGCAGGAAGTGGCTACCGCGACTCGACCCGCATCGCCTGCGGACCGGAGGGCCTCTGGGCGGAGATCCTCCTCGACAACCGGAAGGAGGTCGCCGACGGAATCTCGGATTTGCAGGATCACCTCGGGACGCTGAAGGACGCCGTGTCGCGGGGGGATCGCGGCGCGATTGAAGGCTTTTTGCGGACAGCCAGAGCCCTTCGCTCGGAGGTCTCCCCATGAAGCCCGCCCAGAACAATATCCTCAAAATCCGGCGCGCTCCGCGCATCGAAGCCGAGATGTCCGTGCCGGGCGACAAAAGCATTTCCCACCGCTCGATCCTCCTCTCCGCGATCTCAAACGGACAGTGCACGATCACCAATTTTCTTGAAGGCGAGGACTGCCGGAGCACGGCCCGCGCGATGCGGCAGCTCGGCGTCGGGATCGAGGCGCCCGAACCCGGCACCCTCGTCGTCGAAGGAAACCACGGGATCTTCCATGCGCCGGATGGCGACATGGATTGCGGGAACTCGGGCACCACGATGCGGCTCATGGCCGGCCTCCTCGCACCGCAGAAATTTTCCTGCCGGATGACCGGCGATCCCTCGCTCTCGAAGCGCCCGATGCGGCGCGTCATCGAGCCGCTCCAGGAAATGGGCGCCCGCCTCCGGGCCGAGGGGGACAACCAATGTCCTCCCCTCGTTGTCGAAGGCGGCCCGCTCGCGGGCATCACGTACCGGCTTCCGGTCGCCAGCGCGCAGGTCAAGAGCGCGATCCTCCTCGCCGGACTCTTCGCCAAAGGCATCACGACGGTCATCGAGTCCGCCCGCTCGCGCGACCACACCGAACGGATGCTCGAATACTTTCTCGTCAGGCTCCGCCGTGAGGAAATCTGGGAGGGAGGCGTGCTGGTCGGGCGCAAACTCAAGGAGATCCGGATTTCTCTCGATGGAGGACAGATCCCGGAGTCGCGGGATTTCCATGTGCCGGGCGACATTTCGAGCGCCGCGTTCTGGATGGTCGCCGCCGCCGCCCAGCCGGGCTCGCGCCTCCTCGTCAAGGACGTCGGGCTCAACCCGACCCGCACGGGAATCATTGACGTCCTCATCCGCATGGGTGCCTGCCTCCGCGAGGTCGTCGAGACGCCGGCCTGCGGCGAGCCGTCGGGGACGATTGACATCAAGGGGTGCCGCCTCGAAGCCACTGAGGTGCATGGCGCGGAGATCCCCAACGTGATTGACGAAATCCCGGCCATCGCTGTCGCGGCGGCCCTCGCCGAGGGCACGACGCTCATCCGCGACGCAAAGGAATTGCGCGTGAAGGAAACCGACCGGATCGCTGCCGTCGCAACAAACCTCCGCGCGATGGGGGTCGCGGTCGAGGAGTTCCCCGACGGCATGGCGATCACCGGCGGCAGCCCGCTCAAGGGCGCGCGCCTGCAAAGCTTCGGCGACCATCGGATTGCGATGGCTTTCGCGATCGCCGGACTCTTCGCCACGGGCGAAACCGTCATCGAGGACATCGCCTGCATCCAGACGTCTTACCCGACATTTTTCGACACGCTCAAAAAAATCCAGAAGGGAACCGGTGTCGGCCGCCGCACCCCGGTGATTTCCTCGCTGGATAGAAAATTCCGGAACAGGAAAAGCCTATGACAGTCATCGCGATTGACGGCCCGGCGGCCTCGGGGAAAAGCAGCGTCTCGCGCCGCGTTGCCAAGCGGCTCGGTTTCGCCTACGTGAATTCCGGCAGCATGTATCGCGCGGTCACATGGGAAGCCCTTCGCCAGGGCGCGAACACCTCCTCGCCCGAAAGCGTGGTGGCCGCGCTCGCCCGCGCGGAGATCGCCTGCGGGATCGGCGAGGACAACGAATCGTTCATCCGCATCAACGGCGCGGATGCGGACGCCGCCCTCCGCGACAGCCGCATCAACCTCCATGTCTCGCCCGTGTCCGCCGTCCCCGCCGTGCGCACGCTGATTTCCGCGCGCCTCCGCGCCCTCGCCAACGACCGCCCGCTCGTCATGGAGGGCCGCGACATCGGCACGGCCGTCTTTCCGGAAACCCCCTTCAAATTCTACCTCGACGCCTCGCCGGAGATCCGCCAGCAGCGCCGCGAGGCCGAGGGCGTGGTCGACCTGATCGCCGCCCGCGACAAGATGGATTCCTCACGCAAGGCCGCCCCGCTCCAAATCGCTCCGGACGCCCACGTCGTGGACACCTCGCGCCTCACGCTCGACGGTGTCGTGGACGCGGTGCTCGGCCTTCTCCGCCCGCTCGGAATCGTTCCGAAATGAGCCTGATCTACAATATTTTTTACAACCTCGCGAAGCTGTTCGCCCGCATGTTTTTCGCCATGCGCGTCGTCCACCCCGAGCGCATGGTCGAGAGCGGCCCGCTGATCCTCGCCGTCAACCACTCGAGTTTTTTCGATCCGCCGCTTGCCGGGATCTGCAGCCGCCGCGGGGTCTATTACCTCGCCCGCAAAACCCTTCTCCAGTGGCCGTTCTTCGGCCCGCTCTTCCCCGCCATGAACGTCATCCCGGTCGAGCGCGACGGCAACGACATGTCCGCCCTCCGCGAGGTCATCAAAAAAATCCGCGACGGCAACGGGGTCGTCCTTTTTCCCGAGGGCACCCGCTCGAAGGATGGCAACATCCAGCCCGCACGCGCCGGGATCGGGTTCGTCATCGCCAAGACCGGCGCCCCCGTCCTCCCGATGCGGATCTTCGGCGCCCATGCCGCGTTCCCCAAGGGCGCGAAGCGGCTCCACTTCCCCCAGATCACCGTCGTCATCGGAGAACCGATCCGCTTTCCTCCGGAAGAAATCGCCTCCGCCACCCGCGAGACATATCAGGTGCTCAGCGACCGCGTGATGGCCGCCATCGCCGCGCTCCGGATCGAGTGAAGCCCGCCGGGCGGAGAGTTATTTTGCTTTTTTTGTCCACTTCATAACAGGACTGTTTACAAAGTGATAAAGCAAAGCGGAGAAGACAAAAGTGACTATAAATGGAAGTAAGGTTTTAGAAAAGTAGACTGTAAGGCTTCCTTCGGCTTGTCCAAGAATATTCGCCAAGAACTCAGCTGGAGGATAGTGCAATAAAAACCACTCGTAGCTGATCAATCCTGTGTATTGAAGAGGCGAAAACATTAATATTCTGTTGATGGGATTACCCTTCGGTAAAAAAATGCAAAAGAGCAAAAAGAATGTTCCAAGTGCTGGAAGAAAGCGAAACAGCTCAAACGTCCTTATGTGTATCAGGCGGCAAATGATGGAGCAGTCGTATTGCTGTTGGAACAACAAACAAGACCAATGCACACCATAGTTCCGCCCTCAGGGATATTCTTTTGATCAAGAAAAACAGAATCGGAAATAATATGTAGAAGTGAATCTCCACCATTAAAGACCAATATACGGGATTAATCACGTCCCATCCTGCAGTGAAGTTTGGCAGCGTCAGAAGATATGCTCCTGCGGACAACCAGATATTCTTCGGCTCCTTCCAAACCAGAGCAAGAAGTGAAAATACAAACAGGGAAATGAGAAGTGGCGGCAGGATCTTGGCGCAACGTCGCAAAACATAAGATAAGCAGGAAAGAAATCTCCGGTTGACGACTTGTGTTCTGGCGAGTGCATATATTCTGCTAACGTAAATTAGGATCGCTTGGGTCAATATTGTAACAGGCGACATCCAGGCCATTGCAATATCGGCGCGAGTCAGAATGGAGGTCCAGCGGTCCAGGTTTCTCAGACTGGCAGGAATCCTGTCTCGAAATGTCTCGCGATACAGCACCTCGAAAATCTGCATTCGTCTGTTGAAATGGCGGTTTCCTTCCCATCCGAATAATTTCTTGCGCTTTCTGTATATTCTGGCCCTGGGGCTGTCGAGTTCAATATCCTTCACCTTCGAGCGATCCCAATCCCCGAAGGCTGCCCAGAGACGCCAGCGTTTGAAGCAAGGCTCCCGTTCTTTGCTTGGGTATTTCGGAAGATATACTCCCCGGCATCATAAATTCGGATTTCGAGAATTTTGTTTCCTCTCCTCCCGCTTCGTTTTCTTCGCGGCTTCGTGTCTTCGTGTGAGACTCACGCTTTCCGAAATCGATGCGCGGCGGAAGATATTTCATGCTGGTGAAGGCGCGGGCTTGGCCGGTTTTCCGCACCGGCACTCGCCGATGCGCCAGCGACATGTCCTCCATCTTGGGCTAGAGATATTTTGATGTCGCGTTGAATTTGCTTGTCGCGCATGGAAAACCACGCAGAATATCTCCCGTTATTGTTGACGATGAGACGGTGAGGTGGCTGAGTGGTCGAAAGCAGCGCTTTGCTAAAGCGCCGTAGTCCAAAAGGCTACCGAGGGTTCGAATCCCTCCCTCACCGCGCTTTTCCTTGCCTCGGGATTCCCTCGGGAAACCGCTTGAATACAGGATCTGCGGGCAATGATTTCGGCGAGTTCCTTTTCAATCAATCAACGGGTTTACTCCCCCGGAATTTTTTCCAAGGGCCGATTTCCTCCCTTTTTGGCATCTGGAAACGTCTTGGAATATCAAGGGGTTTCAACCCTGTTTCGCCACAGTTTCAGGCACACTATGACCCACCCGCTTGTGTAAGTTGCTTATTATTAAAAGAGAGGCGAGGGTCGGAATCGAACCGACGCAAACATTCCGGCCATCCGTAACAGGTTGTTTCTATGGTAGATAAGACATCTGTAAACATCGTTGACGTCAATGATTTTCCCGTTATCTTTCCCGTATTATGGCGAGCATTTTCAAGCGACCAGATTCAAAGTTTTGGTTCTGTAGTTTCCGTAGCCATGATGGCCGATGGCTGAAAAAGGCCACGAAGGAAAGGGATCGAGCCAGGGCCCTCACGATCTGCCTCAAACTGGAGGAAGCTGAGAAATCCGCTCTCCGTGGAACCCTCACGACATCCCACGCCAGGAAACTGTTCAACGAAATCCTGAGCAAGGTCGGCGATGAACCGCTGGAAAACTTCACGATTGCCGGTTGGCTGCAAGAATGGCTGACCAGCAAATCCGCTTCTCGCACCGAAGGGACGGCTGCACGGTATGAGAAGCCGATCAACGATTTTATTGCCAAACTGGGCGACCGAGCAAATTTACCGCTTCGCGCGATTACGCCGAAGGATGTGCGGGCTTTTCGGGATGCGGAAACGAAACTTGGGAAGACGGCGGTCACGGTCAATCTTGGCCACAAAACGATTGCCGGTGCCCTGGCGTCAGCCGGGCGCATGGGATACCTTGACAGCAACCCCGCCATGGCCGTCGGATATTTGCCAACGCATCAGGATCGGGTGGAAAAAACCGTTTTCACCCCGGAGGATGTTTCAAATATGTGTGAGGCGGCTCCTTCAGGGGATTGGAAGGGAGCAATCTTGGTCGGATTTTATACCGGCTTGCGGCTCGGGGACGCCATCTCCCTGAAGTGGGGCAGTGTGGATTTTGAAGGGCGCGTTCTCACGGTCACGCCCAGGAAAACAGCCCGGCTTGGAAAAAAGCTGATGATTCCCATGCATCCCGACCTTGAAAACTTCCTGCTCGCCCACCCGACGGGAAAAAAAGATTCAGATCCCGTGTTTCCATCCCTGTCGGGCCTTCTCATTGGAGGAAGAAGCGGTGCCAGCCGAGTTTTCAAAACGATCATGACCAAGGCAGGGGTTGCTGCCGGTGAGGCGAGGAAAAAGAAGGGGAAGAAAGGACGTTCGATTTCGATGCGCAGTTTCCATTCGCTGCGGCACAGCTACGTTTCGGGATTGTCCGCTGCTGGAGTTGCGGTGGAACTTCGCCAAAAACTTGCAGGACACGCCAGTGAACAGCAGAATCTCCACTACACCCACCCGGAGATCGCAGCTCTCAGGGCGGCCATCGACAAACTGCCGGGACTCTCAACAAAAAAATGAAAAAGCCAACCGCTGGAAAATCTGAGCCAAAGAAACGGACGAAGCAACCCCGGCAGAAGCAACCATCTGCGACTGTGGTGCAGGAGCAAGTTGCCAAGCCCGAGTTATCCCCCGCAACAACGCCAGTCAAAAATGATCAGGAAGTGCAGCACGGATCTAAGCCGGGGGAGGTTCAAAATCCCAAAGCAGCAGTTATCACCGATACAGATATAGCAGAATTGCCGAAATCACACGAAGTAGCGGAACTTTTGGCAACATTGGATCAGATGGTTTCAATGTTCAAGGTTCAACGAGCCAAAGCTCGGGAAGGGGACAATCTCAGTATAATGATGCTTCATTTTGCTGCTCTAATGGCAATTCAAGGACTCATGGAAGCTCAACTGATGCATCCGGCTATTGTTAATAGTTATTTAAAAACAGTTCCAGTTTGGCCGATTATGTGGACTACAAACACAAAGTTTAACAAAACTATAATTGCAGAGGTGTCGAAACTTAACTTGGGTGCAGATTCAAAAGATTTAATTGGCGTGCCAGGCGTCTCCCGGTTAGGGCACTTAATAGCCATTATACTCGCAGATGTAATAAAACTTCTGAGACATAGCCGTGATGGCAGGGTTAAAATACAGAAATACTATGGTGAACTTGACGTGTATAAAAATGCTCTTAAAGATGAAACCGTTG
>Ga0194063_10002279_pt1 | contig 12023 bp, 11 predicted proteins | sample SepL3720m_MetaG_FD_155459 | JGI IMG/M metagenome (GOLD analysis project Ga0194063, IMG submission 155459) | Anoxic zone freshwater microbial communities from boreal shield lake in IISD Experimental Lakes Area, Ontario, Canada - Sep2016-L373-20m | ecosystem: Environmental > Aquatic > Freshwater... | reverse complement strand
CGGCAGCACGAACGTGGTCTTCGCGCTCGACTCGATTCCCGCGATCATCGGAGTCAGCACGGATCCGTTTGTCGTGATCACGTCGAGCGTCTTCGCGGTTCTGGGCCTGGGCTCGCTCTTCTTCGCGATCCGCGGGGTGATGGGCATGTTCAAGTTCCTCCAGCACGGGGTGAGCGTGATCCTGTTTTTTATCGGGGCGAAAATGATTGCGGACCTTTACGGCCCGGTGAACGAGTGGTTCGACGAACACCTCTTTGTTCCGCTGCTCGTGATCGCAGCCGTCCTGATCGTTTCGATCGTGCTTTCCGTCTGGCACAGCCGCACATTTCCGGAATCAAAAAATGAACACCTGAACTCATGAACAACCTCACCTTTGGAATCACCATGCTTGTTGTCGGGATGGGCGGCACGCTGGCGACATTGTTTCTCCTCACGCTTGTCATCCGCGCCCTCGTGGCGCTCTTTCCGGTCCGCTCGAACGCGAAGGAGGACAAGGGATGAGCGAGGCGATCCTGAGCGCGCTGGGGGCGCTGTTTGAAGGCGTGCGGTTTCTTTTCGCGCACGGCGGCCCGAACGTCATTATGATCGCGGTCGCCTGCGCGATGTTCTGGCTGGCGATCGCGAAGGGGGTTGAGCCGCTGCTGCTTCTCCCGATCGCTTTCGGATGCCTTCTGGTGAACCTGCCGTTGAGCGAGGTGATGGCAGCGGGCGGAGTCCTCAAGACGCTCTACGACTTCGGCATCGGGAACGAGCTCTTCCCGCTACTGATCTTTGTCGGCATCGGCTCGATGACGGACTTCACCCCGCTGCTCGCCAACCCCCGGCTGCTCCTGTTCGGGGCAGCGGGACAGCTCGGGATCTTCATCACCCTCCTGCTTGCGCTCGCGCTCGGATTTTCCAAGGAGGAGGCGGTCTCGGTCGCGGCCAGCGGAGCCTGCGATGGGCCGACCGTGATCTTTGTCTCCAACATGTTCGCCGGCATGAACAAAATCCCGACTGCGATGGTCGGGGCGCTCGCCGTCGCGGCGTATTCGTATATGGCTCTTGTCCCGGTGATCCAGCCGCCGATCATGCGCCTGCTCACGACGCGCAAGGAGCGCGAGGTGCAGATGCCGAGCCCGAAGGGCAAGGTCTCCAAGGCCGCGCTGATCGCATTTCCCGTCATCGTCACCGCGATCACAGGGATCATCGCGCCGCAGGGGCTTCCCTTGATGGGCATGATCATGCTCGGCAATTTTATGAAGGTCAGCGGCGTGGTGCCGCGTCTGGCCAATGCCGCGGAGAATGAAATCGCGAACATCGCGACGCTGTTTCTCGGCCTGGCGATCGGCGGGACGATGGCCGGGACCCAATTCCTCACGCGCGAGACTCTCATGGTCTTCGGCCTCGGCTTGGTGGCGATCATTATCGACACCGTCGGCGGCCTCCTACTCGGCAAGCTCTGGTATCTGCTCTCCGGCGGAAAGGTGAACCCGCTCGTCGGCGCGGCTGGCATCTCCGCGTATCCCATGGCCGCCCGCCTCGTCCAAAACGAGGGCCAGCGCTGGAACAAGAAGAATTACCTCCTCATGCACGCCATGGCCGCCAACACCGGCGGCCAGATCGGCTCGGTCATGGCCGCCGCCATCATGCTCTCGCTGCTCAAGGGGCTCGGGGTGATCTGACCGGTCCGGGATGACGACTGCTGACGAACGGATCTACATTGTTCCCAAATGGGCCGGGCTGGTTTTTGCAGCGGCTGTCTTCTGCATTTTTGTCCTCGGCTATTTCGCGCAGGGCTTTGGCGGGCTGCCGCAAACCCTCGTGATTTCGTTCGTGGTCGCCGGCATCGTCGCCCTCATCCAGTCAAACGAAAACCTTCGCGGCGTGATGCTCGTGTCCTGCCAGTCGCAGCCGGTGGCGGCCGGCGGCGAGGCGGTCCTCGATGTGACGCTGCGGAACTCCTCCGGCCGCGAGCGTTTGGGGCTGAGGGTCAGGTTCCGCAGCGGATGGGCGCTCGTGGGCGACGCCCGGCTTCCTGTGCTGAGACCAGGCGAGAGCGCGACGGTCAGGCTCCGCTTCCCCACCACCCGCCGCGGGTGTTTTCCTTGCCCCCCGCTTTGGGTTTCCAGCGATCTGCCGTTCGGGCTTTGCTTCGCCTGGAAAATTTTTCCCAGTGGCGGTCAGCTCGTCGTCTATCCGCGCCCGAACGGGCAGCCGCTGGCCGGGGCTTTTTCCTCCGGAGCGGAATCCGGCAACGAGGCGCGGAAAGGGTCTGACGAAATCAGCGGGCACCGTCCTTACGCGGCCGGGGACCTGCTGTCGCGGCTCGACTGGCGGGTCTTTGCGAAAAGCGGAAAGCTGGCGGTCAAAACATTCGAGGCTGAGGGCGGTCACCGGATCCTGTTGCGATGGGAGGACACCGCATTACTCCGCGATCCCGAAACCCGTCTCGAACAGCTCAGCTTCTGGATTTCGGAATGCGCCCGCAAGGGGGAGCCGTTCGAATTTCGTTTAGGGCCGTCCGCCCGCCACCTCAACGAAACGACCCTCGCCGCCTGCCGGATCGCGCTGGCGGAATTTTCCCCGTGAGCAGGCAGGAACAAAAGCGTGAGCGTGCGGCGGGCTGGGTGCTTGGCGGATGGCTGCTTCTGCACCAGTTCCTGCTGGCGGATCTGGGAAGGCTCGCCCCGATGGTGATCTTCCTGCTTTGCGCCGGAATCCTGCTCAGGGGTTTCGGGGTTTTTGCGCCGACCCCGGCGGGATGGCTTTTGCTTGCAGGCACCGTCGTTGTTGCGTTGGTTGTTCCCGAGCGAACGGTTGCGGCCGCCGGTGCGCTGGGCGGGTTGTTCGGCGCGGTGCTTCTGCTCCGCCCTCTTTCGCCCCGCCGCGGTCTTTGGGTTCTCCTCTGCGCCGTCTGGGTGCTGGCGGCGATCACCCTCCAGGAAAGCGGGGCCGTCAACACAGTGTTCGTGGTCGTGGATGTCGCCGTGCTCATGTTTCTCGCGCAGCAGATCCACGCTCCCGCGGAAGCGGATGCGGCGCTCTTGGCATCGGTGCTGCGGTCGCTGCGTCTGGTCCTTCCTGTGGCCTTGATCGTCACGCTGGTTTTCTGGATGTTCCCGGCGATCTCCTCGCGCACGAACGCTGCTTTTGTCGGCTTTGCGGGCAGCGACCTGCTGAGCCCCGGAGAAGCCTCGGAAATTCGGCTGACCCGGCGCACCGCCTTTGTCGCCACGTTTCCGGAGTCATCCTCTGTCCCCGCGTTTTCCGATTTGTATTGGCGGGGGCAGGTTCTGGAAAAAAACGAAGGTCTCCGCTGGTCGGCCGAACCAGTGCGGATCAACTCCGGCCCGGCACGCAGGGGCGCGTTTCCTGATGCCGTGGCCTGGAAGTATTCTCAGCGTCTGGGGCCGGACCGGACGCTGGCCGCTTTGGATCGCCCGGTTACTGTCAGATCCCTCCACGATGCCGCGACGGTTCTGGAAATTGGGGCATCCGTTTATTCCGTTTTGGGAACCGGGGAGGTCGAGGTTCTGTGCGCATCCACTCCGCCTGATGATCCCCCGCGGCCGGAGATCGCCTCGGGGAGCCTTGAGGTCCCGGAAAAAATCCGGGAGGATCAGCGCCTGCGAGGCCTGACTGAAAAACTTTTTTCCTCTCGCTCAACGTTCTCCGGCAAGCTCAAATCTTTGGGGGATTTCCTGGCGGCAGGCGGATATTCCTACACCCTTCGCCCCGGAAAAATGGAAGCCGGCGACGCGGGATGGTTTCTATTCCGGCACCGGAAAGGTTTCTGCGGGCACTACGCCGCCGCGTCGGCTTGCATCCTGCGCATCGGCGGAATCCCCGCGCGGGTCGTCACCGGTTTCCGCGGAGGAACATGGAACCCCTGGCTGCGGACGCTCACGGTGCGCGACTCCGACGCCCATGCGTGGGTCGAGGCCTGGGATGAAAATGCCCGGCATTGGACACGCTTCGATCCGACATCCTTCATCGCCCCCGAACTTTCCGCGATGCTGGAATTGGAAAGAAACCCGGACCGTTGGCCGTGGTTCCGGCTGGCGACGACTTACGCGGTCGCGCAGGCGACACGGACGGCGAGCCGGTTGGACTCGGCGCTCTCAAATCATTCCCTCCCGGCCTCGTGGGCGATTGCCGCCGCTGGCATCGCTGTCGCGATCTGGTGGATTTCGACCCGCCGAAAAATCAGACCGGACATTGCGGCTGCCTGCCTCGCAAAGCTCGAAAAACAGGCCGCCTTGTGGAGCCGGTCCCGACTGCCCGGAGAAACTCCCCTAGCTTGGCTCGCAAGGCTGGAGGCAGCCTCCCCGGGCAATCCGGAGGTTCCCGAACTCCGGAAATTTTCCGCAAACTACGAGCGTCTCGTCTATGCCGCGGCAAGCCGGCTCCCGGAAAACTCCTCCGCCCTCAACAGCGCCTCCAATCGTCTGATCGATCTCTGGCACAAAGCTTACGCTGTCAGAGCGAAGCGCTCGGAGCCGAGGAGGCCGGATTTTTCCAGGAAATAGTCGTATCCGCCCGGGTAGCTGGTGACGTTGCCGGCATTGATGTGGAGGATCCGGTTGGCCAGCTTTCGGATGAAGTGGACGTCGTGTGAGATGAAAAGGAGCGTGCCCTCGTAAGCTTCGAGGGCGAGGACGAGCGACTCGACGGTCAGGATGTCCAAGTGGGTCGTCGGCTCGTCCATGAGCAGCAGGTTCGGCGGATCGACGAGGAACTTGATGAGGTTGAGGCGGGTTTTTTCTCCGCCGCTCAGAACGCGGGTCTTCTTGTGGATGTCATCCTTCCGGAAAAGAAACGACCCGAGCATGCTGCGGGCGTCCTCCTCGCGGAGCGTGCCGTTGCTGGCGAGGACCTCGTCCATGACCGAGTTGTCCGGGTCGAGCGTGGCCGAGCGGTGCTGGCTGAAGTAGCCGATCTTGGAATTGTGCCCGGCCTGGCAGGTGCCTTTCTGGAACGGGACAACCCCGGCCAGGATTTTCAGCAGCGTGGATTTCCCGGCGCCGTTCGGGCCGACGAGCGCAGTCCGCTCCCCCCGCTCGACCAGCAGGTCCAGGCCTTTGTAAACCGGATGGTCGCCGTAGGACATGTGGACCCCTTCCAGCTTCATCGCCTGCTGGCCGCCGCGCGGCGGCTGCGGGATCCGGAACCGGAACGGCCTTCGCGGCGGCTCCGGGCGCTCGATCTTGTCCATCCGCTCGATCTGCTTGAGCTTGCTCTGCGCCTGGGCGGCCTTCGAGGAGACCGACCGGAAGCGGTCCGCAAATTCCTGAAGGGCCGTGATTTCCTTCTGCTGGTTTTTCCACGCGGCCGCCTGCTGCTCGTAGTTCGCCTCGCGCTGGCGCAGGGACGCGGAGAAGTTTCCGGTGTAGGAGACGATTTTTTTGTTCGTGATCTCGAAGACCTTTTCGACGAGCGCATCCATGAACTCGAGATCGTGCGAGATGAGAAGCACGGCTCCGGAATACGTTTGGAGATACCGCTGGAGCCACAGGAGCGAGAGCAGGTCGAGGTGGTTTGTCGGCTCGTCGAGCAGGAGCAGGTCCGGCTCCATCACGAGGAGGCGTGCGAGGTGGGCGCGCATGACCCAGCCTCCGCTCAGCTCCTTGCCCGGGCGCAGAAACTCCTCCTCCCGGTAGCCGAGCCCCTTGAGCATCTTCCGGGCGCGGGCCTCGACGTGCGGGTTGCAGAGCGCCTCGTGCTTGGCGTGGGCCTCCAAATATTCCGCCCCCTCGACATCCCCGGCCTTTTCGAGGCGCGCGAGCACTTTCTCCAGGGCGGGGATTTCGCCCGCTTTGCCGGTGGCGATGTCCAGGGCGGTTTCCTCGCCGACCGCCTCGCCCTCCTGCGGCAGGTAGCCGAGCATCGTCCATTCATCCCGCTGGACCGTCCCCGCATCGGGCTCGTCCCTTTTCAGGATCAGGGAAAAGAGAGTGGACTTCCCGGCTCCGTTGGGGCCGACCAGCGCGACCTTCTCGCCGTAGTTGACCTGGAGGCAGGCCTCCTCAAAAAGCACCCTGCCCCCATGGCTCTTCCTCAAATCCCGGATCGTCAGCATCGGGAAAGCGGAAGCGGATCAGCGGACGATCCCACGTTGCGAGTGTTCTATGAATGCCAGCAGGTGGTCCCGGACATCCGAAGAAGCGATCTCCGCCGCGATCTGCCCGCATGCCTGTTTGACGTTGAGGTTCGAGCGGTAGAGAAACCGGTAGCATTCGCGCAACGAGCGGACATCGTCGGCCGTGAACCCGCGCCGCTCCAAGCCGACCTGATTGACCCCGCGAATCTCCGCGGGATTGCCGTCGGCGATCATGTAGGGCGGGACATCCTGCACGATCTTCGTGCAGCCTCCGATAATGGAATGTCGCCCGATGCGGCAGAACTGGTGGACGCCCGAGAGCCCGCCGATCACGGCGTAATCCTCGACCAGCACATGTCCGGCGAGCGTGCCGTTGTTTGAAAAGATCACGTGGTCGCCGACCGTGCAGTCGTGCGCGATGTGCGAATAGGCGAGGAAGTTCCCGTGGCTGCCGACCACGGTTTTCGTGTCCGGGAGCGTCCCCCTGTTCACGGTGCAGAACTCGCGGAAGGAATTCCCGGACCCGATCTCCAGATACGTCGGCTCGCCGGCATACTTGAGATCCTGCGAGCGCTGGCCGATCGAGACATACGGGTGGAAAACATTGCCCGGTCCGATTTTTGTCGGGCCCGCGACCGTCACGTGCCCGAGCAGCCGGCAGTCCGCGCCGATTTCAACCCCGGGGCCCACGTGGCAAAACGGGCCGATCTCCGTGCCGTCGCCGATCGAGGCGCCGTGGTCCACAACCGAGCTGGGATGGATCACGGTCATTTGTCCACCAAGCCGAAAAGCAGAACCCCCTCCGAGACCACCTCCCCGTTCACCAGGCAGCGGCAGGCGGCCTTGCCCAGACGCTTTTTCATGCTGGTCAGCTCACATTCGATAAAAAGCGTGTCCCCAGGCATCACGGGCTTGCGGAACTTCACCTCGTCCGCGCTCATGAAGTAGCCGATCTTCCCGGAATTTTCGGTCTTGAGCATCATCACGATGCTGGCCACCTGGGCCATGGCTTCGAGCTGGAGCACGCCGGGCATCACCGGATGACCGGGAAAATGCCCTTGAAAATACGGCTCGTTGATCGAGACCGCCTTGACTCCGATGGCTTTCGTTTCGCCCTGGAACTCGATGATCCGGTCCACCATGAGAAACGGATACCGGTGCGGCAGCGTGCGCATGACCTCGTTGATGTCCATTGCCCCGGTCGTGGCGGTGACGGGGCGCGGCGCGGCGGCGGCGATCTCCGCATGGCGGGAGGCGAGCCGCTTGGCGGCCTCGGTGTTGATCCCGTGACCGGGCTTCACCGCGACCACATGGCCGCGGATCCGTCGCCCCGAGAGGGCGAGATCGCCGATGATATCGAGAATTTTGTGGCGGACGAACTCGTCCGGGAACCGGAGCGGCTCCTTGCTGAGCACGCTGTCCCCGCGGGCGACGATCGCATTTTCCAGGCTGCCGCCTTTGATCAGGCCCTTGTCCATGAGCGGCTTCACGTCCTCGTAGAAAACAAACGTGCGCGCCGGCGCAATTTCCTTCTCGTAGAATTCCGGGGTGATCTCCGCGGAGAGGAACTGCGTGAACCGGCCCTGCGGACCGACCTGCGTGCAGGAGATCCGGAATTTCGTGTCCGGAAGAATCACGAGCACCGACTCGCCGGATTCGATGGTGAGCGGCTCGCGGATTTCGAGATAGCTGCGCTGGGCATCCTGTTCTACGATGCCGGCCTTGAGGATCATCGCGACAAAGGCCGAGGCGCTGCCGTCGCCGATCGGCGGCTCGTTCGCGTTCATCTGGATGAGCGCGTTGTCCACGCCCAGCCCGGTGAGCGAGGAAATCACGTGCTCGACCGTGTGAATTTTGACCGTCCCCTGGACGAGCGTCGTGGCGCGCTCGACGGTTTTGACATGGGCGGCCGCCGCCTCGACCACCGGCTCGTCCGGCAGGTCGACGCGCTGGAATTTGAACCCGTGCCCGGCGGGTGCGGGAAGGATCGTGAGGGTGACGTCTTCTCCGGTGTGAAGGGCGCTTCCGGTGATGGTTGCGGGAGATGCGAGGGTGCGTTGTTTGTCCACTTGTCTTTTATTGAATGCTATTCCTGAGCCCCGGCGCGGAGGAGGATGTCGATATACTTCTGGTTGCTGGCGCGGAGCCTTCCCACCAGCGCGCTTCCGATGGCTCCGAGGATCTGGATCGCGGCGGAGGGCTGCAGCCCGCCCAGAACACCGATGCTCATACGGGTGATTCTCAGGAGCACGCAGGTTTCGAGAGCGGTGACGTTGGCGGAACGGGGCCCGTCATCGACCAGGGAAACCTCGCCGAAGAAATCCCCGGCTTCGAGCGGGGCGAGCTCGATCTCGCGCCCGTCCGCATCGATGGTCACCCTGGCGCGCCCCTCGAGGACGACATAGAGGCAATGCCCCATCTCGCCGGACTGGACAATCCGGCTTCCCGCGGGGCAGGTGACGGCGTCGGTCAGTTTCAGCAGGGCGGCAAGCTCTTCCTCGCCCAGCCCTGCGAAGATGCAGAACTTCTGGAGGCGGAGGTCATCGGGCCTGATTGCGGTCGTTGATATGTGAGAGAATTTTTCCATCGAGCATCTGGATCCGGACCGGCGCCATCGCGGCCACCGGTTCGCTGTGCGTCACAATAACCAGCACGGCAATTTTTTGGGAAGCAATCTTTAAGAGGGTTTCGCAAACATTCACGGCGTTCGCCGAGTCCAGGTTCCCGGTCGGCTCGTCCGCGAGCAGGAGCCCGGGGCCTCCGGCAAGCGCCCTGGCGATGGCCGTCCGCTGCATTTCTCCCCCGCTCAGCTGGTGGGGAAAATGGTGCGCCCGCCTGCCCATCCCGACCATGTCGAGCATCTCGGCCACGCGGAGGGCGGCTTTTTTGTGCGGGTCGCCGCGGAGGAGAAGCGGCAGCTCCACATTTTCCCGCACGGTCATCGCGGGAAGGAGGTTGAAAAACTGGAAGACGATCCCGAGCGTGTGCCGGCGGTATGAGGTGAGGGCTTTTTCATCCGCCCGGTGAAGCGGCACCCCGCCCACGAGGATCTCGCCGGAGGTCGGGCGGTCGAGGCCCCCGAGCAGGTTGAGCAGCGTGCTTTTCCCGCAGCCGCTCGGCCCGGAGATCGTCACGAACTCCCCGGCCGCGATATCGAGCGAGACATTGTCTAGAGCGCGCACCACCCCGCCGCCGGAAGAATACGTTCGCGTGACATTCCGCAAATGGATCATATTGGCCGCCACCATTGCCGCGTTGTGAACCCACTTCAAGAAGAGTTCGAGATCCTCGGGGAGACCCCGGACCTTCTTGCCGTGAATAAACCGGCCGGGCTGCTGGTGCATCCCACGAAGCCGGATGGCCCGCGGACCCTCTGGGACGGGCTCCGCGATCTGCTGCGCTACGAGATCGCAAACGGCGGACAGGTCTCGCTCATCAACCGCCTCGACCGCGAGACCAGCGGCATCGTCCTTGTGGCCAAGTCCTCCCGCGCGGCCCGCGCCGCCGCCATGGCCATGCAGGAGGGGAAAATCCGAAAATCCTACCTCTCCATCGTCTGCGGCTGGCCGGATCAGGAATTCGAGGTCGAGGCCCCGATCATCCGCCTCGGCGAGGTCGCCGAATCAAAAATCCACCTCCAGCGCGCGGCGCATCCTTCGGGTGCTGCCGCGCACACCCGCTTCCGCGTCCTGTCGAGGATCGAGCGCGCGGAAGGCCGGTTCGCGCTGGTCGCCGCGGAACCGCTCACCGGCCGCACTCACCAGATCCGGGTCCACCTCGCCCACGCCGGCCACCCGGTCGTCGGCGACAAAATCTACGGCCCGTCGCCGGACTGCTACCTGGAATTCATCCGCACCGGCTGGACGCCCGCGCTCGCGCACCGCCTCCTCCTCCCGCGCCACGCGCTGCACTCGGCGGAGATTTCCCTGGAGTGGAACGGAACGTCTTTGAGCTGGTCCTGCGGGCTGCCGTCCGACATGTCGGGCTTTCTGAACGGCCCCGAATTGCATTAAGCCCCAACGGGCATCCAACAGCCCTGGGCAAGTCTGCGAAGCAGACGCCGCCCTGGATTTCCTTGTCAAAAATGCGTCCTGCCCTGAATGGGCAGCATCAAAAAACCGCCTTAGCGCCATTCGGGACAGCCCCCTTTCGTCCTGAGGAAAGACGGCACGGAGGCCGTTCCTCCAGGGCCCAAGCGTTGGAGCGCGCTGCGCCGTCAGCGCCCAAATATTTCACTACGCAAGGGGCCGGGGTTTCTTTTTGCGGAGCATGGAGGGAAGCCATGTCCAAACGATCTGGGTCGAGACCGCGTAGTTCCAGACCGCGCCGATCAGGGCACCGGCGGCCCCGGCAAACCACCAGGGGATCGAGTGGTCGAAGAGGTAGTCCGCAGACTGGACGTTCACGATGGCACCCAAGGCGCAGATCGCCATGTAAGCCGTGAGCCCGGCCCCCAGCATGACCCCCTTCAGACGGCGGGAGCGGAACGTCACCGCGTTGTTGACGAGGAAGTTGGAAACCATGGCGACGAGGGTGGCCGAGATCTGGGCGTCAATAAATGGCGTCCCAGCGCTCCGGTAAAGGATGCCGAGGACCGCTAGGTGGAGCAGGAGGCCGGAGAGGCCGGCCAGCACGTAAAGCACAAAACTCACCGGCACCAGGCGACCGAGCGTTTTGTCCACCAGGAGGTAGAGATACTCGAGGCCCACGACGACATCGAGCTTGCTCTCGCCGTGCTGGCGGGCGCGGAATTCATAGGAAAATTCGCGCGTCCGCAGCCCGCGTCCGGCCGAGAGCACGATGTCCAGCAGGATCTTGAATCCCCGGCCGGTCATGTGGCGGACGGTCTCCTCAAACACGGCGCGACGGATCACGAAGAACCCGCTCATGGGATCGGAAAGCGGCGTGCGCAGAACAGACTTTTCGATGAGCGTCGCGAACTTGCTGACGAACTGCCGTCGCTTCGACCAGTTGCTGAACCCGCCCTCGCCGGTGTAGCGGGTCCCCACCGCCAGATCGAGCGCTGGATCCTCGCGGAACGCCGCGATCATTTTCGGCAAAATCGTCTCGTCGTGCTGGAGGTCCGCATCCATCACCGCAAAGATCTCCGCGGAGCTCGAAGCCATGCCCTCGAGGCACGCGGACGCGAGGCCCCGGCGCCCGATCCGGCGGATGGCGCGGACGCGTGGATGGTGGCGGCTGAGATCGAGAAGGACTGCTTCGGACCCGTCGTCGGAATCATCATCGACAAAAACGACCTCCCAGTCGAAATCCCCCAGCAGCTCGTCGAGCCGCCCGACCACGAGCGGGATGTTCTCGCGCTCCCGGAACGTGGGGACAATGACGGTGACGTAATACGGTTTGCTCATGATGCGGGCGGGCTCTGAGGAGACGGGATCTTTTTCCACACGGTGGCCCGGTTGACAATAAAATCAGGTCGATGGGGATAAGCCCAGCCCGGGCGGACCGGGCTGGCCCCGTCGAAAACGACCTCGAAACCGGATGAGGGATCGAACAGCGCCTGGTATTCCGCAGAGACGATTTTCTCGACGTCGTTCGAGCTCCAGATGATCCAGCCAGCGCCGCGTTTGGCGCGGGCTTCTTTGGTGAACCACTCCGGTCCGTCCTTGCTCTTCCACTTGTCGCTGAGCTTCTGCATCTCCGGGTTTTCGGCGAACATTTTATCGAAAAGCGCCCCCCGCTCGATGGCTCCCGGCATTTTGACCGTGCGGATGTCGCGGCCGGGCATGAGGGAGATCGATGGGGTCGACTTGCTCACCTCGACGACCGCCTTGCCGAGGATCCGCTCGCGCACGACATCGAGCATCCTCATCCGGGGATCCTCCCGGAAAAGCTCACCCACCCACCAGCCGCAGGCCAGGTTGAAAACAATCACCGCCGCCAGCACCGGAAGAAAAACCCATTTCGCCCGGAGCAGAAT
>Ga0194063_10002277_pt1 | contig 12030 bp, 13 predicted proteins | sample SepL3720m_MetaG_FD_155459 | JGI IMG/M metagenome (GOLD analysis project Ga0194063, IMG submission 155459) | Anoxic zone freshwater microbial communities from boreal shield lake in IISD Experimental Lakes Area, Ontario, Canada - Sep2016-L373-20m | ecosystem: Environmental > Aquatic > Freshwater... | reverse complement strand
CGCCTTATCACCCCCGGAGGGGGTGGGCGCTTGGTATTGCGGCGGCGCGCCGGCCTCGCGCGGAAGAGCGCCTGCAAAACAATGATGGGGAGATCCCCATACCCCCTTGGAGACGCGCGTGTTGTCCGGCGGCCGGGAATCGATCAAGCCAGCGTGATCAGCTATGCCACCACACCCCTTTCTCGCAGCCGGTACTGAACTGGCCAACATATTTTGACAATGACCACTCAGTTGTTGCAGGATGCATCGCATGGAGAACTGGCAACAAAGGATTCAGGATGTTTTGGGAGAGGACAATGAGCGCTGTACGCGCAATTCGTTACGCTGGCGGGCACATTTGTTGTCACTCCTGCCGCTTCCAATTCGCGTTACTGGCATAGAGGACTTCTCCTGGGAAGAACCCTATATCTTTGGCGGATGGGACAAGCATGAGTATGCGGAATTGAAGAAGATCCAGCCTTCGTACACCGATACGTTTGATCTTATCGGTATTGGCGATCCCCGCGATCACGACGACCTGGATGCAAAGGTTAAGCGTGTGACCGACGGTAAGGTCTTTCATATTGGCCTGTCATGGCTCAGGACGGCCACCAAAAGCGACTCTTTCTACACCGCGCTGAACGATTATTCCGTTTGGCACTGTAACTACTGATCGCGAATCTTCTCCCCCCAGGCCCCCCTCATCTCCGCATTCTGCCCATCGCTGGCCGCCATCCGGCCATGGGGCCCCCCGTCGTGCGTGCCGCACCGCGCCTGTTATTCCCTGAACGAAACTCCGCGAGATTTGGCGTAATCCGTTGCGAATAAATGACTTTCGACGAAAATGCGATTTCAGGTTTCCCCGGCTTTCAAGTGCAAAAACCCCTGCAATTCGCATGATTTATTTCAAAAACACCCTGTTTCTGCCTGTTATTTTCACTGGTCTACACCCTAATTGCCCGGTCACCATCGCCGCCAACATACGTTACATACGCTTCTTTTTGACCTACGCACGTACGCGCGCGTGAGATAAACCCTTTCGGGTTTTGAGAGAGAGGGGAATATTATTATCCCTGATATAGGCAGAGAGTTGGAAAAGAGCGTATGTAACGTATGTGCCGGGGCCGCCGGAACCGAGAACATGAGGCTGAATGCCTGGCCGGTGATCGGGATTTTTTTGAATTCCGACATCCTCAAACATGGGTGACGAAAATGGAAACGTTATCCTTTACCGTTATCCAAAAGCATTATCGCGAAGAGTGAATGAGTGTAGTAGTCAATGTTTACAGGCATATGGTGGAAGTGGCGGAGAGGGAGGGATTTGAACCCTCGGTACCGGTTGTTACCAGTACGGCGGTTTAGCAAACCGCTGCTTTCGACCACTCAGCCACCTCTCCAAATAGTTGCAAATAAGTTACTTATGACTAAAAAATCGGTTGGCAAAATATGCAGTTGCTACCCGAAGTTGTAACCTGTATGCTAATTTCACCATGAAAACAAGCAGTACAGACACGTCAAAAGTTCAGAAACTGATAAAAGTAGGTCAATGCCTTTATCGTTCCAACTTGACCAATTTATACTATGCCATCCTCAAACGTCAAGGAAAGCAAATAAAAAAATCACTCCGCACTACAGACCCCAGTCTCGCAAAGCGGAAGTTGCGGGACTTGGAAAACAAGGTTGCCCGATTGAACCCTTCTGAGAGTGGCAAGGCGGTGTTTGAATCTTTTGCGAAGCAATGGTTGGTTGGGGCTTGTATGTCGCTTAAACCTGCTTCGGCTCTACGGCTGGATGTAGTGGTTAGGTCACTGACAAAATATTTCGGTGCCGTGTTGGTGCGAAATATAACAGAAGCCAATGTTGTCGAGTGGGGTGCCAGTAGGAGTAAGAAATGTGAGCCACGAACCTTCAACACGGAAAGAGCCACCTTTGCCCGTATCATGGAAACCGCCATCCGACAGGGAATCATACTGGAAAATCCTGTGACTGAGCTTAAAAGAATCAAACCTTCCAAGCCACAAATCATTATACCGACTAAAGAAGAGTTCAGGACATTGATACAAGCAATTCGCAAATCCAAAGTCGATGCGCATCATTCAGCAAATCTCTGCGAGTTCTTAGGCTTGAGCGGGTGCCGATTGGGAGAGGCTACCCCGATTGTTTGGTCTGATATCGATTTTGCAGGTGAGAAGTTCGTGGTCAAGGGTGGTGAGTTTGGAACAAAAAATCATGAGGATAGAACGGTTCCCTTGTTCCCTTCCCTAAAGCAATTCCTAATTTCCTTGCGTGATTCACTGCCCTCTCCGCCATCATCATCAGATCGACTGTTTCCAATCAAAAGCGCAAGAACCCCGATGAGGAGTGCCTGTAAGAAAGAAGGACTTTCAGATTTCACCCATCATGAACTACGGCATTTCTTTTGTTCAAATGCCATTGAGGCACAAATTGACTTTAAAGCAATTTCGGGTTGGCTAGGACACAAAGACGGTGGGGTTCTGGTCGCTCGTACCTATGGGCATTTACGTGAAGAGCATAGCGCAAATATGGCGAAGAAAATGACTTTTGGGCTAACACAACAGGAGGCAGGACAATGAGTGAGGCAATATTCACGAAAATAAAGGACGGAAAGGTCAGCATCTACAACGAACGTGGTCAATTTTTGGCTAACGTTACTGGGAATTGTTGGGTTTCCTCAAGTGTGTCAGGTGATAAAGTGGTGGTGTCTTCCGAAGATGGACGAACGGAAATTTACGATAAACGTGGTGGGTACGTCGGACATATGTAGACAAGCTTACTCCACTTATGAAAGACGTTTGATATTTCCTGATATTGGCGTATATTCTAAAAAGTTTTGCTACCGCTTTCCCAATGAGGGCGGGGCGGGATTGATTTGATTAGGAGTCACAAATAATTTAGACAGAATTATTAAAATTTAATTTGATTTTGCGTCATTGCAGATCGTTTCATTTGGAAACCGCCAAGTTTTAATGAAGAGAAACGAGATTGCGAAGTGATGCGCCCAATTGGGTGCAATCTTCCAGTTTCAGTACTTCTCTTCACCGCTTGGCGGCGGTCCAAATGAGGTATTTGAGGGACAGAGGATTGCACTCTCTTTTTTTGTACCCCCCCTTCCCTCCATATGCCGACGCAGATTTGGAGGTGAATCACTCACAAGTTTTTTCTGAGTCATCATCACATCATCAAGCAATAACCCAAGGAACTGATATGAAATGCAAAATGTATACAACCTCAAAAGCGAACACTTACGTCATTGTGCCATCAACCAGTGACATCAGTGTGCTACCTCCGTCTGTGCGGAATCAGATTGTTTCAAGCAAACCGTTGAAGGAAATAGATGTTGACCCTGCCGTACCTCTTATTGCTCTCGATCCACAAGAAGTACATAAAAATATTAAGACCTATGGATATCACGTCCAAGGAGTAAGCATTTCGTTCCAAGAGAGTGTATAGAATCAATGGGAAAACGCAGTATGAACACGCCCCAAACAACAACCCCGACACCATCAAAAGCACCAAGTCATGACGGGAATGCAGTCCCTGACTTTCCTTCAACCATCAACGTCAATAAACAGCCGATAGAATTGCCTGAAATTATAGACCTCAAAATGAATTTGTCTGGAGAAACGTCAACAAACGAAAAGGAGAATAAAGAATGAGCGAAACAATGATTAAGTGCAAAGCATGTAGTGGCGAAATGTCGAATGATGCAAAAACGTGTCCAAAGTGCGGGAAGCCCAACAAGAAAATGGGATGCATAGCCAAAGGGGGACTCGTATTCCTCGGGTTAATTGTGTTGTCAACTGTGATAGGTGTGTTTAATACTGCTGACGAATCCTCTTCCAGTACACCAGTGAATACGGCTTCGACAGGTGCTAGTGAAGCAAAGTCGGACGTGACAGATTTAGCATCATTGCCTGTGCTGTCTCGAACGTTCTTTGGAATCCAACTAGGTGGCGATGTTTCTAATCTTGTTTTGGAAGCCCAGAGTAAAGGTATCAACGTGAATATGGGGGAAACGTCGGAACCTCGTGGTATGGAGGGTCACATTCCTCTTCAGTTTTACAAACTTGACAAGTCGCCATCTGGAGAAGACTTCGTTCAGTATATAGATGTGTTTGCATATAGGAATAGAATTTACGCTATAAAAGTTCAACGTAAGTGGGTTATTTACACCGACGGAAAAGAATCGGAAGCTTTTTTTCAGCTACTACGTGAAAAGTATAGCACTGCAACGTGGATAGATGACAAAGGAAATCGCCATAAGATAGGGCAAGATCAACCAATTCAAAATGGGACTTTTGCCGATGGTATTCCTTATGAATTAGATGTGGATGGTCATACCGTTGCATTAAGCGCAGGAAAAGACGGTTACGGTATCCACATAAATTATAAATATAATGACATCGGCAATGTTGCGATAATTGAGCAAAAAGAGCTAAAGAAACAAAAAAAGATGCTCGAAGCGCAAGAAGCTGCAAAAGCCGCAAAAGAATCAACTTTCTGACGAATGGTCGAGTAGACTTTGCGATGATTCACAGGACTTTTGCAAGCTATTACGGCATGAGTTCCTGTGAATCATTGTTCCATCAAAAGCTCCCTTCATCATGGAAAAATCAGCTACCAAGAAATGCCCTTTTTGTTGCGAGGATGTACTAGCCGAAGCAACAAAGTGCAGATATTGTATGTCCAAGATTCCATTGCCAGTCGATGTGGATAAAAATGAGCAGGACGACAAGAATATCAAGGGAAGCGGTTGTGGGTGTCTGCTGGCTGGATTTCTGTTCCTGTTGGTTAATGCCGTGTGTTATTTTCTCATGAAATATTCTGACACACTTCCGAAATGAGGAACATATGAACAAATCATTATTACCGCTGTTATTGGCTTCCATATTTATTGCAAGCGTATGTTGGGCAGTTGGATCAAAATGCGTTTACTGTGGCGGGACAATGATCGGTTCAGGTTGTTCCAAGAGTCCAACGAAATATTGCGTGATTGTGAACTACGGCAAGTGTAGCTATTGCGGAGGCACGATGGTTGGATCGGGTTGCACAAAAAGCCCTACTAAATATTGTGTGATTCCATCGGCAAAGGGTAAATGTAGTTATTGTGGTGGTAGCATGATTGGTTCTGGATGTTCCAAAAGTCCAACCAAACATTGTGCCACGGTTCAATATTAGTCGGTTTATCCAATTCTCAAATGGCGATACGCAAACTCTTGAAGGAACAGGTCAAAAGGGGATATCGGCATTTTGGACTTAGCGTTTTCAAAAAAGAACCCGCCTGTCTACCCTTTCCCATGCGAGGTTTCAACGGCTTGGGAAATTCTTCTGCAATGCGCCATAGGTATTGTTTTCCCCTGCTGGTTTAACGTCTTTTAAAGTGGGTCGATTATTTCCAACCAATTCAGTCAATCCCGTTGGTGATTTCTTGGTAAGTGTTCGCAAAGTTGGTATGACTTTCCAGACCTTTGGCGGTGGTGGGTTAGGTTTGGCAACGGGCATTTTGGCTGGTTGTTTGATTGTTTTGGTGCCAAGCGTCAAAAGCGGGAGTACTCTAGGGCGTGACCATCTTCCAGTTTTACGCCTTTTCCCCTTTGGTTTCCTCCTCGCTTCCTGAAACAGTTGGCAATCGTTGCAAAATTGTTTGAAGTTCATTTTCATTGTTAATGTCCTTTCCAAATATTTACTCATGAGTTTGTGAATTTCAGGAATAATCTTCGGAAACGGCATCAAGGCATAATTCTGGACAAGCGTAAAAGCCGTATTTCAAAAGCCTTCAAAGCCTTGATTAATGAATACAGAGATAATTGCAGGATTTCATGCTTCTTCCGTTCAATTCTTCCAACATCTTCAAAACGCCGTTATCAATATTTCAACAATCGTGATCGGAAGTCCCTGACAGAAATATCTTCAATTGATCCCCGATATGTTGGTTTTCAATTTCATTTCACACTCTTGTCCACATTCATTCAATTACTAATCTATTGAGGTGCCGTATTGAGGTTGGAATTCGATGAAATCTTTTGTTGATTTGTACGGATTAAAAAGATGTTGATAAAGGTTATTGGGCAGTTTCCAACCGTGGTCGCCTTTTGGGGTACGGTTGGAGAAGGAAACTGCTTTAAACACTGTGCCTTGTATTGGCTCCCAATCGGAGAGTAAGAGATATGGGATACGTTTCAGAATCTTCGTGTCTAATCCTGCCATCAAACAAACTCAACAGGGATGTCTGACGCACTCACGGTTAACTGTTGCGGGGATTTTCACCCTATTCATAACTTTCGCACTCGTGACTATTGGGGGACTTGTATCAGGTTTTCTCCAACGGTTTTCATCCCCAGCCTGCCAGACCATCAGCAATACAATCGGTCTGGATCACACGGTTAAATTCACTTGTAACAATTTTCAGCCAGCCATTTTGCAGACTAACCTCACGGAAAGATTTCTCTTGTCCTATTAATATTTATCAAGCCGTGTTTCAATTTCCATAAACACGCTCAATATTTTAATCCCTCTTGCCGTGGCTGATTTTTTATCAACCTTGCGAAAAGCGATTGTTAATAATGTACCACACTGCAACTCAATTTTCAAGATTCGGAAACCAGATTTGCCCAAATATTTTCAACTTCTTTGCAAACATCATTGGCAACAAGTGGGGCGGGTTCCACCAATTGACCAGGATTGGATCGGTGGTTGGGGGGGGGTAAATGGCTGTGAGCAATCTACAGAAGATGTTTACAGGAATTACCCCTTGAAAACATACCTCCTTGGCTTCCAGAGACCATCAACCACCCACGGTCATGTCTCGATCAGGATAGACAGGGTGAACGGCGCATAAGAACTTCCAGAGGCATTTAATCGAATCGGCTTTAAATCACCCTTCGGGGAAGATGGTGAGAAGATATTTGCAGGAACATGGATTTAATTTTGTTCCCGAATGGGGTTGAAAATGTCGCAAAATCCTACAAATACCGCTATGTCTGCAAAACCTACGCCAATTTTGACAACCATAAGCGAATTTCCCAAAAATTTATCCCTGCTGTCCCAAAGCTTCATATACCTCAAGACGGTAGTCCCTTTTGGTTGCATGGCTTCGCTTTCGATCCGCCATCAACTCTTCGTACTTATGCAAATATTCCACGGATTTACTGGCACAGGTATCAATGCAATAAATTTCAGCGAACACCAAAAGTTTGGCTTGGCAATTTGAACAATGCTCAGTGAAAAAAATGAGGTTATCGAGGAGTGGGACTAAAGCATGTTCCAGATCATTCTTCGACAATTTGCGAACCAGTGGGAGAAGTTCGGCGAAATCCCGCAGTCCCTCAGACCCTTTTGGGAATTGGTGCGCTTCTCGATACCTTCTGTCAAATATTTGTTCAATTCTTGATCGTGTTGACGTTTTCATGGTGTTCCTGTTCATGGATGACTTCATTAATTATGCTTCCAATGATTTTATACCTACCGTCAATAACACAGGCGGTCATTCAGTCAAGAATCTGGCAAGGAATCCGTGGATAGTGTCGAAATTAAAAAGACCAGCCTCAACGACTGGTCTTTTCAAGCATGATCCCATCCTGCCTATGGTTTTTTCAGTTCTTCCATCGGGACATCCAGCATATCTTCAAGATAATCGGTGTCTAAGGTTGCTAACCAATTCCGATACTCTTGATCCAAAAAGTAGTCATCATCAGAGGGAAATGACTGAACCTGTCCCTCTTCATCCTCTTGGGAATATCCGTGAAGCAGTTCATTGAGATTATTTGGTGGCTGGTTCATGTGCCCCCCCTCTCAATTCTGCAACGAAGAAGTCTTCCGATGTTTCTCGCAAGAACCTTTCAATCTCAAATACGGGATACAATGGTTTGCGAAGTGCCAAGGACGGTTTTATCAGCCCTCTTTCACGTAATCGATCCACGGTAGCAGTAGATACACCTAAAGCGGTTGCGGTCATTCGTCTATCCAATGCCATCTTCCTATCCAAACTTGTTATATGTCGCTCAATCTCCTTATGATTTGTTGATTTATTCATAATGCCTTGTCTTTTCATCTCAATTATTGTCTTAGTTCATCATTTTCATCCCCAATTTGTGTTGGTTCTTAAAATTCCTATTCATCTGCAAACTCGATGCGTCTATGTTTTCATAATTATCACCACTCTTTCTTTATTAGTTGAAACTCATTACTAATTAGTTTATCAAAATCGCTGGAAAGATCAATGAAATATGGCGTAATTGGCAAAAATGGTATTAATTGTTGGCGTTAGTGCATTCCCTTCGTATTTGGATAAGTGGAATGACAGCATTAAAAGCCAGTTGTAACCTTATCTTGCAACCTGACGCACTTAAAAGAGTCGTTGCGGGATGGTTCAGGAGGATTCCCCAGCCTTTAAAGAATGTGGCGAAACCCTTGTATGAGAACGTCAGCAGAGTCGTGATGAGTTCAGCAGGTACCGGTTGTTACCAGTACGGCGGTTTAGCAAACCGCTGCTTTCGACCACTCAGCCACCTCTCCAGATGTATTGCGGCAAGTCGATTGGCAATGCACGGGCGCGATCATACGCCATCGCTGGAAACGTTATCAAGTTGAAATCTCCGGAGAGATGGGAGAGAGTTTGGCTTTCACCCGTCCCTTGCCTGATTCTCCGCGATGACCACTTCGACGGGTCGTCCCCCGAAGGTGGTCTTATTGAGTGCCGTCACAATGCGGCGGGCATCCGGCTTCAGCATTTCAAAGAACGTGACGTGCTCGGTGATGTGGATGCGGCCGACCGGCGACAGCGGTCCGGGCGTCGCACGGTTGATCAGCGCCATCAGGTCGGGCGGCGTCAGGGAGTTACGGCGTCCCAAATTGATCCGTAACCGCGCCATGGCCGCATCACCCCGCTCCCTGACACATCCGCTCCGGCGCCCTCCCTCCTGACGGTCCGGCCTGCCGGTCGGTTCAGGGCGGTCGAATCGAGCGCGCGAATCGCGCCGGTCGCCCCGGACGAACCGCTCGCCAGCCCCTTGCCCGGCGGGGGCGTTCAGATCAGGGGCATCCTTGTAATAGGTCAGAAGCCGGTCGAAATCCTTGAGCACGAACTTCTTGATCAGGTCATCACGGGAGAGTTCCCCAAGCTGTTCGTTGATTTTCAGCATATAGGAATCCAACCGCCCATCACTCACTTCCACCGCCTTCACGGTCTTCAGGAAGGCGGCCAACCGGACCTCGCAAACATCCTGGGCGGAGGGAAGGCGTTTGTGCATGAAGGGCTTCTTCAAAATCCGCTCGATGACCCGGAGCCGGGGTTCCTCGCGGTAATGAATCAGGACAATGGAGGTTCCTTCCCGGCCCGCCCGGCCGGTGCGGCCGCTACGGTGGGTGTAGAGTTCCGCCTCGTCGGGAAGGTTGTAATGGATCACATGGGTCAGTTCGTTGACATCCAGCCCGCGCGCGGCCACATCGGTGGCAACCAGGAGTTGCAGGGCGCGGCCCCTGAAGGCATTCATCACCTCACCCCGCTGGTCCTGGCTCATGTCGCCGTGGAGCGCGTCCGCATGATAGCCATCCTTGTTCAGGTGGTTGGCCACCTCCTGCGTTTCGAGGCGGGTCCGGCAGAAGATGATGGCATAAAGGTCGGGGGTCGCATCGATGAGCCGCTTCAGGGCCGCATACCGGTCCTTGGCGTGAACCTTGTAACATTCATGCCGGAGGGTGTCCGAGCCCGCATTGCGCTTCCCGAGCACGATTTCCTCGGGAGTCTCCATGTACTTCCCGGCCATGGCGGCAACCTGCCGGGGCATCGTCGCCGAGAACAACAGGGTCCGGGCGGAATCCGGCACGGCCCCGAGAATGGCCTCCATTTCCTCCTGGAACCCCATGTTCATCATCTCGTCGGCCTCATCGAGCACAACCCAGCCGACGCTTGAAAGGTCTGCCTTCCCGCGCCGCAACACGTCGTGGAGCCGTCCCGGGGTGGCAACAATGATGTGGGCGCCCCGCCGCAATTCCCGGATCTGGTCCCCGAGGGACGCCCCGCCGTACACGGCCAGACCCCGGATTCCGGGCAGGTGCTTCGCGTAACACTCCAGATCGCGCGTGATCTGAAGGCACAGTTCGCGGGTGGGACAGAGAATCAGCGCCTGGGTCCGGAAACGGGTCGCATCCACCAACTGGAGAAGCGGCAGCCCGTAGGCCGCCGTCTTGCCGGTTCCCGTCTGCGCCAGGGCAATCAGGTCGCGGGTGCTGTTCAGGAAGATCGGGATCACCTTTTCCTGAACGGGCGTGGGAACTTCAAAGCCCAGTTCGTGAATGGCTTTCAGAAGGGGGGGCGTCAGCCCGATGGCCGTAAATTCTTTCATGGTAACCTTTCCTATTGCCGCCGAACAGGAGTGGACAGCGCGAACCCGGTCATGTGTGGCGTCAATCCTTCACCTTGGTAATCAAGGCGGGCGGTTGCGGGGGTTTCTTGGCTTCCGTCCGGGCCACCGAGGTAATCGGGCAGCAACAACAGGGATCCGTATTTTCGCCTGAAGAAATCGATCGCGGTGGCGCGGGAGGAGCAGGACGATTCGCTGGAGGCGGCACAAACCCGGGCTCATCCGACCCGTCGCCGGAGGCCAGCGCCGTCCCCATGCACAATGTTGCGGCCAGCGCGGGAATCGCGAAAACCGACCGATTCAGATTTGAACTCTTCATCACTGCATCCTTTCCGGCATAGGCATAGGATCACCCGCTTTCACAAAATCTTCAAGTTATTTCACGCCGTTATTTCACGCCGTTGTCACGCCGTCCCCTTTCCCAAACTTGTCCAACCCAGGGAGACTGCCCGACCAACCCTCCCTCTCCGCGTCATAGGACTGCAGGACATCGCTCCGGGTATATCTCCGGAACAGGACATGGCTTGAAGCCGGATAATATGGCAACACGTCGGAATAGCCCGGCACGAGCACCTGGATCACCGGAAATCCAATCTTGGGGTCAGTAAAGTCGATCACGAAACAGTCCTTGCCCAGTTCCCGGAAGAGTCCCTTGGCCCGCTCGATGTCATCCAGGCAGTCCTCGTAGTCCTCCCCTTTCCGGAACGGCACCCTGTCACCCCGCTTCAGGTACTCCGCCGTCTCCTGGGGCACAAACCCGAACATGAAGGCGGACAGATAATTGTCCCCGCCTTCCGGGATACATTTCAGGCTCCGCAGATCATGCTTCAGAACCCGTTCCTGGTCCTGCTTCTCCCCGGTGATGAACTCGTCCAACAGGCGGCCCTGCGTGTATTCGGTGAACACGCGGATCAGCGCCTCCTCCAGGTTGAACGAGGCCCCGACCTTGAAGAAGTGATGGAACTGGAAATTCAAGGGGATACTCGGATCCAGGAAATACGCTCCGACACAGGGCATGACCCCGCCGAAGGACAGGTCCTTCAGCGTGATCTCGATGCCTTTGCTCCCGAGAAACTCCATCTGTTCGCGAATCACAGGATGCGTAACGGTGGCGGGATCAATCGTGGGCATGACCAGTTTCTGCCTCAGAACCGTGATCTGCACCCGGCGCTCGAAAATCTCATTGGCGGCATGGACAATGGCCTCCTCGGGCCGGTTCCCGGCCGCCAGTCCATTCGGCCCCCCGATCTGCCGCACATACTCGATGGGAATCTTGACGCTCCTGCCCGTCATCAGCGACTGACCGTCCACCCAGTACATGGCGGCATCGGATTGCCTGATCCGTTCAACCGCCTCTCCCGTGACGGCAACATGCGAAATCCAATCCTCGATCCCCACCGCATCGGGAAGGGTCTTCTGGTGGCCCACCGTGTAGCCCGGCAGTTGCGTGATATCCATGGCTGCCACCCACTCCGCGCATTCCGCGAGCGCTCCCGCCCTGGCCTGCAGGGCGGAAATGCCCTTCCCCATGGAACGGAACCCAAGATCGTCAATGAACAGGGCGGACCAGAAGAGATGGTCGGACACCTTCGTCTCAAAAAGCCGGTAGTCGTGCCGCGCACCGAGGGCCGCCTCCAGCCTGGCCACGGTATCCTGAAGCCTGACACAC
>Ga0194063_10002276_pt1 | contig 12031 bp, 11 predicted proteins | sample SepL3720m_MetaG_FD_155459 | JGI IMG/M metagenome (GOLD analysis project Ga0194063, IMG submission 155459) | Anoxic zone freshwater microbial communities from boreal shield lake in IISD Experimental Lakes Area, Ontario, Canada - Sep2016-L373-20m | ecosystem: Environmental > Aquatic > Freshwater... | reverse complement strand
TTCCTGAGCGGGGAATATCCCGCAAGTGCCTGGCGATGAAGTCGCCCGGCTGCCTTTTCCCGTCAGGGCGAGACTTTGAGCCGCTCATCAGTCTTCTCCGCCTCCATCAGGACGCCGTTGTTCTTGTAGGTTTTCAACATGAAGTGCGTCCCGGTCGAGATGATGCCCTCGATGGTTGCCAGTTTTTCGCTGACGAAGAACGCCACTTCCTTCAGGTTCCGCCCGGTCACCACGGCCAGCAGGTCGTAGGTTCCCGACATCAGGTAGACGGATTCAACTTCCGGGAATTTGCTGACCCGCTGGGCGATCCGGTTGAATCCGCCCTCCCGCTCGGGGGTGACCTTGATTTCGATGACAGCACGGACAAGATCGAGGTCCAACTGGTCCGTGTTGAGCACGGCCTGGTACCCGCGGATAATGCCGGCATGTTCATATTCAGCCATCTTCGCGGTAACGGCGTCTTCCGTGGTATTCAGCATGCGCGCGAGGTTCTTGGGTGTTTCTCGCGCGTTGTCCCTCAAGAGTTTCAGCAGTTCGTCCATAAGCCAGGGCCTCCGTCTATGGTGGATATGAGTAGCATTTCGGCCGGGGAAGTCAACTGGATCATGTCCCGCACTTTTTCCTCCCTAACCGTTGCCAAGTTGTGGAGGAATCGGTAAAGTACCTGAACTTTTTTGCGGCACCCGGAAGGATGGAGTATGGCGTCGAACTGGAATTGGAGTGAACAGCGGGCCCGCAAGGCCTTTGTGGCCTTGCAGGATGGAACCATCGTGCGGGGCTATTCCGTCGGAGCGGCGGTGGATGGCTTTGGCGAGGTGGTTTTCAATACAGGGATGGCCGGCTATCAGGAAATCCTGAGCGATCCCTCCTACAGCGGCCAGTTCGTCACCATGACTTACCCGGAAATCGGCAATACCGGTATGAATGAGGCCGATATGGAAAGCCGCCAGCTATTCGCCAACGGCTTCATCATGCACGACATGAACCGTCCCAGCAACTGGCGCTCGGAGGGATCGCTACATGACTATCTGGTGAAGTGGAAGATTCCCGCCATTGCCGGCGTGGACACCCGCGCGCTGACGTCGCGGCTCCGCGTCGAAGGCACCCAGCGGGCCTTCATGAGCGTGACCGGCAACGTGGGCGAGGCCGAGGCGGTTCGCAAGGCGGTCGGGTGGGAGGGGCTTGACGGCCAGGATTACGCCGCCAGGGTGTCCTGCCAGAAAGCTTATGCATGGGATCCCGACGGGTCACTCACGCGCTCCTGGGGGATTACCGAGCAACTGGCAGCGGCCGATTTGAAGATCGTTGCATACGACTTCGGGATCAAATGGAATATCCTGCGCAGCCTGCGCCGCAACGGCATGGAGGTTACCGTGGTGCCGGCCCGGACGCCTGCCGCCGAGGTCTTGAAGCTCAAGCCCGACGGGGTGTTTTTTTCCAACGGCCCGGCCGATCCCGCGGCCGTCACCTATGCGATTGAGGCGGCCCGCAACCTCCTGGGCAAGGTGCCGCTGATGGGGATCTGCCTCGGTCACCAGATTCTCGGCCTGGCGTGCGGCGGGAAGACCTACCGTCTCAAGTTCGGGCATCACGGGTGCAACCATCCGGTCAAGAACCTCCGGACCGGCGCGGTGGAGATCACCTCGCAGAACCACAACTTTGCCGTGGATCCGGCAACGCTCGATACGGGCGCGGTGGAGGTGACCCACATCAACCTGAACGACCAGACGGTCGAGGGACTGGCGCATCGAAAGGTGCCGATGTTCAGCGTCCAGTACCACCCGGAATCTTCGCCGGGTCCGCATGATCCCTATTATCTTTTCACCCAATTCCGCGAATTAATCCGAAAGGCGTGATGTCAATGCAGGGACACAATTGGATAGCCATTCTCGACTTCGGCTCCCAGTACAGCCAGCTCATTGCGCGGCGCGTGCGCGAGCAACGGGTTTACTCGGAACTGCTGAAATTCAACACCACGGCAGCCGAACTGGCGGCGCGAAAACCCGCCGGCATCATCCTCTCCGGCGGGCCGGCCAGCGTGCTGGACAAGGATTCGCCCCTGTGCGATCCGGCGATCTATGACCTGGGGGTGCCCGTGCTGGGGATTTGCTACGGGCTCCAGATGACCGCCAGGCTTCTCAATGGCGCGGTGAAGCCCGGACGGGAACGCGAATACGGCAGCGCCCGCGTGTCCGTGGCGGATTCAACCTCGCCGCTGTTCCTTGGGCTTCCGAAGGACCTGGATGTGTGGATGAGCCATGGCGACCAGGTGGAGCGGATGCCCGAGGGATTTTCGGTGATGGCGCGGACGGACACCTGTCCGGTGGCGGCCATGGGGAATGTCGCCCGCCGGATCTACGGGATCCAGTTCCACCCGGAAGTGGTTCATACCCCCCAGGGCACGGCGCTCCTGTCCCGGTTTCTCTTTGATATCTGCCGATGCCGGGCGGATTGGGAGATGTCGCAGTTCATCAAGGACAGCGTGGCGGCGATTCGAACCAGGGTGGGCGACGGCCATGTGCTGTGCGGGTTGAGTGGCGGGGTGGATTCCTCCGTGGTGGCGTCCCTGTTGCACCGGGCGATCGGCAAGCAGTTGCATTGTGTCTTTGTAGACAACGGCCTGTGTCGGGCCGGCGAGGCGCAGCAGGTCGAGGAATTGTTCGGCAAGGCCTTTGGGATTGACCTGCATGTGGCGCACGCCCAGGATCGTTTCCTCGCGGCCCTGAAAGGGGTTGTCGAGCCGGAAGCGAAGCGAAAGGCCATCGGCAAGACCTTCATCGATGTGTTCTCGGTCGAGGCGCGCAAGTTTGGCGAGGTTGGTTTTCTGGCGCAGGGGACGCTTTATCCGGATGTCATCGAGAGCGCTTCACCGATCGGAGGGCCTTCGGCGACCATCAAGAGCCACCACAATGTCGGGGGACTGCCGTCGGATCTGAAGTTCAAACTGATCGAGCCCGTGCGGGAACTGTTCAAGGATGAGGTTCGCCTGCTGGGGCGTGAACTCGGGCTTCCGGACTATCTGGTCGACCGCCAGCCGTTCCCCGGGCCGGGGCTTGCGGTCCGGATCCTCGGCGAGGTGACGCAGGAGCGCGTGGCCTTGCTCCAGAAGGCCGATATCCGTGTCCAGGAGGAAATGCGGAAGGATCCGATCTATCCGAAAATCTGGCAGTCTTTTGCCGTCCTGCTTCCCATCCAGACGGTCGGAGTGATGGGCGACAGCCGGACCTACGAGAATGTGGCGGCCGTGCGCATTGTCGAGAGCCAGGACGGCATGACGGCCGACTGGTCCCGTGTGCCGTATGACACGCTCGCCCGCATTTCCAGCCGGATCATTAACGAGGTGTCTGGAATCAATCGCGTGGTCTATGACATCAGTTCCAAACCGCCCGCCACGATCGAATGGGAATAAGGCCATGAACAGGTGGGGTTTCCTCATCACAGTCCTGCTGACGGCCCCTGGTGCGCTCGCCGACACGATGACCTTGCAGAACGGGACGTCGGTTCGGGGTAGTTTCCAGGGGTTTTCCGCGCATCAATTCCAGTTCAAGTCGCAGGACGGGGCCGTCCGGTCCGAGTATGGGGTCGATGTCCAGAGTCTCGTTCTGGATGCCCCCGTCAGGGCCACGGTGATGACGTCGGTTCAGCGCTACGAGGATGTGGTCTTTTCGAGGTATGATCACAAGATGCTCCGGTTCCGGAAAGAGGGACAAGCCTTCAATGAGTCTGTCACGGGGATCAAGGGGATCAGCGTGATCGGGCCTGCCGCGATCGAGGTGGCGCCCGCTCCCGTTGCAGTTCGGGAAACGGGGGCGACGGACGCGGCCGGGGTGCCGCGTCTTGTGGCCCCCTCCCAGGCGCCGGCCACGCGGGATTGGCAGCGATCCGGAAAATGGCGCGAGATCGATGATGACAAATCCATTGTCATCAGTCGTGGCGAGGAGGTGGAGCTTGAGTCCCTGCTGAGGAAAGGGGTCGTGAACGTGGTTCATTTTCATTATCCCCAGGCCATGTCCAGTGTCCGGCAGGGAAGTTATATTCAGGGGCTCATGGCCCGTCATCCGAACCGGCTCGTGGTGCTCAAGGTGATCGCGCGGGATTTCAACGCGCCGGTCTGCAGGGCCCTGAATCTCAAGAGTCTTCCGCAATTCTGGTTTTACAGTCCCGACAGCCGGCTGGTGAAGAAGCTGACCGACCGGTTTACGGAAAGCGACATCGACGCCGCCCTGCGGGATGCCGCCAGGAATTGACCGCTGCGAAAAGAAGTTGTCAGAACCTTGGAGCGCGTGACAGAATAAGGCTCATCGGGGAACTGGAATTGTGCGGAGAACACGAGCGGGGATTTCACCATGACGCGTCATATTGTTGATTGGGATGATATGTTTCGCGCTCTCGAGGCCTACAAGAAGGAGTACGGGAATTGTCATGTGCCGGCCAACTGGAAAAAGAACCAGCAACTGGGCCGGTGGGTGGCGATGCAGCGGTATCGCCACAAGATCGGCGAGCTCCAGAAATACTACGTGGACCGGCTGGATGCGATCGGATTCATCTGGGCCCCCGCCGAGAAGGTCTGGCATGAGATGTTCAGTTGCCTGCTCAAGTACAAGAAGAAGCACGGCGATTGTGATGTGCCTTCATCCTGTCCGTCCGATCCCAACCTTGCCAACTGGGTGGCAAACCAGCGGCACCGGAAGAAGATGGGATCGTTGTCGGCCGAACGGGTTCATAAATTAAGCGGAATCGGGTTTCTCTGGTCGGTTTACGGACGGAACCAGGCCGAGAAGGCGGCGGAAGTGAAGCGCAAAGTGGCGCCCAAGCCGGTGAAGGTGGCCGAGCCGGTTGTTGAGGAACGGCTTTATCAGGTGACCGGGGAATACATTCAGTATAACGGATCCGGTCCTCTCCCGTCCAAGCTGCAGAAGTATATCCAGCTTCATAACGGGGACTTTCCGCCCTGCATCATTTTGCCGTCGAGTCCCCTGGTGTTCAGGATCGGGAGCAGTGATTCCAATCCCGCGTTTATCCGGAAATTCAAATGGGAAGGCTCCGGACCGATCCCGGGTGATGTGCTGGAATACCTGAATGAAAACGGCGTGTTGCCCCAGCACAATTCCTGACGGACGGCTTCAGGTGATCATCAGGCGGAGGGAGGGAATGCGCATGCCGGATGGAAAACCCTATTTCGCGCGAACCCTGTGTGCCATGGTGGGGGTCCCGGTTGTAGCCCTCGCGCTGTACCCGCTGGTTTACCTTGTGGTGCCGGAGTCGATGCAGCGGTTGGCTGATCTGCCCCGGGATCTGACGATCGTGCTCCTGTTCAGTGAAGTGACCGTCCCCTTGTGCGGGGTCTGGCTCTACCGTCGTGCGCGCCAGCCCCGGGCGCCCTCCGGGAGCGGTTGGAGACGCGGGATATAGAGTGGTCAGACGAGTGAGGCGACTTGACTCCCTGTCGGGCTTGGCTTAAAAGCATTTGTGTGAAATGACAACGGTTGCTCATAGTTCCAGAATTGCTGATATTTTACTCCGGCGGGGCAGCCTGTCGTCGGAGACGCTGCTTCCGGCCCAGGAACGGGCCCGTGCGGATTCGGTCAGCCTGGAGAAATATCTGGTCGACAATTCCCTGATCTCCTCCACTGAGGCCGTGCTCTGTCTGGCTGAATACCTGCGCATGGCGCCCATTACCCTGGCCCACTTCAACCCGAATCCGCAGCTTCTGGAACTCATTCCGGCGGAGGTGCTCCGGAAGCGGCAGGCCTTGCCGATGATGAAGGTCGGAGGGTTGCTGGTGGTGGCGTTGGGCGACCCCTTTGATGTCATGGCGATCGACGAGCTCCATGTGATTTCCGGGTTGACGGTGATGGCGCTGGTTGCCGCTGAAAAGGATATCCAGGACGCGTTAAGCCGGGCGTTGGCGCCGGCGGAAAACGCCCACGGGCTTGACCTCGAGGATATCATGAGGGATTCCGACAACGACATCGAAGTCGGGAGGGAGGAGAAGCAGGAGGTCAGCCTTGAGGAGATGATGGAAAGCGCGGAGGGCGCCCCGGTCATCCGCATGGTGAACATGATCCTGGTTGAGGCGCTCCGGACCAAGGCCAGCGACATCCATATCGAGCCCCAGGAGAAGTCCCTGCGGCTCCGGTACCGCATCGACGGCGCGCTGACAGAGCGGCCCAGTCCGCCCAAGAACTATCAGCCCGCCATCATCTCCCGCATCAAGATCATGTCCGATATGGATATCGCGGAGCGGCGTGTTCCCCAGGACGGCCGCTTCCGGATCAAGGCGCTGGGCAAGGAGGTGGATATCCGCGTGAGTGTGCTGCCCTCCATTCACGGGGAGAAGGTGGTGATGCGCGTACTGGATAAAAGCGCCCTCTTCCCCAGTCTGTCGGGGTTGGGGCTTGACGAGCATGCCTATGCCGGGTTGGCTTACGCCATCAGTCAGCCTCACGGGATCATCCTGGTCACGGGGCCCACGGGTAGCGGCAAGACGACCACCCTCTATTCCTGTCTTCAGGAACTCAACAAGCCTGATGTCAATATTGTGACCTGCGAGGATCCCGTCGAGTACCAGTTGAACGGCATCAATCAGATCCAGGTGAATGCCAGTCTGGGGCTTACTTTTTCCGCAGCCTTGCGGTCGATTCTCCGGCAGGATCCCGACATTGTGCTTGTCGGCGAGATCCGTGACAGTGAAACGGCCGAAATTGCCGTCAAGGCCGCCTTGACAGGCCATCTGGTGCTCAGCACGCTTCACACCAACGATGCGTCCGGGGCCATTGCCCGGTTGATTGACATGGGGATTCCTCCCTTCCTGCTGTCGTCCTCGCTGGTCTTGTCGCAGGCGCAGCGGCTGTTCCGGAAATTGTGCACGTCCTGTCGCCAGCAGGTTGAGGTGCCGGTGGATGTGCTCATTGCAAACAGGATTGACCCTGCCTTCTTCATGAAAGCCGCCGGGGAAAAGGCGGGATATGTACCAATCTTCAAGGCGGTGGGCTGTCCGAAGTGCAACAATACGGGGTACAAGGGGCGGGGGGCCATCATGGAGGTTTTGCCGATCAAGGATGACATCAAGGATTTGATCATGAAAGGCGCCACCAGCGGGGCGATTCGCGAGGCAGCCTGTGCCGCCGGCATGGTGACCTTGAAGGAATCCGGACTCCGGAAGGTGAAGGAAGGCGTGACCTCGCTGGAGTCGGCGCTGGAGCTTACCGGGGGTGAATAGCCGCGGAGAAGCATTATGAGCCCACTGTTGCGCAATTCCTCCTCTCCTGCCCCGGCGGCGCGGCTGCCGCGCCCCACCGCCCCGTCGCGGGAAAGGGCGCCCGCCCGCGACGTCAGGACGCCGTCGAGGAGAGGGGGCAAGATTCGCGGGGCCACGAAGATTGTGCGCAAGGATCTGCCCGCCTTCTCACGCCAGATGGCGGCGATGCTGTCGGCCGGTATGCCCATAGTTGCCGCGTTGGAAACCCTGGAGGACCAGGCGGCAAACCCGAATTTCAAGATCGCCCTGGGCGAGGTGAAGCGGAGCATCGAGGCCGGTTCATCGTTTTCCGAAAGCCTGCTGCAACTCCCGCAAATATTCGACACCCTTTATGTGAACATGGTCAGGGCGGGGGAACAGAGTGGCCAGTTCGCGGAGACCATGCGGCGGATCGGTGACCTGCTGGAGGCCACGGCCCGCCTGCGGCGCAAGGTGAAATCGGCCATGACCTATCCGGTGGTGGTCCTGTCCCTGGCCCTGGTGATTGCCTCGGGGATGATTATTTTCATCGTTCCGGTGTTTGCCGGGATGTTCAAGGACTTTGGCGGCAAGTTGCCGGGGCCCACCCAGTTTCTCGTGGATATCAGCAACGGCGTCAAACACTATGCGGTGGTCATTGTGCCGGCCATCCTGCTGTCCATCTGGTTGTTCCGGAAATGGAAAAACACAGCCGCCGGGGCCTGGATGCTCGACAAGTTCGCCCTCAATGCGCCGGTTTTCGGGCCGTTGGTGCAGAAGGTCGCCGTGGCCCGGTTTGCGCGAACCCTGAGCCAGTTGGTGCAGAGCGGGGTGCCGATCTTGAACGCCCTTGAGATTGTGGCCAAGGCGGCCGGAAACCGGATTATCGAGTCATCCATCATGGAAGCCCGCAGGACCGTGGAGCATGGCGATACCCTTTCAGTGGGGTTGGCGGGCAAGGCGGGGATTCCGCCCCTGGTGGTCCGGATGCTGTCGGCAGGCGAGAAGACCGGCAAGGTCGATGAGATGCTGGAAAGCGTGGCGGACACCTTTGATGATGAAGTCGAAGCCATGCTGGCGTCCCTGACGTCGTTGCTGGAGCCGTTGCTGATGGTCTTCCTGGGCGTCGTCATCGGCGGCATCGTGATCTGCATGTTCCTGCCGATCTTCAAAATGACGGAAGTCATCAAATAACCACGTCCGGGCCTTTCCCTGGGATGTTAAAGGCTTGAGAGGCGCGGGGGAGCATGGTATATCCCCAAGCTTTCAACTTCGAAAGGTTTGATATGCACCGTATTCTAGCCAAACAACAGTTGTCAGAGGATGTTTTCATGATGCGGGTCGAGGCTCCGCATATTGCCGCCGAACGCCTGCCGGGGCAGTTTGTTATTCTTCAGTTGGACAACGATTTTGGTGAACGCATTCCCCTGACCATTGCCGATGCCGATCCCAGTGAGGGTTCCATCACGATGATCTTTCAGACGGTGGGCAAGACGACCCATAATCTGGCGGATAAGTGCGTGGGCGACACCATCGAGAGCCTTCTGGGACCGCTGGGCGAGCCCACCCATATTGAGAAATTCGGGACCGTGGTCTGCGTGGGGGGCGGGATCGGGGTGGCCCCGTTGCACCCGATTGCCAAGGGCATGAAGGCCGCCGGAAACAAATTGATCATCATCGTGGGCGCGCGCACCCGGAACCTGGTGATCCTGGAGGAGCAGATGCGTTCCCTGGCCGACGAGTTCATCGTCTGCACGGATGACGGATCCTACGGACGCAAGGCGCTGGTCACCGAGCCGCTCAAGGAAGTCTGTGCGCGGAGTCCCAAGCCCGATCTAACGGTGGCGATCGGACCTCCGGTCATGATGAAGTTCTGCGCCGAGGCCACCCGGCCCTTCGGCGTCAGCACGGTGGTTTCGTTAAATACGATCATGGTGGACGGTACCGGAATGTGCGGGGGGTGCCGCGTGACGGTGGGCGGGAAGACGAAATTCGTCTGTGTCGATGGCCCTGAGTTTGATGGTCATCAGGTGGATTTTGACAACATGATGAAGCGGCTGAAGTCCTACCGCAAGCAGGAGGACCAGGCCCACCACCAGTGCCATCTCGAATCCCAGATCAAGACCCTCAAGCAGGAGCCGGCATGAGTCACGATACGCCCGAATCCCTGGCCGCAGCCGCCCGGCGGGAACTGGATGCAATCATGCAGCGGACGACCCCCATGACTCCGAAGGAGCGGCTGGCCATTTCCGCCCAGGTGATGCCGGCCCAGGATCCCGTGGTCCGGCGGCACAATGTGCAGGAGGTGGCGCTGGGCTATACGCCCGAGCAGGCCCGTCTGGAATCCATGCGCTGCCTGCAGTGCAAGAACGCCCCCTGCATCAAGGGGTGTCCTGTCGGGATCGATATTCCGGGCTTCCTGAAGGCGGCAGCGGAGGGGGATTTCCAGGTCGCCTGCGATGTGATCAAGCAAAACAGCCTGTTGCCCGCCGTCTGCGGGAGGGTCTGTCCCCAGGAAACCCAATGCCAGGAGAATTGCACGGTCGGCAAGGCGCTGAAGAGCATCGACAAGGCCGTGTCCATCGGGCGCGTGGAGCGCTACGTCGCGGATCTCGAGCGCGAAAGCGGGACGGCGAAAGTGCCCGTGGTCAAGCCGGAGACGGGGAAGAAGGTGGCCGTGATCGGAACCGGACCGGCCAGCATTACCGTGGCGGCGGATGTCCGGCGCGAAGGACATCAGGTGGTCATGTTCGAGGCGTTTCACAAGCCCGGCGGCGTGCTGGTGTATGGCATCCCCGAGTTCCGCCTGCCCAAGGCGATTGTGCAGAAGGAAATCGACGGGCTCAAGGCGATGGGCGTGGAGGTGAATGTCAATTTCGTGATCGGACGGACCCGCAAGCTGAAGGCGCTCCTGGAGAAGGACGGCTTTGATGCGGTCTTTATCGGAACCGGCGCCGGGCTGCCCAAGTTCATGAACATCGAGGGCGAAAACCTGGTCGGTGTTTTTTCCGCCAACGAGTATCTCACCCGGGCCAACCTGATGAAGGCGTACGATGCCGACCGGGCGGATACGCCGATCTTCCGGGCCGGCAGGGTGGCGGTTCTGGGCGGCGGCAATGTCGCCATGGATGCGGCGCGCACCGCGTTGCGGTTGGGCGCCGATGAAGTTCATATCGTGTATCGGCGCACCGAGGTGGAAATGCCCGCGCGCGTCGAGGAGGTGGCCCATGCCAGGGAGGAGGGCGTCCAATTCCACCTGCTTGAAAACGCCGTGCGCCTCATCGGCGACGAGAACGGATGCGTGAAGGCCATGGAATGCGTCCGCTATGAACTGGGTGAACCGGATGCCTCGGGCCGCCGCCGCCCGGTGGAGATCAAGGGCAGCGAGTTCCTCCGCGAGATGGATACCGTGATCGTGGCGATCGGAAACGACTCCAATCCCCTGATTCCCCGGACGACGGACGGGCTGAAGACGACCAAGTGGGGCAATGTGATTGTCGATGAGTGTGGCAAGACCTCCCTCGACAGGGTTTACGCCGGCGGGGACATCGTTCTTGGAGCGGCGACCGTTATTCTGGCCATGGGGGAGGGGCGCCGCGCCGCGGCCTCCATCAACCGGCAGTTGAATGCTGAAAGGTAATTATTATGCCAACACCACCCAAAGTATTTTCGCGGCGTTACCTGTGGAACCGGCTGATCTCGGGGTTGTTCATCCTGGTTCCCCTGTGGGTCACCTGCCTGGTTGTGAAGGCGGCATTCAATGCCATGGCCTCGGTTCTGCAGCCGCTGGTTGCCCTGCTTCCCCTTGAACTTCCGGGGTGGGTGGAGGTGATCATTTCGATCCTGGCCTTCATCCTTCTGGTGCTGCTGGTCGGCATTGTGGCGGGCCGGGTCGTGGGACAGCGATTCCTGTTCTGGGGCGAATCCCTGATCCTGAAGATCCCGGTGATCAAGGCGATCTATTCGGCGGCAAAACAGGTGGTCGATGCCGTGTCCATGCCGGAACGGAAGTCGTTCAAATCCGTGGTGATGGTGGACTACCCGCGACCGGGCATCAAGGTCATCGGGTTCATGACGGGGTTCACAACCGATGAGGCCGGCCGCAAGTGGTGCCGGGTCTTCATCCCCATGTCGCCCCTGCCGACTTCAGGGTTCATGCATCTCGTGCCGTTTGCCGAGGTTCGGGTGACGGATATGACGGTGGAAGAGGCCTTCAAGATGCTTATTTCAGGCGGATTTATCGCGCCCGACACCCTGGCGACGCATGCCTTGCAGGACGGCGAAATATGACCTTCGGCCGGTTGTGCTCATCCGGCTGAAGCCAGGTAAAGGTCAAGGACTTTTCGGCCGCTGTCCCAGCGCTGGAGCCGCTTGAGGTCCGTGGTCAGTTGCGAGGCCTGGGCCATCATTTCATCACGACCCTGTTCATCCGGTGCGGAGTGCGCCTTGATTTCCAGATCGGCCCGCCGCCTGAGCAGTTCGTTGCGCCAGAAGGCCAGAATCAGGCTTTGGACCGCGTCGTCAGTATTTCCCTCGTTTCCGGTTTTCGAGGGGGCACTGAGGACTTGCGCCGCAAATCCGGAGAGCGAGCGTTCCGGATCATCGCGTTCGGAGAGCAACTGCATGAACTCAATCCCCTCCCGGGCACTTTCCTGCATGAGCTCGACAAAACGCAGGCAGAGGGGATCGGTCAGGAAGGAGAAGGGCAGGTATTGCTCCACCAGGGACAACAAGGCGGGGCTGGCGCCGAGATGTTCGATCAGCGCCATGTCAAGCGCCGGGCGTTTGTCCGGCGGGGCCGCGGGGGAGGCG
>Ga0194063_10002274_pt1 | contig 12044 bp, 10 predicted proteins | sample SepL3720m_MetaG_FD_155459 | JGI IMG/M metagenome (GOLD analysis project Ga0194063, IMG submission 155459) | Anoxic zone freshwater microbial communities from boreal shield lake in IISD Experimental Lakes Area, Ontario, Canada - Sep2016-L373-20m | ecosystem: Environmental > Aquatic > Freshwater... | reverse complement strand
CCGCAATCCCGTGACCGTGGTCGAAACCGCGACGCCGCAGCGCGGCCGCCGTCGCCGGGACGTAAGCGACGCACTGGGGCCAGCCGGGCCAGGCAGCCGCGACTTGCTCGGCAAGCAGCACGCCGAAGACAGCTGCAAGGCGTCGCTCGCCTGCGTCTTTGTGGAGCACGATTGCTCGCGCGAGCGGCGGTTCGAGCGAGCCGACTGCCACTGCGGCGCCAAACGCCCATTCGCGCGACCAGCATTCGGTGCAGACGAGGTGGCCAAACGGAGCACCGCAACGCGGGCAGGCGCCAGCCGGCTCAACGCGGGGCAGGTTTGCTCGGCAGCGATCGCAGAGGACGAGCCCGGGCAGCTCGCAACCGGCGCAGCGCGTGGGGAACAGTAGCTCGGCAATCCCTTCGATGATGCGCACAGCGCTCCCCTCGCGCGCCGCGATCCCCGAAGGCCGACCGCAGGCGACGTGCGCGCGGGCGGCAGCTAGCGAAACGCGAGCAGCTGCACGAGCGGAAGCGTCACGGCCGAAGCCGCGGTGGTCACGAAGATCGCCGACGCAATGAAGTCGGTGTCCAGTCCAAACCGCTCGCCCACCACCAGCGTCAGCATCATCGCCGGCATGCCGGCTTCCAGAGCGAGCACGCGCGCGACGGACAGGTCGGCTCCGCCGAACAGCAACCAGCCGACACCGATCGCGATGATCGGGGCGGCAATCAGCCGCAGGGACGACAGCGCCACGAGCGGACCTGCACGTCGCAACATCGTGCTGGCCCGAAGAGAGAGACCGACCGACAGCATGATGAGCGGCGCCACCATGCTCGCAAGCAGACCTAAACCATCGCTTACCAGATTCGGAATCGCGACCGAACGCAAGACGAGCGCAACGAGGAGTGCGACGACTGCGGGGAAGGTGAACAGCTCGCGAATGGGGTTGACGCGGGCCTCGGCGTTCGTGCCGTAGTGCTGCGAGATGAGCAGACCGACGAGCGCGAGCGCGCACACCGTCCCAAACACGTCGTAAAAGATCGCCGGCGGCAGATTTCCCCTGCCGAGGAATGCCTCGGTGACGGGATAGCCGATATACCCGGTGTTGCCCAGCGCGGTGGCGATAATGAAGCCGCCCGCCGTCTCGGCTGGGAGCTTGAGGGCGCGAGCGACGAGCCAGCCGAGCAGGAGCATCACACCAAAGACAACCCATGCGATGAGCACGACTCGCCAGAGGTCGGGCCGCAACTGAGCGCCATGAACCGCCCTAAAGATGAATGCCGGCAGGCCCACATAGATGATGATGGCGTTGATGGGCCGAGCGTCTTCTCGGGACAGGATGCCGAGAGCACGCAGCGCCGCCCCCACTCCGACGATGGCCGTGAAGGTCAGGATCGTTGAGGCGAGGGCGGCGGCGTTCATGCGTGCGGACTTAAGAGTCTTCGGGGGCAGACTCGTCTTGGGATTCGTCTTCAGCTTCGCCCTCGAACCCATCTTCGAACTCGGGCTCCGGGATCATTTCGCCAAAGCTGCCGGGCGGAAAGTCGATTGCACCGGAGAACCCCTCGATGGTGATTTCGTGCATCCCGCCCGACATCATGCACATCAGTGCAAGCGTGGTCTCGAAGTTGGGTTCCGGGCGAATCGGGCCGCGCTCGGTGATGATTGCAGTGATCAGCTCGCCGGGTGTGATGTCGAATGCCGGGTTGAATACTTGCACGTTGGGCGGGGTGATACGGAACCAGCCATCGAAGCCGTACCCGCCGCCCTTGCGCTCGATCTCCAGGCGATGGCCCTTCGCGAGCTTCATGTCGTAGGTGCCGTCCTTGGTCAGGAGGTCGAAGGCGCGATTCGCATCAGGTGAGTCCGGCTCAAACGTCCCGGAGACGGTGAAGCCCATCATCTCGCGTGGGTCGCGCTCTTCGATGACGATGTCCTCGCCGGTGCTGATCGTGAGGTCGACCGTGGAGGTCGGCGCTGCGACGTAGAAGGGAATGCCGTGGTGCTTGGCAAGCACCGCCAATGCGTAGGTGCCGATCTTGTTGGCGGTGTCGCCATTGGCAGCAATCCGGTCCGCGCCGACGATGATAGCGTCGACCCAACCCTTGCTCATCACATAGCCAGCCATGCTGTCGGCGATGAGCGCGAAGGGAATGCCTGCCAGTCCGAGCTCCCATGTCGTCAAACGGCCACCCTGATTGACCGGACGCGTCTCGTCGACCCAGACGTGAGCGATCTTGCCCTGCTCGTGCGCGGTGAAGACGACGCCTAGAGCGGTGCCAAAGTACGCAGTCGCCAGCGAGCCGGCGTTGCAGTGCGTCAGGATCTTGGCCTCGTCGGGCAGCAGCGCGGCACCGTGCTCGCCGATCATCCGATTGCGCTTCTCGTCCTCGGCTTCCATGTTGCGTGCTTCCTGCACGACCAGCGCCTTAAGCTCATCGAGCGGCATATCCATGTGGTCCATGGCAACGCGGCGGATTCTCTCGGCGCCCCAGAAGAGGTTGACCGCGGTGGGCCGAGTGGACATGACGGCTTGGGCGACCTCGGTCAGGCCGGCGACGTAGTTCTCAGTGGTGTCGATGTCGTCGGTCTCGTTCTCGGTCCAGAGAGCCAGCGCAAGCGCCGCCGCTACACCGAGCGCAGGCGCGCCTCGGACACCCAACGACTGAATCGCCAGGCAGACGCCCTCGGCGACGTTGCACATAAGGATGTCGCCCTGGAGCGGCAGCCGCGTCTGGTCGATCAGAAAGACGGCGGGACGGCCCGTGGCTTCGTCTTCGCCCCACCAGATGGTACGGGGGATGTTGTCGACTCCGGAGGTCGGGGTGGTCTCGTCAGTCATCGGCTATACCGTGCCTTCCTGCCAGCTCGCCAGGTACTTCTCCTGCTCGGCAGTAAGGGTATCGATCTTCACGCCGAGGGTCTCGAGCTTGAGCTTGGAGATGGACTTGTCGATGTCGGTAGGCACGCCGTAGACGCCAGGGGCGAGGTCGGCGGCGTTGTTCTTCATGTACTCGGCGCAGAGGGCCTGGTTGGCGAAGCTCATGTCCATGACAGACGCAGGGTGACCCTCGGCGCAGGACAGGTTGACCAATCGGCCGTCGGCAAGCAGGCAGATGGTGCGGCCGTCGGCCATGGTGAACTCCTCGACCAGCGGACGGACTTCTCGGCTGGAGACGGACATCTCACGCAGGCGCGGGATGTTGATCTCGGCGTTGAAGTGGCCGGAGTTGCAGATGATGGCGCCGTCCTTCATGGCGGCGAAGGAGTCGACGTCGATGACGTTGAGGTCACCGGTGACGGTGATCCAGATGTCGCAGAAAGCGGCGGCCTGGACGGCCGGCATCACGCGGTAGCCGTCCATGTGTGCCTCGAGGGCGCGGAGCGGGTCGACCTCGAGCACGATGACGTTGGCGCCCATGCCCTCGGCACGGCTCGCGATGCCGCGACCACACCAGCCGTAGCCGGAGACGACGATGCAGCGTCCGGCGAGCAGGCGGTTGGTGGCGCGGATGACGCCGTCGAGCGTGGACTGGCCGGTGCCGTAGCGGTTGTCGAAGAGATGCTTGGTGTCGGCCTCATTCACGGCGACGATCGGGTACTTGAGCGCGCCGTCGGCGGCCATCGCCTCAAGGCGGATGACGCCAGTGGTGGTCTCCTCGGTGCCGCCGATGATGTCGGCAAGCGCCTCGGGGAAGTCGGCGTGGATGCGGCCGACAACATCGGCGCCGTCGTCCATCGTCATGTGCGGCTTGAAGGCGATGGCCTCGTCGATGTGCCGATAGTAGGTCTCGGTGTCCTCACCCTTGATGGCGTAGGTGCGGATGCCGTAGTGCTCGACGAGCGCAGCAGCGACGTCATCTTGCGTGGAGAGCGGGTTGCTGGCGGCCAGCACGATCTCGGCGCCACCGGCCTTGAGGGTGCGCATGAGGTTCGCAGTCTCGGTGGTGACGTGCAGGCAGGCACTGATACGGACGCCAGCGAGCGGCTTCTCGGCAGCGAAACGCTCGCGGATGCTTGCGAGAACGGGCATGTCGGCGTCGGCCCACTCGATGCGCGCTTTGCCGGCGTCGGCGAGGGTAGCGTCTTTGTAGTCGTGATCCATGGTGACTCCTTCATCTCAACTTGTGGCCTGACCGAGGGACTCCCCCGCGGGCCATTAGGGCAACCGCAGAAGTATAGCAAGAGCGAGGGTATGCATGCGCTCGGCCGCGAGTCGGCTCGTCTCCAGTACTTCTGCGTGAGAGAGCCCAATCCCGGCAGCGGCGTTGGTGACAAGAGAGAGACCGAGAACACGCATTCCTAATGCGCGTGCGGCGATGACTTCGGGTACGGTCGACATGCCCACGACGTCTGCGCCGAGCGTGTGCAGCATGGCCACCTCGGCCGATGTCTCGTAGCTCGGGCCGCCGAGGCCCGCGTACACACCCTCGGGCACGAGTGCGACGCCCGACTCACGTGCGGCGTCGAGCGCGATGGCGCGCAGGTCCGAGCCGTAGGCGTCGCGCAGGGCCGTAAACGGGTTACCTCCCCGCGGTCCTGGCCAACCGATGAGAGGGTTGTCCCCCATCAGGTTGATATGGTCGCTGATGAGCACAAGGTCGCCAACCGCAAGCTGGGGCGCAATACCGCCCGCGGCGTTGGTGACAAGAAGCGTCTCGGCGCCCATCGCCCGCGCGAGGCGGACCGGAAACGCGACTTCGCGCGCCGAGAACCCCTGATAGCAGTGGATCCTGCCCTGAAACGCCACAACACGCTTGCCTCCGAGGCGGCCCACAACCAGCTGTCCACGGTGCCCGACGACGTTTCGCTCGGCACGCGGGAAGCCGGGGATATCGGCGAAGGAGACCACTGTCGGCTGCTCGATGCTGTCGGCGAGGTCGGACAGTCCCGAGCCGAGAATGAGCGCCACCTCGACGGGGCCAAGCGCAGCGAGCGACGGCGGGGCCTCCAGAGCGAATTCGTCGGGCATGAGTGCGACCTCCTCGGGGTCGAACGACGCGCTGATGCATTCACTGAGCGGATTATGCCCGAAGCCGAACGCTGCAACTTCAGACGGTATCTGGCAGGCAGGCGGTGGGAGCAAGGCGGCGGGCAGCTGTGATACCCTGTCGCATGCATCTTTATGCGGCCATGACCTGCAGGAATCGTGTATTGGGAGAGCGGAAATATGGCAAAAGTAACCGTCGTCGGAACGGGTTACGTGGGGCTCATCCAAGGCGTGTGTCTCGCCGATGTCGGACACCAAGTCACCTGTGTCGACCTCGACGCCGACAAGATCGCACGCCTGGCATCAGGAGTGCCCACCATCTACGAGCCCGGCCTCGAGGCGCTGCTGCAAAGCGGCCTTGAATCTGGCCGCCTGACGTTCGCGACTCCCGATGCCGGCTGGAGCGAACTCATCGGAGAGGTCGTCTTTGTGGCCGTCGGGACGCCGATGGGCGAGAACGGCGGAGCAGATCTCTCTTTTGTCCGCTCGGTTGCCGACACTATCGCCGACTACGCCGTCGCTCCCCTCACGCTGGTGATGAAGTCGACAGTTCCGCCTGGGACAGGTTCGGCACTTCGCGACCGACATCTAGCAGATGCAGCCGTTGAGATCGGCTATGTGTCCAACCCCGAGTTCCTGCGTGAGGGACACGCGATCGAGGACTGGTACCACACCGATCGCGTGGTGATCGGTGGAGATGACGCGCGCGCCATCGACAAAGTCGCTGAGCTCTACTCGAGTCTCGATACTCCGATCGTCGTCACCGACGTGGCCAGCGCCGAAACCATCAAGTACGCAAGCAACGCATTCCTGTCGACCAAGATCAGTTTCATCAACGAGATCGCCAACCTGTGCGATGCGGTCGGTGCCGATGTCGATTCGGTCGCCAACGGAATCGGGCTGGATGCGCGCATCGGACCAGCCTTCCTCAACGCGGGTATCGGCTACGGTGGCTCGTGCTTTCCCAAAGACACGAGGGCACTCGACTTCATCGCGACCATGCACGGCTATCAGTTCGACCTGCTCAAGGCGGTTATCGATGTCAACAACCGCCAGCGACTGTTGCCGCTCATTCAACTCACTCGGGCGATTCCCGACCTTTGGCGTCGCAAGGTCGCCGTCCTCGGCCTCTCGTTCAAGCCGATGACCGACGATGTGCGCGAATCTCCCGCACTCGACATCATCCCGCTTCTCCTCGAAGAGGGCGCCGAGGTAACCGCCTTCGACCCTGTCGCCAGTGCGATCGACTTGGGCGGCGCCGTACGTTGCGAGAGCGTCTGGGAGGCGCTGCAAGGCGCCTCGGCGATGGTGCTCGTGACCGACTGGCCCGAGCTTATCGAGCTGGACTGGACGAGAGTCCGCTCGGCGATGGCAGAGCCGGCAATCGTGTTCGACGGTCGCAACGCGCTGGACTCCACGGCCGTCATGGACGCAGGCCTCGTCTACATGGGCGTCGGGCGAGCAGGAGCGCATCGCGCAGGCTAGACGCGTCAGCGCCGAGCGAGTCGATAGAGCTCGTCGAGGATGATGCTCCGATTCTCCACAAGCCAGCCACTTGCCGGCTGTTTGCGTACGAGCTTCACGTCCTTGGTTTCACGCGCATCGACCAAGAGACCTCGCCTGATCAGGTCGTCATCAACGGCACCTTGCCGACCCGCAAAGACGGTGTAGGCCGGAGTCCCGAGAACGGCCGCTTCTCGATTCATCGTGCCGCCCGCCGAGACCACGAGGTCAGCGCTTTTGATGAGCGACGGACCGTCGAGCACTCCGTCGGGAACCACGATGTTGCCCGGAAGCGTCGGTGTGAGCTCGGCAGCCTGATCTTTCGTGCGAGGCACGAGCACGGCCGCGACGTTGGGCTGCTCACCGATCGCTAGGATCAGCTGCGAGAACAGCTCGTTGCCAAAGCCCAGGTGGTAGGCCGACATCGTGGCGGGCGGCCTGAGGACAGCGAGCACCTTGCCTTCTGTCGCCCCGAGGGACTCGCGTAGATCTTGGGTGGGCGTATCGGGACCCAGATAGACATGCTCCTTGAGCCCAGGAAAATGACCGACTTTCGAAGCGCGCGCGCCGTGCGCAATGATCGCGGCCGAAGGGATGGCCTCCGGCACCAAGATCCGAGTCACAAGGCGTGCGTTGACCGCATAGGAAGCCTGGGCGTGTTCGTAGTCATGCACGACGAGGTGAGGAATCCTGAGTGCCCAAGCCGCGACCGCAAGATCGTTTGAGTTGTGGCTGAACGCAACGTCGAAACGCTTGCCGCGCCCATATGCAATCAGCGCAGCCGAGCGACTGAGCAGCCCTAGCGCCTTGGCCGATGCGTTGGCTCCGCGGTGTCGACCAATCAGCGAGTACTCGATGCCCCGTTGTCCGAGCAGGTCAACCGTCTGCGCGTAGTCGCGAGCCGTCACGAACACCTGATGCCCCGCCGCACGAAGATCGCGAATCACGGGATCGAAGAAGAGCGCATGCGGTGAATTCGTGATGTCGATCCAGATACGCATCAGCGACCGACACACTCCTCGTAGACCCGGTGGACCTTCTCGGCCTGTGCGACCTCACTGTACGGGAGCGCGCTCGCACGAGCTGCGGCGGCAAGAGCAGAGAGTCTCTCAGGGTGCTCTATCAGGGCCTGGATGGTGTCGGCCAGTGCGGCAGGGTTTTCAGGTTCCACCAGCATGCCATTCTGGCCGTCGCGAACGATTTCGGGCAGACCACCAGCCCGACCGGCAACGACGGGAACGCCGCACGAGAGCGCTTCCAGGCAGACCAGCAGGCCAACTCCCTCTCGGCGCGACGGCAGCACAAACAGGTCTGCCGAGCGAAACACGTCCACAAGCATCTCGTGCGAAATGACGGTCCTGAACTGCACCGCAGCCCCCAGCGGCTCGACGATTCGCTGAACCTGGGGCATCTCCGGACCATGCCCGAGCAATGTGGCCCGGAACTCCACTCCCCGCTCGCGCAGGATCACGAGAGCTTGAGCGAGGTCGACGACGCCTTTCTGCTCGACGAAGTTGCCGACGAACAGCAGGTGGGCGATGCCAACTGGCATACCGGCCGCTTCCTTGAGCGCTGCGGTGTCGCCCGGGGTAAACCGCTCTGTGTTGACCCCCATGTTGGCCACGACGAATTCGCGCGCCGTCGTCTGCGCAACGCCGAAATTCTCGGCCATGCGCTCAGCGAGGAACTCCGAAACTACGACGACGCGGCATGCAGACCGAAGCGCTCGGGCGATGAGTGGCTTCCAGGGCCAAACCGTGCCCGAGAAGATGTCGGTGCCGTGAGCTGTGATGACGAGCGGCTTACGTCGAATCCCAGCGGGAATGAGCGCGAAGGCGGCGACAGGCATCAGGTAGTGCGCGTGCACGAGGTCATAATCGCCCCTGATGGTGGCCAGGATGGTCATGCGCAGGAGCCAAAAGTACTTTCTGAAGTTGGCTAGTCCCTCTCCACGGCGTGCGGTTGCGATGAGCTTGATCTCGACGCCGTAGCGGTCAATCAGCTCAACCTCTTGCCGTTTGATGAACGATCCGTAGCCGGGCTCCTCGGCGGATGGATACATGTTGGAGAGCATGAGGACTCGCAACGGCGGGGCAGGACGCGGCTCGCTCATGCGCTGGTCCTCCGGGCGTCGCGGCTGCTGAAGAATGAAGCGTACAGGCGAGGACTCACAAGCATCAGAGCGAGGCCCGCCGCATACATCGGTTGCGAGAGATAGGCCGATCGGACGCCGAGGTAGGCACGTCGCGCGCCGCCATACTCGCCCTTCTGCAGACGCGTTTCAAGGTCGATACGCGCGATTCGAGTGCGGAGCAGGGCGATCTTGCGAGCGCAGAGCTCGCGCTGGACGTCGTTGAGCTCGCGCATCGCCGCTAGCCGAGTAAGTATCCCGATCTGCGCCTCTGCATGTGGAATGCGGTTCTTAGACTTGCCTCCGGCCCGGTTTAGGTAGATTCCAAGCCGCTGCGGTGTATAGATCTGGAGCGCCCCGAGCGAGAGCGCACGCAGCCAGAAGTCGTAGTCCTCGGCGTAGCGAAGCCCAGAGGTAAATCCTCCGACGCGTGCCCATAGATCGCGACGCACAGCCGAGGTGATGTTGATCCGGTTGACAGTGATGATGTCATCAAGGGTCCACGAGGTCTCACTCGCGAATGCCGGACCCGCGAAGAACGGCTCGGAACGTCCATCTGGCATCAGGCGCGTGCCGTTAGAGGAGTAGATATCGAATCCGGGCCGAGCATCGATGAATGCCGACATCGCCGAAAGGCAGTTGGGCACAATCTGGTCATCGGAGTCCAGTGGCAGACAGAAGTCCCCTCCTGCCACCTCGAAACCTCGGTTGCGCGCTTCCGCGCAGCCGCCATTGTCGGCGGTCACCACACGCACGCGTGGATCGGCGGCTGCAAATGAACGAGCGAGGACGAGTGTGTCGTCTGTCGAGCCGTCATCTGATATGACGACCTCGAAGTCGCCGAAATCCTGCCCCAATGCCGAGGCCACGGTCGATTCAAGCGTCTCGCACGCGTTGTAGGCAGGAATCACTACCGAGAAACGCATGCGACCTGCCCTGATGCGAGGACGACTCTTGCGCGGGCCATCGAATCAACCGCTCTTCCGGGTATCGGTGCCAGCGGAACCGAACAGTACCCGCATGAAGATGCTTGAGGCAAACCAGCCATCTTGCGGCTTCTCGGGCAATGCAACGCGGGAAAAGACAAAGCTTTCGCGCCACAGCGTATCGAGAGCGCAGCGCGCACGGCTCACCCACGATGCGAGCATGGAGCCTCCCGTGAGTCCTTCCTCGACCCGGCGCGCGCACGGCTCAGGCCGGATGTCGGCCCCCCACAACCCGGCGCCCAAACCAGCAACGATTCCTGAAAGAATCCAGAAGAAGAGGGCTGGCTGAGGATGCTGAAATGTGTTGCTCGTGAAGGTATTCACCACGAACCCGATGAGCCCGACGCTCAAACCGAGTGCTGTGTACTTGACCTCGTCGCTGATGTTGGCACGAGTCGCCACGAACAAACCCTTGACCGCGTAGGTGACCGTCAGAACCAGAAAGGCGAGTCCGCCAATAGCTCCAATCTCGGCCATCAAGGCGAAGTAGGCGTTGTGCGCACCGAACCCCAAGTAGCCGACATAGAGATCGGGGCGGGCTACAACAACCTCGCGATAGGCCACAAGAAAGTTGCCGACACCGACACCGAATACCGGGTGACGTTTGATGGCCTCCCCGGCGACCTTCCAAAGTCCCAGACGAAAGTCCGCCGTACTGTCATTTGCGCTGGAAGCCGAGAGACGCGTGAGGACGCCCGGGACCGCAAGCACAGCCGCGATCCCGCCAGCCGCAAGTAGGGCAAGGTAACGGACATCGGTGAGCACGATGAGGACGATGAGCCCGACCGCCAGGCCAATCCAGCTGCCCCGGGTGTAGGTGAGGAAGAGCATGACGACACCCACTGCGCCGATGACGATGGCCAGCAATCTCCCCCAGCCTTTCTCGGTCAAGCACAGTGCGATCACTACCCCCGCCAGAAGAACGAGGTACTCGGCAAAGAAGTTCGCATTGTAAAACGTGCCGAAGATTCGAGTCTCGATTCCGCCGCCAAGATCAGTCATGCCCGGGACGAACTCGGGCGGGTGCAAATACTGCAAGACGGCGAACGGGGCAGTTGCGGCGCCGCCCAGTGCGAGCACCCAGAGCACGAGCCTCCTCAGGGCCTTGTCTTGGGTGACAATCGAGACCACAAATGCCAGCAGAACATAGGAGGCATAGCGGACTACCGTCAAGTAGGAATCCAAGTGCGCACCGTTCCACGCAACGCTCAGCACCGCCATCAGCAGAAACAGAAGCGCCGCCGGGCCTACAAGATATCGTGGGACCGACCCAGTCCCTCGAATCCTCACGTATGGCAGACACAGCAGAATCGCAATTGGGGAGCCAAGAACGATGGAATCGAACGACAGCGACCCGACTCCGATGGGTCGGCCGGTGGCCGTCACGGCGACAATGAGCGCAACCAGGCCGAGCGCTGCGATGCTCTTGGCGCGGCTTTCGGTCATCCGCAACGCCACCCGCTACTCCCCGCCGATCTTGATCCTTGTCGCCAGGCCACTGTCGCATTGAAATGTGGGAGTGACCACCTGAATAACCTCGTTATTGCGGAGCTGCGTATTCCCAACGCTCACGCCCGTAGAGGTGGGATCACCCTTGGCATTCACATCAATGTATACGTCGCGGTATATCGAGCTGTTGTAGGTCTCCATCTTGCCTGTCACCGAGTTGAAGAAGTCACCCGGCGTCGGGTTGCTCCGTACGGACGCCACCGTCCCGATAGACTTCCCCGACGTCTTCGTCGAGACGGGTTCGCCCACTTTGACCATACCATCAGCGTAGTCGCGAACCGAGCTACACAGAATGGTGTACTCGACATCTCGAAGTGTGGCGACGGGCTCCGCCGAGGAGTTGCCGCCCCACAGCACCTTCCAAACGACCAGCCCGCCGACCACGAGTGCGACAACGACCAGTAGGTCGATGATGTTGATCACGCCAAAGAGACGGTACTTCTTGTCGAAAATCTGCACGAGGCCTCCAGTGGAGAGGGTCAGGCGGATGTCGGGGAGGACATCCGTAGTGGCAATTCTAAGCGTGGTGGAATCTCAGTCAAGCAAACCTACTGCTCGTCATAGGTTTCCTGAGCACATCTGTGCCACGAGAAGCCGGAAGCCCACTTCCTCGCATTATCGCCGAGCCGTTGAGCAAAGGCGGGGTCTTGGATGAACTGCAGAACGGCCGCGCCAAGAGCGGCGTGGTCCATCGGCTCTATGATGATGCCGGTATCGCCGTCGACAACGACCTCTGGGATTGCGCCGAGTCTCGAGGCAATGGCCGCCACCCCCTGCGCGGCGGCCTCCAAGTACACCAGGCCGAACCCCTCGACTCGCCGGGGATGTGGCTCCCCCGGCATACAGAAGAGCTGAGCGGATGCGTACAACGCTCGTAATTCCTCGTTGGTTACGGCTCCAGTGAAGACTGTGGGCACCTGGCAGTCCCGAGCAAGCCGATGGA
>Ga0194063_10002273_pt1 | contig 12046 bp, 7 predicted proteins | sample SepL3720m_MetaG_FD_155459 | JGI IMG/M metagenome (GOLD analysis project Ga0194063, IMG submission 155459) | Anoxic zone freshwater microbial communities from boreal shield lake in IISD Experimental Lakes Area, Ontario, Canada - Sep2016-L373-20m | ecosystem: Environmental > Aquatic > Freshwater >... | reverse complement strand
AAAGGAAGAAAAACCTCGGAAATAGAAATAAAGACGAAAAAACGGGGGATTGGGGTACAAAAAAGACGTGTTTACTTTGTTTTGATGAGTAAAGGGGCTGATTTTGTACCCGCGCATCCCCGCGCATCCCCGCGAGCCCTTCGCCGCCTCACGCGGCGGGGAAAGGCCTGCGCGAGTCAGCGACATGCCCTTACCTTCTTGCCTTTCCCCCCCTCGCGCCGCCGCCAGCGACATGACTTTACCTTCCTGCCTTTAGCGCTTCGTCTTTACCTTCTTGCCTTTATCCCTTCCTGCCTTTATCCCTTCGCGCCTTTAATTTAGCCCCGCTACATTTATAGCAGCGGAAGTTGCTCGTTCGCGACTAGCCAAACAGCGTGCTGGCAAAATATGTGCTGCTTACTGTAGCTAGTGGCAATTTATATCTCGAAAGAATACGTTTTAAGCTACTTCAAATGCAAATGTTGTGGTGACAACTATTTATGAATGTGATATAATCCAAGCAGAGAAAATATTGGAGGGTATGCATATGAATTTGAAAAGAAGTTTTATGTTGATTTTGGCTTTTGTAGTATTACTTTCGTTTACTTTAGCGGGATGTAATCCGGAGCCTGAGAAAAAAGTTGAGGTTGTGAATCCTGTTAAGGTGGGCAAAGTATATAAATTTGATCCGCCGGTTACAATAACAACCATAAGATTTTACGGCCCAAATATTAAATTCATAAAGGGTGAAGATATTGATAACAATGTTTGGACAAGAGCATACGAAAGTTATTGCGGTATAAAACTGAAATCATTGTTCACCGTTACAGACTTTGCGCAGTTTGATTTAAAAGTTACAACTTCAATAGCAACCGATTCTTTACCTGACTTAATACCGGTATATACAACTTTGTTCTTTAGAATATCAAATTCAGGCAAATTGGCGGACCTAAAACCAGCATATGATAGTTTTTTAAATCCTGATTTAAAAGATTTAATGGAGAAAGCTAACGCAGGGGTAGCATATAATACATGCTTTAGGAATGGAATCCTTGCAGCTATAGCGTCTCCGCCGGACGGGTCTCCTGGAATGCAATGGATTAGACAGGATTGGCTTGATAAATTTAAACTAAGTTGGCCGAAAAATATTAATGATTCAATTAATATAATGAAAACTTTTTGCAGTAAAAATGCTGGAGCACCATTTGCGGATAAGACATTTGCAATGCCATTTGATACTTCATTAAGCCCAGGGTTTGCGTCTGCATATGGATCATATTCTGGTATTTGGGTTGATGACGGATCTGGAGGTCTAGTTCGCGGAGAAACACAGGATAAATGGAAAAAAGTATTGCAATTATATAGTGATCTATATAATTCTGAATATATCGATCCGGATTTTACACTTTCTAATTCAACGACGCTTGAAGGACAAATGACTAATCAGCAGTTCGGAATGGAGTTTGGTTCTTCTTCGTCACCTGATGGTCCGATGCAAAAATCTCTCAGTCTAAACCCTAACGCAAAGGATTGGAAACAGAGCAAAATTCTTGATGAGGCTGGACAGCCAGCAAAGGTACGTTTGATTTCTAGAGTAACACAGTTTACGTGCGTGAATAAAAATTCGAAATATCCGGGTGCAGTTATGGTTCTTGCTAATGTATATGGCCAATTATTATATGGAATAGGCGAAAAATACAGAAAATACCATGATTTCTTCGATTCTGATGGATCAGTTATCTCCTCATTCTTTTATCCAATAGTCCAAATGTCTTACCCGCCTCTGGACTATACCAAATTAGAAACGAAAGATCCAAAGAAACTTACTGGGGAACAACTCGGAATAATTAGTTATTTCAAATCGTGGGCGAAAAACAAAGATCCAATTTCTTGGAGAATGTGGGTTATATACAAAGACGGCGGGGCTGTAGAAACTTCAAAATCGATATTGAAGGACAAGAACTTTTATCTAGATCGTGCTTGGGGACCTGAAACACAAGCTTGGATTGATAAAGGACCAGATTTAAGTCAGATGCAGACGCAGATTTTTGCGAAAATTGTTAGAGGAGATTTTGCATCTGTTGATGAAGGATTTAATCAATGGATCACATACTTCAATAACAACGGCGGTGCCGAAGCAACTACTGAAATTAATGACTGGTGGAAATCTCAAGGGAAGTCCTCATTTGCTCAAATGGCAGATTCAATTACATAAAAATCACATTGAAATAATAATAAAAAAAGTATAGAATATATTCGCTCGCGCATCGAATCGCAGGGCGAATATTTCTTTATTTTGGAGAGTGGAATCATATGGGAATGATGAACAAAAAAAGTATCAAAGACATTGAATTTAAGGGAAAGAGAGTTATAGTCAGAGTTGACTTTAATGTTCCGCTTGATGCGGAAGGAAATATCACAGATGATAATAGAATTGTAGGCGCATTGCCAACAATTAAGTACTTGATTGCAGGTGGAGCAAAAATAATTTTGGTGTCGCATTTAGGACGACCAAAAGATGGCTTTGAAGCGAAATTCAGTATGGCGCCTGCGGCGAAACGGCTGGCAGAATTGCTTGGACAGCCAGTAGTACTTGCGAAAGATGTTATCGGTGACGATGCAAAAGCAAAAGCTGCTGCGCTAAAAGAAGGCGAAATACTAATGCTTGAGAATGTTCGCTTCCATAAAGAAGAGACTAAGAATGATCCAGCATTCGCGAAAGAACTTGCAAGCATGGCCGACATCTTTGTAAATGATGCCTTTGGGACTGCACATCGTGCTCATGCGTCCACAGCAGGTTTGGCAGACTATTTGCCGGCTGTTTGCGGATTTTTGATTCAAAAAGAATTGGATTTTTTGGGTAAGGCAATCTCAAACCCAGAAAGACCCTTCGTAGCTATTTTAGGAGGCGCTAAGGTTTCGGATAAAATCGGTGTTATTGAGAACCTTATTGATAAGGCAGACACAATTATTATCGGTGGCGGAATGGCATATACGTTTTATAAAGCAAAAGGTTATGAAGTTGGAACTTCGCTTTGCGAATTAGATAAGGTTGATTTGGCAAAAGAACTTGTTGCTAAAGCAGCAGCAAAAGGTATAACGATGCTTATTCCTATGGACAATATGGTAACTAAAGAATTTAGTGCTACGGCAGATTCAATTACTGTTGATTGTGATAAAATTCCTGCTGATCAGATGGGGATGGATATAGGCCCTAAATCAATTGAATTGTTTTCAAATGCGATTAAGTCTGCTAAGACAGTTATTTGGAACGGACCTATGGGAGTTTTTGAATTTGACAAGTTTTCTGGTGGGACAAAGGGTGTTGCGCAAGCGATTGCTGAGACTCATTGCACTTCTATTATTGGTGGCGGGGACAGTGCAGCTGCGATTGAAAAGTTGGGATACGCAGACAAGGTATCGCATATTTCAACTGGCGGCGGTGCTTCTTTAGAGTTTATTGAAGGACTGGAATTGCCAGGCATCGCGTGCCTCGACGATCTGTAGATTATTGAAAGATATTTAAATTAAAGGAGCGATTTTATTATGAGTAGAACGATTATTGCAGCAGGAAACTGGAAGATGAATAAGACGGCAGCTGAGGCTGTTGAGTTTGTGAAGGGTTTGGCACCTTTGGTTGCTGGCGCAAACGCTGAAGTAGTTGTAGGAGTGCCTTTTGTGTGCATACCTGATGTTAAGAAGGCAGTTGCGGGTACAAACATCAAAGTTGCTGCACAAAACATGCATTGGGAAGAAAAGGGCGCGTTCACTGGCGAAATTTCGGGGCAAATGCTTAATGCTCTTGACGTGGATTATGTAATCATTGGACATTCAGAAAGAAGACAATATTTTAATGAAACGGATGAGACCGTTAATAAAAAAGTACACGCATGTTTTGCAAACGGCATGAAGCCAATCGTTTGTGTTGGAGAGTCTTTGACACAAAGAGAACAGGGCGTAATGCCTGAGTTGGTTAGATACCAGACAAAAATTGCTCTTTTGGATTTGACAGTTGAGCAAGTAAAGGAAACTGTTATCGCATATGAGCCTATCTGGGCAATCGGGACTGGCAAAGTTGCGACTAGCGAGCAGGCACAAGAAGTATGCTCCATTATTCGTGGATGCGTAGCTGAAGTGTTTGGCGGTGACGCCGCTCAGGCAGTTAGAATTCAATACGGTGGAAGTGTTACCGGTGCGACAGCCGCAGAATTGTTTGGAATGAAAGACATTGACGGCGGACTTGTTGGCGGAGCGAGTTTGAAATTGGATGAGTTTGAGAAGATTGCTAAGCATGATAAATAGGATGAGTGGGGTTACTGAATGAAGGGAAATAAACTTGTACTTTTATGCATTCTTGACGGGTATGGAATTAATCCAAATCATGAAGGGAATGCGGTTTACAGTGCTTCGAAGCCGAATATTGACAGGCTTATGAGCGTGTATCCAAACACAGTTGTTCATACTAGCGGGATGGATGTAGGTTTGCCTGAAGGGCAAATGGGAAATTCAGAGGTTGGGCACACGAACATTGGCGCTGGACGCATTGTGTATCAGGAACTAACTAGAATTACTAAGTCGATTCTTGATGGTGATTTTTTTGATAAGCAGGAATTCCTTGATGCTGTTCGCAACGCAAAAGAAACCGGGAAAACTCTGCATCTATTTGGCCTTTTGTCCGATGGAGGCGTTCATAGTCACAACACCCATCTTTACGCGCTCGTACAACTCGCGAAACGTGAAGGCTTAGAAAATGTTTGCGTCCACTGCTTTTTGGATGGACGTGACGTTCCGCCTGATAGCGGAAAAGATTTTGTGCAGGAACTCCAGGATAAATTAACTGAAATTGGCGTAGGCAAAATTGCGACAGTAATGGGAAGATACTATGCTATGGATCGCGACAACCGCTGGGAGCGCGTAAAACAAGCTTATGATGCAATGGTCAACGGCGTTGGGTTGAATGCTAAAGACGGTGTGAGTGCGGTATCAGAATCATATGCTCGCAACGAAATGGATGAATTTGTGAAGCCAACTGTGATTATAGAAGACGGAAACCCTGTCGGAAAAATCGGAGAAGGAGATTCAGTTATTTTCTTCAACTTCAGACCTGACAGAGCACGCGAAATCACTCGGGTGTTTGTGGATCCTAGCTTCGATGGGTTTGAGAAGACATTCTTTAATACTAGATTTATTACAATGACACAATATGATGACACGATGCCAAATGTCGATGTGGCGTTCAAGCCAACGGCCCTTGTAAACACATTTGGTGAATACATCAGCAGACTTGGCTATACGCAACTGCGAATTGCTGAAACTGAAAAGTACGCGCACGTGACATTTTTCTTTAACGGCGGTGTCGAGGAAGAATTTCCAGGCGAAGATCGTGCCTTAATTCCTTCTCCGAAGGTTGCAACGTATGATATGAAGCCTGAAATGAGTGCGTTTGAGGTCTGCGATGAAGTTATAAAACGAGTTAATTCCAAGCAGTACGATATCATAATTTTAAATTTTGCGAATGCAGATATGGTCGGTCATACGGGCATGTTTAATGCTGCAAAGACCGCTGTTGAAGCTGTTGACAAATGCGTCGGTGTGATAGCAACTGCAGTTGAGGCACAGAATGGCGTAATGCTTATTACTGCAGACCATGGCAATTCAGAGCAGATGATTGACTATGCAACCTGTGGACCGTTCACGGCTCATACGACTAATGTCGTGCCGTTGATAGGCGTTGGACTTAAAGGCAAGACTTTGGATGAAGGTCGTTTGTGCGATTTGACTCCAACAATTTTGGATATCATGGGCTTACCAAAGCCAGAAGAAATGACAGGGCATTCATTGCTGAAATAAAATTTAATTTTCGGGGGTGTTGTAATGAAACAGTTTGTTACTATCGAGCACGTTCACGCGAGAGAAATTATTGATTCCAGGGGAAACCCAACTATTGAGGTTGATGTAATTGTGGAGGGCGATTTTCTAGGCAGGGCGGCAGTGCCATCAGGTGCTTCTACTGGGGCATTTGAAGCGGTTGAACTGCGCGACGGAGATCCAAAACGCTATGGCGGGCTTGGAGTTCTAAAAGCCGTGGATAATGTCAATAAAATCATTGCACCTGCTATTTTAGGAATGAATGCGACCGATCAAAAACTAATTGATACAACCATGCTCCGTCTCGACGGAACGCCAAACAAAGGCAAACTCGGCGCGAATGCCATACTTGGGGTTTCGCTCGCTGTCGCGAAAGCGGCTGCCGAAGCACTCGGACTAAGCCTTTTCCGATATATTGGAGGAACTAATGCTTGTGTGTTGCCTGTGCCAATGATGAATGTAATTAACGGCGGAAAACACGCCGACAACAGCCTCAACGTTCAAGAATTCATGATAATGCCTGTTGGCGCGAGCTCGTTTAAGCAGGCTTTACAGTGGTGTACTGAGGTTTTTCATACGTTGAAAAAGGTATTAAAATCTAAAGGTCTGAGCACTGCGGTTGGCGACGAGGGCGGATTTGCACCAAACTTGAAAAGCGATGAAGAAGCCATTCAAGAAATAATGGAAGCAATCGGAAAAGCCGGATTCACAGCAGGCACAGACTTTAAAATTGCCATCGATGCTGCAGCGACTGAAATGTATGACGAAGCAAAAAAACGCGGACGCGAAGGCGAATATTACTTCTGGAAGTCTGATATCTGGATGACAAAAGAGCAAATGGTCGATTATTGGAAAACAATCTGTGAAAAGTATCCGATTGTTTCCTTGGAAGACTGTGTTGGCGAAGAAGATTGGGCGGCATGGAAACTGCTTACGGACACACTTGGAGACCGCATACAATTAGTAGGGGACGACCTGTTCGTTACAAATACTGAGCGTTTGAAAAAGGGAATTGAGATGGGAGTCGCAAATTCGATTCTAATTAAAGTTAATCAAATAGGAACATTAACTGAGACACTGGAAGCCATCGAAATGGCTAACCGTGCGGGTTATACAGCTGTAACTTCTCATCGCTCGGGGGAGACTGAAGACACAACCATAGCGGACATCGCAGTCGCAGTAAACAGCGGACAAATCAAGACAGGCGCGCCGTCAAGAACCGACCGCGTCGCAAAATATAATCAACTATTACGTATAGAAGAAGAACTCGGGGACAGTGCACAATTTAGAATGTAGGGAGATGGCGTTTTGGAAATAGTTGAAGGAATGAAACCTTTTGTTTTTGAACCTCAAAAGTGGGACGTGACAGAGCATTGTTATGACTGGAGAGTTCACAGAAGAAATGAAACGGTGTTTTCAATTGGAAACGGCTACTTAGGAATTCGAGGTTGCTTCGAGGAAGGATTCCACGAAGAAGACCAATGGCACACCGAACCAAACACCTGCATCAACGGCATTTACGAGTACCAGCCAGACGAAAAGGGAGGAGTCAGATACAACGGATTTCCTACAAAGCGTCACGGCATGCCGGCGGTACCAAACGGGTTCAATTTTAGCATTTACCTTGATGGTGAATATTTTCATCTTGCTCACGGCAAAAATTCAGAATATAAAAGAAATCTTGATATGAAACAAGGACTTTTGACGCGCGAGTTTGTTTGGGAAAGTCCGAAAGGCAAAATCGCCAAATTTACATTTGAACGCTTTACTTCGATGGATAACTTCCATATTGTAGGCTCGAAAGTGACCGTAACGCCAATTAATTTTTCGGGCGAAATTAAGATTGTCTCCGAACTAGGAGGCCCAGTCAAGAACACTCAATACGACACAACAAATGACGATGGAACTATTACTGAATGCCTTGAAACTAAGAAAGTTAAGATAGTTGAGGGCATGGCTCTCCTAAAAAGGATGTTTAAAGTGAGTCAAATTCAAGTTTGCGTTGCCGCAAAAACAACATGCAAGTGCTTGAAGGCTTGTTCGGCCTCCGAAACTATTGAGGACGGCAAAATTAGTGAATCTTTTCTTGCGTCAGCAGAAAAGGGTGTAACACTTTCACTTGAAAAAATAGCATGTTACTTTACTACTAAAGATTGCGAATTGCAGGATCTTGATGAGCTGACATTGAAGACTTTGAGGCAGGTTGATGTTGCGGGTTATGAAGCGGCAAAAGAGGCACACATTGCAGCTTGGGCAAAAATCTGGGACGTGACAGACATGGAAATTGACGGAGATTTGGCGCTACAACAGGCGATCCGATTCAGTTTGTTTCATACATTGCAGTCAACAGGTCGCCAGGGGTGGAATAATATCGGCGCCAACGGAATGTCTGGAATCAACAAATACCAGGGGCACTATTTTTGGGACACAGAGATTTATGTCATGCCGTTTTATACATACACATTCCAACAGGATGCCAAGAATTTGCTGATGTATCGTTACTCGATCTTGGATCGTGCACGTGAGCAAGCAAAAATTATGGGCGACACTGGAGCTCATTTTTCTTGGAATTCAATTAGCGGTGAAGAGTGTGGGGTTGTATACGAGGCGTCTCATGCGCAATATCACATAAACAACGCAGTGGCATATGCAATGTTCAGATACTTTGAGGCAACTGGGGACAAAGACTTTTTGTATAATTATTGTGCTGAGGTGTTGTTTGAGACAGCGCGATGTATGGCGCATCGAGGGAACTTTATCGAGACTCGCGACGGGCAGTTTTGCATCAACGTGGTTTGCGGCCCGGATGAATACGGTGCGATGGTTAATAATAACTGCTACACAAATATGTTGACAAAATTCCACTTGGAGTTCGCTACTAAGGTACTCGCTATGTTAAAGTCGGAGGCTCCTGCAAAGTATTCCGAGTTGGTCGAAAAGTGTGAACTGACTCAAGCCGAGCAGACTTTGTGGGTTGATGCCGCTAAAAAAATGTACATACCTTACAACGAGAAGCTTGGACTTTACATGCAAGATGATTCATTTATTTATAAAGACCCAATTGATCCAAGCATTCCTAAGGCAGAATGGGAAAAGAAATATACTTCGACGCATCCGCTTAACACGTGGCGTCATCAAATTATTAAGCAGGCAGATACAGTGTTGTTGACCTATCTGCTCAACGACAACTTTACTGTTGAAGAGAAAAAGCGCATCTACGATTATTACGAGCCAAAGACTGTTCATTCCTCATCTCTGTCTCCGAGCATTCATAGCATCATTGCGAGCGAAATTGGGTATAAGGATGACGCGTATAATTTCTTTATGAAGACAGCACGCATGGATATTGATGACTATTCCGGTGGGACTTTTTTTGGAAATCATGCGGCGTGCATGGCTTCGTCGTGGATGGTTATGGTCAATGGGTTTGCAGGATTTAGGATTGCCGATGGAGAGATGCACTTCAATCCTTGGATGCCCGAGCATTGGAATAAGGTTGAATTCAAAATTGCATTCCAGGGCAGCACGATTAAGGTGACATTAACTAAGGGAACCGACAAGTCCGAGCCAACTAAGTGCGATTCGAAGATTGTATTGCTATCAAAAGAAGGGGAAACCGGCTCGGAACCAGTTGTATTCCTACGCGGAGAAAAAGTAAGATTGCGATGACTTGACGCAGTAAGCAGAAAGCATACCGTAATAGTTAGAGCGGTGTGGTAAAATCATAGTTAGGTAACTTTATTTGGAGAGGGGAAAGGGAAGTTCAAATCGTGTGAAATGTTTGTTTGCTTTCTGCGGTGTCGGAATTTCTCGGAAATACTAGATGCTAAAAGGTGTAATTTTTGATTTAGACGGAGTAATTGTTGATACCGCAAAGTATCATTACCTTGCATGGAAGCGACTCGCAAACGAACTTGGCTTTGAGTTCAAAGAGTCGGATAATGAAAGGCTTAAAGGCGTTAGCCGTATGCAGTCTCTGGAGTTCTTGCTTGAGACAGGCGGGAAGACTGTACCTGATGAAAAAAAAGAAGCGTTAGCAACAAAGAAAAACACTTGGTATGTCGAATTCATTGAGCAACTGCGTGAGGACGAGATTCTGACTGGTGCAAAGGAGTTTTTGCTCGCGTTACGCGAAAACGGAATAAAAATTTCGCTTGGCTCTGCCAGCAAAAATTCGCCTCTGATTTTGGAGCGATTAAAGATTGCAGATCTTTTTGATGCTGTTGTTGATGGAAGAGATACAACTCGTGGAAAACCAGATCCTCAGGTATTTCAGATTGGTGCGCAAAAACTTGGGCTTCAATGCGACGAATGCGTGGTGTTTGAGGATGCTGAAGCTGGTATCGAAGCTGCACATGCAGCTGGTATGATAGCGGTAGGTATTGGCGAGTACGCGAACTTGCCCGAAGCTGATTTTTTGATAAATGATTTAAGCGAAATGAACGTTGAATTAATAAAAATGATATATTCGACAAATAAAATGTTATAATATTTACATAAGTATTGAATTGAACTATTAGGGCTGTGGTTCTTATGAAAAAACTCTATCGAAAACTGACTGCCGTTTGGCTTGTTTTTGCGATAATATTTTCTATAGCAATTAATTACAATCCGTTGCGGGTGTTTGCGATAGCAGATGCAAATGGATTTGATGTAGTTGACGGGATTTTATTGAGTTATAATGGCACAGACACTATCGTGAACATTCCTTCCGGTGTTACCAAAATTGCTGATTATGCATTTATTGATAATGACAAGATTAATACTGTTAACATATCGCCTTCGGTGACTGAAATTGGCGACCTGGTCTTTTTGAACTGTATTAACTTGACTACAATTTCAGGGACAAACACGGTTGTTAAAATAGGGAACATGGTATTTCAAAACACGAAAGTTTCTCATGTAGTTTATTCAAGAAATGGATTAACAATAAATTATGTTCCTAAAAATTTAACTACATTTGACATACCGTCAAACGTTGATACAATAGGCGCTTACGCATTTTATGGTTGCAAACTCATGACAAGTGTTTCTATCCCGGAAAGTGTTGAGTTTATTGAGGCTGCGGCATTCTATGATTGTTCTATTTTGGATAATGTTGAACTGCATAGTTCAATCAGTGAGATCGGGGAGTCGGCGTTCTTTAGATGCGAAAAACTTTCTTCAATTATTATTCCGGAAAGCGTGAAAAAAATCGGAACTTCAGCATTTTCGAGTTGCAAAGCATTGACGATAGTAACTTTGCCTAAGTATCTTAAGTCGATTGGATCATATGCTTTTTTCAATTGTATTTCTCTCGAAACTATTACTGTACCGATTTGTGTATCGATTCTTGATGAAATGGTGTTTGGTGGGTGTATAAAGTTAAGTTCTATTTATATTCCTCCTGCGGTTGTGACAATTGATTTGACTGCATTCGATGGCAGCTCTGCTTTGTCTACTATTTACTGCGAATACGGTTCTTCGGCTCATACTTATGCGGTGCAACATTCTTTGGATTTTGTGCTTACAGTTTTTGAGGTGCCTCCGACTCCTGTGCCAACACCAACGCCAGCGGTGACGGCTACGCCGTCGATGTCTCCGACTCCAGCGGTGACGGCTACGCCGTCGATGTCTCCGACTCCAGCGGTGACGGCTACGCCGTCGATGTCTCCGACTCCAGCGGTGACGGCTACGCCGTCGATGTCTCCGACACCTAATGTCTCGTCGTCGCCGACGCCTAGCCCAGCGGTAACGGCTACGCCTTCGATGTCTCCGACCCCTAATCCCTCGTCGTCGCCGACGCCTAGCCCAGCGGTAACGGCTACGCCTTCGATGTCTCCGACCCCTAATCCCTCGTCGTCGCCGACGCCTGGCCCAGTGGTGACGGCTACGCCGACCATGTCTCCGACGCCGTCGCCGGTGCGTGTTAAAGGGGTTGCGCTCAACAAAACAACCGCAACACTCCGCATCCCCGCGACCTTGCAGCTCGTCGCGACAATTTATCCAACAAACGCGACGAACAATCTTTTGACTTGGTCTTCATCTAATATAAAAATCGCTAAAGTCTCATCAACAGGGAAGGTAAGCGCGCTAGCGCCCGGCCTCGCGCAAATAACAGTAACAACACGCGATGGCGCCATTAAAGCGACCTGCGTGGTAAAAGTGGCCCAGCCTGTGACTTCAGTTAAGTTTACTAAGACTGGGAAGGCCTCAGGGG
>Ga0194063_10002272_pt1 | contig 12047 bp, 4 predicted proteins | sample SepL3720m_MetaG_FD_155459 | JGI IMG/M metagenome (GOLD analysis project Ga0194063, IMG submission 155459) | Anoxic zone freshwater microbial communities from boreal shield lake in IISD Experimental Lakes Area, Ontario, Canada - Sep2016-L373-20m | ecosystem: Environmental > Aquatic > Freshwater >... | reverse complement strand
GGACGAGAGCGCGGCGCTCGCGCTGCACGCGATGAATGCGCTCGGTCTGCGCCGCGCTCTCGTCCACCGCCAGCGTCAGGCAGCGGTTCTGCAACTCCTCGTCCAGGTCAATGGCCGTGGTCGTCAGGAAAATCATCACCGGCCCTTCGACGTGATATTCCTGCGTGACCATCTTGCCGGTCGTGGGGTCTTTGCCCGTCGAGGCGATGGTCAACTCGCCTTCCGACTGCAGCAGCTTCAAGGCGTAGCTGGCTTTCTCCGCGCCCGCTTCCTCGACGACCGCGAGGATTTTGTGTTTCAGGCTCGTCTCGCCCAGGTAGTAGAGCGATTGCCCGGTCATCGCGGAGTATTTGACGCGCTCCTCCTCCGGGAAGAACGACAACACCGCGTCCATCAAAGTGGTTTTGCCCGCCGCGCTCGCGCTCTGAATGATGATGGCCAGCGGCCTTTCAAGTTTGCGGCTCACGCCCGCGAGATACGCAACGAGCGTGTTGCTCTCCTCGCCGATGATGCCCGCCTGGTGGAACGCCTCGCGCAAACGCGTGATGAGATTCGGCTCGCGCAACCAGGCCAACGCCGCGTCGCGTTCCTCCGGCGTGAGTGTCACCGCTGCCGCGATGTTCTCCGCTGGTTTCGCCAACTCCGCCTGCGCCTGCTCGACCGCGAGCAGCAAGCGCGCAACGTCGCGCTTCAACAAGTCGGTGGTGAGTCCGGTTTCCTCGGCGGCGCGTTCGATGAAGCGGCGGCGCTCCGCGTCGCGGCACAGATCCACCGAGTCGAGATGAAAGCGTTCACCGGCGCGCAAGCGCAACGCGACTTTGAGCACGTCCGTGCCGAGTGTCTTTTCCAAACCCGCGACGCGATACTCACGGCCTTCCAGTTCCATGAACCAAGCGTCGCCGCGTTGCTCAAGTGTCGGCATCGTCGGCGCTGGCGCTGGTGGCTTTTCTTCTTTAGCCGCCGTTTCCGGTAAGCTGCTAACAGAAGCAGCTACTAAAGAAGAAGCCTGCGCGACCACTTCCGCATACGGAGCGGGAACGAACGGCGACGGCGACCAGCCGACGCCCGTTTCCAGCGACTCCTTGTCCACGATGGGCAGCGGCTCGCCCGTCAGTTCATCAACGACCATCGCAACGTGCTTTCGTGGCTCTGGCGGCGGCGGCGCTGGTGGCGCTGGTGGCGGTGCGATTGGTGGCCGTGCGCAAGCACCACCGAGCCACTGCGCGGAGTTGAGCAGGAGCGCCAGCGATTTGTCGGGAGGCTTGACCTTCTGCGCGTATTCGTTGGCGTCCATGCCGTGCGGGAACTTGATGCGAAAGACTTCGATGCCGTGCGCTCTGAACCGCTCCGCGTCACGCGCCGCTGCTCTCTCGCCGGCGTCGTCAGCATCGTAAGCCAGCTTCACCCGCCGCACCTGGCGCAACGCTTCCCACAGTTCATCGGTGAAGCCCTCCGTTCCAAACAGACACGTCACGTTGCGAAAGCCGCTCGCGTAAAACGTCAGCGCGTCGAACACCGCTTCGCACAGGATGATTTCGGGAGACGTGAACGCTTCGCGATTGAGCAAGCCGCGATGCGGCCCGGGCGGGTAAAGGTGTTTGAACTCGCCCCGCGTCGCCGCCGGACGCGACACGCGCCGCCCGTAAAAGCTGACGACGTGGCCGCTCTCGTCCTGGAGCGGCACGGTGATGCAGCCGTTGAAGTGTTCATGCCCGCTCTCGCGCCACAGGCCCAGCGCCGCCAGGCGCGTGCGCAACGTCTCGCCCTCGTTGCGGTTCTTCATCGGCAGGCGCAAGCCCAGCGTGCGGTCGGCGAAGCCGAGTTGAAAACGGTCAATGAGTTCGTCGCTGTCCAGCCCGCGCGAAGCCAGGTAAGCCCGCGCCGACGCGGATTGCTTCAAGCGTTCGTGATAGTAAGCCGTGACCTGGTTGAACAACGCCGCGTCCTCCGCCGCCGCATCGAGCGGACACGGCAAGCGCGGCACGGTGGATTGCTTCTGCAATGGCTGCGCTGCGAAAGCAGCCGTGCCGCCCTGGTTGAGAAGTTCAAAGGCATGACGGAACGAAACGCCGTCGTGTCGCTCGACGAACTGGATGGCGTTGCCCGCCAGCCCGCAGGCCATGCAATGCCACAGCCCCTTGTCCGGCGTGACGATGAAGTTGGGCGTCTCGTTGTCCGGGTGGAACGGGCAGCGCCCGATCCAGTCTTTCGAGCCGTGCTTTTTCAACTCGATGCCCCGGCTCTGGACCAGCGCCCGCAGGTCGGTGCTGCGCTTCACCCGCTCGATGTCGGTTTCAGGAATGCGCCAGGCCATGAGTTGGTTGAGAGTTGTGGGTTGATAGTTGAGTGAGAAGCCGCCGCGCGTCCGCGCGCAGAAAGCCCCACGTCCAGTGCGCGGTCGGTGAAGGATAATCGCCGCGCAGTCCGTCCGTGCGCATGAGGATTTCCCACTGCCGCCGCGCTTTCATCGGAGCGCGAAGCGCGAACGCGAGTAACGCCTGGCCGTCATCGCTCCAGCCGCAGCGCGATTGCAGCCAGGATTCCCAGCCGTGGTTGAACGCCTCGCGGATGAGCAATCGTCCCAGGCCCGCAAGCTCCACGTCGAGGCCGCGCGCCAGCGCATGGCGATGCCAGTCGTCCCAGGGATAATGGCCGAACGTGCAATCGAGCACGGCGTTCAAGTCGAGCTTGGGCGGCGAAGTTTCCGCAGAGGGCGTCAAGCCCGGAGTGAGGGATTTCTTGCGTTCGTGAACCACGGCGGCTATTCTGAGGTTAAGTTCAGTATGGCGCAAGTTAATTTTTAATCACCCCATGATTTCCCAACTCAGGCTTTACAGTGACGGCATGGCTGGACGACCTGCAACCAAAGCCGCGCCGCCCTTCGGCGCGAAGCTCGCCGAACTGCGCAAGCTGCGCGGACTGACGCAACCGCAACTCGCCGGGGAACTCGGCGTGTCGCTGGACATGCTCATCTACTACGAACGCCGCGCCACCAATCCCAGCGCCGACTTCGTGAAGCAGGCCGCCACCTTCTTCAACGTCTCCGCCGACGAACTGCTCGGCCACGCCGTTCAAACCAAGCGCAAGTCCGGCCCGCCGTCCGTGCTGGAGCAACGCCTGGCGGCCGTCCGCCAGTTGCCCCGCGAGAAGCAGAAGCTCGTCCTCCAGGTGCTCGACACGTTCCTGCGTGACGCGCAGCAGGCCAAGGCGTGAGAAGCTTTTCCTTTTAGCCGCTGGCCGCGTCAGCGGCTTCCGTTTTCTTTCCGCCACGCGCGCTCCAAAAACTTTCGCCCACCCAAACCTCGCGTGCGCGTGGCGGCGCGCCGTGGAGCGAAGCGACACGCGCGTTTCCGACGCGCGCGCGTTCGTCACGAGGAACGTCGAACGTCCGCCAGGTTTCCAACCTTCGCGTTAGCCTGACATTGGCTTTCGCGCGCCAGCGCATTGCTGCCCGGCGCGGCAGCCAGAGCGCCTATAAAGCAAAGACCGCGACGCCCGATTGCAATTGAGCCGTTCAAGTTCACCGCGAGCGTCGCCATTTCAAACCCGCCACTCTAAAAGCCGTCTTTGCCCCCGGACCACCCGCGACGTTGAACGCGGAAGATGACGCCCGAAAAATTCGCGACGCTCGCCGCGCCTTTCCCGCGCCCATCTTTTCAAACTGCGAAGTGGGGAAAGCCGGGGGCGTGACGGGCGCGAGGCGTGCGGAGCGGATATATGCCGCACAATATCTGATGGCTCTGAGTAGTGAGCACGGCGGAGGCGAGGGTGTGGCCATGCGTGCAGGCACAGGCGCGCAAGGAGCACCCATCTAAATTTCAATCGCTCCTGAGCACCGTAGCCGGAACGCTTGGCCACACGCTCGCCGCAGCCGCGCGCAACGGTGACGCTCCCCTGTGTTGCGCCTGCGGCAGGGGAGCGGCAACTCAAGCTATCACGATATTGTGCGGCATATACTCCGCGCAAGCAGGCCGAGTGACCGGCACGCCCCTGGCTTCCCCACGGAGCACGTCGTCATTGGCGCGCATTCGTTCCGGAGTTTTGAGCGGGAGCGAACTGATGTTTCCGGGCAGCGCGAGCGGTCGTAATTGTTCTGCCGGTGACGACGCACGGCACGGCGCACGGGAGAGACATTCAAACTAATTCGTTTCGTCTCTCCCGTGTGACGGGAAGGACGACGCCACGGGCAGGTTGCAGCGTGAGGGGATTTCTTACACCGTTTGTGCGAGGCAGCCGGGTAGGATTGGTCATTTTTAACCGCGTCGACGGAATACCAAGAGATGATCCTCTGGAGTGTTATCAAGCATGAGCCGGGCATTGTTGTCAAAAAGGATGAGAACTTGCGAGTCATTCATAGTCCAGTCTGCCCGCTGCACGCCAGAACATCCAGATCCCAGTTCGCAGCCGATCAGAGCAATGCACCCCTCTTGGCCGTTGTATGTCACCCGGTCGCCTACAAAAATGATTTCTCCTGATTGATACTTCATGACACCATCCGTTTTTGCTATGGAGATAGAGCAGGAAATCCATTATTGAGATCAACCGTTCCAGGAATCGCAGAGTAGTGCGGAGGAAGTCTATTCCAATAGCATTTACACAACGGCGGCGCTTGCTGATTCACGATAAACAGATTGTAGTGGGTAGGTCTAGGTGCTTCCGGTGGCGCACTAGGACTTGTTGCGTGCGGTCCGAGGTGGCCGGTCGTGCCCGCCGCGTAGGGCGTGCAAGGGGGACACTTCTTTGGTTTACAGCAATCACCTATTTCTCTGACGCCCTCTTGCACCAATTTGATTAGAGCGTCTCGGCAAGGTGGGATTGCCAGGCAGGTCATTACAGCCAGCACAGCGCACTGACCAACTGTCACGGTAACCCCGCCAATCACGATGACAGCCGGATTCCGCCCGTCAGGATCATAGAACTGGATTGGGTTGTTGTAGTTGAACCCGTAGAGATTCCTGCCGCCCAATTCCCCGATGGGGTCTCTGTTTGGCCAGCGGCCGAGGGCGGGCATGTATTGGCGCAACCCAAAGTCGGACAGGCCGGTTTGCGGGTCATAGGGCTTGGTGGAAAACCGGAACGGCTGATTCAAGCTGCCGCTGGTGGCGAGCGGAATTCCGAAAGCATCATGCCGGTAGGCAACGGCCACGCTCTGGCCCAGGTCCAGCAAGGCGGTGACGTTGGCTTTGCCATCGTAGAAATACGAATAGAATTGCCCGCCCTGAGCGAGGCTGAGCAAGCCGCCGATGCCGCCGCCCCGATGCTGGCCCCAGACATACTCCCGCGTCAGCGTGTTGGCGGCACCGCGCTCCTGCACCAGCAAGTAGCCTGAGCGGACATAGCGGGTGTCGTTCGAGAGCACGCCGTTCCGATACTCCCGCACCTGGGCCAGGAAGCCCCCGATGCTGTACGTGTACCGGTTGCTGCAGACCACCAGGCTGCCGTTGGTGTACACCAGCCAGAGCAGGTGATTCTCGGCGTTGTAGGCAGCGGTGAAGACGTAATTGGAGGGAGTATAGCCGCGGATTAGATTCCCGTCGGCATCGTAGGCGAAGATCTGGTTGATGGGTTGCGTGCTCAGGAGCTGGTTGAGATTGTTGTAGATCGAGGCCGCCAGTTCGTTGCGGGGATACGTGAAGGCCACTCCGTTGCTGATCGTCTCGATGTCGATGAGACCGTCGGTGGTATAATGGTAGGCAAACTCGTTGACCACCGCTCCGGCGACCTTGCGGTTGGAGGTCAGCGTGAGCCGATTCAGTGAGTCATACGTGTTGGTGGTGTAGCTGCCGTTGGGGCGGGACAGCTTCCGCACGATGGGGCTGGCGCCGGAGTAGTTGTAGGTGTAATTCCCCAGGAGCGTTTGCACCGCGGTCAACCGGTTGAGGGCATCGTAAGCGTAACTAACCGGCTGCCCCAGTTGGACGGCGGCATTGGTCAGCCGGTCCAAAGAGTCATAGCCATAGGTGATGGTCTCATTGGGCCAGGGACCCGCAACGCTGAGCAGTCGCGATTCTGCATCGTAGGCGTTCACGCTCGTGCCCAGCTCGTCCGTGATCTGGGTCAGCCGGTGCGCGGCATCGTAGGCGTTGATGACCGAGGGGGTGCCGTCGGAGTAATCCGTGCGCGTCAAATCGTGATTGGAGTCGTAGGTGTAGGTAATGACCACCCCGCGGCTGTTGGTGCGGGTCACCAGCAGACCCGCCTCGTCGTAGCCGGCGGAAACGACCTGGCCATTGGCGTAGGTCTTGCGGATGACCTGGTTATTGAGGTTGTAAGCCAGGGTGGTCGTGTTGCCATTCGGATCAACGAGCTGGGTAAGGTTCCCGTTCGGGTCGTAGGCAAATCTCGTGACGCCGCCCTCCGGATTCGTCCGCTGCACCACTCGTTTCAGGGCGTCATAAACAAAGCTGGTGGTGCGCCCGGCGCGATCGGTGAAGCTGGAGAGCAACCGCGGGCAGCAGGTGGAGAGGCTGTAGGTATCGTGAGTGCCGTCGGAGTAATCCACACGGGTAACCTGGTTGAGGTCGTTGTAGCTGTAGGTGTGGGTTTGGCCGTTGGCGTCGGTTTGCGTGTGGATCCGGCCCATACTATCGTGCGTATAAGACTGCACCGTAAACCCGGCCCGCTGCACCTGGGAGAGGTGGTTGTTGGCGTCATAGGTGAAGGCGGTAGTAACCTGGAGCGGGTCCAACAGGGAAATAAGCTGGCCGAACGAATTGTAAGCGAAAGTGGTGGTGCGGTTAAGCCGGTCGGTGGCCGAGGTGACCTTATGCTGCGCGTCGCGGGTAAGCACGGCCTGGCCCAGCGAGTTGGCGAATGTCACGAGATCGATGCCATTGGCAGAATAAGTGAACGTGGCGGAATTGCCCTTGGGCTCCGTGGTCGAGGTCATGCGCCCCATCCAGTTGTAGTTGCGCTTCCAGGTGTGGCCGTGCGAATCGACCACGCTGGTCCGATCCCCGGTGACCGAGTTGTAATTGTAGCGGCGGGAGCGCCCACCCGGCTCCTCGACCCGGTCCACTTCTCCCTGCCGGCCGGAGCTCATCTGGGCAAAGTAGTAGGTCGTCTTCGGCACCGAAGAACTGAAGTTATTGTCGAACTGGCTGCGCCACGGCACGTAGTCGCGCGGGCTTACATACCAGGCATAACTGGAGTAGCCGTTGTAATGATACTCGCAAGGATAGCCAAGCGGGTCCGTAATCGTGATCCGGTAGTCTTCATACATTCTCCCCCCCGGGGGCGGGTAAGCCTGCGGGCCGTTGTTCAGCCCATCAGCCGGCTCAATCCAGAAGTTGTGCGTGCCCCGCTCGCTGCTGATAGCCGTGAGGTAAACATTTGTGTCGTAGGTAAAACCGGCCCAGTAGCCGCCCATGTCGGTGATCTTCCGGAGGTTGCCGGCGGTGTCATACTCGAAATGGGCGGCGCGTCCAAAGGGATCAGTCACCTGCGTGGCGAGGCCCTGGGTGTTATAGGTGAGCGTGGTGACCTTGCCCTGAGCATCCACAATGGAACTCAGACGCACATTGCTATCATAACCCAGCGCGATCCGCTGACCATAGGCATCCCGGATCTCGGTGAGAAACGGCTGCTGAGAGGAGGTGCTCGGCGGGATCGTGTAAACATAGAGGGTGTCATTCGGCAGGCGGAGATGGTAACGATTCGAGCCGACGGAGATCAGAGTGTTATGGACCTTGTAGGGTGGCGCGTAGTTGCCGGCGCCGGTCGGGGTATAGACATCCCGGCGACCATTGGGCATGAACAGCACCACCGTGCCGGCGGTATCCACCACCAGGTAGCTGCCGTAGTTGAACTGCCATTTGCTGCCGAACGGCTCATACTGGGCGATGGCGGACTGGGCATTGTAGCTCAGAGTAATGCGCACCTCCGGTCCAATCGGTGGATTATACCAAAGCGGTGTATCGGTAACGAACAGGTTCATGTTGACGACGTTCACGGACCAGCGCGGGAAACCTTCCGAACACGAATCCTTGGGCTTGGGCGGCGGTTCCTGGGGGTCCCCGAGATCGTCCTCTTTGCGAGGGACGCCGCAGCACCCTCCGAAACTCCCCTCCATTTCCTCCAGGGTAAGTCGCCGACCGGGCACCGCCCCGCCTGACGAGAACACGAGTACGCGTCCGCTCCATTCGCGGGCCAGCTCGTCCAGCGTTTGGCTGAAGCGCCGCACGGCCTGGGGATCGTAGAGTTCAGCCCGCGTGCCGTTCAGCTTGTCGAGGATCCAATAATGGCCCGAGGAATCGGGGCTGGCCCCGTGGATTTGGAGAATCGCGGGCAAGGGCAAACGGTGAAGCTGGGCGGCGGTCAGTTCAAATGCCCCCATCTCCAGTCCATGCTCCCGGGAGAGCGTGGTGAGTGTGGCGAGGCTGTGTCCGCGAGTAGTCGCCGGCAGGTTGGTTCGGACCCGGTCGGCGGCGGCGGCGCGGCCTTGTTTTTCCAGCGCGTAGGCCAGGGCCTCGGCCCCGCAATTCGCGAGGGCCTGCTTTGCTGCCTTGAAGCGCGCTAGCTTCTGAATCCAAAGCGAAGCGTAGGTGCGGTGTCTCCAATCCGGGCTCTCTTGCAGCAGGGTCGAGAATTCGGTCGTGGCCGGCTCAAGCTGATTATGCTCCACTTGGAGGATGGCCAACCGCTGGCGCGCCTTGTTCATCAGCATTTTGGCGCCCGCATGGTCCTTGCCCTGGTGATCGGCAATCAGCTTGCGGAAGAGCATTTCGGCCTCCGTAAAGCGCCCGTTGTAGCTGGCATCGCAGCCTATATGCAGCTCGACTTCGGCGGCCCAGGGGCTATCCGGATGCTCCTTCAGGAACTGGCGGAACATCTCAACCGCTTTGGGATATTCGTGCTGGTTCCATTGCTGAATGGCCTGCCCAAATGCCCGGCGACCGGATTCGTCACGCGCCTTGTCCCTGGGCTCGTGCGTCGGGAACAGCGGACCGCCAAGCTGGCCCGCCGCCATCAACTCGTCCGCCGTCGGCGCGCGTAACAGGTCGAGGGGTTTAACGGAGACAGGGTGGCTGTGCCAGGGCTGACCCGCCTGGGTTTGGGCCGCCTTGGCAGCAGTCACCAGGATGGCGGAGAGTAGAAAGGCGTGTAGATATCGCATGGAGAATCGCATGCCCGTCTGTCGGGCCAATGGGGAAGTCAGATGATAGTGAATTCCTTCTCGCGCGCCCGCCCGTACTGAGAGCTGCACGGGTGAGGGAGAATCGGTTACTGGTCTCACCAAGCATGGTGCAACTATGTGCTTCTGCCGGGGGATTACAAGCCCAATTTGGAGGCACCAATTTGCGCACCGGATGCCCCAGAAACGGTTTTGACCAAGTTTCCAAAAAAGAGCCTCTATAGATACCCACCCTGATTACGTGCGGGGGGGGGTGTCCCATAAGCGCTAACTTATTCTTTGAAACTATTGATTATATGGCATTGTGGGAGCAAACAGCACCACCACCCGCTCCCGTGCCGACAACACCGCCCAGAACGACTCCCAGTCCAAGTGCCGAGAGGCTTTCGTGGATGGATCTTCCTGATCATTTGACAGCACGTCGTTGAACGTGAAGATCTCGCCACCGGCTTCTTCATTGGTCGCGACGACTTCATCCAACGAGTGCATCCGGGTGTGGCCATCCAACTGCGTGCCGCTAGCCAGCGCGTTGACACGGCTGTTGGCGACCCTTCGGCGGCCGGACTTGCAATGCTGGATTGCGTAATAGGCCACGCTGGAGGCCGCGACCTTCTTCCCGGCTGCTTCTGCGCGATGGAAGATGCCGGCGGCGTTGGCGGTGGCATCCTGGATCAGTTCTTCGGCGTCCTCGCAACCGACGCAGCGGACGGCATAGGGAATGACGGCACGCAACCGGGGGACGACTTCTTCCTGTAATAACCAACCTGTTTGGGGACTCATACGTATGCTCTGGACTCCTGTTGATGTTTGGAAACACAAAAGCCCCGGCTGCAGGTAAGGCAGCAGGGGCTTAAGTTTTGTCCGGCAACCGGGCCGCCCAATCAGGGGGTCGGCTGCCGGTCAAAGTGAGGGAGGGTCAGAGCGGTAGGGTTAACGGAGGTCGGTGGCAGGAGGGGGGAACGAACAGGGACCTGTTCCTTAGCTCACAAACTAATAAAACAGAACATGGGGTCATTACAGGGTGGGTAGGGAGCATGCGCAAAACGGCTCCTGGGCGACTCGACCCGGCTTAATTTATGCCGCATGTCTTGCTGGCTACGCACGATCCTGGGCCGACTCAAAGGGCTATTCCATCTCCCGCAGGGGACGGTCGATCGGTCCCTGCTGATGGGCATGTATTTGACCCAGGCCAACGCGCCGGCGGGCTCCAGCGTTCGTGGTTCAGGAACCCGGCAGCGGCAGGAGGGCAAGTTCTCGGAGAACCGGCAGAGGGGGTGAAGGGCTGGTCGGTTTGCTCGGGGTTATCGCGAACCACCGCTGAGCCTGTTCTTTCGTAACCAGCACACGATAATTACGGTATATCATCGCTGGTGAATGCCCGGCCTCCATCGCAACTCGGTTTTCATCGCCAAGCATAGCAAGGCGATACGATATAAAACTGTGGGGGCGGAATCTAGGGATTGGTGCGAGGTTCCCGGACCTCTCCCGGTGGCGACGCGACGAAGAGATTGAAAGACTTTCGAAACAAGGAGAAATCCCACAGGTAAGTTTGCCTTTAAATTTGCCATTAAGCGTTCCTTTTATGGCAAGTCCCTGCCCATCGTTGCCGCCCATTGCCATTTGGGTCAACTGCAGAAATGCAAATAAAACCCTTTATTTACAACGGTTTAGGATGATTTCCCTACGAAATAAGGTGGTGCCAGAGGAGGGATTTGAACCCCCGACCAAAGGCTTATGAGTCCTCTGCTCTACCCCTGAGCTACTCTGGCAACCACTTTATTTACAGCGATTTACGTATTTCGATTCGCCGTCCATTTGACGTTGTGCTGGAAGTTGTGCCAGTGTTGTCCCGTGAAAGGTACTGCAACACCAAGCAATATCCAAACTGCTGTTTAGCGTCAAATTGGCGGTGGACAATACTCCAAAGTCTTCGAGCGGCGCAAGTGCAGAATCGATGTCGTCACCCTGCGCCAGGGTGGTTTCAAGAAATCGTAGCCGCCGACGGCAGTCGGCGCTAACCCTCCGATAATCGAGGAAAAGTGCGCCGACTGCCATCGGCGGCTACGATTTTGCAGGTTCTTGAATCCGCCCTGCCCTGCGCACAGGATGGATTCAAGAAGCCGTAGCTCTCGAACTGCTATCGCAGCAAGAGATCGTTGGGAGAAAAGTGGACATGTCACCGGGACAGTCCTAGCCGATTCAATTCCGCCGATGTTGGGGCGGGACTTGGTGCAAGCGGGAATCCAGGCCGAAACGCTCAGACAGCACCAGAAGTTCTATCTCGCGATGAATCAACATCTCGGGCGGAATCGACAACTTGGGGAACCTGTGGAGATTACCGTGGCGAACTGTCTGTTTTTGAGTCGTTTTCATAAGTGTTGCATATCAACTGCCCTGCAAAGGGCTATTCAGTAATATCTAGTAGCAGATGTCGGGCCATGCAATTCGCATGCCGGCAGAACACTGATTTCACAATTAATCCTCTCGCCCCCAACATCGACTTCCTGGCAGCGATCCTTGGGGGTGATTTAAAACCCTCCCGGTCATCACTTCAGCCTGCTCTCCGCACCTGCGGATATGACAATTACGCCTGGTGGCGGCGTGATCACCTGGCCCACGAGCGACGCCCGGGCCAACTCGACCAACACCGTGGTTGTCCGGCTCGGAGTTCTGGCAACGGGGGGGCATCAGCCAGGATTGACCCAAATCGCGCTTGCAGTGTAGTTTTTGCCTCGATTGAACTCAATGCGCTGTTCACTTGCCAGCAATCTCACCCTCGTCGTGGCCGTTGCCACGGCAACCACTTTGATCGCCGCGCGCGGCGCCGTTGATGGCGCCCCGCCGCTTGGCCCACCCGGGATGCAGGCGACGTATCGCCTTGCATCGGACGGCAGCGTGCGGAGCAATTCTATCG
>Ga0194063_10002271_pt1 | contig 12049 bp, 12 predicted proteins | sample SepL3720m_MetaG_FD_155459 | JGI IMG/M metagenome (GOLD analysis project Ga0194063, IMG submission 155459) | Anoxic zone freshwater microbial communities from boreal shield lake in IISD Experimental Lakes Area, Ontario, Canada - Sep2016-L373-20m | ecosystem: Environmental > Aquatic > Freshwater... | reverse complement strand
GATTAACGAATCTTCCCTTGTGCTGGATGCCGTCCTTGTTCCGGCCGTGGCTTGCGGGATCGGGATCGGGGGATACCTAGTCAAGATTCTACCGCAGGAACTTTTTGAAAGCATTACCCTTTTCTTCGCTGCCGCCGTCTCGATTCGGTTTATCCTCACCTAATAATACGCGCACCTCCAGCCTCAGACTGGCTGCCGAAGCCGGGTATTTGCCAGGTTGAACCGGAATGTCGTCCCCTGCCCGACCCCTTCCGATTCCACCCAGATCTTGCCGCCGTGCTGCTCGACGATCCTGCGCACCAGCGCCAGCCCCATCCCGGAACCGGGGGCGCTCGCATCGAGCTTTTCAAACAGTCCGAAGACCTTGTCTTGGTGGCGCGGGGCGATCCCTTTGCCGTTGTCCCTGACGAACAGGATCATGCGAAACAGTGTAGGTAAAGCGCTCCATTTCCGCATTCTTCTTCAGGGCCGCCTCCCCGCGCTTGCGCTCGTCCTCGTTGGCGAACTGGTCCAAGGCAAATCCAATGGTCTTCTCCATTTCAATTAACAAGCGGCGCACCTCCTCATCAAACACTTCGAACCTATCGTCGTAGATGGTAAGTGCCCCTATTGCTTTCCCTCTCAAATTCAAAGGGATCGCGACGGTTGATTTTCGATCGAATGCACCTTTAATCTCTAACGTCGGAGGGACTGCGAAACAATAGGGGAAACACCCACGTTGCCCGGCGACACAGACGCATTGAGAACTCTTCCGGTGAGGGCATCGTAGCGCCATTCCTGGCTAACGAACGATTCCATGACGCGACCGGCCACCTGAGGCGGCCAGAGCGGTTTAAGAAATAATGTGGCCTGAGCTTTCGTCTATTTGATCCGCAGATTACGCAGAGCGAAACGGGTTGTGATAGGGGGCGCCTACCCCAAAACCCCTCAGCGGCTCCAAAGGCGGGGGGACATTCCTGTCCCCCTTTGCTTAGCCATAGGGGGCAGGAATGCCCCCTCTCCTTTATCCTAGAGCGGTTTAAGAAATCAAGAAATCTGCGTGAATCAGCGAAATCTGCGGATAAATCTTTGCTTAATCCGCTCTAAGTAAAGGTTGACTCTTGAGCGGTGGAGTAGCCGCCTGGCCCCACATGCAACGTGCTCTCCTTTGATAATTCCTGTTGAGACGCGCCAAGTCGTAGCGGAGATCCCTACGCGGATGAGCATGCCTATGGGGTATGCTGAGGCAAGAAACATGGTATTTCCCGAATCGTGCCGGCACGAGGTACCTTCAACCCATGACAACCATTCGAAGAGCAAGCGAACGAGGGCATGCAAACCATGGATGGCTCGACACCTATCACACATTCAGCTTTGCGGATTACTACGATCGGGAGTGGATGGGCTTTCGCAGCCTGAGGGTGATCAACGACGACCTGATCCTACCGCGCAGGGGTTTCGGGACCCATCCTCACCGGGATATGGAGATCATCACCTATGTCTTGCACGGCGCGCTGGCGCACAAAGATTCCATGGGCAACGGAAGGGTGGTCCGTGCGGGTGAACTCCAGTACATGGCGGCAGGCTCCGGGATTCAACACAGCGAGCACAACGCGAGCGATGACGAAGCGACGCACCTCCTGCAGATATGGATTCAGCCCGACCAAGAAGGCGTCACTCCACGCTACGCTGAGCGATCGCTCGCGGACGCACCGCCTGGAAGCTTTGACCTGGTGACAAGCAAGACCGGGCGCGACGGGTCCATCGCCATTAACCAGGATGCCGACCTCTGGCTCGCAAAGCTGCAGCCGGGCGACCGAACCAGCCACCTGCTCGCCGCAGGCCGGCATGCATGGGTTCATGTGGCGGAGGGCGAAGTGACATTAAACGGCACGAAGCTCTCTGGCGGTGACGCGGCGGCGCTCAGCGGGGAACAATCGCTGGAACTCGCCGTCACGAAATCCGCACAAGTCCTTATATTCGATCTCAACTAAACCAACCAAAAATACAAAACCTATGACAAAACTACTCGTACTCTATTATTCCACCTACGGCCATGTCGAAACGCTGGCCTCCACCATCGCCGAAGGAGCCCGCAGCGTGGTCGGCGTTGAGGTCACCGTGAAGCGCGTGCCCGAAACCATGCCTCCCGAGGTGGCCAAACAATATGGGGCCAAGCTCGACCAGGCCGCTCCGGTCGCATCGCCGCAGGAACTGGCCGATTACGACGCCATCCTCTTCGGCACCCCGACGCGCTTCGGCAACATGGCCGCTCAAATGCGCAACTTCCTCGACCAAACGGGCGGGCTCTGGATGAAGGGCGCGCTCGTCGGCAAGGTGGGCAGCGTCTTCACCAGCACCGGCACCGGCGGCGGTAACGAAAGCACCATCATCAGCTTCGTCACTACGCTAGTGCACCATGGAATGGTTTACGTCGGCCTCCCTTATAGCTGCCCCGAACTGGCAGACATCAGCGAAGTCAAGGGAGGCTCGCCCTGGGGTGCCGCGACGATCGCGGGCGCAGACGGGTCACGGCAACCAAGCGCCAAGGAACTGGCTCAGGCCCGATTCCAAGGCCGTCATGTCGCAGGCATCGCCGCGAAGCTCGGCAAATAGCCCGCCAGACCAACAACAAACCAAGAAAGACATATCCTGCGGGGAAGGGAGGGCAATCCTAGCCTTCTCCTCCCCTGATAAAACAAAAGCTATGAGCGATCGAACCATTCATCCAAAGGTCGGAATCGGCCACGTTCACTTAAAGGTTGCCGAATTGGAGCGGGCGCTCGCCTTCTACCGGGATGTGCTAGGTTTTCAGCTGACGCAACGCTTCGGGCGGCAGGCCGCCTTTCTCTCCGCAGGGGGATACCACCACCATATCGGGCTCAACACTTGGGAAAGCTCGGGCGGCTTGCCTCCTCCGTCAGGCACGACCGGGCTCTATCACGTCGCGATACTCTACCCTTCGCGCGCAGAGCTTGCCGATGCCCTCCAGCGCCTGATCGCCGCGGGGATTCAGCTGGACGGTGCAGCAGACCACGGGGTGAGCGAGGCCCTCTACCTGCGCGATCCGGATGGAAATGGCGTGGAGCTTTATTGGGACCGGCCGCGCGAGACATGGCCGCATGCCGCTGATGGCACTCTCGAAATGTTCACCGAACAGCTTGATGTCGGCCGATTGCTTGCCGAAGCCGCAGGGAGCATGCCACGGTCTGGACGCTGAAGGCTTTCGTAGGGGGCGGTGCTGACAGCAAGGGATTGAGGTCACCTACGAAAAATGCCAGTTCGAAACCTGGCCCGAAGAGGTCGTCCAGCTATGATGGGCTCGCTCTAGCTGGATCGAGCCGCCGCTTTTGCACAGGCAATAAATTTCCCGGCGGCGAGATCGAGATTTTCTTTCCGCCACGCAATGCCGACGACGACCGGCTCGAGCGCGGGCGCGATCGGCACAAGCTTCAGGCGGGGGCCGACCATGCAGGCAAGGCAGCCGGGGACCAGCGCAAAGCCCTTGCCGGCCTCGACCGCCGCGATCAGGCTTGTTACGCCATCGTGTTCCTCAGCAATCGACGGCCTGCGCCCGACCGAAGCAAAAATCTTTTCGAGCTGTTTGTGGTATTCCGGATAATCCTTCTGGTTATAGGCGATCAGCGGCTGGTCGAGCGCCTGCTCCACAGCTAAGGAACGCTTTAGTGCGAGCGGGTGTTTGGGGGCAATTGCCACACACATCGGGTAGCGTGCCAGCTCATCAAAGTGGAGCCCCTGCAGCCTCCCCGGCATCGGGCGGGCGAGCAGAGCAACATGCAGCCGCCCTTCGTTCAAGAGCACCAGCATCTCGTCGGTGGACAAATCATGGAGCGCGACACGGACATCGGGACATTCGGCTTGGAATGTGCGCAGGGCCTTCGGGAGAATCTGCAAGGTCAGTGACGGCGCGTATCCGACATGGATCTCACCACGCATACCAAATGCCACCGCACGCGCGTTTTCCACCGCCTCCTCCACACGCCGGATTACTGCACGCGCCTCAGTCAAAAAGACCTGCCCAGCAGCGGTTAGCCGCAACGATTTTGCACCGCGATCGAAAAGCGCAAAGCCAATTTCGTTTTCAAGATCATGTACCTGCCTGCTCAGTGCAGGCTGGGAAACGTGGAGGCTGAGTGCAGCGCGTGAAACGTTTTCGACTTCGGCCACGGCAATAAAGTATCGAATGTGGCGGAGTTCCATATTCAGCAAGCATACCTAGCAATTATGCTAAGGCAAGAATCTTGGTCTTTCTCAAAACCAATTTCGCTGCGGCATCTTTCTGGCGAGTAAAAAACATCACCTTAATCGGTCGGGAAACACCGGCGGTCGGTGATGTTGCGTCGCAGTGGGTCCAAAATCCGCGCGTAAGGGAAGAAATGAGAGGGGAACGGGATCGCCGACCTGTCGATCACGCGAGGGAGGGCGAGGCTTCGTCCGAGCCGTGATATTTGGGTTCGGACGGAGCCTCACCCTCCCGACACGGAGGCTTGCCCTCCCATCGTTGGCGCTTACGCGCGGATTTGGGTGGGTTGTTGTCCATTGACGAGAAATGCTAGGAGAAGATATCAACGGACGCATGGATTCCATGATGAAGTGCGAACAACGTAAAGGCGTTACAAGCGCCCTTATTGCCGCGTTGCTCTTCGGAGTCAGCACTCCTCTGGCGAAGCTTGCCATCGCAGTTGCAGACCCTGTGCTTGTGGCGGGCCTGCTGTATTTGGGCTCCGGCTTCGGACTGGCGGTGGTACGCGCCTTTCGTTCCGCTTCGGGAACCGAACGAAAAGAAACACCTCTATCTCCTAACGACTTGCCTTGGTTGGCCGGCGGCATCCTTGCCGGTGGCGTAGCTGGCCCGATCTTTCTTCTGCTGGGTCTGTTGACGACTACGGGGAGCGCGGCATCTCTGCTGTTGAACCTCGAAGCTGTGGCAACTGCATCCATCGCATGGATTGTCTTTGGCGAGAACGTGGACAAGCGAATCTTCTTTGGTTTCGTGCTCATCCTATTTGGAGGCATCCTGTTATCAGTCACCGGCGGCCAACATTTCGCCATTTCCTCTGGAGCGGTTCTGATTGCCGCAGCCTGCCTCTTCTGGGGCATCGACAACAATCTTACCCGGAAGATTTCCGGCAGTGACCCCTACCAGATTGCAATGTGGAAGGGGTTTGTCGCAGGCGCAGTCAATATCTCCATCGCGCTCTGCTTCGGATCAAAGCTGCCAGCTCTCAGCATCGTAGGCGGATCGGCTGCCATCGGATTTTTCGGCTACGGTCTGAGCCTTGTGCTATTCGTTCGAGCATTACGGCATCTTGGCACAGCCCGCACCGGCGCATATTTCTCCACGGCACCGTTTGCAGGTGCAGCCCTCGCCTTTGCTGTCGGGCAAGGGCATGCCGACTGGCGATTTCTCACGGCGTGCATTTTGATGCTGGCAGGAGTTTGGCTCCATCTTACCGAACGCCACGAACACCCGCACGTTCACGATTTCCATGAACACGATCACCTTCACGTCCACGACGAGCATCACCAGCACGCACACAGGCCAGACGATCCCCCCTGTGAACCGCATGCCCATCTCCACAGGCATGAACCGGTCGTGCATTCGCATCCACACTATCCCGACACTCATCATCGTCACGACCACTGACACGGGAACACCGCAGCAGTAGCCGCCCGAATCTGTAGCTGCCAGTTTGACCGCTGAAACGGACAACCTACGCTGACGAGGTCGAAAGTTTTTTCGATTAACAACAAAAAGGATACCGGACCCGCAAGTACGGACAGCTGGGAGCCTTTTTACTGCCCAAAATGATCTCGTGGGAGGCGAAGCTGTTGTGCATGGGGTTGACGCTCAATAATCCAGCAGGGAATGACAATTTTCAAGTAGCCATCTGGCTGCGCCTTCGCTACAAGACTCCCGGATGCCGATTCAACTCGAAGTTAGAGAACCCGTAACGCACAGAATGAATCTATTCCGCTCACAGAAACCTCACAGCAATACCATCCCGTCCTGCGGATCTTCTAGAAGCGCACGCGCAGGTATTGGCAGATGGTCTTTCTGCGACTTGAGGCAATCCCCTCGGCTCTGTCTCTACGCGAACAATGTCGCCTCAGCCTAGCTCGGCCACGCCACCACCAACCCCATTTATCCACACCGGCCTGCACATCGGCATTCAGACAAACCGATGTGTCGGCCTCCCACATTCACATGAAAACTCAACTCTCCGAACCCCCAGCCAGTGGCGCAGGCGACACTCTCGCCAGTATCGCTGGAAAATATCTGACATTCTTCTGCGGCGGCGAGACCTACGGCATCCCGGTGCTCAAGGTCCGCGAGATCATCAGCATGCTCCCGATTACGCAGGTACCTCAGGTGCCCGCCTACATGAAAGGCGTCATCAACCTGCGAGGTAAAGTCATTCCAGTCGTCGATCTCCGAGCAAAGTTCTCCATGCCGGAGATTCAGGCCACCGACAGCACCTGCATTGTCGTCGTGCAAATCCGAGGCTCCGAAGGCCAGACCAAGCTCATCGGCCTGATCGTTGACGCCGTCGAAGAAGTTGCCAATATCGCACAAGCTGACATCGAGCCCACCCCGGACTTCGGAGGCTCGATCAGCGTCCAATACATTCTTGGCATGGCTAAGATCAAAGGGGCAGTGAAAAGCCTTCTGGATATCGACCAAATCATCGCCGCCGACACCATCGAACACATCACCTCAGAACTCGCAGCATAGGCTGATCTCCCCTGCAAAATCACCTCTCCATCAGACGACTATGAACCACTGGACCATCGGTAAAAAACTCATCTCATCCTTCCTGGCTGTCGCGGCCATCACGTTGTTTCTCGGACTCGTGGGCTACTACGGCGCGGTCAAGAACGACGAAGCGATCCTAGAAATCGGAACAAATCGATTGCCTAGCGCCGAGTCCCTGCTTGCCATGTGCGACGCGCAAAGGACAGTGGACAGCGCTGAGAATGCACTGCTCAGCCGAGAAATGAGCCTCAAAGACAGGCAGACAAAGTATGCCGATTTTGTAACTGCATTGAAGCGCGCAGACGACCAGTGGAAGATTTATGACCCGCTGCCTCAGACGCCCGAGGAAAAGATCGTCGCTGACAAATTTATGCCAACAGCATGGAATGCGTGGATAAAGGATCACGATGTGTTTGTCGGTTTATGTAAGGAATACGACAAAACTTTGGAAGGGCCGCAGAATGCAGAAACATCGGCCCGCGCCAACGCGCTTTACAAAAAAATGTCCGACCAAGCGTTGATTACAGAAGGAGTTAGCTTTGACTCCGCCAATGCCCTCTTGAACAAACTGATCGAACTCAACCATAAGTACGGTGCCGACGCCACCAGAGACGCCCTTGCCCAGGCGACGACTCTTAAGGTTGTGAACATGGTCGTCATGGTTGCAGGGGTGGTGCTCGCTTTGCTTTTAGGCATCTTCATCACACGCAGCCTGGTAAAGATTCTGACCCAAACAGCCGAATCCCTTTCCGAGGGCTCCGACCAGGTTGCTTCAGCGAGCGGTCAGATCTCCTCCTCCAGCCAGTCCTTGGCTGAAGGGGCGAGCGAGCAGGCGGCTTCGCTCGAAGAAACCAGCGCCTCGCTGGAGGAAATTGCCAGCATGACCAAGCGCAATGCCGAAAATGCCCTCAGCGCGAAGGATCTCTCAAGCGAAACCAGGCAGGCTGCCGAAACCGGTTCGGCAAACATGGAAGAGATGAACCACGCGATGGCAGACATCCAATCCGCCAGCAGCAACATCGCTAAAATCATCAAGACGATCGACGAGATCGCCTTCCAGACGAACATCCTTGCGCTAAACGCAGCCGTTGAAGCCGCCCGCGCCGGTGAGGCAGGAGCAGGTTTTGCAGTCGTCGCCGATGAAGTGCGCAACCTGGCCCAGCGCAGTGCCCAAGCAGCAAAGGAAACCGCAGAAAAAATCGAAGATAGTATTTCCAAGAGTGCGAACGGAGTTGCGATCAGCGGCAAGGTCACCGAAAGCCTGAGCCAGATCGTTAACAAAGCCCGCCAGGTTGATGAGCTCGTGGCCGAGATTGCCACCGCCTCTCGTGAGCAAAGCCAGGGGATCGACCAGGTTAACACCGCTGTAACCCAGATGGATAAAGTGACCCAGACAAATGCGGCGGCAGCTGAAGAAAGTGCCAGCGCAGCCGAAGAGCTCACCGCCCAAGCCGCCACTTTGCGCGAGCTGGTCGCAGATCTTCAAAATCTAGTGACAGGAGCAGGACAGGCCTCAACAGGCCCACGCCGAGAGATCTTGCAAACCCGCACCACCTACCGCCCGCAACAACACCGTGCTGCCGTTTCCGCCAAGACTAAAGGCAGCATTGGAACAATCTACCGGCCAGCCCTCGGGCCCTCAAAAAAGAGGAACCCAGAAGACGAGATCCCGCTCGAAGACGGATTCAGGGACTTTTAATAAGCGCTCATTTTCCAGACCGCGCCCACCGCTGACAATTTTATAAATCCGGCCATTGCATACCCTTGAAGCACTTGTCCGCAATGGGCTGGAGCATCATATCCTGCGCAAGGTCTTGGACATATCGCCGACAGTGAGCGGCGACGTATCGGATGCAACCAGAGGGATCCAGGAACCGACGTCCCAATACCAGCCAGCGCTAAAGTCAAATTCAAGTCGGGCAAAATCTTGACGCAGCGGGTGCTGCTACGGACGGGGGATCTGATCAAGACGGTTAAAAAAAGAAGGCGTAGGGCGATGGTCTAGAGCACAGGATGGAGGTGATCATCGCCTGAGAAATCCCCTCCATTTGACTTCCCAAAGAATGCCATGTAGTCTGCCTCATTAAAGCTTGTAACAGAGTTGCAGTAGCAGTGGAACCTAGGGTCCATGGGGGGCACAGCGGCGACAAGTCCGCTCAGTGTTATCTAAAGGTGCAAGTAAATCGCTTTGCCTATCAAAAGAAGCTTTTCACGTCGGGCCAGCACGGCCGATGGACGAGCAAACAATCTCAACGCAGCCTATCCCCAGGTTTCCGCCTATACAATCCGCCAACCGCGATCTGCCCGTGCGTGTTGCGACGGAACACCCACCAACCGGGCAATCGCACTCATCGCCCATTGATCGGCACCACACGAAAACCCAACTGCACGAACCTCCAGCCAGCGGCACAGGAGGCAAGATCAAGGGCGCAGTAAAGAGCCTCCTCGACATCGACCAAATCATCGCAGCCGACACCATCGAACGGATTACCACGGAAGAAGCTGCCTAGCACCTGAATCAACACTTAATTCATTAAATCTTTTTGACAACAAACAATATGAACTTCAACTCACTCACCATCGGAAAACGCATCACCATCGGCTTTGCTGTTATTCTCTTCATCATGTCAGCTCTCGGAGGAATCGCCCTGTTCAGCATGAACGGCGCGAAAAACATCTCTCTTAAGATTCAGAATGAAAACGTTCCCGCCGTACAGATAGCGAACAAAGTCGAACGCTTCTCCCTGGAGACAATGTACCAAATGCGTGGATATTCCTTCACCGAGGATCGCCAGTATCTCGACGCCATGAAAGACCATCTCGAGGAAGTGAAGGCGGCATTGAAGGAAGCTCAAAAGCTCGGCGCCTCCACCCCTGACCTTGCTTCGCTGAAAACAGCTGCAGATAAGGCTGAGGAGGCGGCTCTAAAGTACGAAAGCCTGGCTAAGGAAACCGAGACGATCACTAGCGCTCTGGAGAAGGACCGCCAGTCGGCCGAAGAGGCTGCGAAGAAATATATGGATACCTGCGCGACTTGGGGCAGCTTGCAAGACAAGCGACTGACAGCAGCCGTGCAACGCAACGCTAAGCCCGAGGAAGTCCTCACCATCCTAAAGAAATGCACTATTGCCAGCGCTATCATGGACGTTGGGCAAGACATAGTCACCGGAACTTGGAAGTCACAGTTTCGCCGATCCCCGGAGATATTTAATGAGGCGAAGGCGAAGTTCACTCAGGTCGACACCAATCTTGGTGAGTTGCGGAAAATGAATCCCGATGCGGAGGAAACGCGGATGATCGATGCCACTGCTGCAGCTGCGGCGACGTACAAGAAAAACATGGATGATTTCCTTGTCGGGTGGCTGAAACGCGAAGAAGTCTCCAAGGCGAGGTTAGTTGTCGCAGAAATAGTTCTGTCAGAAGCCAAGTCTACAGCCAGCGCTCAGCTAACGGCCACTCAGAAAGCGACAGAATCCGCAGGATCAAGCTTGCAGACATCGTCCAACGTTTTGTACATCGGGCTAACCTTGGCGCTCGTTTTTGGAGCTTTTGCTGCCTGGTTCATTACCAGCACCATCGTGAAAGTCCTCACAGGCACAGCATCGTCGCTCTCCGAAGGCTCCGACCAGGTTGCTTCAGCGAGCGGTCAGATTTCCTCCTCCAGCCAGTCGTTGGCCGAAGGGGCGAGCGAGCAGGCGGCTTCGCTCGAAGAAACCAGCGCCTCGCTGGAGGAAATTGCCAGCATGACCAAGCGCAATGCCGAAAATGCCCTCAGCGCGAAGGATCTCTCAAGCGAAACCAGGCAGGCTGCCGAAACCGGATCGGCAAACATGCAGGAGATGAACCACGCGATGGCAGACATCCAATCCGCCAGCAGCAACATCGCTAAAATTATCAAGACGATCGACGAGATCGCCTTCCAGACGAACATCCTTGCGCTCAACGCTGCCGTTGAAGCCGCCCGCGCCGGCGAGGCAGGAGCAGGCTTTGCAGTCGTCGCCGATGAGGTGCGCAACCTGGCCCAGCGCAGCGCCCAAGCCGCCAAGGAAACCGCAGAGAAAATCGAGGACAGCATCGCCAAGAGCGCCAACGGAGTTACGATCAGCGGCAAGGTCACAGAAAGCCTGAGCCAGATCGTTACCAAAGCACGTCAAGTGGACGAGCTCGTGGCGGAGATCGCCACCGCCTCTCGTGAGCAGAGCCAAGGGATCGACCAAGTCAACACCGCTGTCACTCAGATGGATAAAGTGACCCAAACGAACGCAGCGGCGGCGGAAGAAAGCGCCAGCGCCTCGGAGGAGCTCACCGCTCAAGCTGCCACCTTGCGCGAGCTGGTCGCTGATCTCCAATCTCTGGTGACAGGAGCAGGACAGGCCTCAACAGGCCCACGCCGAGAGATCTTGCAAACACGCACCACCTACCGCCCACAACAACAACGTGCTGCCGTTCCCGCCAAGACTAAAGGCAGCATAGGAACAACCTACCGGCCCGCCCTCGGGCCCTCAAAAAAATGGAACCCAGAAGACGAGATCCCGCTCGAAGACGGATTCAAGGATTTATGAGGATATCATACCGATGGCTGCGGAGCTGCAAGGGACTATGAAAGAACGCAAATGTCTTGCCAGATTTAATTCCCCTCAAGTGTTTGGCTCTAATGCCGAAGTACAACCCGTACGGCAAGCGCCATCACTCAAATAAAGATCCTTATGTCACCTATTAGCAGCATCCCAAGCAGCGCAGCATACACCCCGCAGGCGGTTTCCATTTCTCCCAAGACGAAGGGCACCACGGAGGCAGACGCCCCGGCAAGTCCCGCTAACGATCCAGTGCGGCAAACAGCCGCATCAAGCCAGGCGAGCCCAAGCGCTACAACCTATCGAAATTCCTTCGGCGACACGGTCACTCTTTCTGGCATCGTCACGAAAGATCGCGATGGTGATGGGGGCGTAGGCCTTCCTGCCTCCAAGCCAAAGGCCTCGTAGCTCATCTGCACGCCGCTCGTACCGATGGACGGTTCTGTCTGGTGGCTCCGCGAACCGAAGTGACGATTCCCACGGAATTTCACCACCCCAAAGGCTTCAGGGGTCTCTTCCAATTTTTTTGGCTCATCATCCGCGTTGACGATCCAAGGATCGCTCAACAGTTCGTCGGCCCGTTTGTTGCTAAGCAGCTACCAGCACATGTAGCCCGTGCGGGCGGCGAAATGAAAGTGGCGGATTTGTGCCGGTTTGAAAGTGGTGGAAGTGGCGGGTGGATCTTATTCCAAAAAGACAGCTTCAGCTGTTTGTTATC
>Ga0194063_10002270_pt1 | contig 12049 bp, 10 predicted proteins | sample SepL3720m_MetaG_FD_155459 | JGI IMG/M metagenome (GOLD analysis project Ga0194063, IMG submission 155459) | Anoxic zone freshwater microbial communities from boreal shield lake in IISD Experimental Lakes Area, Ontario, Canada - Sep2016-L373-20m | ecosystem: Environmental > Aquatic > Freshwater... | reverse complement strand
GCAAAAGGTTGGTTTTATGTTGTTGTTTCTGCTCTTGGTTAATTGAAAATGTAAATTCCACATCATCATCAAGCTGCCGAAGTTTGCATGACTAAATTCCACTTTTCAAGATTCACTTAAGAAACTTCACATTTCCATCAGCAATAAGTGTTTATTTTTTCTTTATTTAGAGTTACAATTAAGCCACATCAACAAATAGTCAAAAAAACCGCATGGGAATTAGACAGCTGAAATTCTTCTCGCATGAGTAAATTCCACTTGTCTAGATTGTATTTTTCTGTTAGGTGCCTGCATTTTTGTTTTTGTTATATTGTTTTAAGTAGCTCAGGTCTTAAGTGGATTTTGTCTGGTTGGATAAGTACAAGCCCTAAGACCTCGAATACTCGGCTACTTAGATGCAGCGAGGAGACTTGTTGGGGGCTCAATCCGTTCAAGCTATCCCTCGCTGTATTATTGATGTGGTTCATCATCATGGTGATATGTTTCTGCTCTAGGTGATTAATTGATATTCCTTTTGGACTGATGTAGCGAATGAACTCATGATTTTTTTCAATCCCACCTTTTTGATGTGAAGCATACGGATCGCAATAAAAGAGTCGGGTTCTTTTATCACCTGATTTCCCATCCTCCAATATATAGGGATTTAAAAATTCAGACCCATTATCGGTTAGAATAATTGAAAATGTCGCTCTGAATACTTCGGTAGTCAATTCCGTCTCAAGCCAATCAAACACCTGCTTAACAGCATCTTGTGTTTCATTTTCAAGTAAGAATCCAAGCATGAATTTTGACTTTCGAAAATACATAGTTAGGATTACTTTCTCGCCTTTACACCCCGCAACGGTATCCATTTCTACGACCGAAACACCTGGATTCTGCTCAATATACAGCTCAAAGTCAGTATATTTTCTTCCTTTTAAGGATTCAGACTCTCGTTGAGCTGGTTTGTACTTCTTTCTAAGTTTGAACCGAACTCTACGTTGCAGATCAATATTCCGAGCCCCGAGCACACAAAGATTAATGTAGTTATACAGAGTCCTTGATGAAAACGGAATTTCCCAATTGTGACTTGAGTAAATATGAGCAATTGGCTGTCCTCTTTGAATCAACGGTGTAAGCATTTCATCAACTTGAACAAGCTGATCCTGCGTCAAATCAATCCCTTGACGAGATTCAGATAGCGTTTTTGTGTAGGCTTTATGTGCTCTGTCTGCATGATATAGAGTCTTTTTGAGTTTGCAAGAAGCCCTCTTTTCACAACCGTTGCATACAAATGGAGGTTTGTCTGTTTGATCACATGTTCTTACTTTAAAGTCATTACAAAAATCAGTGCAAATATCACAGTTTACGCACAGCTTCTTGCATGCAGGGATATGATTGCAGACGTTTTTTCTCCGGCATGTATTTTTGAGGATACATCCTTTCTTGTAGGTAAACGTTTGAGGCTTTGTTAGACGATGTTTTTTAACCTCTTTTGATATTGTTGTTGGATCCTTGGATAGAATTCTGGCAATCTGCTTGAATGATACACACTTCTCTAACTGAATTTGTATTTGAATTCTATCATCCAGTGTTAAATGGCGTTGGTTCCCTTTAATTTCCTTACACATTTTCATCGCTCCCCTCGTAATGCAGGCACCAACTCCTACATTGTAAACCATGAGGGCTCTGCCCTCAAACTCCCGGAGTTTAACGCTTTTGTTTTTCGAGGAGCAATAAAAAAGAGCAATGCCTCTAAGCACTGCTCCTCGTAAAATCTTAATCACCGCTCGGGTTGCTCTCCAGCATGGCCCTATCCTGTGATTAAGCAAAAACAACAACAATATATCACCAAACCAGAACCCTGACAACAAACATAAAAATTTCTGCAAGACTAAATTCCAGTTTTAATATCAAAAGTGGAATTTACATTTTCAATTAAGGCTTTTGCTCTTGACGCCTTTGATTTTGGGATTTTTAGCCATTTTGCCCGATTTTTCTGCATATTCCCAGCACATAAGCGAAAAATTGTGCATAAAAGGGACACCTGGTACTTCACTAATTTTGCGGCTGGTTAGCAGCGCCCTTTTGATTGCATTCACTACACTATTTTGTAACTCCCCGCTACTAGAACCACAATATCCGTCTTTGCCTTTACTCCCCGCGTGTCTGAAATTCCAGACATTATAAGGTGACGAGGAATTATATTCTTGTTGACTGCAAGTGCTTTACCATCAGTCAAATCCGAGATAATTCCTGTAGCAATTCCGGTTCCAGAATAAAGGACTAGAGAACCTCCGACCTGAAGGCGGATAGTCTTGCCCTTTTTAACAGTCATATACTTTGCGGAAGAGGAGGTTCCTCCATGATTTACAGAAAGCGTCGCGATTTGCGACTTCATAGTGGAGATTTGTGTTTTCAAGCTCGTGATACTGGCGTTTGCGGCGATCAGTTTGTCACCCACAATCTTGATCCTTTTATCCAAATATGATTTGGTCACGAGCGGGTCGGAACCTGAACCAGGAACCGCGGCAGTAACAGCAGCCGGAACCACATTAGTGACTGCGTTAGAAAATTGTACGGCTGAAAATGTGATTATCAATACAATACAGAACATGAGCAACCGAGTAGTCGAAAGATTTTTTTTCATAGAATATTTCCTCCTCTAAACCAAATAATTCAAAACTTTAACAACCTTGCCATCCTTCAAATAAATCCTTGGAATGCGTTTGCCGACTAGGCAAACAATTTCGTAGTTGATTGTAGACGCCAATTGTGCGACTTCGGTGGCCGAAATGCATTCATCCTGCTGTGTTCCGATTAGGACGACCTCGTCGCCGAGTTTGACTTCGCCCTGAATATCCGTCACGTCCACCATACACTGGTCCATGCATACGCGACCCACTAATGGTGCTCTCTCGCCGTTAATTAGGACTTTAGCTTTGTTAGACAGCGATCGTAGGAAGCCGTCGGCATAACCGATAGGGATTGTTGCGATTTTACTTGCGCGCTTCGTAGTAAACGTGCGCCCATAACTTATATCCACTCCAGCCTCGACGTCTTTGTTCATAATTACGTAAGACTTAATCTGCATGGCGGGCCTCAAGCCAAAGTCCGATTCCTCGTCCAAATCAAATGGCGAGAGTCCAAAAAGGATCAGCCCAGGGCGTACCATATCCAGATGCATGTGCGGATATCTCAGTATTGCGGCGCTGTTTGCGATGTGCTTGATTGGGATGTGCACCCCTACGCGCGCGAGTTCGTTGCAGATGCTCATAAAACGCTCGAACTGCATTTCGTTGTATTCAATATCATCGAATCCCGCCCCGTCCGAAACTGCCAGATGAGTATACAAACCCTCAATAATAATTTTTGGCAGCCTGCTAATTTGCGAAATTTTATCTACAATACTGTAGCCAGACATAAATCCAACTCGGGTCATGCCAGTGTCAATCTTTATGTGAATTTTGACGAACTTGCCCTGACGCGAAGCCTCGAGTGAAATTGCCTCCGCTAGGTCATGGGTGTAGATTGTCTGAGTTATATTGTGGGCTATAATTTCCTCAGCGCGCCTCGGATCTGTATAGCTCAACACGAGAATTGGGACATCAATTCCGCTTTTGCGCAACTGAATAGCCTCGTCTAACGTTGAAACCGCTAGCCTTTCGACTCCGTTTTCGAGGAGCTCAAGTGCGACATCAAGTACGCCGTGCCCATAAGCATCCGCCTTCACAACCCCCAAAATCTCTTTTCTTTTGCCAATCAACTCACGAATGATTTTCACATTGTGCGCGATTGCGTCCAAGTCAATTTCGGCCCATGTGCGATTTGCAAAACTCTCAAAATCATTCAAACAAGTTCACCCTTTCAAACTCAAACATGCATCTGATATACATTTTACTATATCCGATGGCAATAAGGAAAGTTCTCCGTGCTTCTTTGCTGCAAAATCTCCGGCAAGTCCGTGTAAAAATACACCTCCACAAGCCGCTTCATACAAGTTCAAGCCCTGTGCTGCGAGCCCCGCTATGATTCCCGCGAGAACGTCCCCCGACCCTGCAACCGCCATGCCGGGATTGCCATTGGTGTTTATGGAAAGTTGACCTGTGCTTGATGCAACCACAGTACCTGCGCCCTTCAAAATCGCCACGCAACTGTGTTTTCTAGAAAAATCCGACACAAATCCGAGTCGGTCATTCAAAATTTCTCCCCTAGCCACTTCCGCCAAGCGCTCAAACTCCACAAGATGAGGAGTTATTATAACTTCGCGGGTAATATCTGCAGCCTTAATTGAGTTCAACGCGTCTGCATCCAAAATCAATGGCGTTTTAAATTCCCTCAGCAACTTTAATACAATCTCTCTAGTTACAGGTCCTGCACCCATCCCTGGCCCGACGATAATTGCGGCAACTTCCCCTGCCATTAAATATATATCTTCTTTTGCAATTCCTATTGCGGCTGGCGCCAACACAGACACCGTGTCCCACACTTTGGATGGCGTTGCGACGTATACGAGCCCTGCTCCCGCTGCAAACGCAGCGTTTGTACAAAATGCTGCCGCACCCCTCATGCCGTCCGACCCGGCGATTACAAGCACCTTTCCGAAAGTCCCTTTATGAGAATCCTGTGGCCGTTTGAATATCTTTTTATCTAAGTGAGTACTTTGGAGTGTGATGTGCGAGGATATGCTTTTTGAAATCGGAATGTCAATATCGTTAATTACCAATTCTCCAGCGCAGTCCTTTCCGGGCCCAAACAGCAGCCCCGGCTTAGCACCAAAAAAGGATACAGTCTTACAGGCTTTGATTGCGTTTCCCTGAATCTGACCTGTCAGCCCATTTATTCCACTTGGGATGTCAATTGAGTAGACAGGCAGGCCCGATGCATTTATTGCCTCAATCAGCTCCGAATCTGCGGTGGAAATATCCCTGTTCAATCCTGTTCCATACAGTCCGTCGATTACAACTTCTGCTTGCTCGATAGAATATTTATTTGGGTCCATTCCCAGCATTTCAGCGACTTTCAAAGCATCCTTGCCGTTGTTTCCCGGACCGACTGCGAAAAAGATTCTAAGGCCATATTGATTTCCGAAGTCTGCTTCCAACTCTTGAATGATTGCGTTTGCGGCACGCTCGATGAGAATTTCGGAAGTCAGTCCAAATTCGGTTTCCGCGATCTTCTCGATTTCACGCATTTGATCTGGTGTGATTATTATCATTTTACCAGCTCCTTTCGCCGGAAAACACCTCTCCGGTGGTAGTATTTATTAGCCATGTGCTGGACTTATCTGACAAAATAATGCACTTTCCTTTTTGAACAACTTTGAAGTCAGAGGACTTCGAATCGATGAGTATATGGAATTCCTTCGAAACCTTAGAAAAATCGTCATTTCCGGTAAATTGGATGATTGCTTCAGACCCGCTTTGCTGAACTAGAACAAGAAAGTTTTTTGTGGAATAGGGTTGCCACTTGTTTTTCAATAAATCGTCGAAAAACCGTTGAGAATTCTCAAGCCTTGTCTGAACACCGGATATTACATCAACTTTAATCATCATACTGCTAGAGGAATAAATCAGCTCTTTATCATTTATCCAGACGGGTGCGTTTGCAATGCTTAGGTCCCAAAGTTTTTCTCCTGTTGATTTTTCATAAACCTCGAAAGAATTGTCACCTTTCTTGAAAAAATAGCTGCGGTTTGGTGACAGATTTATATTCAGAAACTGTTTGGTGTCATCTTCATTCTTTACAATACAGGATTCATCGGAATTTGAATCCACAAAATCAACGAAGTAATTTGCAGAATTCACAAAGTTGATATCAATTATTGAGACATTGCCAACCCCGAATATGCTTTCGAAAAAGCCGTTTTGAAAGTCCTTCTTATTCAAAAAATCCTCCGAACCTTTGATCATATTGTAGAAATGCAGGTTATCATTGTCCTGCCAGTAAATGCTTTCCCCAATTAGGCTAACTGCCGCATTTGTAGGGAATTCGCGTACTTCTTCCAATGCGCCTGCTTTTAGTTCAAGTAAAGAGCAGTTATCATTTTTGTTTACGAAAATATAATATTTATTTGTAATATTTATTGGCTGAATTTTATTTACAGTCATTGTCTTGTAGTCGAAAGTGCTAATAACTTCTTCTGAATAGGAGTCTATTGCAGATACTATAAAGCTTTCAAATTTGAACTTCAAAAGCGGCGGAGAATCAGCTTTTTTTATGCTGTTATAGTAGGCCTTGCTGTCTGAATTCATCCACGAAAACACTTCATGATTTTTGCCTTCAAATAATTCGATCATCGAGTAAGGTAAATATATTTGACCATCATATTCGAAAGGTGCCCTATCAAGTGTCAAGTGTGTATTCCCAACTAAAATATTTAAAGAGCCCAACCGCGCAAACACTTTTTCAAAGTTGAAAGAAAAAGTAAGAACGTCATCGCTCTCACTATAGTTATATGCAACATTATATTTTGCCGCCAAATATTCAATCGTAATGTACGGATTCTTCGCAGTGTCTATCAAAACCTTCTGGCTTGAATTGTTAATTGCGTTTTCAATTGAATTGATTTTTTTGGCCTGCGACTGCTTTATCCAGGCATTTTGTGGTAGTTGCTCCAAAGTGGGTATGTTCAACGCAGGCAGAGATTCTGTCTTCTTTTGTTGGCGTTTATTGATGTCGATTATCGCATAAAATACTATCGATGATATCGCCATAACGAAAAGCAGAAATATTGTCGAAATATAGATTGCGTTTCGAGTGTCAAATCTCTTTTTCAACGCTGAACTCCTCCAATTCTTTAAAAAATACATTTATCATTTCTTCCACATCTTCCTGCTTATCAAGTTTAAAAACCTTATTCCTGAATTTTGCAGCGTCGTGCAAACCACTTACGTAATGGGCTATGTGAGTTCGCATCTCTCGAATTCCCATTCTTTCTCCTTTTAGAGCAACAATCATGTGCAGGTGCCTTAACATCGTGTTCATTATTTCATAACTTGTCGGCAACCTGTCAGCAGTATTATTCATAAGTTGTCCTGTGATTCTGCTGAAAATCCAAGGGTTCCCTTGGGATGCGCGAGCAATCATGACTGCTTCACATCCAGTTTCATATATCAGTCTTTGTGCCGCTTGCGGGGAGTTGACGTCTCCGTTTCCGATAACAGGGATTTTGACTGCCTGCTTTACTTCTCTGATAATATCCCAGTCCGCAACCCCACTATAATACTGACTACGCGTCCTTCCGTGCACCGTAACGGCCGCTGCCCCTGACTGCTCAGCCATTTTTGCAAAATCTACGGCATTGATGTTTTCAAAATCCCAGCCTTTTCTAAACTTGACGGTTACAGGCTTTTTGGATGCTTTGACCACAGCTTTTATTATTTCTTCCGCCAGTTTAGGTGTTCTCATAAGCGCACAGCCTTCACCATTGTTTACGATTTTAGGGGTCGGGCATCCCATATTTATGTCGATTAATACTCCTTTAGAATCGTTTAGGTGGTCCACCACTCCTGCCATAATTGACGGCTCAGATCCAAATATCTGAATTCCTGTATCTCCTTCTTCAGGACTGATATCAATTAATTTAAAACTCTTTTCCCCTTTGAAGTGCATTCCTTTAGCGCTGACCATTTCTGTATAACTCAGACCACAACCTTGCTCCGCACACAAAATCCGAAAAGGTATATCAGTAATCCCGGCCATCGGAGCCAAAAACACATTATTCTTCAGTTCTAAATTAGCAATTTTCATTTTAGTTTCTCAATACATCTTGGAACCGCGTCTTTAGAGTCCCCCCACGGAGCGTCTTGGTTGTTGTAATCAAACTTCTGAGCAAACCATTCAACCTCTGACTGGAGTCTTTCCAAGTTTTTGACCTGCATGTCATAAAGCACCGGCAGAAATTGGGCAACTTCTTTTTCCTTAAGACAGTTCTCAGATTCCTGCACAAGCATCAAAAAGTGCACATTGCAAAAACCTTTTTTCCCTTCGAAAATATCCCTGAAATCCTTTTCGGTCCTCCACATATGAAAGAACACAGAAATATATCTTTTCATGGTTTTATCAAGTTTGTTGCAAATCACACAATCAGCCCAGTTCTCAAGTAAAAACCTTTTCATCTCCGCCGTCGGCGAAACGTCCTTGCCGCGAGAAAAGAACGACTTTGACTTTGTGTTGTCAAAGGCCGTTTTTGAAACCTTCGAAACTTTCGAAAGCTTTTGTGAATATTCTTTCATATACGATGACAAAATAAGACTTAGACCGAGCACGTTTTTCTTTGACTCGAAAAGACTGTCGAGATGATTTTTACAAAACCCGTGTTCATTCATTTCCTGCCTGCAGTCGGGCTCCATCAAAGCTCCCCCAAGGAAATAATCGAGGTTTTCCTCCTCGAGCTTCTTCTCAAGCACACAAAAAGGACATTCGCAATCTTCGCGAAACGCATCCGTCACTGGAATTGTATATATTCTGTCCTTCATTGTCACTCCTCAAACCTAAAAAAAATTTGGCGCCCTGAGCAGGAATCGAACCCGCATCACCGGTACCGGAAACCAGCGTTTTATCCTTTATACTATCAGGGCAAATATAGTCATCACAGCAATTTTACTATTTTTTTCGACTTAAAACAACAAAACAGAACCGAGTCAGCATGAATAAGTGCTTAAATCTGGCAAATGGCTGCAAAACTATCCTATAGATCCACTCAAGCCCTGCTTTTCTTATCCACTTTGGTGCCCTTTTTATCCGTCCGCTAATTACATCAAAAGCTCCACCTACACCAATAAACACTTTTATATTCTGAAGTTTATCGAAGTTTTCATCTATCCAGAGTTCCTGCTTAGGCGAACCCAACGCAACCGCCAAAATATTTGCTCCTGAATTGTTTATCTGCTCAAGTCTTGAATCATTCATATCTGAATAGCCGTCAAGCCATCCGCTGATTTTAATTGCTGGATTATTTTGTTGTAACGCAAGACGTGCAGCTTCGGCAACGCCTTCACGCGCTCCGTAAAGAAAAAAGTTGCCTCCAGTCAAATTGCCTTCCTTGCACATTTCTTCAAACAGTCCAACGCCTGTAATCCTATTTTCAATCGGAGTTTTTGCGTGTTTCGCAGCAAAAAGAATTCCAGTTCCGTCAGGAATAAGAAGCTCGGATTTCAACAAAATCTCGTGAATTTTCTCGTCTTTACGTGCAAGCATAATTTTATTGGGATTGAGCGCAATAACAACTCCCCGTTGAGAAGAAGAGATTATTGAATTGATTTCTTCAAGCAATTCGGTATAGGTTGTATCGCAGACCTCGTATCCAAGAACATTTATCTTTTTCAAATTAAGCCTCCGAAATATCAAATAATATATTTTTTGAAGACCACATTGCTTGCTTTACCTTTTACAGTGTCCAAAACCTCGTCAAACAAACTCGCACCGAAAACTGTGTTTATATAGCTGCTGTCATCAACAAATGTATACTTATTCTCTCCGCTTAATACACCTGTTCGCGTGTCAAGATAACAGAAATGGAGCATAGACTTGGAAATAAAATCATCAGTCACGTCATTGTCCACAAAGATGAAATAGCCATTAAAACTGAGTTCTCTATCATATTTTTTCAAATAATCAAGGGACACAACATCGATTTCATTTGAATTGTATTTTACAAAAATATCTTTAATCCTTGTGTTTTCAATCTTATCGGATAAAAGTAGCACTCCTTTTTTGTTTTCATAATTAATTAATTTAATAGCCTCCACCGCAGCGTCGATTTGGCTCTCGTTTTCAATAACCCTGAAAATTTGCAAGGGTGCTAAAGTACTATCATATGCAAAGCCTATATCGTTTAGAATCTGTTTGAAGCGGTTTGTGTAAGTATGATATTCTAGTACATTGTATAAATTGGTCTCACGGGCAACATCCTCATTTTTAATTTCGATTCCATCATTTACGAAAAAGACGTTTTCTCCAAACAGTTTCTCCATGCCGTGTGAATAGTTTGACAATACACAAGTGTTCGATGACATAAGTTCAAAAACCCTTCGTGCAAACATGGTTTCAGAATCTGTCGAAGTATTAATGTTTAAAGCATATTTGCTGCCCTTATAAGCAAGAGACAACTCTTCATAGTTCAATTTCGGGAATACATATTGTTTATATTTCTCAGGAAAAAAATGATTCGGATCAGTCGCCCATGAATGCCTGTCGAAAATCTTCAGTTTATGCTTTGAAGCGATAATCGAGTCAAAAATTTTCTCCATCTCAACGCATCTGTCCGGATGTTGTGCGTACCAACTACCCGCAAAAATAATTTCGTCCGTTCTTTCATATTCCTCAATCGGATTAAACATCTTCGGCTGGGTCGCAAACATCAACGCATGCACGCTTGGGTGTTTATAATCATTTTTATATTTCTCGACACACTCTTCTGCTGAAGTGAAAATGTGGTCAAATTTAATGGCAGTATCTACGAAATTATGAACCTTATCAATATAATGAATTGGATCCTCTTTGTTCCAGAAGACAGTAGGGATCTTATGCTTTTTGCAATATTCTAAAATCTCTAAAAGCACCAATCTATTTTCATATTTAAAATTAATACTCGAATAAATCTTACCCTTCCACGGTCGAACGATTGGATCTGCACCACTCCATGCCGATTCACAAAAGAACAGGTTAGGTTTTTGTTTTGAAAACACTTCCTGCCAGTTTTCTGGAGTCAACGGGTGTGCGTTAAATTCATATTTGAAACAATTATAAGTGAACTCATCAGCAATCATTGCGACGTTTAGCCCCTTAATTCCTTTGTCGGACTGCCTGATTTGATTGAATTGCTTGGATTCAGTCTGCATATTTAATACTCTTTTGTAATCCTTGATAATGCCGAGTTTATTGTTGACTCGCAGGAAAAATCTCAACAGTCTAGGCTTCGATTCAAAAATTTTATACAATCTGAATGCAATCCTGTATGCAAGCTTCTTGAGATAATGTATAAAAAACCTTATAAAGCTTTTTTCAAGCTTCTTGTATTTTTCAAGGTTATATTTGAGATCTTTAATTTCTTCCTGATTCCGCTTAATCAATTCATTTTTTTCAGAAAGTCGTTGAGTTTTCTCCTTGATGATTAGCTCGCATTCTCTAATTTGAGCTTCTATCACCTTTGTATTCGCTTCGTATTCCTTCAGTTTTTCAAAATCATCATTCATATTTGCACCTTTTCTATTAATCAATGATCTTTCTTTGCCCACCAACAATATATTGGTCAAGCAATTCGTTTGCAGGTCCGGTGGCGATCAGGCAGCCTTTTTCTAGCCAAATCACCTCATCGCACAAGTCTTGCAACTGCTGATATGAGTGTGAAACGATTACTACCGTAACGTTTTTGTCCATAATAATCTCTTTTATAGCATTGAAACTTTTTTCTTTAAAACTATTGTCCCCGACGCTTAAAACCTCGTCGATCAACAATACTTCTGGCTTCATATTTATCGCAACTGAAAATCCCAATCTTGATACCATTCCGCTGGAATAAGTCTTCATAGGCATATCAATGAACTCACCCAACTCGCTAAATTCTATTATTTGCTTAGCTCTTTGATCGATTTGTTCTTTGTGGAAACCAAGCAGCATTGCATTTAAATATATGTTTTCACGGCCAGTTAGATCACGGGAAAAACCTATTCCAAGTGCAAGTAAGTTTATTGCCCCGCAGTTTCTGATTACCTCTCCTTTATTTGGTGAGATTACCCCTGAAATAACCCGAAGTAGAGTACTCTTGCCTGCGCCGTTGTTTCCAATAATTCCGTAAACCTTTCCCTTTTCTAAAGTAAACGAAACATTATCAAGCGCTTTATATGCCTTAATTACTGTCGAAACCTTCTTTCCTCTGAAGAGATTAACTATACTCTTGAAAGAAATGCTTTCGTGCGTTCTATATATTAAATCGATATTCTTAACTTCCAAAACATTCATATTATATTACCTTCCCGTATTCGTCTTCGTTCTTGGAAATAAGCTTATACCCAATGAAAATAAGTATAAGCGACAACACCGTCAGTGCAAGTAACTCCTTATAGGC
>Ga0194063_10002267_pt1 | contig 12057 bp, 19 predicted proteins | sample SepL3720m_MetaG_FD_155459 | JGI IMG/M metagenome (GOLD analysis project Ga0194063, IMG submission 155459) | Anoxic zone freshwater microbial communities from boreal shield lake in IISD Experimental Lakes Area, Ontario, Canada - Sep2016-L373-20m | ecosystem: Environmental > Aquatic > Freshwater... | reverse complement strand
AGACCGAGTCACGACTCAGAGTTGCTGATAACAGCGGCGCGAGGGAGATCCTCTGCATCCGTGTGCGCGGTGGATCCCACCAGCGCTATGCGCGGGTTGGCGATGTAATCGTTGCCACCGTCAAGCAAGCTGTTCCGCAGGGAACAGTCAAGAAGGGTGAAGTCGTCACAGCAGTTGTCGTCCGCACCCGTAAGCCATTTGGCCGCGATGACGGAACATCAATTGGCTTTGACGAAAACGCTGCTGTGATCATTGACGATCAGAACAACCCCCGCGGAACCCGTATTTTCGGACCAGTTGCCCGCGAGCTACGCGATCGCAACTTCATGAAGATCGTCTCGCTTGCTCCGGAGGTTCTCTAATGGCTGCAATGAAGATCCGTAAGGGCGACACCGTCCAGGTTGTTTCCGGCAAGGACCGCGGCAAGAGCGGCACGGTTCTCCGTGTTGACGCCGCTAAGTCACGCGTTTATGTCGAAGGTCTCGGCATCATCAAGCGTCACATCCGCCCTTCTCCGGTTCCAGGTGCCTCGGCTGAACAGACTGCTGGCGGCGTAATTGCCTCAGAAGGCCCAATCCATGTATCCAACGTTTCCCTGATTGATCCCAAGGACGGAAAGCCGACCCGTGTCGGCATTGTCCGTGAGGATGGCCGCAGGATCAGGGTTGCCAAGCGCAGTGGCGAGAGGCTTGACTGAAATGGCCGCACGACTTAAAGAGCGTTACGAGAAGGAAATCCGTCCAAGCCTGATCAAGGAGTTCGGCTACAGCTCACCGATGCAGGCTCCGAAGATCGAGAAGATCGTTGTCAACATGGGCGTTGGCGAGGCAAAGACCGACTCGAAGGCGCTTGAGGCTGCCTCTGAGCAGCTCGCAACAATTACCGGTCAGCACCCAAATGTTCGTCGCTCGAAGAAGTCGATCGCTCAGTTCAAGCTTCGTGAGGGAATGGCAGTCGGAATCGCAGTTACGCTTCGTGGAGACCGACTTTACGAGTTCCTCGACCGGCTGATGTCGGTTGCGATCCCTCGGATCCGCGACTTCCGCGGTCTCACTCCGAAGTCATTCGACGGCCGCGGTAACTACGCACTCGGCATTCGTGAACAGATCATCTTCCCCGAAATTGACTACGACACAGTCGACGCAGTTCGTGGATTGGATATCGTCGTAGCGACTTCGGCAAAGACCGACGAGGAAGCACTGGCGCTTCTTAAGGCTTTCGGTATGCCGTTCGCCAAGCCGGCGAAGAAGACTGAAGCTCCAAAGCCTGCTCCAGTTGTTGAGTCGGCAGAGGAGTCGGAGCCTGACGCAGCAGAGTCAGCTGAAGCTCCAGCTGCAGAGGCCGCAGCTGAGCCTGAAGCAGAATCAACCGAACAGACTGAAACCGACGCAACCGAGAAGACTGAGGAGTAACAGAGAGCATGGCCAAGACTTCCCAGCGGGTTCGCCAACAGCGCCCCGCAAAGTACAAGACACGTGAGTACTCGCGCTGCCGCCGCTGCGGTCGCCCGCGCTCGGTGTACCGCAAGTTCGGTATCTGCCGTATCTGCCTGCGCGAGCTCGCACACAACGGTTACATCCCCGGCATGACCAAGTCGAGCTGGTAGGAGAAGACGAATGTCAATGACCGATCCAATTGCCGACCTGCTTACGCGTGTGCGTAATGCCGCTCGTGCCCAGCACCAGGATGTTCTCGTACCCAACTCGCAGTTCAAGAGTGAGGTGGCGAGGATTCTCAGTGAGCAGGGCTACATCGAGAGCTACACAACCGAGGCCGCTCCTGATGGCGAGCCCGGCGAACGACTTCGTATCGTGTTGCGCTACACCGATCAGCGTGAGCCAGTCATCACTGGGATTCGTCGCGTATCGCGCCCAGGCCGTCGCAGCTACGTTGATAGCGATCACATCCCCAAGGTCGAGGGTGGCCTTGGAACAGCAATCATTTCGACCTCTCGTGGGGTCATGACCGGGCACGATGCCCGCCGCGCAGGTGTCGGTGGCGAAGTCGTGGCGCACGTCTGGTAACTGATGTCAAGAATCGGAAGACAGCCAATTGAGATCCCATCTGGGGTTGAGGTAGACATCAAGCCTGAGCGGGTTACCGTCAAGGGCCCAAAGGGCGAGCTCAGCGAGCGCGTTCACCGCGACATTGATGTTGTCGAAGAGGGCTCAACGATCGTCGTTACGCGTCCGACTGACCGCGGCCAGCACAAGGCGCTTCACGGATTGACTCGCACACTCGTCGCGAACATGGTCATCGGTGTAACCGACGGTTTCGAGAAGAAGCTTGAGATCCAAGGTGTTGGTTATCGAGCCGCGCTCAAGGGCAAGAACCTTGAACTTGCGCTCGGCTATTCGCACCCAGTTTCCGTTGATGCCCCCGAGGGCATTGACTTCGAGGTACCGCAGCCAACGAGCATCATTATCCGCGGAGCAAGCAAGCAGGCGGTCGGTCAGATCGCTGCTGTAATCCGAAAGAAGCGTCCGCCAGAGCCTTACAAGGGCAAGGGCATTCGCTACGAAGGCGAACATGTCGTTCGCAAGGTTGGTAAGCGAGCATGAGTGCTGTTGCAAAGCAGGCAGGCCGACTTCGTCGCCGTCGTCGCGTTCGTGCGAAGGTGCACGGAACCGCCGAACGTCCGCGGATCAGTGTTTTCCGCTCAAATCGTGGCATTAACGCTCAGCTGATCGATGACGACAGCGGCCATACAATCTGCGCTGTCAATTGGACTGAGGCTGAACTTCGTGACCTTAAGCCGCTTGAACAGGCTGAAAAGGTCGGCAAGCTGCTGGCTGACCGGGCAACCAAGTCCGGCGTAACCTCTGCCGTGTTTGATCGCGGTGGCCACCTCTACCACGGCCGGGTAAAAGCCCTTGCCGAAGGAGCTCGTGAGGGCGGGCTCAGCTTCTGAACGCTACCCTCGGCATCCCATGATTTCTTCAAGAACAGTTTCTTCCGCCGGACTTGACCTCGCTGAACGCGTTGTCGAGATCAACCGTGTCGCCAAGGTCGTCAAGGGCGGCCGCCGCTTCAGCTTCACGGCACTCGTTGTCGTTGGCGACGAGCGCGAGGTCGTTGGCATCGGCTACGGCAAGGCAAACGAAGTGCCAATGGCAATCCAGAAGGGCATTGATCAGGCCAAGAAGAACCTGTTCCGCGTCCCACGCTACGGTGCAACAATTCCGCACCCGGTCACAGGCCGCTTCTGCTCAGGTTCAGTTCTGCTTAAGCCGGCTTCGCCTGGTACCGGTGTAATCGCCGGCGGTGGCGTTCGCGCGGTTCTCGAGCTTGCGGGTATTAGCGACATCCTTTCGAAGAGCCTTGGTTCACAGACTCCGATCAACCTCGTCAAGGCAACTATGGAAGGGCTTCGCTCACTGCGGACGCCTGAAGAGGTCGCCGAGCTGCGAGGGATTTCAATTGCGAAGGTTCTGGGACTTGATCCGAACGCCAAGAAGCCGGAAGTGGCGACTGAAGCAGCTGATCAGGCAGCGCCTGAAGCTCCAGCGGCGGCTGTTGAGGCTGCGCAGTGAGCAAGCTCCTGATCAAGCAGGTGCGTTCAGCGAATGGCACCGATGCCCCACAGCGGGCAACCCTTGAATCGCTTGGTCTTAAGCGGATCGGCCAGCAGGTCGAGTACGAAGACACCCCGCAGCTGCGTGGAATGATTTACCGCGTTGCCCACCTGATCGAAGTAGGAGAAGCCTGATGGCCGACGCCGTTGAGAAGACTGAATCTGAGGAGCGCATTGGCCTCCACAACCTGAAGCCTGCCAAGGGCGCTCGCCGTCCGCGCAAGCGCGTTGGTCGTGGCGAAGGATCCGGGACAGGCAAGACTTCGGGTCGCGGCGAGAAGGGCTACGGCGCCCGCTCAGGATCGAAGCAGCGCGATCGTTTCGAGGGTGGTCAGACACCAATTCACATGCGGATGCGCAAGTTGCGTGGACCGCACATGAAGAAGTCGATGCCGTTCGAGAAGTTCCGCACACACACTCAGCCGGTCAACCTTGCCGACCTTGAACAGCGCTTTGAGGCGGGAGCAGAGGTTACGCCAGACACATTGCGCGCAGTCGGTCTTGCGACGCGCAAGGGCATTCCCGTCAAGATTCTTGGCAATGGGACGATCACCAAGGCCCTGACTGTCCGGGCGCATGGTTTCAGCGCGTCTGCGAAGGAGCAGATCACTGCAGCCGGCGGTACCGCCGAGCAGCTCGAAGGCTAGTTCCGCGCGGGAGGCTAGGGACGAATGCTCAGCACAATTCTGAGGTCCTTTACGGTCCCGGATATCCGCAAGAAGCTGCTGTTCACCGCGGCGATCCTTGCTCTGTACAGACTTGGTTCGCACATCCCGGCACCAGGTATCAATTCGCAGGCTGTTGATGCGATCCAAAAGAACTTCGCTGGTTCAAACATCCTCGGCTTCCTCAACCTCTTCTCAGGTGGAGGACTGCAGCGGATTGCGCTGTTTGCGCTTGGAATCATGCCTTACATCACTGCCTCAATTATCTTCCAGCTGCTTTCGGTAGTTATTCCTTCGCTTGAGAAGTTGTCGAAGGAAGGCGAGATTGGTCAGGCGAAGATCACGCAGTACACCCGCTACCTGACGGTAGTTCTGGCTTTCCTTCAGTCGATTGGTTATGTCTTCCTGTTCCGCTCATTCCAGAGCGAAGCTGGTCAGGAAGTAATTCGCGACTATTCGATCGAAACAGTCTTCATGATTGTCGTGTCGCTAACAGCAGGAACGGTCCTGCTGATGTGGATGGGTGAGCTAGTAACGCAGCGCGGGATTGGCAATGGAATCTCACTGCTGATCTTTGCTTCGATCGTTTCAAGGCTGCCGCAGGGTATTCAGGCGTGGTGGACGAGCCCGGACCCAATCTTCAAGGTAATGCTGCCGTTCTTTGCCGTTGCTGTGGTTGCTGCGGTTGTCTTTGTCCAAGAGGGGCAGAGACGAATACCAATTCAGTTTGCCAAGCGGATGGTTGGTAGCCGGATGACCGGCGGACAGCAGTCCTACCTTCCGCTGCGCGTCAACATGGCCGGCGTTATCCCAGTTATTTTCGCTGCCAGCATGATGGCCTTCCCACCTACGGTTGGTCAGTTGATCAACGCGCCATGGGCCAAGGACTTGGCGGCAACATTCAGTCCCGCCGGTACGCCTTATCTGATCGGCGAAACGATTCTGATTATTCTCTTCACCTACTTCTACACGGCCGTAACCTTCAACCCAGTTGATCAGGCTGACAACCTCAAGAAGTACGGAGGCTTCATCCCTGGCGTCCGGCCTGGTCGTCCAACGGCTGAATACCTCGACAGGATCCTTGCTCGGCTGACATTCCCGGGCGCACTGTTCCTTGCTGCCATTGCTGCGCTTCCGACGATTCTGATCAACCAGACCAGCACGAACATCTTCTTCGGTGGAACGTCGCTTCTGATCGTTGTTGGCGTTGCACTTGACACTGTCAAGCAACTCGAGGCTCAACTGATGATGCGAAGTTACGAAGGGTTCCTCAAGCTTTGAGCACTCAGCTGAACCTGATTCTGCTTGGCCCCCCAGGTGCCGGTAAAGGCACTCAGGCAGCGAGGTTGGTTGAAGACTTCAACCTTCCTTGGGTTTCGACTGGAGACATGCTGCGCGCCGCGGTGACCGAAGGAAGCGAACTCGGGATCAAGGCAAAGGAGTACATGGATGCTGGCAACCTCGTCCCAGACGACCTGATCGTTGCACTGATCGTCGAACGGATTGGTGAGCCTGACTGCTCCGATGGCTTCCTACTCGATGGCTATCCACGGACTATCCCTCAGGCCGATGCGCTTGAGCAGGCGTTGAGAGGCCTGGATCGCTCGGTTGCCGCCACGCTGCTCGTTGAACTTAACGATGAAGAGGTCGTTCGCCGCCTGTCAGGCCGCCGCATGTGTGTAAAGGGCGGTCACGGCTACCACCTTGAGTTCGACCCGCCAAAGCATGAAGGGATCTGCGATCAGGATGGCTCACGTCTGATTCAGCGTGACGATGATGTTCCTGAAGTGATCCGGCGGCGGTTAGCTGTCTACCACGAGCAGACTGAGCCGCTTGCCGCCTATTACGAGGATCGCGGCATGCTCAAACGCTTTGATGGCAGCCGCACCCAGACCGAGGTTCACGACCATATTCGCGCTGCGCTCGCCACGCTTCGGCTTGAGGATTCCGTTTGATCATCCGCAAGACCGAGGCTGAGGTCGACAAGATGGCTGCAGCTGGAGCGATCCTCGTCAGGACACTCGAGATGATTAGTAAGAAGGTCCGCCCGGGTGTTACGACCGCCGAGCTCGATGAAGCAGCGGAGAAGTTCATTCGTTCACAGGGCGCGATTCCGACTTTCAAGGGTTACCGGGGCTTCCCGGCGACGATCTGCGCATCGCCGAACGCGATGATCGTGCACGGCATTCCCGGCCCTACGGTGCTGCGGCGCGGCGACATCATTTCCGTTGATGTTGGTGTCACACTCGACGGCTGGGTTGCAGATGCTGCCCGTACGTTCCCTGTCGGAGCGATCAGCGACGAAGCTCAGGCGCTTCTGGTTACAACTGAGGCAGCACTTAAGGCTGGCGCAGCTGAAGCGAAGCCTGGCGCCCGAATCGGCGACGTTTCAAATGCGATCCAATCGCGTGTTGAGGCCGATGGAATGAGCGTCGTGCACTCGTTGGTCGGACACGGCGTTGGCCGTGAGATGCACGAACCGCCAGAGGTAGCAAATCAGGGTGAGGCTGGCACCGGGATTGTGCTCGAGGAGGGCACCGTGATCGCAATTGAACCGATGGTTGCGATCGGTGGGCCGGATGTAACGCTCGACGAAGACGGCTGGTCGGTCTATACCGCTGATCGGTCGTTGGCAGCCCACTTTGAGTTCACCGTGGCAGTAACCGCAGCCGGTCCGAGGATTCTTACGCCATGGCATGAATCCAAGGAATCCGGCGATTTGGACGGTTCTTGATGAGCGCATGTTGCCCCGCAGGCTCCCGGCTGCGGACTTTTGGTAGTGTCAGGCGCCGCGCCGCAGTGCGGTGCTGTCCTGTGTGCGCCAAGCTCGGCTGCACAAGGGGTAGCGCTCCTGCGGACTCTGCCCGCCAACAGCGAGAGATTGAAACATGAAGGTCCGACCGTCGGTAAAACCAATGTGTGAGAAGTGCAAGGTCATCCGACGCCGTCGTCGCGTACTCGTGATTTGCTCAAACCCCCGTCACAAGCAGCGTCAGGGTTAACGTGGCACGTATCGCAGGCGTAAACCTTCCGCTTAACAAGCGTGCCGAAATCGGCCTTACCTACATCTTCGGGATCGGCCGTACAACTGCCGGTCAGCTCTGTGAGAAGGCTGGTGTTTCACCAGACACTTACATCCGTGACCTGACCGACGAAGAGGCCGGCAAGCTGCGTGATCTCGTTGATCAGGAGATCGTTGAAGGTGATCTCCGTCGCGAACGCTCACAGAACATCAAGCGACTTATGGAGATTGGCTGCTACCGAGGACTCCGTCATCGTCGTGGACTTCCGGTTAGAGGACAGAAGACAAAAACTAATGCCCGCACGCGGAAGGGCCCTAAGCGCCTCCAGGTTGCCGGTAAGAAGAAGGCAGGCAAGACCTGATGGGTGCAACTAAGCGACCAGCTCGCGGCCGCCGTAAGGTCCGCAAGAACATTCCAGTGGGCCAGGCTCACATCAAAACTTCATTCAACAACACGATTGTCTCGCTTACAGACCGCGATGGCAATGTGATCGCATGGGAATCAGCCGGTGGAGCAGGATTCAAGGGCTCGCGCAAGAGCACCCCATTCGCTGCACAGGTAACGGCTGACGCCGCCGCCCGTAAGGGTGTTGAGCACGGCCTCCAGAAGGTCGAAGTCTTCGTTAAGGGTTCAGGCTCAGGTCGCGAAACAGCAATCCGTTCGCTTCAGGCTGCTGGGCTCGAAGTAACAAGTGTCAGGGATGTAACCCCTCAGGCCCATAACGGCTGCCGTCCACGCAAGCGGCGGAGGGTCTAACAATGGCTGTCAATCACGCACCCGCATGCAAGCAGTGCCGCCGCGAAGGCCAGAAGCTTTTCCTCAAGGGAGAACGCTGTCTGACTGCCAAGTGCGCAATCGATCGTCGCAACTATCCGCCAGGTGATCACGGCCGTGGTCGCCAGAAGCAGAGCGAGTACCGAGTTCAGCTGCGCGAGAAGCAGAAGGCACGCCGTTACTACGGTGTACTTGAGCGTCAGTTCCGCGTTTACTACGAAAAGGCAAGCCGCCAGAACGGGATCACGGGCGAGAATCTCCTGCGCCTGCTCGAATGCCGCTTTGACAGCGTGCTCGTGCGTCTCGGCTTCGCTGCTTCGCGTCGTCAGGCCCGCCAGCTCGTCCGTCACGGACACTGGACAATCAACGGCAAGCGCGTAGACATCCCATCTTTCCAGGTCAAGCCGGGCGACGTGATCGCTGCTTCCGCTGGTTCCTCAGCGGCGCAGGTGATTCAGGACGCAACCGAATTGACCGGCCAGGTTCCAGCCTGGTTGCAGGCAGACCATGACGCACTTGCGGCGAAGGTGCTGCGACTCCCCGAGCGGGTTGAGATATCCGCACCGGTGGAGGAGCAGCTGATCGTCGAGCTGTACTCGAAGTAGCAATCAGCCGCGCCCGTTAGGGCCGGTGAGCACTGGTCGCCCGCGGGCGACCATCAACGAACCAACGACAACAGGATCCCGATGCTCGACTTCCAGATCCCCCGGATCAGCAGTGAAACCGTAGACAACAACCGTGGCTCGTTCACGATCGAACCGCTTGACCGTGGCTTCGGCTACACGTTCGGCAACTCGCTTCGGCGAGTTCTACTCAGCTCTCTGGCCGGCGCAGCCGTAACCAGCGTGCGTATTGAGGGCGTGCAGCATGAGTTCTCAACCGTGAATGGCGTCAAGGAGGATGTCACCGACATCATCCTCAACCTCAAGGGTCTCGTCTGCCGTATGGCTGACTCAAATGAGGTTGAAGCACCGTTGGTCGTTACCGGCCCAGGCGTTATTAAGGCGAAGGACATCGACCTGCCAACAGGCGTCGAAATCCTCAACCCGAACGCTCATATCGCAACGATTGAGAGCAAGGCCAAGTTGGAGATTTACCTGACGATCGGAAGCGGCCGTGGCTACCGTCCGGCAGATGAGAATGCTTCTGAGGATCAGCCAATTGGCGTAATTCCAATTGACTCAATCTTCTCGCCTGTAAGGCGCGTCGCCTACGAGGTTGAGCAGGCCCGTATCGGTCAGCGCACCGACTACGACCGTCTGATGCTCGACATCGAGACCGATGGTTCAATTGAGCCAACTGCGGCATTGCGTGAAGCAGCCGAGATCCTGATTGAGCAGCTTGCGATCTTCACTGACATCGAGCGCGTTGCTGAGCTCCGTGAGGCAATGACCGCTGGTGTTCTCGGTCAGGTAACTGCTGACGCAGCTGCTGCTGCGGTTCCGGCTTCGACGGCAACTGCTCCACGCACCGCAAATGGGATGGATGACATCCTGATTGAGGAGCTTGAGCTTGGCGTCCGCTCCTATAACTGCCTTAAGCGTGCCGGCGTTCAAACTGTCGGTGAGCTCGTTGGCAAGTCCGAGAGCGAACTTGGTGCGATCCCTAACTTCGGCGGCAAGTCGATTGACGAGGTCATTGAGACCCTCGCCGCTCGTGGCCTGAGCCTTAGAGACGACTGAGTAGCGGAGCAGCGACGCGATGCGCCATCAGAAGACACGCCACAAGCTCTCCCGGAGCGCCTCGCATCGCAAGGCGCTACTGAGGAATCTCTGTAAAGAGATGATCGATCACGAGCGAATCAAGACCTCTGAGGCGAAGGCTAAGGCAGTAAAGCCGGAGATTGAGAAGCTTGTGACTTTGGCGCGTAAGGGTGACCTTCACGCTCGCCGTCAGGCACTTAGCGCACTCGGTCAAGATCGCTTTGCCGTCTACAAGCTCTTCGAAGAGATCGCTCCGCGTTATGCCGAGCGTCCCGGCGGTTACACGCGCATCATGAAGCTTGGGCCGCGTCGGTCGGATTCGACCGAAATGGTCCTGCTCGAGTTCGTCTGAGTCCTGTGGCCGCTGGTCGGCCAGTTGGGCCGGCAGCACGGCTGACGGTTGCTTACGAGGGGACAGGCTTTGTTGGCTGGGCGCGCCAGCCTGGACTGCGATCGGTCGAAGGCGAGCTGAGGCGTGCACTAGAGACAATTAGACGCGAGCCGACACCACTCACGGTCGCCGGCCGCACCGATGCCGGTGTTCATGCTGTCGCCCAAGTAGTAAGTCACCAGGGTGAGCCTGCGAACCCTCGCGCCATAAATGCCCTGCTGCCGGCTGACATGGCTGTAACGGCAAGTGATTCGATGCCAGCGGGCTTTGACGCTCGCAACGATGCGACAAGCCGTGCCTACCGCTATCGGCTTGAGACTTCTCAGATCCGACCGGTCGAAGGCCGCAAGTCCGAACTCTGGTGGCCGCGAACATTCGATCGTCAACTGCTAACCGCATACGCTGAACAACTCGTTGGGCGCCCGGACATGACCGCGTTCACGCCAACGAATGGGCGACATGTTCACTTTACGCGCACAGTGACCCACTCTGAATGGCATTGGACTGGCAGCCGTGGTGACTTCATGATTGAGGCCGATGCCTTCCTTCATCAGATGATTCGAATTCTTGTCGGAACAATGCTCGACTTCGCTACCGCTGGTAAATCACCGGAGGAGTTCGCGCAGCTGCTGTCCGGGAGACCTCGCGCTGAGGCTGGCCGAACGGCGCCGGTACATGGGTTGACGCTGATCGGCGTCGGCTACGGCAACTCAGTGCTCGACTGAGCTTTGGCGGTGCTAGCCACCGTCACCCGTAGCCTGTGAAAATGGACTGGGGAGACGACGCCTTTCTCGCAATCGACTTCGAGACTGCTGCCAACTTCCGTGAGTCAGCTTGCGCTGTTGGAGTGGCGCTCTATTCGGCGGGTCAGCTGATTGAGAGTCGGGCAACGCTGATCAACCCACAGCTTGATTCAAGTGAATGGAATCCGTCCAACACGCGTATCCATGGGATCTCCCACAGTGATGTTGCCGATGCCCCGAGCTTTGAGCAGGTTTGGAATGACCTCCAGACTAGGTATGACGGTGTCCCGCTCGTAGCCCACAACGCGGCTTTCGATATGGGCGTTATCCGTGGCTCGCTCGCTCAGATCAATTATCCGCTCGAGGAGCCGGTTCGCTACACATGCTCGGTCAGTCTCGCCCGTGCGACATGGCCAGATATGAAGAGTGTTTCGTTGCCAATAATCTCGGAGCGGCTCGGCATCGAACTAAATCATCACGAGGCTGAATCAGATGCTCGGGCGTGCGGAGGAATTGTCGTTGCTGCAGTCGAACAGCTTGGCGTTGAGCATCTTGATCAGGCGTTGACTCAGTTGGGCCGCGGGTGGGGTGAGATCAGCCCAGATCTCTCGTTGAGCCACCGAGCCCGCGACTAAGATGGGTGCTCGTGCGTGTCCTCCTAACCAATGACGACGGTATTGCCGCAACCGGGCTACAAACCCTCCGCAAGGCGCTGTTGTTGATCCCAGGGATTGAGTTGACGGTTATAGCGCCGGACGGCAATCGGTCAGCCACGGCGAGGGCAATCACGACGCGTAGACCGTTGAAGGTCAAGCGGGTCGACTTTGAGGATGGAACTCACGGCTTTGCCTGCGACGGCACGCCGGTGGATTGTGTCCGGCTGGCAACCCATGGCCTAGTTGATGGATTCAGCGCCGACATTGTGGTCAGCGGTATTAATCACGGGCTTAATCTCGGCGATGACATCACCTATTCGGGAACAGTCGCTGCTGCGCTTGAAGGAATCCTGCTCGGTCGCGCGGGAATTTCAATTTCCCAGCAGTCGGCAGGCGGGCTCTACGACCCAATGTCCCGTGCTGGTGGCGAGGCCTTCAAGGCGGTCGCAGAGTTCACTGCTGGGCTGGTAGCTGATTGGGACCGCGTGCCTCTCCAACCGGCGACGCTGATCAATATCAATGCACCAG
>Ga0194063_10002265_pt1 | contig 12059 bp, 4 predicted proteins | sample SepL3720m_MetaG_FD_155459 | JGI IMG/M metagenome (GOLD analysis project Ga0194063, IMG submission 155459) | Anoxic zone freshwater microbial communities from boreal shield lake in IISD Experimental Lakes Area, Ontario, Canada - Sep2016-L373-20m | ecosystem: Environmental > Aquatic > Freshwater >... | reverse complement strand
GATCAGTCTGATCGGGGTCAGTCCGAGCGGGGTCACCCCTATTCTGCAATTGAACTCTTGCGAGTGAAGGGGCGGAGTGGTAGAGGAGGAGGACGGCAAGACCGGTAAGAGTAGACCGTGGTATCCTGTGACGGCGCGAGGGATCGAGCGACGAGCGATCTTTGCGGATGGATGTGATCATGCGCATTTTCTGGAGTTGCTGCCTGAGATGGCCGAGCGGTATGGGGTGGAGTTGCATGCTTATGTGCTGATGGGGAATCATTATCATCTGTTGACCGGACGCCGAATACAAAACGGTTGCTGCTGCCATCACGCGGTTTGAGGTGTCGCTGACGAAAGATTCCGCTAAACGTAAAATGGCAGGAAGGTGCATCCGTGAGATGCAGAAAGTGGAGACGTGAAAACAGTTGTAACATCCCGGCTGCCGGCGCGGGGTATGAGGTAAAGAAAGCGAAGTCGGGTGTCACACGATCACATGCAAACCGCGGAAGCGGATCTGCTGGCGGAGTTCGTCGAGCAGCGGTCGGAGGCGGCGTTTGCCGAACTGGTTCGGCGCCACCTGCCGCTGGTGCTGGGCGTCTGCCGGCGCGTGCTGGATGACGACGATGCGGCGCAGGATGCCGCACAGGCCGTGTTCCTCGCGCTGGCCCGCAAGGCGGGGTCGCTGGGACGGGAACGGGCGCTGGGTGGGTGGTTGCACCACGTCGCCCTGTGCGCCGCCCGCAATGAACGCACCGCGCGAACACGCCGACTTCGCCGGGAACAGGAGGCTGCCGCCATGCAACACGATGCCGCCCAAGAATTGACGCCGGAGACCACCGCTGCGTTGCGGGAGTGGTTGGACCAGGAGTTGGACAAGCTGCCCGCGAAGTACCGCCGTCCGCTGGTGATGGTCCATTTGGAAGGCCGCAGCTTGGAAGAAGCCGCCGCCGCCCTGAAGTGCAAGGACGGGACGCTGCGCGTCTGGCTGAATCGGGCCCGCGAGAAATTACGGAACCGATTGACCCGTCGTGGTGTCTCAGTGAGCGTGCCGGCCTTGGTGGCGTGGCTGGCGTCGCAGTCGGATGCCGTCGCCGCAACCGTCCCGCCCGATCTGGGCGTGACCGCCGCCAAGAGTGCTGTATTGTGGATTACCGGCGGAGCCGCCGCCGCCAATGTTGTCGCTATCGCGAAAGGAGCGTTACACGCCATGTTTATCAGCAAACTCAAAACCGCCGTCATCGTCGCTGCCTCGGCAGCCATTGTCACCACCGCCTCCGCCCTCAGTTGGCAGAAGGTCTATGACGCCCGTGACAAGGGCCTCCCGAAAACCGCCATTGAAGAACTCAAACCGATCATTGCCGACGCGCTCGCGAACAAGAAGTACGCCGAGGCGATCAAGGCGATCTGCACCAAGATCGCGTTTGAGGGCAACATCGAGGGCAACAAGCCGGAGGAGAAGATCACCCGGCTCGAAGCCGAGATCGCCAAAGCCCCGGCCGAGATGAAACCGTTGATGCAGGCCATCCTGGCGGATTGGTACTGGCACTATTTCCAGCACAACCGCTGGCGCTTCCAGCAGCGGACCCAGACCGCCGAACAGCCCGGCAAGGATTTCACCACGTGGGACCTGCCGCGCATCCTCGCGGAGATTGACAAGCATTTCACCACCGCGCTCGCCAACGAGAAGTTGCTGAAGGCGACGCCGGTCGCCCAGTACGACGACCTGATCGACAAGGGCAACGTGCCTGATGCCTACCGGCCGACGGTGTTCGACTTCCTTGCGCACGAGGCGTTGCAGTTCTACCAAGCCGGCGAGCAAGGCGCCGCGAAGGCCGAGGACGAGTTCGAGATCGCCGCCACCAGTCCCATCTTCGGCACGGTCGCTGAGTTCCTCGCGTGGAAACCGGCCACGACGGATACCGGTTCGGCGAAGCTGAAAGCGATCAAGCTGTTCCAGACCCTCCTCACGTTCCACCAGAAGGACGAGGACAAGTCGGCGTTCATTGACGCCGACCTCTACCGGCTCCAGTTGGGCAAGAACCAGTCGGTCGGCCCGGAAGAGAATGACCGGTACAAGGCGGCGCTGAAGCGGTTCGTGGACGAGTGGGCCGATCACGAAATCAGCGCGCGGGCGTTGTTCAACTGGGCCACCGTGCTCGCGGAGGAGAACGAGTTGGTCGAGGCGCACAAAATGGCCAAGCGCGGCGCGGACGTGTTCCCGAAGAGTTACGGCGGCGTGATGTGTTACAACCTCGTCAAGAACATCGAGCAGAAGCAGGTCAGCATCGCCACCGAACGCGTCTGGAACGAGCCATGGCCGGTCATCGCGCTCAACTACAAGAACGTGACCAAGGCGTTCTTCCGCGCGGTGCCGTACGACTTCGATGCGTTCGTGGCGAAGCAACGCTGGGGCTTTGGCAACGGCTGGGACGAGAAGTTCATCGCCGAACTCGTCGCCAAGCAACCGGACAGCACCTGGGACGCCGCCTTGCCGGGAACCACCGACTTCCGGTTGCGCGACGAGAAGGTGTCAGTGCCGAAGGACCTCAAGCCGGGCTTCTACATCATTCTCGCCAGCCATGACGCGACGTTCAGCGAGGACAACAACCTGGTCTCGGCGTCGTTCATCTGGGTCAGCGAACTGGCGCTCGTGGTCCGGGCCCGGCAGTACGAAGGTGCGCTCGACGGGTTCGTGCTCAAGGCGCTCACCGGCGAACCGGTCGCGGACGCAAAGGTGCGGTCGTGGACGCGCGACCGGGAAGGGAAACTCAGGTCTGCTGGTGAGACGAAGACGGATGCGAACGGGATGTTCCGTTTCCAAGGCGGTGACCGGCAGTTATTGCTGCTGGCGGAGAAGGACGGGCAGGCGGTGGCTAGCGACAACGAGTTCTATCTCGGCCGGGCCGACAGACCGACGCCCACCGTTTGCATCACCTTCTTCACTGACCGCGCACTGTACCGGCCCGGCCAGACAATCCAGTACAAAGGCATCTGTTACCGTGCCGACTACGAACAAAACAACTACACCACGCTGGGAGGAAAAATACTGACCGTCCGGCTCCGCGACCCGAACGGCAAAGAAGTCGGTAAGGCGGAACACAAGTGCAATGACTACGGCGCGTTCTCCGGCAGTTTCACTGCGCCTTCCGGTTCGGTGACCGGTCAGTTGACCTTGCAGGTGGATGGATCTCCGTTCGTCGGCACCGTCAGCGTCGAGGAATACAAGCGACCGAAGTTCCAAGTCGAGCTGACGAAACCGAAGGAGGCCGGCAAACTCGGCGCGGAGGTCACCGTGCCCGGCAAGGCCACCGCCTACACGGGCGCGGCCATTGGTGGCGCAAAGGTGAAATGGCGCGTCGTGCGCGAAGTCCAGTTCCCGCCTTGGTGCTGGTGGGGCCGGTATTGTTGCCCGCCCAATCGCGGCGACAGCCAGAATATCGCCCACGGCACGTCCACCACGGGCAGCGACGGCGCGTTCACGGTCAAGTTCACGGCGTTGCCGGACCTGTCGGTGTCGGAGAAGACCGAGCCGACGTTCACGTTCACGGTTTATGCCGACGTGACCGACACGACGGGCGAGACGCGTTCCGACAACCAGAGCACGCGGGCCGGGTACACGGCGCTTTCCGCCACGATCAACGCCAGCGAGTGGCAGACGCCCGACAAGCCGGTCGAGTGGACCGCATGCACGACTTCGCTCGACGGCGAACCGCAACTCGCCACGGGCACGGTGAAGGTGTACGTGTTGAAGCAGCCGGAGAAGGTGGTGCGGCCCGAGGTGGTCGGCGCGACGTACCATGATTACTGGTGGTTCCGGCGCAACATGGGCAAGTCGGGCGAACCGAAAGCCGACCCGGCCAACGCGGATTCGTGGGAACTGGCCGAGGTGGTCGCGGAGAAGGAGTTCAAGACCGACGCGACCGGCAAGATGAAGATCGAGACGCCGCTCAAGGCCGGCATCTATCGGGCGATGCTCGAAACGAAAGACCGGTTCGGCAAGGCGGTGACGGCGCGCCAGACGTTGCAGGTGGTGGACATCAAGGGCGCGAAATACCCGGTGCGGTTGCCGAACCATTTCGCCGCGCCGAAATGGTCGCTTGAACCCGGCGAGAGTTTCGTGGCGTTCTGGGGGACCGGCTACGACACGGGCCGGGCGTACGTCGAGTTGGAACATCGCGGCAAACTGCTGCGCGCGTTCTGGACCGGCGAAGGCCGGACGCAGGAAGTCTTCGAACAGGCGGTGACCGAGGAGATGCGGGGCGGGTTCACGATCCGGGTGACGTATGTCCGCGAGAACCGGGCGTACTTGGCGGACCGGGTGATTGACGTGCCGTGGTCGAACAAGGATCTCACGGTGAAGTGGGAGCATTTCACCTCGAAGCTCGAACCCGGCAAGAAAGAGACGTGGACTGCCGTCATTGCCGGCAAGGACGCGAAGAAGGCGGTCGCGGAGATGGTGGCGACGCTCTATGACGCGTCGCTCGACCAATACCGGCCGCACAACTGGATGCACGGCTTTGGCGTGTTCCGCCGCGAGTACAGCCGCGTGTATGCGCAGTTCGAGAACGGCGCAGCCGGCTTCCAACACATTCTCGGCGGTTGGCCATACGAGTCGCGGTCAGCAGAACTGACCTACCGGCATTATCCCAACGACATCACCCAGAACCTCTGGGGCTACGGCTACTTCGGCAGAAGCGGTGGCAAAGGCAAGCCGGGCAGAGAGCGACACTGGGCGCTGGCTGATGGCGAGATGCAAGGTGCGGATGCCGATATGATGAATGGTAGTCCGATGGGGGTGGCAACGGGAGCACCGGGCGCACCGATGAATGGGGCCGCGGCGAAGAAGGCGGCAAGTCGTTTCGAGTACAAGCGGGTGGATGGCGACGAGAAGGGCAAGTCCGATGGCCAGGAACCAGAACCCGGCCCCGACCTGAGCAAGGTCACGGCACGCAAGAATCTCAATGAGACGGCGTTCTTCTTCCCGCAGTTGGTCAGCGATGCGGACGGTATTGTGCGAATGGAGTTCACGATGCCGGAGGCGTTGACGGAGTGGAAGTTCATGGGCTTCGTCCACGACCGCGAGTTGCGGAGCGGGTTCCTCACCGACAAAGTCGTCACGGCCAAGGACCTGATGGTCGAGCCAAACCCGCCGCGGTTTGTGCGCGAGGGCGACATCATCGAGTTCACCGTCAAGGTCAGCAACCAGTCCGCCGCCCGCCAGACCGGCAAGGTCAAGTTGTCGCTGGCCGATGCGCGGACGCTCAAGAGCGTGGACGCCGAGTTGGCGAACAAGCTGGCCACTCAGGAGTTCGATATCCCGTCGAAGGAATCGAAGTCGTTCGCGTGGCGGTTGAGCGTGCCGGACGGGATGGATTTCCTCACGTACAAAGCCGTCGGCGCGACCGACCGGCTGAGTGACGGCGAGGAAGGTTACTTGCCGGTCTTGTCGCGGCGGATCCTGGTGATCGAGTCGTTGCCGTTGCCGATCCGCGGGGCGCAGACGAAGAAGTTCGAGTTCACCAAACTGCTCAACTCGGGCCGGTCGCGAACGCTCAAGAGCGAGAACCTGACCGTCCAGATGGTCAGCCAGCCGGCGTGGTATGCGGTGATGGCGTTGCCGTACCTGATGGAGTACCCGCACGAGTGCAGCGAACAGGTGTTCAACCGGCTCTACGCGAACTCGCTGGCCCGGTTCATCGGTAACTCCGACCCGAAGATCCGCCGGATCTTCGATCTCTGGAAGAACACGCCGGCACTGGATAGTCCTTTGGAGAAAAATCAGGACCTGAAATCGGTGATGATCGAGGAGACGCCGTGGCTGCGGCAGGCCAACAGCGAAAGCCAGGCGCGGCGCAACGTCGGCATCCTGTTCGATGCCAACCGGCTCGACAACGAGACGAAGCGGACGTTCGACAAGCTGGCGCAGATGCAGTTGGGCAACGGGCTGTGGCCGTGGTTCCCGGGATGCCGGGGCGACGAGTACATCACGCTCTACATCACGACCGGGTTCGGCCGGATGCGGCACCTCGGCGCTGAGAACGTGGACATGTCGCTGGCGATCAAGTCGCTCGGCGCGCTCGACGGCTGGATGGACCAGAAGTACCACGACATCCTCAAGAACATGAAGAACCCGGACGAGTACGTGCCAAGCTCGATTGACGCGTTCTACCTCTACGGCCGGAGCTTCTTCCTCAAGGACAAGCCCATCGCCAAGCAGCATCAGGATGCCGTGGACTTCTTCATGAAACAGGCCAAGAAACACTGGCTGAAGCTGGATTGCCGGCAGAGCCAGGGCCATCTCGCCATTGGCTTGAAGCGGTTCGGCGATGCCGAGACGCCGGTCGCCATCATGAAGTCCATCAAGGAACGCAGCGTGAGCAACGAGGAGCTGGGCTTGTTCTGGCGCGACACGGAGTTGAGTTGGTGGTGGTATCGCGCCCCGATCGAGACGCAGGCTTTGATGATCGAGGCGTTCGACGAAGTCATGGGCGACGCCCAAGCGGTCGAGGACTGCAAAGTCTGGTTGCTCAAACAGAAACAGACCCAGGACTGGAAGACCACCAAGGCCACCGCGGATGCCGTGTACGGCCTGTTGCTGCGCGGCAAGAACATGCTCGCCAGCGATGCGCTGGTGGAGGTCAGCCTTGCCGGCCAGACCATCAAACCCGAAAAAGTCGAGGCCGGGACCGGGTTCTACGAGAAGAAGTTCATCCGCGGCGAGATCAAGCCCGACATGGGCAAGATCACGGTGAAGAAGACCGACGAAGGCGTCAGTTGGGGCAGCGTTCACTGGCAGTACCTCGAGGACATGACGAAGGTCACGCCGTACGAAGGCACGCCGCTCAAGCTGAAGAAGAGCATTTGGGTGAAGGAAACCGGTAAAACCGGGCAGACGTTAAAACCGGTAAAAGGTGGTTTGAGCGTCGGAGATGAGTTGGTCGTGCGGGTCGAGTTGCGCGTGGACCGCGACATGGAATACGTCCATCTCAAGGACCAGCGCGGCAGCGGCACGGAGCCGGTGAACGTGCTGAGTCGGACGAAGTTCCAGGACGGCTTGGCGTACTACGAGAGCACGCGCGACACCGCGAGCCACTTCTTCATCCACTACCTGCCGAAGGGCGTGTACGTGTTCGAGTACAGCGTCCGCGTCCAGTTGAAGGGCAAGTACCAGACCGGCATCGCCAGCATCCAGTGCATGTACGCCCCCGAGTTCAATTCGCATTCGGAGAGCTTCGACCTTGAAGTTAAGTAAGCCACAGATGAATACAGATTCGGTCATCCGTGACAATCTGTGTGTATCTGTGGCCAACCACAAGCAAAGGAGATCCGTCATGAAGAAACTACTGGTAATCGCGGGGATGATGTTGGCGGCGGGAATGACGGCGCGGGCAGAGGTCAGCGTTGAACTCTCGAATGCCTACGGGACCATGGGCGACAAGCGAATGCACAAGGTGATTGCGGCCACCGACGGGACCGGCAAGTATCTCGAACCTTACGGCGCGCATCTGGCCGGGCTTTACCGGCAACTGGCCGAGACGCGACTCTCCACCATGGCACTGGTCTCGGCCAGCGACCTGCGCCAGGCCATTGAGGAAGTGCACTTGCTGCTGGGCGTTCCCGAAAACCGGACCCGGCGCGTCCAAGAAGGTCAACACCTGTGGCTGTTCGTGTTCCTCGGCGTTCGCGGCAGCAGTCCGCCTGCATGGACGATTTCGTCGGTGAAGATCCTTTCCGGCAACGCCATTGAAGTCCGCTATCAAACCCGTGCGCCGGGTCCCGAAACGAAGGATATGCATCCGTACATGGCGTTCATCCCGCTGCCAAAAGACACACCTGCCGGCAGTTACACGCTCCGGCTCGTGGACGATGCCGATGGCAGCGTCGAGTTGCAGCGGCGGCACACCGTTCAGGCAGTCCGGTCGCCAACATCAGAGCCGCAACCGCCGAAACTCGAGACGCCGCACGTTCCCAAGACGCCCGAACAAGAGAAGGCCGATGCCGAGATGAAGCGCCGCTTGGAAAACGAGTCCCGAAGGTGAAGTCGTCGGGACCGTCAGAATCCAGTGCATGTACGCCTCCGAGTTCAACAGCCACAGCGAGAGCTTTGATCTGGAAGTTAAGTAGCCACAGATGAACACGGATGAATACGGATTCGCCCCTCGACAAACTCGGGGGCCTGAGCCTGTCGAAGGACTCCGCTGGCCAAGGGGTCGAGTGACCCCTTGGAAGCCCACAGCGCCCCGAAAGACATCGGGGCGCGTCATGGGGTGCACGAGGGGACAATCGTCGCCTCGTATTCCGTCATCCGTGACAACCGGTGTGTACCTGGCCGGGGATCCCGGTGGTTGTCGAGAACAGAACGGATCTGGGAAACAATAGGAGAAACAAGATGAAGACCGGATGGATGAAGATGGTTGGCCTGGTGTGCGGGGTGGTGGCGGCATTGACTTTCTCGATCCAAGCTGCGCCGCCGGGGCCGATGCTGCCGGAATACGTGGCGAAGGCCGAACGGATCGTGGTCGGCAAACTTGATCCGTGGGAGACACACAAGATGCTCCCGGCGAAAGCGGGCGCTAAAGGTCCATGGGCGTTCCGGTACGCCGTGGTTCAGATCCAGGTCCGCGAGGTGTTGAAGGGGCCGGCCGATCTGAAGACCGTGCCACTGCGCCTCTGTGTTGGCTGGGTGGACAAACCGGTGGATGAATCTGTCGTCCCCGGCGTGTACCAGTCTGGTGCCGATGGCGTGTGGATTCTGACGCGCGAAGAAGGGCAGTATGTCGGGCCCTGTTTCGCCGCCGCGCGTCAGCCGGAGATTATCGGGTTGCTGAAGCAGCAGCCCCCGGCGAAGACGCCACCTGTCGAGGAATCGGCAGTGAAACCGATTCGGTTGCCGGATCATCCGGCGCCCAAACCGGCTGCCTTGGCGGATCTCAAGCCGGGGATGGCGGTACAGATGGCAATCATTGCCAAGGGGACCCGCTACGTTGAGTGGATGACGGCCACCGGACAAGTCGAGATCAAACCCAGGGCAAAGATGTGATGCGAACGCCGCCGGAACGGCAGTTTCTCGCGGACTCAGATCTGGTCGGAAACAGGAGAAACGAGATGAAAAGACGCTGGATAATGAGGATTGGGATGTTGATCGTGGCCATCCATATGGGCGCGGTCGCCACACAAGCGGACGAGACTGTGCCGTCGAAGGAACCACCGAATCTGGTGACCAATGTGGCGGAACGGGTGCGGACGCTGAAGGCGAATCTGCCGTCGGTGTTTGAGATGCATCTCTGGCCAAACCTGTCAAATGTCGAGAAGCCGTTCTACGCGTTGACGCTCACCACCAGGCCTGTGCCCGGTGACAACCGCCCAAATCCCTTCGTGCGCCGGGTCCAAGTTACGCGGGAACAGGCCGGCAAGATCATTGACTATCTGGCGGTCGAGGGTTTTCTGGCATGGGCGGTTGATCGGGAGAATCCACCGGAAAAACGCGCCAAATGGCCGGAGGGATATGTCTTGGGTGTCTCAACCTGTCCGAGTGGTCTGACCTCCTTGGTCGAGCCACTCGGTTGGGATGGGAAAATGCTGAAACGGCTCGATGGCCTGCGGAAGGTGCTGGAGGGCGACGCGGCAAAGGAGATGGACTTGCTTCTGGGACGGCTGAGCGGCTTGCGGTCAGCATGGGAAGAACAAGCCGCCGCGGAGCAATCCGGCGGGCCGGCCAACGGCGCGGATTTGGAGACGATCCGCTGGGGTACCCCCGTGAACGGCCTGCAACTGGGGATTGCGCCGCCGGTCAGCAAGAACGGGGTTCCCGAGGCCATATTCGATGGCCATGCCTTGCGGGTTCGTGTCTTTTGTCGAAATGCGGGAGCCGTCCCCGTGCGCTTGCTCGCCTCCGTGCATACATGCCTCCTGGGCGAAGGCGGAAACAATGCGCTGCTTGCCTCGGAACTCACGCTCACACCGAAAGACGGAGGCAAGACCATTTCCGTAGCGTATCAGGGCTGGAATCACCTGAGTCTGTTGGACAAACGTCGCCCCAAAGACAAACAACCACAGGCGACGCTGAACGACAGTTTGGGTGGGAAGACAGACATTCAATTGAGCGAAGAAGACGCCAAGCGAATGACCACCGTTCTTGCGCCCGGCGAAACCGGACCCGTGACCGGTATCTATTTCGAGCCTTGGAAGAAACCCCGGTCTTGGTGGTGGTTCAAGCGCGACACAGACACTGTCACGGCCGGAACATATCGGGTAACGGCCACATTCAAGGTGGACCAGGAACTCTCCGAGTGGAAAGGCGAAGTCACCTCGCCGGCCTTGGAGGTTGAGATTGGTCAGCCGGCAGGACAGTTCATCGCCTACCTCAAGCCGAAGATCCATGACAAAGGTCCGTGCGATTACTACCTCGTAGGCGACGAGGCCACGGCACGGAAGGCCGCCGCCCAAGAGATTGGCAAGTATCTGGCAACGCGAAAAGCCACACTCCCCTCATTAATGTGGCGAAGCCACACTCCCGAGCCCCTTCGAAAAGCGGGTTTATGACCGATCTTGACCTTCATGCCTGATTTCCACAAGATCCCAACCATGAAAACGATGTTTCAGAGATGGTTCAGGACGGACTCAACGGGTGTGTGCCCGTAGCCCCTTACCATGACGCTCCCAATTCGAATTCTGTGGCTTTGTGCATTGCTGTCCTGCGTGCATGCTGCTGACGCGCAGGTTGTTGTTCATCTCAAGGACGGCGGGAAACTCATCGGCGAAGCGGTGCTGAAGGATGGTGAGGCGGCGCTTGAGTTGAAGATCTGCCACAGTCATAAATTGACCATCCCCAAGACCGCGATCCTGAAATATGAATCTGCCTCGGCTACGCAAGCGGCGCGACCGAAGGCCGCGCCACAGCCCGCTCCTCGGGCGCTCTTGAGTGATCGGGAACTTGCCCGCATCGAAACATTGATCCTCGAATTCTTCGGCCAGCCAGAGCGACGGGCGCAGATTCTGGCGGAAATCAGGCGAGAGGACGCGGTGCCCCTTGCGAATGTCGATCAACTCAGCAAGAGCATCTTGCGCGCGGCGCGGAGCGCTGGCCCGAAACTCCGCGAGGGCGACTTCGTATTCGATCATCCGACGTATCGGGGCAACGTGCATGTCGAGTTACACCCACGCCCAGCGAACCGGACCACGACCCGCACGGCATCCGGGCCGGCTATCACCCAGGCTGCGGAAGAAGAGTCGTATGCCCTGGTACTGCTGCTGCACGGCGGTGGCGAAGGCGAGGGCCGCTGGCAATCCGGCGCCGACATGTTCATCGAGCCATACCGCAAGGCCCTGGGCCGCGTGATCTTCCTGTGCCCCACAGTCCTGGAGAAGCACTACGCCGAATGGGGCAAAAACCCGGCCGAGGAGGACTACGTCAAGGAACTGATGAAGGCCGCCAAGCGAACCTGGCCCATTGATACCGACCGGGTTTACTGCGCCGGGTATTCCATGGGTGGTTACGGCACTTGGCACTACGGTGGCCACCAGGCCGATGTGTTCGCGGGTCTCGTCAGCGGGGCCGGCGGCATCCTGCTGGGCATGCAGCGGGACGAAACCTGGGGCTGGGGGATTCTCTCGAACCTGCGGCACACGGCCATCACCTTTGCTCACGCCAAAGACGACAAGCCCTCGCCGGTGTGGTCCGATCAGGCGGCCGACCGTATTCTCAAGGAATTGTCCCAACAATGCGGTGGAGGCTACGTTCACCGATATACCGAGTACGACAAGGGCGGCCACAACGGCGCGTCCCGCGATATGAGTGCTGCGGTGACGTGGTCTGCCACGCATCAGCGCCCCCGCTATCCGAAAGCGGTGGTGTGGGAACCGAGCCGCTCGTTCATCCGGCATTTCTACTGGCTACGGGATGAACGCCCTCAGTTTTTCACCCGTGTAGAGGCCGCTATCGACGGCAACACCATCGACGTCAAACTCACCAGACTCAGCGGCGGATTCTCGATTCTGCTCAACGAGCACCTAGTGGACATGAACAAACCGGTCACGGTGCGCTGCGCCGGCGAGCAGGTGTTTCACGGTGTGGTGCA
>Ga0194063_10002264_pt1 | contig 12062 bp, 13 predicted proteins | sample SepL3720m_MetaG_FD_155459 | JGI IMG/M metagenome (GOLD analysis project Ga0194063, IMG submission 155459) | Anoxic zone freshwater microbial communities from boreal shield lake in IISD Experimental Lakes Area, Ontario, Canada - Sep2016-L373-20m | ecosystem: Environmental > Aquatic > Freshwater... | reverse complement strand
CAAGGGAGTGAATCATCCAGACTGGAAAATCCACATTCACCCTTTTCTGTTCCTCCTCAGGCCGCCGAGCCTTGGAGTGATCCAGGAAATGAGTGACGTTGCCGCCTCGATCAAATGTCTCGAACGATCTCCCCGTCACTCCGCTGCTGGCCGGCGACACGGCCAAAGTCCTGGCGGCATTGACGGGGCACGAACCGCTGAACAGGAAACCTCCGGAAACCAGTGTCAAAAGTGAGGACTGACTTGCTCTTCGGCGCTGAGGAAATCGAAGCTTCCGATACTGCGCGATCAGCCCACCCGCATGGGCATCCGCATCATCCAGGTGATCCCCCCGCACCAATGCCCCGCGTAGCGTCAAAAGCAAATAGTTATCATTTCCCTTTGCTTTGTGCTAGATTCAATCAATGAATACACACATGCTTGTGACAGTGATCCCGTCGAGCCTCGGGCCCGAGATTCCGCGCGCCACATTCACCTCCGCTTCGACTCGATTCCTCCAGGCAACCTGCTCTTTGGCTCTATTGACCGCTTTTTTCTTCGTCTGTCCGCGTGTGGCGCAGGCTGCGGGCATTGCCTACGGCACGGTGAACAATTTCGACACCGTCAATGACACCAGCAACATTTGCCACGGCTTCGAAATCGAGTTGGATGACATCCGCAGCTCCGACATCACTTACACCTTCGATTACAACCACTACGGCACGCCCAAAATCACCGAGGACACTTGGTCCGTCCCAGGCCACACCAATGTCCACGTCTTCTATCAGGCGGTTTACACCAACAACTCCGGTTGGTCGGCTTACACAGCTATCCCCGTCGGGCCCATCGCTCCGACCCAGGGACACCAGTTTACCAACCCGGGCACCAATTTCGGCGGCGAGCATTTTGGGGTCGGCTTCCGCGTCCAGCCCACTAAGGTTCTCTATTTCTGGCTACTGGATACGGGCAACCACGTTCTTTCGCGCGGAGGCCAGGTCAACGTCTCCACACCCACCTTCACCTACAGTCCGCCGGGCGCTGCTCTGCCGGCCCAAATCGCTGCCGTCATTCCGGCCCCAGTCCCCGCGCAGCCACCCACCTACGAGTTTAGCGATGCCTCTTGGGTTAAGGTCACCACCACGACATCACACACCAACACGGAAGTCAGAGTCACCGACCTCATGACCCCGGACCCGGATAATCCGAACGGGAGAGATTGGCGCAACGGCCAGACCAGCATCGAGGTCGAAACCGAATGGCAACTCCTCCAAATTGATTACAACTCCAGCGACTACAACCCCACCAATGGGATCGGCGGCCCCAATGGACGACTTGCTGGCCCCGCCCACAACCTCGGTAACAGCGATGACATCGTCACTTATCGCTATGAATTCTACCAATATGTCGGCCCCTACGACGACCTCTTGGAACCGCCTACCCACGAGGCTCTTTGCCAGATGCCCGGCCCCGATGGCATTCACGGCTCGGGCACCTATTCCAACAACATTGTCGTTGGCAAGTTCCTGGGTGCTCAAATGAGCGCCATGGCCGGCAGCCCACCTCTGGCCCTCATTGATCACCTGCCCGATGGCGAGGTCAATGTTGAATTCTCCCCACGCACACTCGTCATCACCAGTGACACCAATTTCACCGCCCGCGCTGACAATCTCCCTGACGGCCTGTTCTTTGACGCCTCCAAGGCCCTGGTATATGGCACTCCCACGGCCCAGGCTGAGGGCGTTCACATCGTCACGGTGACGGTTACCGCCAGCAACAGTCCGGTCCTCGTCAAGAACTATCCGATCCTCATCACCACGGGACCCGACCCGGCCCCGCACAGCGCCGTGGACACCATCGCCTCTCCCACCGTCGGCGGCATGGCCACTGGCGACGGCATTTACACCAATGGCACGATGGCTACCGTTATGGCCACATCCAATGCCGGCTACCGCTTCGTCAACTGGAGTGAGAACGGAGCCGTCGTTTGCACGGCCGCCGCCTACACCTTCACGAACATCGTGAACCGCTCGCTGGCAGCCAACTTCGTCCCGGCTCCTACCCTCTCCTTTATCAGGCAACCCGAGGCACTCCTCCTGGCCTGGCCCACCAATTTCCTGGGTTACACACTCCAGCAGAACACCAGCCTGAATCCAGCTAACTGGACAACCGCTGCTGAAACGGTCAGCACCGCCGGCACAAACTATCACGCTACCATCCAGACCACGAACGGCCCCCGATTCTTCAGGCTGCAGCACCCATAAACTCTATGAGCCGATAGTCGGGGCCGAAGCTCCGGCCTTCCGAACCTGCCCAGCCTGCATCAGCCGGACTATGCCATCCATCCCGGCGAAACGCTTGCCGAAACTCTCGAAGAACTCGGCATGTCTCAGGCCGAACTCGCCCAACGCATGGGCCGGCCTCTCCAGATGCTCAGCGAAATCATCCAGGGCAAGAAGGCCATCACCGCCAAAACCGCTCTCCAACTGGAGCGTGCGACCGGGGTTCCTGCTAACTTCTGGAACTCCTCGCAGCGTAACTACGAGGCCACCCTTGCAAGACTCGATGAGGAGCGCGGGCTTGCGCCCGACTCCTCCTGGCTAAAACAATTCCCTCTGAAAGCCATCATCAACCTTCACTGGCTTCCCCAGTGCGACTCCCCATCCCAACAACTCCGCGCCCTCCTCAATTTCTTCGGCGTCGCCGGTATCAAAGAATGGAAGACCCTCTGGACTGCCCCCGAAGTCGCCTACCGCACATCGACTGCCTTCGAGGCGAATCCCATGGCCGCAGCCGCTTGGCTCCGCCAGGGCGAGCGCATCGCCCAGCAAATCCGCACCGATCCTTACCACCACGAAGCCTTCGTCAAAGCCCTCTACGAAATCCGCAAGCTCACGATCTCCGGCGCGGACGTCTTTGTCCCACGCGCCACCCACCTTTGCCGCGCTGCTGGCGTCGCGCTCGTGTTTGTTCCCGAGCTTCCCGCCACTCGCGCCTATGGCGCTACACGCTGGCTAACCCCAACCAAAGCCATCCTCCAACTCAGCCTCCGGGGAAAGACTGACGACTTCCTTTGGTTCACCTTCTTTCACGAAGCAGCTCACATCCTTAACCACGGCAAACGCGATGCCTTCATTGAAGCCCCGGACGGCACCAACGGCCAGGAGGCCAGGCGCAAGGAAGAAGATGCCAACACCTTCGCGTCGGATTTTCTAATCCCAAAGAACGCCTTTGCTCAATTTCGCCAACAACGCCCTTTCAACACCGCAACCGTCAACCGCTTTGCCGCGGAACTCGGGATCGCCCCCGGCATTGTGGTCGGTCGCCTCCAGCACGAAAAGCTCCTACCCTATACGCACCTCAACGCGCTGAAGCGCCGCTTCGCTCTGCCTTCACCAAGCCGCGCCCGGCTCTCAACTATCAACTCTCAACCCTCAACTTTCCCGCAATGAGCGAAACTACCGCCACTCCAGTGAATCAGGCGTTAGACTTTTTGATGGCTCAAAAAGCTAGAACCCATGATTCAACTAAGCTAACAGGAGACAACAGAGACAACAGAGTTGCACCCTGTCACAACCTTTGAACAGGGAAGACGGGAAGACGCGAAGACAGTGTGCCTTTGAACGCCTGAACCTTGAACCGTTGAACTTTGAACGCGCCCGGGCCGCCGCCCGCGCGCGCAGCAGGGAATGAACCGCAGATGGCGCAGATGAACGCAGATGGGAGCGCGCCCGGCCCAGCACCCATCAAGATTCCATTTTGTTCCGATTTGCCGCAAACTGGAACAAAATGGAACCTTGAAGTCCCTTTCCGCACCACTCGTTTGCGGGGTTCACTCCCAATCCGACGGGCGGAGGTCTGCCTTGGCTTCCTTTATCGCACGCTCATGCCATTCCAGGTCATCGAGTCCGTCCACTAGAGCCGCGCGAGCTTGCTCTTCGCCTCCGCTCCACTCGACCAGTCCTGGCTGCGGCTTGGCCTAAATGAAGCGGCCGAGATCAGCGGGCCAGCAGCCACTACCAGACGGGCACAATTCTGATTCCTTCCGGTGCGCGAACTTCACGGGGTGGCTCGGTTTCCGTCACCAGAAGAGTCGCGGCATCAGGGAACTCCTGCCGGGCCTCAGTCAAGGCGCGCACTTCGCGCTCGAAGGTTTCCGGGGACGAGATATTTGATCGTCCACGGAGACCAGATTGGCACAAAAGCAGTCTTATTGCAAGACCACATTCAGAAGCGACCAAACCATACAGGGCCAGTTCATGAAAGGGGCGGGGACGGCCCCGTCCCCGCCCCTGCCCTATCTGGCTGATCCAAGATGCGTGTTTGGGGGTGTAACAAAACTCAATTCGATGGTTCACGAAGCTCCGACCTTCCGAACCTCCTCTGCTTGCATCAGGCGGTGAACCCGGCTGGTCGGTTACTGCACCTGCACCCGAAAAAACATTCCCCGCGCCGGCGGTCCAACTCGTAGTCGTCGTCGCGTTGGGGTCTCCTGGAATACCGTTAATTCCCTATGAACGCGGCGGCGTTCGCGCTGAAATCGCCGTTGGCGACCAGGTTAACGGCGTGTGCCGAACCGGCCGTGCCCACGAGCATCGCGATAACGCATGATAAAAGTGAAGGTGCGAAACAGCGGAAACCGGCTTTCCCAAGCCGCTGCGGGTTTTGCAACATTGTTTCAATTCTCATAACCTCGTGAGATATTCTTTCTGCTTAATGTTGTAACCAACCATGACGAGTTCGATTTCATTGCGCTCTGCTACGTTTTCATATAGCAGAGCCTACCAGCCCAACGTCAGAGCCGTCACACACTCTTGCCGGTTGGAGTCCCGCCTTTAGGCGGCGCGGCGCAGGAACCGCCTAAAGGCGGGACTCCAAACCTGCTGCAACGGATCTCAATGGTCTTTTTCGAACAGACTCTCAGGCTACGAGCATGTGCGGACGGTGTACGGGAATGGTTGCATCAGCTTGGTGTTGGTGGCGCGACAGGAGTTGCTGGTGTGTCCACGATGCCCCAGCGCAGGTTTATTGACGCTGTGTTCTGTAGCGGGCTTTGGTTTGTTTTCCGTCGCTCCTGTTCTACGCCCGCCCGCCCGGTCGGGTGAGTCGTCCGAGATGTAACGGACGATGTCTCGGAGGTCACGTCGAGCGGAAGGTGAGAGGGCTACCTGATAACCCATGATGGCAATTCGCGTTCGATCTCCTCAATCGGAATACGCTCGCCGCGGTCAATCTCCGCCAAGCCCTGCCTTACCGCTGCGACGAACTCAATCTCTTGCGCCACATCGTGCAGCGAAACGTCCTCGGGGAGCTTCTGCAACAGGTCCCGAACGATTTCCTTCGTGCTCATGTGAATCACTGGGGTCGCCGGCGACGCGCGCCATGCCAGAAGGCAGCCATTTAGTTGCCTGCGGGTTTGGGTTTGGAGAACGGATTGATTATCCGCACGCGGGTGCGTCGAAACCCGTCCTCGTCGCGGCTGACCACGGTCAGATCGTGAACAAGTGCCGTCGCTGCCAGCAAGGCATCGAGGGTGGGCACCGGCTGCCGCAAGGCCAGACGACCCCACTGGTCGGCAACACGCTCGTCCACCGGCAAGATGCAATCAGCAAACTCGGCCGAGAGGCTCTGGAGCCATTTACAAAGCCGATCATAGCTCGATGGGGCGCCCAAGCTGCGGCCCCCGCACAAAATCCTTGTCCTCGCCCACGTTGGGCATCGAAAGCAAGTACTCCTTGAACGAGGGCTTCTTCCTGGACGCCCCAACCAGCGCCGCACGCAGGATGCACCGGTGCTCTTCTTCCATGGACACCCCATGCTGGCCGGCCTGCTCTTTGAGCTTCCTGACGACCTTTTCTTCGATTTGTCTCACAATCAGTTGTGGCATAATGCGACAAGTTTCAGTTCTGCTATCAATGATAGCACGCGCAGCCGGCGAGAGAGGAGACTTTGTTTTGTCTCAAGGTTGCGGGATTTCAAGTTGTCTGCAAATGCCACGGACCGTTCCTTCCTTGATTTCGCGGTGGCGCGGCACGCTGGCGATCTTCCGGTTGGCAGGATTGAGCCAGACCGTATGGGCGCGGCCCTCGCGAAAGAACAAGCATCCCTGCCCGCGCAGGTGCCGCTCCAGGTCGCGGAGCTTCATGCTTCCACAAATTCGATCGGCTCGCGCAGGGCGTTGGGTGACAGATCCTTCTCCGCTAGTTCGCGCTGGCATTCCAGCACCAGCTTGAGGGCATCCAGCAGGTTCACTTTGGCCTCGCCCAGAGTCTCACCTTGCGAAATGGCGGCGGGAACCTCTTCCACGAAGCAAGTGTATCCGCCCTCTTTGGCGGGCTCGAAGACCGCTGTCAGTTTCATGCCTCAAGCATGCCATGCCCCGCCGCTCCTGGCAAGGCTCTGCAAGGAGCACTTGGCTCGCTGAAAGATTTGAGGTGCCCCAAATCGAAAAAGGGTACTACTACCTGGTGCCCGAGTAGCCCAGATATCTCAATGTCACAGCCTGGGGGGCGCTCATTAAGGCAGGCGGTAAGCCCAAAAACGGCGTAGAAGGGGTCCGGAGATTTGCCCCAAGAGGGGCTGGCGCTTGGGCGGCGTTGGCACGTTCGGGGTTGTTGCCTGTATGCAAGAAGTGGCGGTCACGCCGGGCGAGTTGCTGGCTGACGCTGACCTCATTCACTACACCATCCGTGGGCTGCCTTGTGTTGACGCAGTTGGCCCTCCTGATACCATTGGGGCGTGAAAGTCCGCGAGGCGATCAAGCTCATTGAGAAGGACGGCTGGTATCTGGACCGCACGCGTGGCAGCCACCGCCAGTACAAACATCCATCGAAACGGGGACTGGTCACCATCGCGGGCAAGCCAAGCGATGAGCTTGCGCCGGGAACAAAGAACAGTATTCTAAAGCAGGCAGCACTCAAATGAGCCGTTACTTAATCATTATCGAGGCGACCGGCACCGGCTACTCGGCTTATTCGCCGGACCTGCCGGGGTGCGTCGCCACCGGCCGCACGCGTGCGGAAGTCGAGCGGGAAATGCACGATGCCATCGAGTTTCACGTCGAGGGGCTTCGGTTGGCGGGAGAGCAGATACCTGAGCCTCGGTCTGAGGCATCTTACTGCGAAGTTGCGGCCTAATCGCCGCGACCACAAGGCGTCATTTGCCAGCTCACTGGGGTCGTCGGCAACGCCCGCCCGAACCTGCTCCTGCATGGAATTCCTCAACGTCTTTGGCCTGCATTGACCATCCCGATTGGCTCCGAACCGCAGAAGTTCTTCCGACTGCAGATTGAGGTCAGCTAGCACCGACTTCCTGTAAAGGGGCAACCCGTAGATGGGCGCGCGGCATGACCTTGCAATCCCGCCAATCGTCCCACGCCAAGCCTCAGGTCGGCGTATCCCTACGAACCGATCTGCGGGTTGACCCGTTCTTTTTCAGCCAGATCTTTCCGGCGACCCTTGCCTGCCGCGAAAGCCGCGAAAGTCCATTTCCCAAAACCCCCGATGTTATGTAGGCTCTCGGCTGACATGAAATTGCCGACAATGGGCTGGGCGGGTTGCCTGGCTTTTACTATCGTTGCAGCACTACAAGCGACACCGGGGCAGGCGGCAGACGACTCCGCCACGGCCGCGCCAGCGACCACGAATCCGCACCGGATCTATAGCCATCTCCTGGCCCCACGCGAGCATCCGGATTACGACCGGCGTGCGGTGAAGCCGCCCACCTGGGAGACGTTCAAGAACCGCACCCAATTCACCTGCCTGCGCGGGTTCGGAACGAAGGACGACCGGCTCGTTGGATTTGGTGAGGAGCTGGAGAAATATACGCGCACGTATGCGCTGGGGGATGTGATCTGGCCTTCGTATGAAATACTCTTCACGAAGAACATTGGTGAGCTTGCCGACGAGATCAAGCGCCGTGATCTTTACCTGTTCGATATCTGGGGCTACGTGCCGGGGTCGGGGCCTGGCGGGTATTGGCAACAATTCACACCTCCGGCGGGTGCGCTGGCGACCATCGAGTCCAAACTGGGGGATCGCTGGCTCGGCACGGACATCGGCGAGCAGGACGGGCGCTACATCGGCGGTTACGCGAATCAGATGTCGCCCGCCTCTGGCAGCCGCTTCGATCAATACCTGAATTTCCAGCGCCATTTCGAGCGGATGAGCGACGATTTGGGCCACAAGCACGCGGCGCTTGTCTCGCTAAATTTTGGCCATTATTTCCTCAAAGAGGGAACTTACACGCTCCTCGGCGCGGAGACCGCTCAGGCGCTGCCAAATAGCCAGGTTTACTACGCCTTCATCCGCGGCGCGGGCAAGCAATACGGGGTGCCGTGGTTCGGCAACGCTTCGATCTTCAATCGCTGGGGATACAAGACCTACGATTCCGCCGGCGGCAGCGGTGGCGATACCCACAGTCCAACCAACGGCACGAGCTTGAGCCTGTTGAAACGGTTGCTCTACTCACATATTCTTTACAACTCTGTTGCCGTCGGTTTCGAGAACGGTTGGTTCTCAGGCGAGAAACTCTCCCCCATCGGCGGCATCCAGCAGTCCGCGCAGCGATGGGTGAAGGAGCATGGCCAACCCGGTGTGATGCACACACCTGTCGCGCTGCTGCTCGACTTCTATTCCGGCTGGTCGTTTCCACGTCACCTCTACTCCGGCGATATCTATCGCGTATGGGGGAACCGGCCTTACGAAGCGGGTGATTACTTTACCGACGCGGTTCTCGACCTGTTGTATCCGGGCTATCAAAACTCCTCTTATTTCCACGACGAATCCGGCTTTCTCGCACCCACCCCGTATGGCGACATCGCCGACTGTCTGCTGAGCGACGCCCCGGAATGGAGCCTCGATCGATACGCGGTCGTGATCGTCGCGGGCGACCTTGGTGGCGGACACGAGGTGCGCGACAAACTTCAAGCCTACGCCCAACGCGGCGGACACGTCGTTATTACCGCCGGCAACCTGGCTAAACTTCCCGGCGGACTGGCAGGCTGCACCAACGCACTTGCGAATGCGTCGGTGGCCTGCGGAAAAGGCCGGGTAACGGTCTTCGCCAGCCGGTTTGGCGTGACGCTCGAACCGGCATCGGCCAAACCCCTGCGCAGCGAGACGGACCAACCCTTGCCGAAACCTTACACGCTCGATGCTGACGTGCGGCAGGGAATCGAGTCCGTCCTTCGCGCGCAGCAACTGTTCACGGTGCGAGGTGAAGGGCTGAGCGTTATCACCTGCTGCAAGCGCGCGGGCGAATACGTGATCGGCATCGCGAACAATACCTGGCGCGAGCAATCGTTCCGCCTCGAATCACTCTGCGGTAAGATCGAGTCGCTTCAAGAACTCCCCATCGATATTTCCGAGCGCGGCGCGGTTGGCTACACGCCCTTGGGTCTCGAATCCTCCAGCCTCGGGAAGAACAGCGCCGACACCATTGCCGGGGGTGATGTCCGGGTATTCTCGGTGAAGGTGCAGGAATCGAGCGTCGAAGAAATCCCACACGTGGTGCCTCCGCCGCGCCCTCACGGCCGCCTGCTGACATTGCGTGGTGCGCTCTCGATCAAAGCGGAGATTCTGTCACGCCCGACCTTCTTCGAGCACTTCGACGGCGTGTGTGTGGACTGGCGTTATCTGCACGAGCGCGAGAAGGCGGTGCTGGAAAAAGAAACCGGCTGGCTTAAACGCCAGGGCGTGCGTGTCATCGTGGACTTGAGTTCCGGCGTGGACCTTTACCCGGCGCTCCGGCTCATCGACAACCTCCACTCTGATTACCAAGCCAGCCTGACCGCCATCAACGACGTGCTGGCAAAAATGGAAATCCTGGGGGCGCGGGATCTGATCCTCTCGCTTCACCGATATCCGGAGAATAATTTCACCGCTGAGCAAACAAAGGATTCGTTCACGGCCACTCTTAAGGCGCTCGCCAGCCAGGCGGCTGTGCATGGCGTCACGCTTCAGCTCCGCATCGGCTTTGGCAAACCGCCGTTGAATGTGTCGGAGGCGATTGAACTGGTCGATCGCATCGGCGCGCCGAACCTGAAACTGGCGCCATGCACCGCGCTGCTGGAACGTCAAACACCGTCCTCAGAAATCGCCATGCGCTTGCGGGAGAAGGTCGGTTTGTGGCTGGTCGCAGCCTCGCGCCGGGACTTGTCTGGCAAACTCTGGGATGCGTCCGCGCCGCTCCAGTCTGCGGCGGACCTTGACTCTCCAGCTCGGTGGCTTTCGGTTTCACCCGCCGCGCCGGTGGTGTTGGATGCGGTGCTGGCGGACAAAGATGCGGAGTACCTGGACGCATTGGCATTGGAAGCGGCCATTGGGCGGGGTGAACGCCTCACAAATCGTTAGCCGCTTGACCGGGCGGTTTCAGGGCGCAACGAGGCGCTGGATTTCCGCGACGGACAAAGCCCGTTCCCACATTCCGAAATCCGCGAAACTGGCGGCGAGGAATTCGTTGCCGGTGAAATGAGGATTGCCGCCCAGGGCGCAGTCGCGCGCCGCGGTGGTGTTGAATCCCGGCGCTGAACAAGAACCGGCGGGTTTGCCATCGAGGAACAATTCGAGCGCCGTGCCGGTTTTGACCGCGGCGACATGATGCCAGGAACCGGCGGTGATTGGCGCACCGGCCGTGCCGGAGGACTGGCCTCCTTCGATCCGGCCGAACAGCTTGCCGTTTTCCACCGCCAACCGCAGCGGATCGTCCATGCTCGCCGCCCACGCGCTAAAGATCTGACCCAGGCGGTCTTTGGGCATCTCGTCGATGCGGACGCGAACGGCAACGGTGAAATTCTCCTCCGGCCAGACCGGAAAAGAATAGACCAGCATCTGGTCCCGGCCGTTGAGTTTTGTACCCTCGGCGGTGCGAGCTTCGTGCTTTGCCGATACCAATTCGCCAAATGTTAGCGCATCCTCGTTCCGCAACGAGTGGAGAATAAGTTCACCGTTGGGCCCGGGTTTGTTCGAGGGCGGGAGCGGTTGCGCCGGCGCATTCGCATCCAGGGTGAACCGGGCTGGCGGAACCTCCGGCGTCGTTTCACCATTCGGCCCGATGCTGATGACGCGCCACCACCGATCCGGTTCGGAGGCAGGAGCGAGTGACGCCAGGTCGAGAACCGTTCTTGCGGAGGCTGTGAGGTTGGTGCTGAAGAGAACCTTGCTGAACTCCGCATCCGCTGCCACCTCGATCCGATAGCTCAAGTTCGTCATGGATCGCGCGCCGCGCCACTCGAACCGGGTTGGGCCTGGACGCAGTCGCTCACCGTCGCGCGGTCGCGCGGTGAACGCAGGGGGGGGTGGTGGCTTGGTCGTGGTCAGCCACGAACGGTAGTGAGTGCCCGCGCTGCCTGCGTTCGCAAAATCAACCAGCCGCAAGAGGTCACCACGTTCGGCCGGCAATTCCATAAGCAGCCAGGCAGAGGATTCAAGCGCCGATCCAGTCCCCACGGGAACAACCGCCCGCGCCTCGCCGACCCGCGAAAGGTCCACTGCTGGAATCTTGTCGGCATCGAACTCATTGACCGCCTGGTCCCATGCCAGCAACAAAGGGCCACGATAGAGCGAAACTTTGTCCGCCACTTCGTTAGCGCCGGCGATGGCCCTCAGACTGAAATCGAACTTCAGCAAAACCTCGTCACCCGCTTTCCACCGACGCCGAATTTCCAGATACGAACCGGCGCGTCCGCGATCCGGCGCGCCGGTGAAATTCGCCGTCACGCGGGTATTCTCCGACCACTGCGGGATTCGCAGGCGCAATGTCCATTCGGCATCGCCACATTGGGTGAGCACCACGCGTTGTGAATCGGCGCGCGGATAGTCGAGGTCCAGCTTCAAGCGGATTTCCTGACCGGCTTGGGAAAGGGCGAACTCACCCGGCAAATAGCTATTCACCACCAACCCGTCGCTCGCGGACATCACCGCCCATTCGCTCAGCATACCCGGCACGCGCGGGCCGTTGACGGAGCAGCAGTTCAATTCCGGCGTGCCGGCCCGCGCCTGAAAAACGATGGTGTGCGCGCTGGCTTCGCGAACGCCGTCCATGGGTGTGTTGTAGGTCCACCAGCGACCGCTCGGATGTTGCGCGCC
>Ga0194063_10002263_pt1 | contig 12062 bp, 9 predicted proteins | sample SepL3720m_MetaG_FD_155459 | JGI IMG/M metagenome (GOLD analysis project Ga0194063, IMG submission 155459) | Anoxic zone freshwater microbial communities from boreal shield lake in IISD Experimental Lakes Area, Ontario, Canada - Sep2016-L373-20m | ecosystem: Environmental > Aquatic > Freshwater >... | reverse complement strand
TATATGAACAGAGATTTTAAAAAGATAATACTGCAGGATATGGGTCAGACTAAAAAGCTGATACTTAACCGTCCTGACAAAAGAAACTCGCTCGACGATGAGATGATAAAGGAACTGACAGATGCCGTAAACTTCCTTTCGGAAGATGACGGTACCAAGTCGATTATCATCACAGGCGCAGGCGGAAATTTCTGTTCGGGATTGTTCCTGGACTATCTGCATAAGATTCAGGACTTCGACGTTCTACAGAACAAGAAGGATTCAAGCAACTATAAAAACCTGCTTCTTGCAATCTATGGCTGCAGCAAGCCGACTATCGCAATGGTTGACGGATACGCTCTTGCAGGCGGATGCGGTATTGCGAGTGCGTGTGACTTGATAGTCGCTTCAGACAAAGCTCAGTTCGGCTACACAGAAGTCCGCATAGGATTTATTCCTGCAATCGTTATGATATTCCTTTTAAAGCGTGTGAGCGAAACTCACGCAAAAGATTTACTGCTTACGTCAAAGTTTATAAACGGAACAGAGGCACATAAGATTGGTTTTGTGAACTACGTTGTTGAAGATTATATGCTCGAAAGTTATACAGATAAACTCTGCGAAAGTTTAAACCAGCTTCCGTCGAGTTCTGTAATGCTCACAAAGGAAATGTTCAAGAATATTTCTTCGATGGGATTCGAAGCATCGCTTGAGTATGCTGTGGATATGAACACACTTACACGTATGTCCGAAGACTGCAAGAACGGAATCAAGAAGTTCCTAACTAAGAAGTAATTCAATCGTATAATAATTAAAATTATTTTATAACATAAATAACAATAAAAATGACTGACGCGAAAAAGTATAAAGAGCTGCAATACCTGGACAGGAATGAGTCGCAGTACGGACCGACTCCCAAGTGTTATGACTTTTTAAAGACTGTAACTATTGACGAGCTTTCCTGTTATTCAAGGGACTTTGCCTTTGGAATCAAATCAAGTTTGTCAAAAATGATTGCCGATGAATTCAAACTTCCTGAAAAACAGGTTATCCTTTCTTACGGAAGCGAAGATTTATTAAAACAGATTATACATTACTATCTCGATAGAAAAGAAAAGATTTTAATCCCTAGGGAAGCCTGGTGGTATTATAAGAAGGTTGCCTATGAAGTCGGCGGTTTCAACGTTGAGTATCCTATGGGTAAAGGTTTTGAAGACGGAGTTGCAACATTTACTTACGACGTCGATAAGATGATTGAAATATACGACAGGGAAAAACCAAGGATAGTTTTAATAGCCTCACCGAATAACCCTACAGGAAACAAAATCTCGAAGGATGATTTACACCGCTTCCTCGATGCCTGCCGCGGTGCACTCGTTATGATTGACGAAGCGTACTGGGGATTCGGCTCGATGGAAAACGATTACGTTAAACCGTTCCTCGACGAATTCCCGAACCTTGTTATCTGCAGAACATTCTCAAAGTACTTTGGTCTTGCAGGACTTAGAATCGGTTATGCATTCACGGGTAAGAACCTTGAAGAATTAATGAACTATACAGTAAGGTATTTAGGATTCAACAGATTATCTGAAAAGCTTGGTGCAATTGCTTACAAAGATTTAGACTATTATGAAAAGATTACAAAGATGATGCAGGATGATAAAGAGTATTTCTACAAAGAGTTCTCAAAGATGGATGGATTCACTCCTTATAAGTCTTATGCTAACTTTATGCTCGTAGATATGCCGCACGACATCAGAAAAGATCTGAACAAGTTCTTAAAGGACAGAAACCTTCTGATTAAATTCCTCGATGAAGAAGCATTTAAAACAGAAACAAGAATCACTCTCGGTACAAGGGAACAGAATATGTACTTAATGGATTCTATTAAAGAATTTTTAGCAAAGAAATAATGGTGAACAATAAAGTCGAAGAAAAGAAACCGAACATAGTTCTTTATGTGCTGATTGCGGTGGTGGTTATCGTTGCAGGATATTTTATATATACTATGATTAATGATAAAAAACCTATTGAGCATAAAGTGAATACTGAAAAAGTTGAAAAGCAGAAGGAAACACAGGAGCCTGTGTTCAAGAAGCAGGGCGAACTGGAATTTGTCAACGCTAAAGATAAAAAGGTCATTAAGAAGATTGATGTAGAAATAGCAGATAACGATGCCAAGCGCTCACGTGGACTTATGTTCAGGAAGACAATGGAAGAAGCACAGGGAATGATCTTTGTGTTTGTCACTTCCGAACCACAGTCGTTCTGGATGAAGAACACCGTGCTTTCTCTCGATATTATGTTCGTGAATGAGAACAAAGAGATTGTAAAGATACATAAGAACACAACACCGTTCTCAGAAAAGTCTCTGCCTTCAGATAAGAAATCTATGTACGTTGTTGAAGTAATAGCAGGATTTTCTGATAAGTACGGTGTTAAAGAAGGTGATAAGATTGATTTTAAGATAACTAATTATTGAAGAACAAGAATAAAATAAGGTCTGAATACCTGTTCAGCAGGGAACTAAGCTGGATAGAGTTTAACAAGCGAGTACTGGAAGAGGCTGGAGATAAAACCCAGCCTTTACTCGAAAGGGTAAAATTTCTTTCAATCTTCAGTACGAACCTTGATGAATTCTTTATGATTCGTGTCTCAGGTCTGAAAAGACAGGTCTTCAGCGAAGTTAACGAAACAACTTCCGACGGACTTACCGCTCAGGAACAGCGCGAATTTGTTTATCAGGAACTCTGTCCGCAGGTTAAGGAAGCGTACAGGATTTTTAACGAAGAGATTGTACCTAAACTCGATGAGAACAATATCAGGTTCTATAAGTACAGTGAACTCGATGAAGATGAAAAGGCAAGACTCGATAAGTATTTCGATAATGAGATTTATCCCGTCCTTACTCCAATAGCGATGGACAACGTTCATCCGTTTCCTAATTTGGTCAACAGGACACTTGCATTCGCAATAGTACTTGATGACCCCGATACAGAAGTCAGGGAAGATAAAGTCTCTGTTCTTCAGATACCGGGAAACTTTTCAAGATTCCTTCCGATAGGTAAGGAAAACAGTAATCAGTATATTTTACTCGAAGATGTTATTGAAGCCAACGCAAGCAAGTTATTCCAGGGAATGGAAATCACAGATTGTTATGCTTTTCGTATAACAAGGAATGCCGACCTTGAACTCGAAGAGGAAGAAGCAGGCGATCTGCTCACACTCATCGAAGAGGAAGTTAAGAAAAGAAGACTCGGAGTTATCGTCCGCCTTGAAGTGGAAGAAAAGATTCCCGATAAAATTCTGAACTTTCTTATCGATGACCTTGAACTCGATAACACTGAAGTATATAAAGTTGACGGTCCTATTAACCTTGGTGATTTATTGTATTTATACAGAATTGATAAGCGTGCATTAAAAGACGAAGGTTATATGCCGAGAATCTCATCTTTCTTCCTCGAAGAAGAAGATTTCTTTAAGGCAATCAGGAAACGCGATATTATGCTTCACCATCCGTTCTATTCCTTCTCGTCGGTAACAGAGTTTATCGCACAGGCAGCAGAGGATAAGAACGTCTATGCAATAAAGATGATTCTCTACAGAACCAGCGGTGATTCACCGATAATTAAATCACTGATTCACGCCGCAGAAAACGGCAAGCAGGTAACGGCTGTCGTTGAACTTAAAGCAAGGTTTGATGAAGAGAATAATATTATCTGGGCAAAGAAACTTGAGAACGCAGGAGTACACGTCGTGTACGGAATATCAGGATTAAAGACTCACTGCAAACTTTTGCTCGTAGTCAGAAAAGAATCCGGCAAGATGACAAGGTATCTGCATTTAAGCACGGGTAACTATAATCCGATTACTTCAAGAATTTATACCGATCTTGGCCTCTTCACCTGCAACGAAGATTTCTGCAAGGACGCATCAGATTTATTTAACTATCTTACTGGACACTCAAAACAGAAAACGTATAACAAACTTCTTGTCGCTCCATACACGATGAGAAAGTCTCTGATTGGTTTTATCGATAACGAGATTGAAAGTCACAAAGCTAACGCTAACGGACATATTATTATCAAAGCAAATTCACTCGTTGATGATAAATTTATCTTTAAACTTTTCCAGGCTTCAAACGCAGGAGTAAAGATTGATTTAATCGTAAGAGGAATCTGCAGACTCCGCCCCGGTATTAAAGGAATCAGTGAGAACATTCGTGTAATAAGTGTGGTAGGAAGATTTCTTGAACACAGCAGAATATATTATTTCTACAATAACGGAAAACCCGTAATCTATTCTGGCTCTGCTGATATTATGCAGAGGAATTTTGACCGCCGCGTTGAAATGCTCTATCCTATCGATCATCCGAAAATCAAGGAAGACCTCGAAGAGATTTTATGCCTGTACCTGAAGGATAACGTTAAAGCGAGGGTGCTGAACAGCGATGGAATTTACACAAAGATTGAAGTCCCTGAGAATGAAAAGGGAGAGAAAGAATATTTTAACGCACAGGAGTATTTTGTTACTCAGGTTAAGAAGAAGTCTCTTGTTGAATCAAAGAAAGAATACAAGAAAAGAATAAAGAAATTAAAACAGAGAAAAATAGTACAATGAAAAAAGGACAGGGTATTTAATCTATGAGTTGGTATTCAGAATATAAAAGTTCTTTAAAGGGTTATGATGTCGAGGAATTGCTTGATATCTTCTTCTACAGACCAATGTCATTCCTGTTCGTAAAGTTAATCTATTCAACTGACATTACTCCCAACCAGATATCAATCGTTTCAATGTTGTTCGGAATTCTTACGGGCGTTATGTTTGGATTCGGAACACACCAGTTCTTTGTATTCGGTGCTATCGCATTACTGATTTCCAACGTTCTTGATTGTGCAGACGGACAACTTGCCAGACTTAAAAAGAACGGTACGGGTATCGGCAGAATTATTGACGGATTTATAGATTACATAACGGGCTTATCAATCTATGTAGGTATCGGAATAGGTCTTAGCATTGCAACGGGCGATTATCTTTATGTGTGGGTTATTACTGCTATAGGAGGTTTCTCAAGAGTACTGCAGAATATGATGTTCGATAATTTCCGTAACAGGTATCTTGCAAACGTATACGACAAAGGTTCAAATCTTGACAAGGAAATAGAAGAGTACTCACGTCTTAAAAGAATTATAGATAAAACAAAAGGACGCTATGTAGAAAAGTTTCTTGTTAACATATACATCAAGTATGCATCGGTACAGAACAAAACTGCAAAAGATGAAAAGATGAACGTCTCCTCTGAGGTTTATAAGAACAAGAATATTATGTTACTCAGGGCATGGAGCTGGATTGGTTCAACTACTCATTTAACAGCAGTTATGATTGCGTGTGTTCTTAACCGTGTTGATTTGTACTTATGGGTTACTTTTACGCTTGGCAACCTTCTGTTAATCTCTTTTTACATCATTCAAAAGAAAGTTTTAAACGATTTATCTAAATAATATATGCAGGCAATTATTCTGGCGGCAGGTCTCGCTAAAAGATTAAGACCATTAACCGACACTACTCCGAAATGTTTGCTCGATGTTGCAGGCAGGAACCTGCTGCACAGGACTATGGACAATGTTATTTCTAACGGCATTACAGACTTTGTATTCGTTACGGGGTACAGGGAAAATATGATTAAGGATTATTTAAAGGCCAATTTTTCGAACGTTAAAATAGATTTTCTGACTAACGCTGATTACGCTAACAATAATAATTCTTATTCTCTCTGGATGACTAAGGATTTAATTAAAGATGATTTTATACTTCTCGACAGTGACATTCTTTTCAATGCCGGGATAATAACTAAACTGCTTGCAGATACAAATGATAACGCAGCAGCGGTTAACCTGAAAGTGAAACTTGACGAAGAGCAGATTAAAGTTACTCTCGATGCCGAAAACAGAATCCTGAGAATGGCTAAAGATGTACCGCTTAATGAAGCAAGGGGTGAGTCAATAGGTATAGAAAAGTTCTCAAAGAGTTTTGGTAAAGAAATATTTGATATACTCGACAGAAAGATATTAAAGGAAAATAACGTTAATGAATTTTATGAAAAGACGTTCGAAGAAGTAATAGCCCGCAATGACGCGAGGAACAGTATATATTGTGTAGATGTTTCAGATTATGAGTGCATTGAGATAGATACTGTTGAAGATTACTATAAGGCACAAAACGAATTTAAACACTTAAAACATTGAATAATTACAGAAGAGGTTTAGGCGGGTTTAGTATGTTTCCGCCTGTTATAAAGTACCTGTTGATTTCGAACATCGCAGTGTTTCTGCTGCAGTACTTCTTCCTTGGAATGCTGAAGTCTGGTAATACTGCACTTGGAGATTTATTCGTTAAAAACTTTGCATTGTTTACAATCAACTCTCCGTTCTTTAAACCATGGCAAGTATTTACCTATCAGTATTTACACGGAGGATTTTCTCACCTGTTCTTTAATATGTTTGCACTCTGGATGTTCGGAATGGAACTGGAAAACCTCTGGGGTTCAAAAACATTCTTCATATATTATACGGTTTGCGGTGTTGGAGCAGGTCTTGCAAATATATTGATTGCACCACTCTTTACTACTATGGCACCTAACGTTCCGACAGTAGGTGCATCGGGTTCTATCTACGGAGTGCTTATCGCATTCGGAATGATATTTCCGAACAGGCTTATATACATTTACTTTATGCTTCCGATAAAAGCAAAATATCTTGTTGTTATATATATTTTAGTAGAGGTCTTTGCTGTTGCTTCTCAGTCCGGACCGGGTATAGCCCACTTTGCGCACCTTGGCGGTGGTGTTGTTGGATTCCTCTATGTTTATTTCATAATGAACAAAGGTAAACCAATGCAGTTCAAAGACCAGAACAAAACATCTAATGTTTTCGATAACTTCAAGGATATGTTCGAAAAGAAGAAAGAAGAAGAACCGCCTGTGTATAAACGTCCCGCAAACATTTATGATGCAAACTTTGAAGATATGACAAACAGTAAGTATGAAGATGATATGAGAAGGAATGAAAAGGAAACAGTGGCAAAGATTGATGCCATTCTTGATAAGTTAAGCGCTAACGGATACGGAAGCCTTACTGATGAAGAGAAAAGAATATTATTCCAGGAGAGTAAGAAGTTAAGATGATTCTGCCGAAACCTGTTTATCAGAGATTCAAGACAAGAGTCGTGAACATAGGAGATTTGCCTCTCGGAGGAGACAACCCAATCCGTTTGCAGTCTATGACTACAACCGATTCTATGGACACAATCGCAACCGTCGAACAGTCAATCAGAATAATCGAAGCAGGCGGGGAATACGTTCGCATTACTGCACCAAGCATTAAAGAAGCAAACAACCTTCTTGAAATCAAAAATGAATTACGTAAGAGGGGATACAAAGCCCCGCTTATTGCCGATATACACTTCACTCCCAATGCCGCTGAAATAGCAGCACGAATCGTTGAGAAGGTAAGAGTCAATCCGGGTAACTATGCAGATAAGAAGAAGTTTGAAACGATTGAGTACACTGATAATGAATATTCAGGAGAACTCGAAAGAATAAGGAATAAGTTTATACCTTTAATAAAAATCTGCAAAGAATACGGCACGGCAATGCGTATAGGTACAAACCACGGTTCTTTGTCGGACAGGATTATGAGCAGGTTTGGTGATACTCCCGAAGGTATGGTCGAATCTGCAATGGAGTTTCTGAGAATCTGTGAGGGTGAGAACTACTACAACATAGTTCTTTCAATGAAGTCAAGTAATCCGCAGGTAATGGTTCAGGCATATCGTATGCTCGTTAAGCAGATGATGAATGAAAGTATGAATTATCCTTTTCATCTGGGAGTAACAGAAGCAGGTGACGGGGAAGACGGACGCATTAAATCATCACTCGGAATCGGTACACTGCTCGAAGAAGGACTCGGCGACACGGTCAGGGTTTCTCTGACTGAAGAACCCGAGTATGAAATACCTGTCTGTAAAACTCTTGTAGAAAGATACAGTGATTTCTCAAAATCATTAACTGATACATTTAAGTTTTCCGAAACAATTAATCCGTTCGCTTATTCAAGACGCGAAAGTTCTTCAATGAATAACATTGGCGGTAAGAACGTACCCGTAGTTGTATTTGATGCGAACGATGAAATCATAAAGTCTCACGAAGCACTTCGCGAAGTCGGATACTATTACAGTGAATCTCTCGATAAGTGGAACATCGGTGACATGGCTCCTGATTATATTTACCTTGGTTCAAGGAACCTCGGTTATAGTCTGCCGGGTACACTTAAGAAAATATTCGATTATGCTTTCTTGAACACGCGTGAAGACAAATCGGATTCTTTACCATTGCTGAATACATCTGAATATCTTGCTCTGGACAACTTAAACTTCAATAAATTCTTAGAGATTAACAATCTGTCAGATGAAATACTTAAAAAGATATCATCTGATAAGAATCTTACACTAATAATTAACACAAAAGATTCTCTTTCTTACAGAAGCATCAGAGACTTTGCTGAAAAGTCAATCTCCGATAAAATCGATTGCCCTGTTATAATAAAACGTAATTATGATAATCTTTCCGAAGATAAGTTTATGGTTTATCCCGCAACTGATGTCGGGGGACTACTGATTGACGGCTTCGGTGACGGTATCTGGCTTGAGTCAAACACAGTATCAAAGAAAGTAATTAACAGTATTTCATTCGGAATACTTCAGGCATCAAGAACCCGTATATCCAAAACAGAATACATTTCCTGTCCATCCTGCGGCAGAACACTTTTCGATTTACAGGAAACGACTGCAAAGGTTCGCGAGAAAACAAGCCACCTCAAAGGTCTGAAGATTGCAATTATGGGCTGTATCGTAAACGGTCCCGGCGAAATGGCAGATGCAGATTACGGATACGTGGGAAGTGGTGTTGGAAAAATAACACTGTACAAAGGCAAGGAGGTTATACGAAGAAGCATCGACTCAGAAACAGCAGTAGAAGAACTTATAAACCTCATCAAAGAAAACAACGACTGGGTTAATCCCGAATAATAATTTAAATCAATCTATATGAAAGCTTTAATCATACACGCACATCCCGAAGAAAAGTCTTTTTGTTCTGCGCTTAAGAACACTGCAGTGGAATTCTTTTCTTCCAACGGAAATGAAGTAAAGGTGTCAGACCTTTATAAGATGGGATTCAACCCTGTTGGAGGTAAAGAAGATTTTAAAGAAGCGGATAATACAGATTTCTTTAAGTATCAGCTTGAACAGGCAAACGCAGTCACTAAGGATTTATTTACTGATGATATCAAAGCAGAGATGGAGAAGTTTCTATGGGCGGATGTTGTGATATTCAATTTCCCACTCTGGTGGTTTTCCGTACCGGCTATAATGAAAGGCTGGGTTGACCGTGTATTTGCCATGGGTTTCTGTTACGGGGCAGGCAAGGGTGTTTATGAAAACGGCACGTTCAGGGATAAGACATCTTTTCTGTGTCTGACAACAGGCGGACCCGAGCAGTCATATCAGGAAGGTGTATTCAACGGTGACATTAATAAAATCCTCTTTCACGTTAATCACGGAATGCTTCACTTTGTAGGGATGAAAGTTCTTCCGCAGTTTGTCTGTTATGGTGCTGCAAGGATTACAGATGAAGAAAGAAAGTCAAAGCTCGAGGAATACAAATCTTATCTTGCTACCATTAATACTACCAAACCAATTTTCGAATAATAAAGAAGGGCTGCCATATTAATGGCAGCCCTTCTTTTAAAGCTTAACCTTCTTATTTTATAACCGACATTCTCTTTACATCTGAGAATCCGTTTACTTCCATCTTATAGAAATAAACACCTGAAGATAAATTCTTTGCGTCAAATTTGTAATTGTAGTTTCCGGGATTCATTTCCTGAGACACTAAAGTTGATACTTCTCTTCCGAGTATATCAAATACTTTAATACTAACCAAACCTGCTTTTGATATTGAGAAATTAATGTTTGTTGTCGGATTGAACGGATTCGGATAGTTCTGTGATAATTTATAAGATGCAGGAGTCTGTGATTCATTGTTACCTGTTTTTGTGAGCAAAAATCTGTTCCAGTAAACCTTTCTTCCTGCGCCGCTTCCACCGACCCATGCTGTCCCTACGTCTGCACCACCTACTTCAATAATAATTGGTTTGTAATTCCTTGTAGACCAGTTCGGATAGTATTGCGATATTTGCGACAAACCGTAGAATGTTTGCGGAGTACCTGCAACTGCATACTTGTACATAAGTTTATCTGTAAGGTTTGTTGCTCCGCCCGACTGTAAACTGTCGCTGTAATAAATAAAATCACAATATTTCGTTGTCGTTCCGCTAATTCCTATATTAAAATAATATTCATCTGTGTTCGGATTTCCAGCTGCGAGGAAAGGTGCACTGTATGTTACACCATTGTCTGTGCTTGTCATACATTTAATATCGATTGCACCTGAATATCCTTCTGTGTAATAAAACCAGACATTACTGTTCGCTGCTATTACATCAAACTCATTACGAAAAGCCAGAGAATCTGTCATAGTCGTAAAACTAATAGATCCTATTGTACCGGGAGCCGTTTCTCTGTATTTTGCAACACGGAGCATTGATCTTTCAGGCACGGGATTCAGATATCCTCTGTAAACCGCAAATAAGGTATCAGATGTTACAGACATATTCATTCTCACGTTTTTACTGAGTGATGCAACATATCCTGTATTTTGCCAGGTCATTCCGAAATCTGTAGAACCCCATCTCCTTAATCCACCTGATTCTGTTGTAATCCAAAGATAAACAGAATTTGTAGAACTTTTAACTACGTCAAAATCATTTACATTAAGTGAGTCGAAAGCTTTCATTGCATTTGTCATGATATTCCATCTGTAAACCTGTGTACCGTAAGTGAACCAACAAAGGACAGAATCATTGCTCATTGCAAGCATTTTAAGACGCGGGAAATTAATTCTGTTGGTAATTGAGTTTGGATGAGTTGTCCAGGTATTTCCCTGGTCGGTTGACTTGCGGATAATCAGTCCTGATGTTGTTGACAACGTATCATTTATTGCAATGTATATAGTTCCGTTTGGTGTAGAAACACCTGCCATCGGACCTATTGGTTCAAAATTAAGAATTAATGCGTTTGCGCCCCAGTCACCGCCTCCGCTTGGGTTTGGCTGGAGCCCTGTTCCTACCTGTAATTCCTGCGAGTACAGGAATAGTGGTACGAATAACATTACTAATAAAGTAATAAATACTTTTCTCATTGAAATATCCTCTCTGTTTAATTTTTTAAAATGTTGTTAAAACCCTTGATACCTTATTAAAAATTTATTAATTCAAATTTCAGTGTTAAAAATAATATAATCAAGTCTATATTCTGATGTTATCTTTACCACTACTTAATACAAGACACCTGATTTTATACTGTATCTAATCGTTTAACATATGTCTTTGATATTTTATGTTTGATATTTAATCTACCTGTAATGCACTTATTCTTTACCTTAAAATGTTTAAATTTCACACTTCATTAAATTAATATTTTATGGCAAAGATAGATATTACGGAAAAAGTTGTTTCTCTTGCAAAGCGCAGAGGTTTTGTGTTTCAGTCGTCTGAAATTTACGGCGGATTAAACGGATGCTGGGATTACGGTCCGCTCGGCGTCGAAATGCTCAACAACATAAAGCAGTCGTGGTGGAAAGAAATGACGTACCGCGAAAACATAGAAGGTATTGACGCTTCTATTCTTATGCACCCCAGAGTATGGGAAGCATCGGGACACGTTGAGAATTTCACCGACCCAATGGTTGACTGCAAAGAGTGTAAAGGACGCTTCCGTGCTGACCAGCTTGAAGAAACCGATTGCGGTAACAAGGGATACAAAGGACGCAAAGCTATCAAGTGCCATCAGGAAGGCAAGTTTACAGAGGCAAGAAATTTTAATTTAATGTTTAAGACATTCGTAGGACCGCTGGAAGATTCATCGAACGTTGTTTATCTGCGTCCCGAAACGGCGCAGGGAATCTA
>Ga0194063_10002261_pt1 | contig 12065 bp, 12 predicted proteins | sample SepL3720m_MetaG_FD_155459 | JGI IMG/M metagenome (GOLD analysis project Ga0194063, IMG submission 155459) | Anoxic zone freshwater microbial communities from boreal shield lake in IISD Experimental Lakes Area, Ontario, Canada - Sep2016-L373-20m | ecosystem: Environmental > Aquatic > Freshwater... | reverse complement strand
GATCTGGTAGCGGCGCTCCATCTCATTAATCGCCCAGCGCAACGCGCCCGCAACGCGCTTCGGATCGGTAATCACCTCGTTGCGCGCCCCGAGCAAATGTGGCAGATGGTTATAGACGGAGAACTCCACGATCTTCGGGTCAATCAACATGAGTTGAAGTTGTTCCGGGGAGCGCGACATGAATAGTCCTGCGAGGATGGAGTTCATGCAGACCGTTTTACCCGAGCCGGTGGCGCCGGCCACCAGCAGGTGCGGCATGGTGGCAAGATCGGCAATCAGGTCATTTCCGCCCACATCCTTCCCGAGGATGATGGGGATTTCCATGCGGTGCGGCTGCCAATGCGGGCCCTGCAGCAATTCACGGAGATAGACGATGCTCGTGGTAATATTGGGAACCTCGACCCCAACGGTGCCCTTCCCGGGAATGGGCGCCTGAACCCGGACGCTGGAGGCCTTGAGCGAGAGCGCCAGGTTGTTGCTGAGGCCGACGATCTTTTCAATCTTCACCCCGGCGGCGGGAATAAGTTCATACCGCGCCACCGTGGGTCCGCACTCCACCGTCTTGAGTTCCGTCTTGATTCCGAACTCTTCAAGGGTCTGGACAATCAGTCGTCCGATCGCATCCGTATCCGCCTGAACCACGCCCGGCCGGTTCGCGGGGATTTCGGACAGAAGCGACAGCGGCGGAAGTTGATAGGCACCCGGGGCCAATACCGGCGCGGGAGGAGGTGGCGGAGGAACGGACTTGGGTTCCGATTTGGGCACAGCGGGTTTTGGCGCCGAGACTGGAACCGGCCGGATCTCCTTGTCTTCCTCCTCCGGTTCCACGACGGGCGCGGGCTTCTCCTTGACCTTGGATACCGGCTTCGCGGTTTCCTTTTCCTGTTTCGGCACCGCTATCAATTCGCCCTGTTCCGGGCCCTCCTCGAGTCGTTTTTCCTCCTTGGCCGCGACCCGTTCAAGCCTTTCACGCTTCCAGGACTTCGCCTCGGGTTTCTGTTTGTGGAGATCCAGCATTTCACGGTCCTGACGGGTCGCCAGTTTTCCGGCAGTATCATGTACCATGGCTGTAAACCGGAGAATCGCATCCCAACCGAAGAACAAAACACAGCCGGCCAGGAAGACGGCACCAATCAGAATATTGGCCCCAACTTCACCCAGAAGTTGAATCGAAAGGAATTGTGCCAGGATCCGGGCGGGCACCCCTCCCACGGCGCTGACATTCCAGGCCAGCAGGAAGGAATCAAACCAGTTGGAATGGAGTTCCAACAGACAGGACAACGAGACCATCATCAGCGCCGCCCAGATCAACTTGGCCTTGATGTGCTCGATGCCGTGGAAGATCATGACAATTCCGAAACCCAGAAACCAGAGGGGAATCAAATAGGCGCTCAACCCGAAGACCTCAAACAGGACAAAGGCCGTCCAGGCTCCGCCAGGCCCGATGAAATTCGCAGGCGGTGAATTAACGGGCTGGTTCAACAGCGGAATATCACGCCAGTCATACGAAACCAGACTCAGAAACAGAATCACACAAACCGCAAGGAGGACAATACTCCAGGCTTCACGGGCGCTACTGCTTACTTTGTTTTTTGTCTCTTCCATGGCATTCAGGCAATCTCTCAGGGATGATCCGGCTCCATCGCCTCACGGCCGTCGGCTCCCGCCGCCTTGCGGCATCGGCCCACCAGTTCACGACAGGGCGAGTTGGTGACCCCCGCCAGCATACTCAACCGCAAACCGCTTTCCGCGGCCTGCAACGCCTTATCGTACCGAGCCGTTGCGTAATAGGCTTCACCCAGCGTATTCCAGATGGCGTAGTCCGATGGCATATCCAACACCGCCGCACGGGCCAGTTTGACCGCGCGGGTCAGGTTTGTTCCCCCCGTATCCTTGACATGAAGAAGCACCCAGGCGAGATTATTCTTCACCGTGGGACTGTTCGGAACAGCCTTGACAAGGGTTTCCAGCAACGGCAACGCCTCGGGGTAGCGCTTCGCCTCGATGTACGCGGCGCTGAGACCGAAGGCCACTTCATTGTTGGAGGGTTGAAGGGTGCGGGCCTTCTCAAACAGCGCCATCGCCTGGGTCCATTTCCCCTCCGTCAAACATTCACGACCGCTCATCAGCAACGTCCCGACCTCCCCCGTAGAATCCGCTGCCGGCGCAGGAGCCTCCGCCAGGGCCACCACGCAGCCTGCCATCCACACCACCATACAGGTTGTTAGTCTCATAAATGCTTATCTCCCGGCATCCTGACCGTTACCTTGACTGTATTCGGGGACACCACCGAGGTCAGTCCTCCCGCACTCTGAACATGCACGGGTACGGTATAGATTCCCGGCGTATTTAATCCAATACAATCCGCAAACACCCGAACCTGGACACTGTCGGCCGAAATCGATTCATTCAACCGACTTGTCAGGGTTACGTCCACCGAGGGCGGGTCAACATCGACTGCCATCAAATGCCCAGGCTCCATGATGGTGTTTACCGGAATATTTTTCAACTGTTTGCCGGCGCCTTTTCCGCTGATGATCACCCTGACCTGAACATCTGACGGATCCATACTGGCGACCCAGTTATCGCCAGGCGCCTGTACCGTACAGCGGCGCGCAAAGGTCTCCACCCGGCCATCCACATCAACCGGCTGGGTGTACACACACTCCGTGGTCTTCAGTTTCGCGGCCGGACCGCGCAGAAGAACGGTTGAGGGATCACACAACACCGACTCCACCTGCCCGAACAAGGGTGCCCCGGTTATCCTGCCTTTGACAGGCACGCGCCGTTCATCCTGACGGTCAAGCGTGACCAGAAGGCTGGAGGGATGCACGGCGATGGCCCTGACTCCGCGGATCCCCTTGATCATTGCCGGGGTCAGGTGGATTTCCTGCGACAGGGGACTGGAATCCCCCGAGAGCTCGACGACAGCCTGGAGGCGCCGGGGATCCAGCAACTGAATATCCTCCTGCGAACCGCGCAAGGTCACGTCGACCGTTGAAATGGACTGGTTCAGAATCGCCATTCCATCCTGCACATGGATCTGGAGGTGAATGTCAGGCATCTCGATCTCAAAACTAATCGTATCCTGAATGATATACCAAGTCATGATGGCGAGCAAAAGTGACAGCACCTTGAGCCTTTTATTCCGCACAAATAAGGCGCGGAGGGTGACCAGACTACCCGGCATGGTTCCCCTCCTCCCTCTCCCGAGTCTCGGTTTTGGCGATCCCGTTGAGACTCAGGTTCAGCTCCTGCCGGGCGCGGGCCCAGCGGTTTGTCGATACGGATTCTTTTGTCAGGACGCCCGCCAGGAACTTACGCAGGCGCTCCTCATCAAAGTCGCGACTGATCCGGCCGCGCGTGCTGATGGAGACCGTGCCGGTTTCCTCCGAAACGACGATCGCGATGGCATCCGTCTCCTCTGTCAATCCCATGGCCGCGCGATGGCGGGTGCCCAAACCTCGGCTGAGTTCCGGTTCCTGGCAGAGCGGGAACAGGCAACCGGCGGCGACAATGCGGTTTCCGCTGATAATCACACCGCCATCGTGCAGCGGGGTATGGGGGAAAAACAACGTCGCGAGTAAATCCGCGTTGACCCTGGCATCGAGTTTCACGCCCGTGTCCTGGATGGCCTTTGTCGACTCGGTGCGCTCAATGGCAATCAGGGCGCCAAGCCGTCGCTCCGCCAAAAGCATGACCGCCTCGATGATACTGTCCACATAGTCGCGGGATTCAACCGGGGCCGCCAGAAAAGGCTGACGCCCGATTTCGGCAAGAGCACGCCTGATCTCCGGCTGGAAAATCACCAGCAGCGCCAGGGCGAGATAGACGGACAAACGGCGCAACAGCCAGTTGAGGGCATAGATGTGCAGGACACGCGTCACCACAATGGCGATGAGGAGCACCATCAGGAGTCCGATGAATACCTTGAGACTGCGGGTCTCCCTGAAAAACAGGAGCAGAAAATAAAACCCGCATGCCAGCACCAGGATTTCGACGACTCCGCCAAATCCAGGCCAGGTTATCTGATTGATCCACTCCACTACGCCATCTCCCTGTTCAATGCCGCCACCATCCGGGCGGCATCCACCGATTCCTTCACATCATGCACACGCCAGATATGGGCTCCGCGGGCCGCCGCCCAAACCGCACACGCCAGACTACCTGCCTGTCGTTGATCCACATCGCGCCCGGTAATGGACCCGATAAACCGTTTTCGTGACACGCCAACTAGCACCGGACGCCCCAGCGACGATAACGACGCAAGATTTGCCAGTAACGTCAGATTGTGTTCCGCCGTTTTCCCGAACCCGATCCCCGGATCGAGCGCGAGGGTATCGGTTTCCAGACCCGCCTTCTGCAAGGCCGCGATCCGGCCTGCCAGAGTTCCGGCCACCTCGGTCACCACGTTATCATACTGCGGGTTCTGCTGCATCGTGGCCGGCTCGCCCCGCATATGCATCAACACGACCCCGGCCCCATAACGACGGGCCACACCCATCATGGCCGGATCACCCGCCAACGCGGTCACATCATTGATAATGCGAGCCCCCGCTTCCATCGCCGCCTCCGCCACGTCGGCCTTCCGTGTATCGACCGAGATAACCGGCGCCCCGGCCCTCGCCCCAAAAGCTTCCGCCAGAGCCCGTATGACCGGGATCACGCGCAGGGTTTCCTCTTCAGTTGGCACCGGCGCCGAACCGGGCCGCGTGGACTCACCCCCGATGTCAACAATTGCCGCGCCTTCATCCGCCATGTCCAGGCCGCGCCTGATGGCCGCCTCCATCGACAGGAACCGGCCGCCATCCGAGAACGAGTCCGGTGTCACATTCAATATCCCCATGACCAACGGGCAGGCACCGGCGTGCAACGTCCGGTCCCGGCATCGCCACGGAATGGTTGGCGTCATGCTCATCAGACTGTCCCGACTCTCACCCCGCCGCAGGGGGCGTCAACGATGGCTCCGCAGGGGCGACTACAACGGGGGTCTCCGCAGGTTCCGTCACCGGAAGCCGCTCGCTCTCCTGCAAAATCCGCCCATGCGCCATCAACTCCTCGACATCGCGGGCATCCAGCGTTTCGCGCTCCAACAGCGCCTTGGTGATCAACTCCAGTTTGTCGCGATTCTTTTCGATGATCCCCTTGGCCCGGCCATAACTGTCACGAAGGAGATTGCTGATCTCTCCATCGATTTTCCGGGCCGTATCCTCGCTGAAGTCCTGCGACCGGGAAATCTCACGTCCCAGGAACATCAGTTCCTCGTGATTGCCGAACGTCTGCGGTCCGAGGTTCTCGTTCATCCCCCAATCGCACACCATCAACCGCGCCAGCCGGGTAGCCTGCTTCAAGTCGCTGCGGGCGCCGGACGTGATGTCGCCGAACACCAATTCCTCCGCCACGCGGCCTCCCATCATGGTGGCGAGGATGCCCTTGAGTTTCCGTTTGCCTTCCATGTAACGATCCTTTTCAGGAAGTTGCATGGTGGCGCCGAGATAGGCCGTACCGCGCGGGATAATCGTGATCTTGTGGAGCGGCTCGCTTTCCTCGACCAGCAGCGTCACCAGCGCATGGCCTGTCTCGTGGTAGGCGGTGATCTTCTTTTCCTTCTCGTCGAGCACGCGGCTGCGGCGTTCACGGCCCCAGCGCACTTTGTCACGAGCCTCCTCAAGGTCGGGAAGAGTCACGGCTTCCTTCCCGCCGCGGGCGGCCAGCAACGCCGCCTCGTTCATCAGGTTCGCCAGGTCGGCGCCGGAAAAGCCCGGCGTGCCGCGGGCTATACGCCGAAGTTCAACCGTGGGCGACAGTTTGATATTGCGGGCATGAATCTTGAGAATCGCCTCGCGCCCGTCGAGCGTGGGGAGATCAATCACGATCTGGCGGTCAAAGCGGCCGGGCCGCTGCAATGCGGGATCAAGGACATCCGGCCGGTTCGTGGCGGCAATGATGATGACACCCTCCTGGGTGTCAAACCCATCCATCTCCACCAACAGCGCATTGAGGGTCTGCTCCCGTTCATCGTGTCCGCCGCCGATCCCTGAGAAACGACTGCGGCCCACGGCGTCAATTTCATCGATGAAGATGATGCACGGGGCGCTCTTCTTGCCCTGCTCGAACATATCGCGGACACGCGAGGCGCCGACGCCCACAAACATCTCCACGAAGTCCGAGCCGCTGATGCTGAAGAAGGGAACATCGGCCTCCCCGGCGATGGCCTTCGCCATCAGGGTCTTGCCCGTTCCCGGAGGCCCCATCAGCAGAACCCCTTTCGGAATGCGTCCACCGAGTTTCTGGAACCGTTTCGGATCCTTGAGGAAGTCGATGATCTCCTGAACCTCCTCCTTGGCCTCCTCCACGCCGGCCACATCCTTGAAGGTCACCTTGTTCTTGTCGCGGTTGAGCATCTTCGCGCGGCTCTTGCCGAAACTCAGGGCCCCCTGCCCCATGCCCTTCATCTGGCGCGAGAACATGAACCAGAGCAGGCCAAGCAGCAACAGCACCGGCAATGCGCTGGAGACGATCTGCCAGAAATACGGGCTGTCGCGCTTGAACCCGAACTTCACGCCATGCTCGCGAAGCCATTTCGGCATGTCATCCGTGACCATGACGTCGACTTTGAACTTCTTGGGTTTGCCGGTGACCGCGTCGATCGATTTCTGGGTGCCCTGGATATACTGGTTGCCGGAAATCTCGGCCACAATCTCGCATTCGGGGATTTCCCCCTTCTCCACGAGTTGGACAAAGTCCGGGTTGTATTTCATCTCGGCAACGATCTGTTGTTCGCCTTTGTAGAAATACTGGTAGGTCAACAGCATCAGTCCAAAAACGGCAAACCACAGCAGCATCCCGCGCGGGTTGAACTTCGGCGGTGGCAACAAATCCGGCTTCTTCTTCGCGGGCTCCGCGGGCGGCGGCGCCTGCGGGGTCTTCAAGTCATTCGATGATTCCATAGTATCCCCAATTAATCTGCATCACAATTCAGGCTGGGATTCTAGAGGAAGCGCGGTAATTTCGCAAATACTATGGGATACACCCCATTCCCGACTTCTTGCTTCCGCAGGGCCGCGCACTTCAGTACAGTTTGCCCCATGTTTCTAAACCAAGACAAGAGTCGGCATGACCCCTATGCCGTTTGGCGTAGCCGGGAGTTTAAACTGTTCTCCGCAGGGTGGCTGGCTCTGGTTATGGCCGGACAAATCGAGGCCATTGCGGTTGGAATCCATGTGTATGCCAAAACCGCCGACCCCCTCGCCCTCGGCTGGATCGGTCTGGCGCGGGCGGCGCCGGTGATTCTCCTGGCGATCGCCGGGGGTCAACTGGCCGACCGGTTCAACCGGAAAATGGTCATGATCCTGACCCAGATGCTCGGACTCGCAGCCGTCGCCGGACTGGCCGTGCTTGCCTTTTATGAAGCCGATATCCGATGGTTCTACGTGTTTCTCCTGCTTGGCGCCATCGGTCAGGCACTGGGCTCCCCCGCACGATCCGCGATCCTTCCCCAATTAGTGCCGATTTCGCTCTTTAGTAATGCCATGGCCTGGAACTCGAGTCTCTTTCAGGCCGGCACCATGATCGGCCCCGCGATCGGAGGGTTTCTTCTCGGCGCCCACGACTATACTCCGCCCGCCTTCGTGCTTGCGCTGATCCTGCGTCTTGTTGCACTTACCGCCATCGTGCTTCTTCAAGTCAGGGACACAGGGCGAAAAGTCCAGGATGTCTCCATTCGCAGCGTTCTGGCGGGGGTTCGTTTTGTCCGTGATAACAAAATCATCCTCGCCACCATCACGCTCGATCTCTTTGCCATACTACTGGGCGGAGCGGTGTATCTGCTTCCCCTGTACGCGAAGGATATCCTCCATGTGGGGGGGCTTGGACTGGGACTTCTTCGCTCAGCCGAGGCGATAGGGGCGATCACCATGGCCATGACCATCACCCATATGCCGCCGATCAGGAACGCAGGGCGGGCCATGCTTTGGGCGGTGGCCGGATTCGGCGCCGCCACAATTATGTTCGGTCTTTCCCAATGGTTCTGGGTCTCCATGGCGGCCATGTTCCTGATCGGCGCATGTGACAATGTCAGCGTCATTGTCCGCCACACGCTGGTTCAGGTATTGACCCCCGACCCCATGCGCGGGCGGGTCTCGGCGGTGAACAACATCTTCATCGTCTCATCCAACGATCTCGGCGGGTTCGAGTCCGGGGCCAGCGCCCGATTATTCGGAGCCATGGCCTCAGGCTTCGGCTGGGCCGAGTCGGGACTCTCCTCCCGTATTGCCGGCGCTGTCGGGTCTGTCATTTTCGGCGGCATTGGCGCCGTGGGCGCCGTGATCGGATGCGCCAAACGCTGGCCGCAGATCCTGTCGTTAGGTTCCCTGGGCGACATCAAACCGAAGGATGAAGCGATCATCCTTGAAGAGGCGGCCGAGGAAGAATCGTTGAAGTGACGGGAGGGGTTTACCAATCGACTGGACTGGATTTTTCTCGGTCAGTTGCTCCTGTATTCCGTTTTCCGATCCTGCCTGCGGGCCAGTTCGCTGGTGTAGTGAAGGCCGAGAGTGGCGGCTCTCTCCTTGGCCCAAACGGTCAGTCTTGTGTTGCCGACAGGAGGAGCGTCAACGTAAAGGAGATTGTCCATCATGCCCCTGATTTCCTCCCGGGTGATCATCACGTCACCGAGAAGTTTGCCAATGACCCACCCGACGGCATAGCCCAAGGTAGGAGGGACGGATATAATGAGTCGTTTCTTCCCGATGATCTGCCCGATGGTCTCCACCAGACCCCGGTAGGTGAACGTCTCAGGGCCGATGGCGTTGATGGTGTTATTCCCAGACTGCTTGCCCTGTTCTACCGCGAGTTGCGCAAGATCATCAACATGGATGGGCTGAAGTTTGTACTGTCCGTTCCCGAAGACGCCGAAGACGGGCAGATGACGCAAGGCCCAGGCTATGTTATTCACCAGAATGTCTTCCTTCCCGAAAAGAACGGTTGGACGGAGAATCGCATGGGACATTCCGCTCTCGAATAGAGATCGTTCCAGCCTCGCCTTTCCGCTGAAGTATTCAAGCGGAGAATCCTCCGACGGGTTGGTAATGCTTATATGCACCACCCGCCTCACTCCCGCCGCTTTCGCGGCCCTGAACAACGTCTCCGTGTTCCTCACGGCATCGGCATGGGTGAAGTCGCCATGATTGAATCGAACCCAGTAGGTATTGTACAGCACGGAGACCCCCCAGAGTGACTCTGTGAGTTTCCCGGGATCATCGAAATGGAACGGCACAACCCGAACCCTATCACCGAAGGGATTCCTGCGGTGAAGGGAGTTCGTGAGTGTGATCACAGTTCTCCCCTGAGCCAGAAGCCGTTGGGCGATATATTTGCCGGAGTATCCGAAGGCCCCGGTCACCGCATGGATGTTGTCCTGATTCATTGGTTCAGCAGATCCTGAAAGTTAGTCGCCCATAAGTTAAGCAACAGCACGAATCTGGACTTCTTGGGCGAGTCTGCCGCCGATTTGATCTTCGGCCATTGCCAAATCATAGTGGGACTGCAGATTGAGCCAGAATTGCGGGGACATGCCGAAATATCTGCCCAAGCGCAAGGCGGTGTCTGCGGAAATTGCCCTTTGGCCGTGAACGATCTCATTGATTCGTATCGGCGCTACGCTGATATCCTTGGCCAACTTGTACTGACTGATCGTCATCGGCTTCAGAAATTCCTCCATCAAGATTTCGCCGGGATGAATGGGTGCCATTTTCTTAATTTTCATAATCCTTCCCTCTAATGATAGTCCACAATTTCCACGTCATAAACATCGCCGCTTTGCCAACGAAAACAAATTCGCCACTGTTGATTGATGCGAATGCTATGGAGTCCGCTGCGGTCACCATGCAACGCCTCCAGCCTGTTGGCGGGAGGCACCCTAAGTGAGTTCAAGTCGGTTGCCGCGTTTAGCATCCATAATTTCCGCAGGGCGATATGCTGTATCCCCTGCGGAAGCCTCCTGGACGCCTCTCGTTGGTACAACTTCTCCGTCTCGCGACATCGAAACGACTTAATCATGACATGACAATACCGCGTCACGGTATTATCGTCAAACGTTATTATCATTAAAGAAGGGGATGGGTGGCAAGATGACCTGGTCGCGTGAATCAACCGTCCTCACAACGGAAGTTCGTGAACTCGCGCCCCCAATATATTCAATCGGGTAACAAATATTAACGCCGGATCAACTTCGGGCATGGAGGAAACTCTCCCTGAGCGCCGTCTTGATTTGTTCTTCAGACCAGTCGGGATGGAATTGACGGAAGGCCGCTTCCTTGATTCTGCGCGCTGAACGGCACAATTGAAGGAACGCCTTCAGGCGTTGTTCCGGTGTCATCTTCTCCAAGACGTCATATTGGTCGTTGTTCGTGTCCATGGGCTACGCTTTCTTCCCTTCCAGTATGAAATCCCTCGTGCCCAGGCTCAAGTCGAAAGATTCTGCACCGCAGGTGCGACTTTCCGCCTCCGCCTATCACCGATAATTTACACAAATCTGCCCTACCAAAACCGAAATACTCAATAATGCATCCGCACTCCCACACAGGCCGAGCCAATCATCAACCCGGGCAGGATGAGGGCGCAGAGGATTCCGATGACGGCGTAACGGTAGCCGAGTTTGTGTATCAGGGGACAAAGGATCGCCCCCACCAAAGCAACAGCGCAGACTATCCACCATGCAACTGACCCGATGGGCGTCATGGCAATGGCCACCGCCACGCCAGTGGCCAGAACAAATCCTACGCTAAACTCGAAGGTCTTCCGTCCTCGTCCCTCATCACTTGTACTCACAGTTTCAGTGTCCTCCTGTAAACCCTGCAAACAAGGCGAAAAAGCAGGCCCCCACCGCAAGCAGCGGAACAAGCAGGGTACACAACGCGCCAATACCGATGAATCGCCTGCCTGCGGTGAAGACGATGATGACACCCACAATCCACGCCGTACCCCCTGCCGTCCACACTGTGCCAACCATGTTTGACCTGCAGCGGGAACTCAGCCAGGCCAGGAGCCAGGCGATAACCAGAGTGCCCAGAAAACCGATAAAGAAATCTCCCACCTTCTTCTTCGTACTGATGTAGTAGTCTAATGCATCCATGTTCATTCTCCTCCTGTGACGCTCATCCCGCGTCCCTGATGCGATTATCTTTATTCAGCAGGATCATAACATCAACGGCATAAAATGCTACCATCGCGACCGATACCACCTGGAACAACGTGAACCCCGACCACACCACCTTCTCGTCCCGTATGAACTCGATCAGAAAGCGAAAGTTGAAGTAGGTGATCATAAACATTTTAAAGACCAGTCCCGTCGGCTCAGGAAACCTCCTCACCGCCACCAGACCCACCGCAAGTACCAGTACCATGAATATCGCCTCGTAGATCTGGGTCGGATGCCGGAGGATTCCATCCCCGAAATCCACACCCCAGGGCAGATGCGTGGGCGTCCCGTAGCAACACCCGCGCAGAAAACAGCCCAGTCTTCCAATCGCCACCCCGGCCGCGATGCCGGGCACAAATAGATTACCCCGCCGGCCGATGATGCCCATCCATTTCTTCATCAGAAACACACCCACGGCGCCGCCCACCAACCCCCCGACAATCGAGCGGCTCGAGATCAGCATGGTCAGACCGGGAAATTCGGCAAGCATCTCCCGCCAATAGAGTATGATCATCGGCAGTTTTGAGCCCAGTACGCCTCCGAATAGCGCCCCCAGCAGAACATGAAACGTTCTCTCGCTCACCGCCTCCTGCCGTCTCGTCTCACGCCAGAACAGGAGCAGTCCCACCATCACCGCGAGTAGCATGAAGAACGAATAGGAGGGAACGTCCCACCCGGCCACCGTAACGAGGACGGGCCGTATCCCCCATTCGCTCCCGCATGGATCGATCTTCATGTTTTTTTCTTCAGGAAGGTGCAGCAGTTTCCACTCTTCATGCAGGCATAGAGTTTGTAGACCGGACAGGCCCAGATCGCGGAAATGGTCTTCACCAGGCAATAGACCAGTACCACCCGCCAACCGATG
>Ga0194063_10002259_pt1 | contig 12075 bp, 19 predicted proteins | sample SepL3720m_MetaG_FD_155459 | JGI IMG/M metagenome (GOLD analysis project Ga0194063, IMG submission 155459) | Anoxic zone freshwater microbial communities from boreal shield lake in IISD Experimental Lakes Area, Ontario, Canada - Sep2016-L373-20m | ecosystem: Environmental > Aquatic > Freshwater... | reverse complement strand
ACAATGCTTTTAAGTCCCCCTGGGGGGGTAGGGGGGGAAACAAAGGGCATGTTTACATAACTTTGTTATGTAAAGCGTAGGGTGGGTAGGTTTTTGGCGCGGCTCTTGCGCCCTTTGCAAGAGCCGTGACAAAAAGCCGTGTTGTATAAAGCAGCTTTATGCGACACGCCACCCGGAGCGTACATGCCCTTCCTTACAGGCTTTTGCTTTTGGCGACTTTCGGATAAATAATGCAGTTAAATAAAACAACGGCAAGTCACGTGTGCAAAAGTGGGCGGAGCAAGTCCCATCGCGGAGCACGCTTTTGTGACAGGTGATTTACCTTTTGGAAAGCGGCGATTTGTTTGTGTCGCAAGCTCCACCGCGACACAAAGCAAAGTCGCCGTAGCAGCCTTTCGGATAATAACTAGCAGACTTTCGGCGTGCTTTCGGCGTGCTTTTAGCAGACTTTCGGCGTGCTTTTAGCAGCCTTTCGAAGCGCTGTTGACTTTACTGACGTATGCCACGATTGAGCAAGTCGGCGAGTCGCGAACAATTCGGGAAGGTAGAACAATTCGGGAAGGCTGGCTTCGCTCGGGCAAGTCGGGTATTTGTTCGCTAATGAGTCGGTGAGTCATTCGGAATAAATCGGGTCAAGGAAGGTTATTTTTTGCCAAGGTAGCTCATTGAATAATGGTTGCCGTCCGGGTTGGAAAAGTCGCCGCCCCAACAATTCAGTGGATCCAGGCTCATCCAGTATAGACCAAATTCGAGATGGTCAGAGGTCTTTGTCAGCACAGTGTCATTTTTGGTCAAAATAACATCAACAGCTAAACCGTCGAAGTGCAGCGAATATAATTTGTGCTTTTCGCCATCACGCCCTAACATCGGATAATAATTTTTGTTCAGCATAAAAGTCAGCAGCAGCACCAGGTTCCTCGTGAAAGTCTTTCTCAATTCGCCAAGTTTTCTGTTTTCAATATCTTTCTTCGTGCCATAATCCGGGATAAATTCAGTCATGTTTCTGGTATCCATTCCAATGTTTTTTAACGCTTTTTTATAACGTTTTCAGGTAGTTTTTATCGTCTTTTTCCGGTGGTTTGGCTGCTTATACTTTTTCAGTCGCGGGTTGGTTCACGACATTGTCGCGTCAATTTTCTTTTTTTGCCAGGATGACCAGCCTGCTGCACGGACAGCCAGATACATCGGCCAGTAAACCTTACAGGGCGCGCCGGTACATATCATCGCGTCCCGGAAGATTTCGTCTGCCTGTTTCCTGGTAACTTCTAAAGATGGGTTTGATCTATAAAGATAATCGTGAACGACAGCAGCTCGGTGAGCGCGATCGCCCCAGAGCATAAAGACAATCGGCAGCCTGGGCACAGAAGCGAAGTCGCAACGGAATCCCTGGGGAACTATTATCTGCGGGAAGTTGCTATGTTGAAAAATAAGTTGATCTGTCAATTCGATAAGCGTAGAGTCGCCGGCGTCCTGGACGTATTCGCATTTCAAGTCAGTCAAGAATTTAGTTTCCATCAAAAACCTCCTACCGCGAAAGCGGGTGGACCGTTTGCCGGGTGCCTGCGGCGGAACCTATTGTCGAGCGCCTGCGTCAATTGCGCCTCCACTAACCGGCCGAGTTTTTTAATTTGATTCAACATCCGGTATCCGAGCTGCGCAAAAGCATAGATTGTTGACTTAAAAATCAGCAAGCCGCCGGAACCCTTCGCAATTCGCCTTGTTCTTTTTATTAGCCCTTCGTCGACCAGATCGCGCAAAGCATAATTGAGCGCGCGGCGCTGTATTTTTATTCCGTGGATTTTCTCGAGCAGCTCCAGAATTTTAGCCTGGGACGGGAAGCAATAGTTTTTTCCGTACTGTTTCATCAGCGCCATCAAGATTTCTAATATTGCCGACTTTGTTGATTTCCTTGTTTTTTTCTTGACTGCGCTGTTTTGAAGTCCTGTGCACAAGCTATCGTGTTGTGTAATGATCATATAAAATACTCCTTTATTGCGCTTTTAAATAAAAACTTATCAACAGGGTTATCAACAGGGTTATCAACAACCGAATTTGCCGGAAAAATTAATAAAAACATAGGCGAAGCCTTCCTTTTAAAAAAGAAGGCATCACCTACCAATAATGTTAGTGATATAATTACTTGTTCTATTAGAACATAAATGGTGTGCAGTAAAACTGCACACACGTAGTGGAAAATCATATCACGTCCTCAACCCATTGATAATGTTGCTTAAATCTGAAAGCATTTTTATAAAATATTGATCCTCTTCCGAGCCTTTTACGCCGTTTTTGGACTGTAAATCGCAGATCGAAGCGATAAAGTCAGCAAAAAGGATATCTGAACAGTGGGCGCCGGAGTCAACCAGCAATTTAAAGAATTGCACTTGGCTATCCTGGTTCATTTTTAACAACCTCCATAAAATTAAACGAGCCTTGTTCTTGGGCTGCCCGTGTTTGAGAAAAAGAAGGATCATGCACCTTGCGTGCAGAAGTTCCAGGATGAGCAGAACAAGTGCAAGCAGAATGGCGAGGGTAACAACGACTGCTGCCAGCAGAAGCATGATATCTGTTGCAGTTGTCACACAAGCCTTGAATGAAGGAATCAAGTTTCTTCATCACTTACCACCCTCGTTAAAAGCGCGATCGACTGCGCTTTGCATTTCAGAGCTGTTTGGGTGTGTGTAAATTTCTGTGCTATGCAAATTTTTATGGCCCAGAAGCATTTGGACAACGCGTATATTTGAAAACTTCAAAACGCGTGTTGCGTATGTGTGCCGGAGTGCGTGCGGCGTGAACTGCGCGCCCAGGGAACTGAATGATGTGACCGAAATGAAACGCTGCAAGTCTTTTGGTTGGAGCCTGATCTTTCTGTTCTTGGTTATAAAGAGCGGATCATCAACCGAAGGGTTTTTCCCGGACAATGTAACTTCTTTGAGATAACCTTCAAGCGCGTCTTTGCATATAGAAGGAACTGAAACGTGACGCGGAACGCCCGTTTTAGAATTGACTTCTTTTATGTAGATTGAATTTGTAATAAATCCATTAACGAAAACATCTTTCCAATTCAAGCTGCATACTTCCCCGTTTCTAAGACCGCAAAACAGCATAAGTGAAACGATTGCTTTGAGTCTTGGTTCAAATTTGTTCATTGCAATGCAATAAACAGAATACTGCTCGTCCGACATAACCTTTACTCTCATAAAAGTCCTTTCCGGGCGCAAAAGCACCCTAAGCCGTGGTTAAAAAATCTGTCAAGTTAAAAGTTAAAAACATAAACGACACCGACAGAAAAAGCATTATAAGAAAAAATACATATTGTCAAGAAAAGATTTCGCCAGGTGAATAAAAAGATGTCTCTTTGAAAAAAAAAAATATGGGTCTTTTTTACAGACGGGGAATGGTTTTGGAGGTGGTCAGAAAATGACGCTGTTTGTTAAGAAAGCGACACGGAAAATAAGCAAAAAAAAATCTCGCCACGATTGCCTGTGGCGAGACTTTTTGAAAACTTGGGTTAATAGCCCACGTCCAAACCGTAGCTCGAAGAGCCATGGATTGATTTTGTGCCCTTGGGTGCGGTTGCGGGGATGGTAGGAGCCGCGCCGGTAGAACAATACTCTTTCACGTAGTAGTTAAAGCCGCTGATAGGCGGATAAACTTCACGTGCAGCAACGTTCCACTTGTCTTTGTAAAGCGAGTCAGCGCCTGCGCCGGAAAGCGGTGCGACGTCAACCAGAAGCTTCCAAGCTGCCACAGCGGTAGAGAGGAGGGTTCTGACAACAAGCTGAGCTGCCGTTTTAGGGTTTGTGGGGCGAACGTAGCCGCGAATGTAATTGCGGCCCTTCCAGATGGACGCGGTCAACGTATTGTAGATCGTGCCGCTGGCGTCAACACTCATAAATGGTCCTGATACTTTAGCCATGTGTTAATTCTCCTGGGTAAGATCAGTGCTCGCGGCGGTCGTTACCGTCCCACTTCTGAATTGTAGAGGTGAACTGGTCGAATCTGCCTTCCAAGCGTGAGAGACGGCCTTCAAGCCGAATCCATAAGCCCACTATACTGAAAATATTTACTAATACAAGAACAATTAATTCAAAACTCAAGCTAATCTTTTGCAAAGATGAAATTACCAAACCTGATCGCACCGGTAAAAGCAAGTTTGCTATACCCGAAAGACTTGAAGAAGCCTACAGCGTCAGGGTATGACGAACTTTCAGTGCAGATAAGTGACGGCCTGTATTTACTTGTTGTTAAAAAGGCAGTCATAATGGAGAAGTCAAGATTTTCTGTGTCGATCGATAAAAAATCAAAATCGAGTGGAAGTTTCAATCGAATAAGAGCGTCCGCCAGCGGGATCGTGTCGATCATTTTGGACGTTTGCATTTTGGTTTCAAGCGCCCAGTCTGGATCAAGTGAATAGTGACCAGGGACAGAGTGTTTATAAAAGCGCTTTTTCATAATGCGATCGGATATACCAATATTCTGCAATTTGAAGTTTAGCCCTGCAAATTCCTTTTCAATGATCGGTATGCGTTTTGAGTTAGCTTCGAACAAAAAGCCCTGCCAACCCTGGGACAGCAAGTCGAATGAATTTGACATATCAGCGCCGTAAGCGCCTATATCAACGACGAATTTATATTTAGCCGGGTGTGAAGAAAAATAATCAAAGATAATTTTTCTTTCGCCGTGTTGCGAATGGTCAAAGACCTGAAGCGCGCCATCCACGGACACGGCCGGAGCGGAGCCAAACGCAACCTTGAGAACTTCAAGCGGTTTGATTTTATCCGAAGGGGAACGCCGATCTGTATCCGAGACGCCTAAGTCAAAACGTGTCGGTGTTGAACCCAGGACGCCGCGCGGATCAGTGCGCCCATAGAGCGCAATCGGCGTCACCCCTATCGAATGGCAGAGATGTAGAACGGAGGAGTCTACACAAAAAACTTTTGACGCTTTGGTCAAAAGGCAAAGACTTTCTAACCAGGACGTTTTTCCCGAAAGATTGACAATATCCGAAGTAGGCGCGGGCAGATCGGCCGGAGCGCCAAGATAGAAAATAGTGCAGTCATGTTCTTGTTTAACCAGATCAGCCAGGGCATTGATATAATCTTTTGACCAGGAGCGACCCTCATCGTCTTTCGTGCGAAGCTGAAAGACAAACAGCTTTTCAATGTCGGCAATATTATAATGCGACAAGAACGTGTCGCATTGTTTGTCCAGGTTAGATGGCAGGTCAAGCTTGAGATCATAAGGAACGTGGTTGAGACCAAGGTATAAGCCATAGCGCGAAGGCGCTGAATAGTAGTCGCCCAGGGGATCAGGTAAAAGCTTTGCCGACATTGTAATGGTCGCGCAGTTTTTTGCCAGGAGATTATGTGAAGCATAATCCTTGAATAATGTCAGACCAGGGACAAGAGAAATGATCGGTTTATATTGTTCTTCAACTTTGCATAAAAAGTTTATGTTTGGATAAACTTTTTGAGCTTCAAGCGCGCACGCGGCGCGGTAAAGGTTGTCGCCCATTGAGTCCTGGAAGTCCAGGACGATCGTCCTATAAGATTGGATCGCCTGCATAAAAGGTTCTTTAGCCGCAAAATAGAGCAGCGGGATCCCTGCCTGGTCAACCAGGAATGGAGGCTGTGCCGTACCGATCACCACAACTTTGTGAATTGAAGGATCAACCGGGATTGTTGACATGAAATAGAAAAGTGCGACATCCTGCGTTTTGTAGCCAGGGCAGAAGAAAAGCTTTTCGCGGCTGCCCTTAATGTAACGGCCCTGCAGGACGTTCAATATTTCTTTGGTGCCTGTATGAAAAAAAACTGTTTGAAAGCTCACGTTTTATATCTCCCTTTTTTTATTCTGACCATGTGACATATAGTTCCGGGCGCTCATCGCCTGTGAGTTGATTATAGGAACTAGGTGCGCGCCTGGCGTTGGTTGAACTGCCGTTATTCTTTATAACAATCATTAATGCGTGACCCGATTCCCAGCCGTCCCTGGCTATAACGTGTTGCAACTCGTCTTTAATGTCTGGGGTGTCATATGTCAATCTAGTTGTCATTGTTGGCAGGGCGTTCCATGCAGTGCCTGGCGTTAATGCCAGTGCCATAAATGCTGCGTAAGTGGACGGCGCGACGGCGTCGTCAATGTCGTTAAGGTGCAACTTTGTGTTGCAGGTTACATCCGACAAGGTTGTGTATGCAGTGATTCGCAAAAAAGCATTTATTACCGTTGCGCCTGCGGGAATGTTAACGAAGGGAAGTCTTATAAAACTTTCGCGGGCAAAGGCACTAACAGCGCCAATGCTCAAATAAGCGGAAGCGGTATCAATAGTTGACGCGGAGTGGACAAACCCGTCATCAGAGCCGGCACGTGGGAAAAAAGTGCCATAAAAACGAGACGTGCCTTCAAGAGAACCTTCAACACCAAAAATTGTTACATCTTTTTTTATGTTGTGATCCAGCAAAAAGGAATCACGAGCGGACGCTGTAAGACCGGAAGGATAGCGGGCGGCAGGAATATCAATAATCAGTGAACCATCAGCACCCAAAATATCCACACCCAGTGGAGCCTCAATCGTGTCTTTGTAAAAAAGCAAATATGTTTCGATTTCCGTGAGCGAAGAAAATACAGAATTTAAAAGCCACGCGTCAATATAATTATCATCATTAACCGGTGACGGGAATTCATCAACGGCTGCCGGGAAAAGTTTATCAAAGTTTGTTTCAATAAGATGGTCAACCATGTGACGATTATCCTTCGATGTGTGTCTTGTTGTCAATCAAAAAATTTTCAATGCTTCTAGTAGAAGAATAGATGTGATTAAAAAACCATGCCTGGCACGAGTCAGCGCCTTCGCGAAGGACAGGGAATTCATCAAGGCAGGCCGGGAATGGTGGAGAACAGCCGTTTGCATATGCTGAACCGTCAGCATACGCGGAACCTGCGGCATAAAGTGGAGGTGTCACATAATCAACCTGTGCAGGTTGGTCGGGTGCTTTTACCAGCATAAAAACAGCCTGGCCAAAGACGCAATAATAAAAATAAGCGAACGTGTCGGAAAGATAGAGGCGAACAAAAAGATTGAACCCGGAAAGATTAAGCGGCCGCGCATTAATATAAACCTGTTGTTGTGCAGGCGTTAAGGCTGTCCACGCAGAGCATGCGGCACGATATAAAGTGCGCTGTGCCGATTGTCCCGGAGAAGGCGAGGTTTTAGATAAGGGAAGGCGTGCAACTGTCGGATAAACCGTTGTTTTTCTGAATGCCAGAGCGCGGGCAAAAGTGCCGGTAGCCTCAACACCATAAAGTGGTCGATCAAGTTTTGCCATAAAGCCTCTATATTTTGTTTATTGTGCTGGCGCGCAGCGCGTCAAGCCAATCAATAAAGATGTGCAAAACGTTAGACCCTCTTGAAACAATAAGCAAGAGCGTGAGTGGCCAGAAGTCAACAAAATAAAGATATGGAATCGCCAGGGCAGCGCCCCAAACAGACGAACATTCAAAGCAAGCGCCGAGTCTGGCCAGAAAATCAAAACGAGCATAAATTTTGTCGCGAACTGGCGCAAAGATAACCCACGAGCGGAGCGCGTGGGTAGTTGCTTCAGTTAGTAAAAGAACTTTTAACCAGAAGATAGCTTCAGTATCCATTCGTTGATATCCTCCCTTGATAAATCTCTGGTCATGCAAGTGTCACAAGTCCATTTTGATTTATAACCGGCTTTGCCTTCTATGCAGCCGCGGCAAACGGATTCTAAAAACTGAAAACCGTTACAACCCTGGCGTGTGCATGGGCGTGAACGCAGCTTGTTCCTTGCTGCCGTAATTTCGTTTTGCTTTGTCATGTTCTGTGACGTGCGAAGCATTACCGCCGTTTCGCCTTTAGCCTCTTTCCATTTTTTGTATGCTAAACCCAACTCCAAGCCCGGGTATGTCGCGGCAGCCTGTCTGATCTCTAAAGAGCGTTTTGCGGCGGCGTGTATGTTTCCTAGCACTTCATTGTTTTCAAGTGTTACCATATTGTTGTTTTACCTACCGGGTTAAATAAAATCAGCGGGGCAACAACCCGCCTCTTTTTGTGCTTCTGTTCTTATGTCGACCTTGTCTGGATTGCAAACAGGACCCTCAGTGTATGGGTGTGTTGGCGGAAGCTCACAGCCCGAGTCTATAATGCAAAAACTTTTACCGTCCGATTTGCTGTATTCGCCACTGCAGGTGTACCAGTCGCGTGTATACCAATAAACCGGGCCTATTATAGGGGGATTTGCGCCGAGTTGATAGGCACAAGGTTCAAACATATCACCGACGGCGTCCATAATGAATGACCACCCACCCGAGCTGGTATTTACCGCCAGGCTTATAATCGATTTGTAACCGCGACAATCAGTCATTTCGATTGTTGGGTTGTTTTCGCAATTTGTGTTGTCTTCCGGAGCATAATAAGTCGGAGAAAAACCTGATGTTGTCGTAACTGGATCGGGTGAGATGTCGGGATCATTATTGAATGAGCCACCACCAACAGTAATCTCCCAGGTTATATCTTCCGGTTCGCATGGTGGAGCGTCCGGGCAGGCGTCATCTGGTGTATATGTCAGGTCTTGTGATTCACCGCCAGACATTTGTTGAGAGGTGTATTCAATGCTCGGGATACATTCTTTGCAGGCGTCAGGATCGCCGTCAGGAGTGTCGGGGTCGGGTTGTGGGCAAAGGAAGCATTCTTCATCACGCGAAATTGCACCTGTGGAACGGTTGCAGCCAGACATGCAGCAGCTCATGTATAAGTCATAATAAGAACACATAACACCCTGGCTGCCTTTTGCTTCAAAAACCTTTTCTTTCGATGTTGTCGGTTTGACGTCACAATATTCTGGGCATGTAGTGTAAATATTGTTCCAACGTGAGGCGCACGCTCTAAAACATTGTCTTTGTATTGATTGATCTGGAGAGCCCGGGCCTTGATGGCTTGGTCTTTTGTTCCTGGCTGTTTCCCTGGCGACGCCTGTTGGGTTAAGTGTCGGCAGTGGGTAGGCATTTGGCATGATGTGACGGATCAAGTCAGCGTCATAGTGCGTGATCCCTGTTGAGTCAATATAGGACACATCGGAGCCTGGCAATACCTGGTCTTTAACTTTAGCCATAAATGTTAACCGTAATATTTAGCGTCAGGCATATCGCCTGGCGTGAAACTATCCATTGACTGATCCTGCCAAAGATCAAGATAATGAGCGGCGAAGCCGCTAATTAAGTCTTGGTCGTGAAGCTCTACCGTGCTGTCAAGGCGGTTTTCCAGAGAAGATTTCGTCAGGTTGTGGGACCCGATAAACAAAACCTTGTCATCAATTAAAATGCACTTCGCGTGCGAAGTTGTTTTTTTATGAGGCGATATAAAAGGAATTTCCATCTCCATCAAGCGCCTCATAAAATATTTGTTGCAGTGATAATTCGGGCGCGAAGGTTGAGGGTTGTCAATAATGAAACGAACGTCACAGCCCAGTGCGCGGCGTTTTTTGAGAAGCGATAAAAACAATGTGACCGGGTCGTTCTGCCTGTTCATATTGGAGTTGAGGACATAGCAGCAAATCCAGATTCTTTTTCTGGCCAGACGCGTAGCCGCAATCAAAACATTTTTGAAACTCAAAAAATGGATTGACGCGGCTGCTGTACTCGCAATCGGTAAAGGATCGTTAAGCATAGAAACCTCAAGGAAAATATAAAGCAATGTCAGCATGATCTTTCATCCATAATTGAATGAAATAATTATAGCCGGAGCAGCGTTTGCCCAGCTTTGAAGCGCGGGAATTTAGCGCGCGTTTCTTAAAAGGCGATATCGTGCGCCAGTTAATAATTGCCTGGCTAAACTTAGAAGAATAAATCGGGACAGCAGCTTTTTTGTGCAGGTCGTTGAAAGCTGCGTTCCTGTAATAGGTTGTGCCTGCCCGTTGTTGGAAGATAAACCGGCGTCTCCAAAGGCCTCGGGCTGAAATAGAAAGTAAAGCTTTTTTGTGTGGGAACTGGTAAGCGGCCAGGTTCATTTTACTGCCGCGTCCATCCTGAAAGCCGTTGGCAAAAGCAGTGCCGGCCGCGAAAAGCGGTGGCGGGTTAAGGTTGTTATAAAGTGGTGACAATACAATTACTCCAGTGCATTAATTTGATCACGTATCGCTTGTCTTTCCGCGTGCAGCGCTGCAATGTCGTATGGTGAATCTGGTCCTGCTAGTTGATATTCAGCGCATTTAATTATTTTGTAATCTGTTGCCGCAAGCTTTGCTTTCAGTATTTGGATTCGTATTGCTGGTGTTAAGTTTAGTTTTGGAAACATCTTTAAACCTCCAGGCTTTCCGGTGTGAAGTTCGGGTTTTGTAATACCATGCCCCAGGTGTCGGCGCCTTTTTGATATATCCCGGATGGATTAACAACAAAAGGCGTGACGTCAAAGATATAATTTTGCAGGCCGTTTATTGTGTTGAACGGATCTGTTATTGTGATATCTGCCAGAATAGGCGGCCTGTTATAGTCATAAATAAAATCATAAAACGCCAAAATTTCAGTCATGTGCCCTTCTGACGGATACAATAAATCAAAGATAAGCTTGACGCTCAATTCTGTCCAGCCTACTTTCAAAACAAAATAGGTTGTGCCAATCCAGAAACCTGATGTTGCCGACATGTACAGCCATTGAGTTTGACAGCCTGTCATTGTTTCTGCCGTAGTGTCTAAGATAACAAATTTATAAAAATTCAAATAAGGAACCGGGATGATGTCATCGCCTGCAGGGCAAATACCTATCGGGCAATCAACGCCATCGATTGTTATACCTGCATTAACGACAGCGCCCAGGGCCATATTGTCTATTGAAATATTCGGATTGCCGTAGATAATTGGATATTCGGTGCCGATCACAATATTCGGGAGTGTCTTTGTGACAACGGAGTCAAGCTTAACCAGGGCAAGATCGTTCGACGCGCCTGCAGGCAAATCAGCAAAAGCGTCAACCACGGCATTAATGCCTACGCTGTGCGTGCCGTCAATGTGGTGTTGTGCCAGGATAAGCCGGTTTAGCGTGTCAACCAGGGTTGGATGTTCAGCGCCGATCATACGCTCGGTGCACTGAATACGCAGGTCAACAAAAGTTTTAACCGTAATCGTGTCGCCGTATGCAAGGCCGTCAGCGTTTTGGACAAATGAGCGCAAGCGGTAATCAGATCCGCCCGTCAGACCGGCAATCATTGTTGAAACGTAACTTGCCGGATGTGGTCCTTCTTCTTTGACAACGAAATTATCGACGCAGTTTGGATCACCTGTTGAGCCGACCAGGAAGCAGAAGCCCCACCATAAAACAGGCAGGCCGCCGAAGTCGGTAATGTCGCCGCAAGCCAGAAGGTGCGTGCCAAAAACATCTTGTGCCGGTAATGTGGTAATAGCTGGAATGGACATAAAAAACCTCCATAAGTTTATGGAGTCAAATACGCTGAAAAAATCGAAGTGTCAACTTTGAAATTGCGGCCGCGAAGCGTGTCGGATTTATAAGGTGCCCTTATATGACTGCAAATCAATAATCACCTCTCGCTGCCAATGTCATTTTTAAGCTGCTATTGGTGAAAAATAAAGGAGGATCAGAAGCAATGCACCGGGAACAAAGAAGAAGGTTCACAAAAGACGAATATGATGTTGATATGACAGACGAATTAACCGTTGCTCATTTTAATATATATTGCCTAGCCTGGTATGAGCGCGGCAAAATGGAAAAGCCATTCGAAGAATGGCGTCAAGCCTGCCGGTTCAAGTTGTGGTGCCGGATGGTGTCAATCGGTGGTTTATATCAAAAAGAAGGCGCTGAGCGGTATAATTGCAACATTTAGCCGCACAAACCGACAATAGATGAAACGAAAGTGCCAAATCCTGAAACGGAGTCGCGCTTCGCTGACGTCCCCCTACCCCCGGTTTTTTTCGCGGGTAATTTTTTTTTGTGTCGCGGTTTTTTGCGGTTTTTGTTGTGGTATCAAAGCTGCGGCTAAAGCCGAAGGCTTTCGCCGCAGATTTAAAAAAAAAAAAATAAAAATATTAGAAACAGACCGGTGG
>Ga0194063_10002258_pt1 | contig 12077 bp, 10 predicted proteins | sample SepL3720m_MetaG_FD_155459 | JGI IMG/M metagenome (GOLD analysis project Ga0194063, IMG submission 155459) | Anoxic zone freshwater microbial communities from boreal shield lake in IISD Experimental Lakes Area, Ontario, Canada - Sep2016-L373-20m | ecosystem: Environmental > Aquatic > Freshwater... | reverse complement strand
GGCTTTGTTGACCGCCTATCGTAAATCCCTGATCCACGAGTGCGTTACGGGCCAGCGGAGGATTTCGGAGGCGGATGTGCAGCAGTTGAAAATCACTGTGGACAAAGGCGAGAGCCCTGTGGGAAAGTACCGCCATGTCAGCACCTGAACTTAGTAACATAACTATACGAGGTTTTAAGAGCATCGCCTCGGTTGAGAAGCTGGAATTGCGCCCCATCAATGTGGTGGTTGGGTCCAATGGTTCCGGTAAGTCCAACTTCATTGGAGTGTTTTCCTTCTTGCACGCGTTGCGGGAGGGACATTTACAGGACTACGTTGGAAAGGCCGGCGGCGCGGATAAACTGCTTCATTTCGGCGCAAAGGTGACAAAGGCAATTGAGTTGCATATCTCGTTTGAGAATGGTGTAAATCAATATTCAGTTCGCTTGGAGTCTAATGACGCCGACGAATTGTTGCCTATGAATGAGAAGGCTTACTACTGGGATAAGTCGCAATATAAAGCCCCTTACGAAACCGGGTTGCCTCGTATTGGTAAGGAGGCTGGGATCAGTGGCGCAAGCCATAGGGGGACAGCCGATTGGGTCCGGACTCGATTGGGAAGGTGGAGGCTCTATCATGTTCATGATACAAGCTCATCCTCTCCGATGAGGAAAACCGCCGATTTGAACGACAACCGTTTCCTGCGGGAGGATGGGTCAAACCTGCCTGCTTTTCTTTACTATTTATTTAAAAAACAAAAAGAGTCCTATGAACTTATCCGGGGTGCGGTGCAACGAGTGACCCCATTTTTCGATGATTTCCGACTAGAGCCATCCAAACTTAACCCTGATAAAATTCGGCTCGAATGGCGGCACAAGAATTCCGATAAGTATTTTGATGCCTCTTCACTTTCGGATGGGACTCTTCGTTTCATGGTCTTGGCGACCCTTTTTTTGCAACCCAAGCACTATCGTCCATCCGTTATACTGGTCGATGAACCTGAACTGGGTTTGCACCCTTATGCCATTACTATGCTCGCATCCATGATCAAAATGATATCGGTTGAAACTCAGGTAATTATTTCCACGCAGTCTCCTATATTGCTCGATCATTTTACGCCCGAGGATGTGCTTGTCGCCGACCGTGTCAATGGCGCGACAATCTTTTCCCGCTTGGATTCCGAGCGGCTTGGTAGTTGGCTGGAGGAATACAGTCTCGGCCAATTGTGGGAAAAGAACGAGTTCGGAGGCCGGCCGGCCGCCGGGTAACTCATGCCGCGACTTCTGATCCACGTTGAGGGTGAGACTGAAGAGGCCTTTGTAAACGAGGTACTTGCGCCGCGACTCCGTGAATATGGATTTGGAACCATCGGAGCCAGACTGATTGGCAACGCGCGGCTTCGACATCGGCGCGGGGGTATACGCGCCTGGTCCACGGTGCGGTTGGATATCGTTAAGCACTTGCGCGAAGACGCAGGATCGGTTGCGACAACCATGGTTGATTTCTATGCGCTTCCAAGTTCTGGGGACAAGGCGTGGCCCGGTCGGGACGCGGCGGCTAAATTACCCTTTAACAAGAAGGGGCCTAGCGTTGAGGACGCATTACACGCCGACTTGAGTAATGCTATGGGGGGTAGATTTGATCCGCGCCGTTTCATCCCCTTCGTGATCATGCACGAGTTCGAAGGCTTGCTGTTCAGCGATTGTGCCGCATTCAGCCGAGGTATTCACCGTGCGGATCTTCAGTCTCATTTTCAGGATATTCGTGACCAGTTCAAGACCCCTGAGGAGATCAATGACTCCCCGGAAACGGCCCCTTCAAAGCGTGTTATCAAACTCATCCCTCACTACGAGAAACCTCTTCTGGGAACCCTGGCGGCTTTAGAGATGGGGCTGGAAAGTATCGAGGCACAATGCCCCTATTTTAAGGCGTGGCTGACAAGGCTGGAGAAAGCAGCCAAAACCCTCTGAACCATGGCGCGCAGACGACCACCCGAACTCTCCTTTCAGCAGCACATCGCGGATTATTTCGTCCGAGAGCACCAGTATGGCATGCTCGAACAGGGGGACATCACCGATACAGAGCATTTCATTGCCGAGGACTTGCTCTGGGCGTTCCTCAAGGCAACCCAGGCCGATACGCTCAAGAAACTGGCCGACGATTACGGGACTGACGCGCGGGATGAGGTCTTTAAAGCACTCCGTAAGGAGATGGGGCATACACCGCTTTGGATGCTCATGCGGCAAGGTCTTGAGGTGAAAAAGCGCGTGCGGTTGCAACTCTACTACCCCAAGCCTCGCTCAATTCAAAGCGCCGCGACCGACGGGTATCCCCAGAACAGGGTCACTTTCCGCCCCCATTTCTATTTTGGTGAAACTAATCAGGAAATCGATTTCGTCATTTTCCTCAACGGCCTGCCCATCGTGGCGATGGAGCTGAAACATGAGGCAAACCAGACCGTGCATGATGCCGTGGACCAGTTCACCCGGCGCGATCACAAGGTCAAAATCTTTCAACACCCTTTTCTCTACCTCGCCGCCGATACCGCCGACGTGATGGCCGCCACCGATCCAAGTCGATCTGAGAATTTCCGCTGGCACAATATGGGGCTGGCCAATAAGGCCGAGAATGCCAACGAATACCCAGTCGAATTCCTCTACCGTGATGTTTTGTCCAAAGACCAGTTGCTGGAGGCGTTGTCGTTCTTCCTCGTCCGCGTGCCTGAACGCGAAGCGGAGGATGACAAGACGGCGCGTTCCGCATTCACGCTCTTCCCGCGATATCATCAAAGCCGGTTGGTCAGGAAACTTGCCGCCGACATCGCGGAGCACTTTACCCAAACGGGTAATATCGGCAGGAAATACCTGGCTGACCACTCGGCCGGGAGTGGAAAGACCCTTTCCATCTGCTGGCTGGCCGACCGCCTACAAAGCCTCTACAAACAAGGGACGAATGAAAAACTGGTGGATATCACCTTCATCCTGACCGACCGCAAGTCGCTCGACACCAATATCCGGGAGGATATCGCCAACTTCACGCACCTCAAGGACGTGGCGGGCATTGCTCAAAAGTCTGATGATTTGCCGCGTTTCCTGAAAGACCGGAAATCCATCATTGTCACCACCCTGCAGAAGTTTTCGGAGATATTGGATAAACTCCAGAGCAATCCGGTGCTAAAGTCTCTGCGCGTCGCCTTCCTGATTGATGAAGCCCATCGCTCCCAGGAGGGACAGATGGGAGCGGCGATCCGCCTTCCATTTCGCAAGCCCGACGAACCGGATGCCGACGCCCCGGAGTTGGATGAAGAGGAACAGATTGCCAAAGTAATCCGGGCGCATGACGCCAACCAGTTGTTTGTCGCATTTACCGCGACCCCGGCACCCGCCACCGTGGACCTGTTTGGTGAGTCATTTGACAGTTATACCGAGGCCGAGGCTATTGCCGAGAATTACATTGTCGACGTGGCGGCCAGCATCATTTCCTATAAGACCCTTTACAATCTCCACTGCCACTTCGTGCCTAAACCCGATGAGGAGGAGAGGCTCTATCCCAAGGGGGTTGTTGCCAAAGCACTGATGAATGTGGCCTATCAGGATGATGGGCTTATTCAATACAAGGCCGAGGTGATGCTGCGGATCTTTGAGAAAGAGGTGATGCCGCTCATTGGTGGCCGAGCCAAGGCCATGATTGTCACCACTTCACGGGTAGCGGGCTTGCGCTACTTTGACATCATCAAGGAAAAGCTCAAAGAGCGTGGCGCGAACTACAAAGCCCTCTACGCCTTTTCGGATTTCACTCATCCCGAAACCAACCGGGAAATTCATGAGCATGCCGTGAATGGACTCAAAGACGGCGAGTTGATCGAGGATCGATTCGAGGGTGAGGATTACCGGCTAATGGTCGTGGCAAACAAATTCCAGACTGGCTTCGATCAGCCCTTGCTCGCCGGGATGTTCCTCGACAAGCCTGTAATGGATCGCAACGCGGTTCAAACCGTTTCCCGCCTCAATCGCTGCCATGAAGGCAAGAAGGACGTGGTGGTCGTTGACTTTACGAACAATGCCGCCGCCATTCTCAAGGCATTTCAGAAATACCGTAAAGGAACACCTTTCGCTCCCCGTGAACCGGACTCGGAGCTTTGTCCCAAACTTCGCGAGGAAATTCTGGCAGCAGGGGTCTTCACGCAGCAGGATGCAGCTGATTTTGCGAAATTGGTTCAAACTGGAACCGACGCCCAGATTCAATTTTTTGTCAATGCGTTGCGTAACCGGTTCAAGGCTAAAATTGCCGGGCTGGAAGAACGCAAGGCTTTCGTCTATTTACTCGCCCGCTACGTGAAGAGCTATCACTTCATGACCTGTTTCTTCTCCTTTTCGGACGAGATTAAAGAATTTGCTGCCTTCGCGGAGGGCGTTGGCCCTCAACTCATTAAGCAGGGCAGTGTGTCTGACCTGATGAAACAGATCCGCCAGACGGAAGTTATCAAGGCGGCCGTGGAGTACAAAGGCGTTACCACCAGTACCGGGAGTGTAAAGTTGAAGCCCGGCAAAGGCCGGAAGGGTTCAGGTCCTCCTCCGATGAAAGTCACCGTTCAGAACATGATCGACGATATTCGCGGCAAGTTTGTGATCAACGATGACGAGGCCCTCTACATCCGGCAGGTGACCGAGGCAAAGGCCGCAGACCCGGCGATCCATTCCACTGTCACGGCCCATCGGGAAGACCGTGTATTCCTGGATGGCGCGTATCGGGGCCAGGTGAATGGCGAAATTCAATCCGCTTACGGCGAACTGGGCCGATACGAGGAATTGGCTGATCCCAAATACAGGGACACTGGCGGCATCTTCGATATTATGGCCGTGACCGTGATCGACACCCATTTGACCTCTGCCGCGTGACCCTATGAGCAAAACCATTGATCAGATACCCGAAGCCGACCGACCGCGTGAGAAACTCCTGTGCAAAGGCGCATCTGCCTTGAGTGACCAGGAATTGCTGGCTGTCCTACTGGGGAAGGGTACACCCGGCATGGACGTGATGACGCTTGCGGGGAAGTTGGCCCGGTTGATTGACGAAAAAGGGCTCGGGGTTAAGGCGGAAGACCTTACCCGGTTTGAGGGTGTGGGCGATGCCAAGGCCACCTTGATTCTTGCGGCGATTGAGTTCGCCCGCCGCCGCATTAAACCGGAAGGCGCCAAGATCGAAACCCCGTCAGACCTGTTGCCTCATGTGAGGCACTACGCCGACCGGAAGCAGGAACATTTCCTCTGCGCCACCATCAACGGTGCAAACGAACTATTGAATATTCGGGTTGTTTCGATAGGCCTGATTGATCGTAGTCCGGTGCATCCACGGGAAGTCTTTGCCGACGCCCTGTCAGATCGCGCTTCAGCGGTGATTGTTGCGCATAACCACCCGGCCGGCGGGCTCGAACCCTCACGCGGTGACACTGAGATTACCGCTCAACTCAAGGCGGCCAGCGCCATAGTCGGCATTGATTTGCTCGACCATATCATCTTCAACCGAACCGGTTACTTCAGTTTTCTGGAAGCCGGCAAGTTATAGGTTGCTCTCATTCTGCCAGGGATTGCTTTTCAAAATAACCAATGCTAAACAACTTGAGCATGAGTAGTTACCCCACGCTGAAGGATGTTGCCAGAGTCGCTGATGTGGATCCATCCACGGCCTCTTTTGTCATCAATGGTAAGGGAGATAAACTCCGGATCAGTCATGCCACCCAGGCCCGAGTTCTTGCCGCCGTTCGCGATTTAGGGTATTCGCCGCATCATGGTGGTGAGGCTGAAAAGGTCCAGGTGGCGGAGGCGGGAAAGGTTGAGCCGGAGATCGGCTTGGTCCTGTCAGCGGCCAGTCCGGTCGAAACCCTCGCCCTGATTCCCGGTCTCGAACCGGCGCTTTTTGCCGCAGGTTACAAACTGGTCATCATCACCGTTCCCGCCGATCCCGTTGCGGCCCGTGAGCGAGTCTCCAAGTGCGGAGTGGCCGGGATCATTTGCTGTCGCACCCTATATCCGGCGGTCTCGGAAACAATGGTTGGAAGGTGTCCCGTGATCGTTATATGGGAGGGTGCCGCCAAAGCGGTGCTGGCCAGGTTGGCTGGGATTGGTGAGGATGCCGCAGTGACAGGGGTTACGATTCCGCTTCCAGTAACTCCAGCCGTTGCCGCGCCGATAAGCGTGAAACCGCCAGTTGTGACTCAGCCTGTCGCCACTCCGAGTCGTCCTGCGGTCTCGCCGCCGACACCGGTGCCCAAACCCGTAACTCCGCCCGTGGTTCCCGTTATCGCCGTTCCGCCGCCTGTTGTCGTCGCGGTTCCGGAGGTGGCGCCGCCTGTTTCGGTGCCGTCTGAGCCCATCCCGGCTCCCATCCCGGTGTCGGCACCCTTGGTGGAATCAACACCGACACCGGTCCCCGAGCCGATACCTGAACCCGTGGTCGAGTCGACACCGGAACCCACAGTTGAGCCGACACCGGAACCCACAGTCGAGTCGACACCGGAACCGGTCGCAGTACCCATTGTCGTTGAACCCGGCGACCCGCCAGTGTCCGAGCCCAGCCCTGAACCCACACCGGAGTCGCTTCCGGTCGTGGAGCCTTGGACTTCGCCAGAACCGGAACCCGCGCCGGTGGAGGAGCAAAGACCGGTTACCGTTGAACCCGAACCAGTCGTGACACCGACGGTGATCGAGGCCAGCGCTCCGCCCGTGGTGACACCGGAACCGGAACCAATTCCAGTGATGGAGGTTTCTGCGCCGGAACCGCCGATAGTGATTCCTGAAGACCCGCCCCCGTCCGTGATTTCGGAACCAGTCAGGCCACCGGTGAGTGTGATTGAGCCGATCCCTGAACCCGATCCCATTCCGGCACCGGCACCCGTGGTGACGCCCGAACCCGTCATCGCTCCGGTCCCCGAGGCGCCAGCGCCGTTGCCCCTTGATACTACTTTGCCAGAGGTTCCAGTGACAGTCTCAGAGCCCGAACCGAGCACCGAACCGTCTTCGACGGAAGAAGTCACGAATCAGAACTAGCCCCTGGTCAGAATCGTACCCTTTACAGACGGGAACTTGTCTACACGTATTGGCAGGGCACAGTGGTGAGGTCCGGAACTTGAGTTTGACGCCGGATGGGCGGTTTGCAGTTTCAGGGAGTGTGGACGGAACCGTTCGAGTGTGGAATATAGAGAAGGGCGATTGCATACGTGTCTTCGAAGGTCACAAAGGCGCAGTTGAATGCGTGAAGGTGACGCCGGACTGTCGTCACGTTATTTCGGGGAGCCGGGATGGGACGGTTCGACTATGGATTACGGAGCGCGATGCGTGTGTGGTCTTTCCTGTGCCTACAACAGTAGCGACGCTAGATTTGATCTCAGTGGAGATGATTGTGGGTCTCGACTCAGGCGAAATGCTTTTTGCTGAGCTGAAGAATCTGCTTTCTGGCCCAGAAGTACCCGTCTCGGAAACATCCTTCGCGACTAACGGCGCATACGAACAATGCTTGCTCCGGGGACTGGAGAATTGCCGGCAAACCAAAGGCGACCACGAAGATACCCTTGGCCACTTGGTAGCCCTAAAAGTTCATCTGGAAATGACCGGAAGACCTGACAGGGGTGTCAGCGTCGCTAACAATGGCTTTAGTTGTTTCATTGTTCGATTAATTCCCGCAGCAGTTGATCGTCGGCTTTGCAACTGGGTAGAAAATGGGAATTAATGGCGAAATGGCCCTATATGTTTGCGGCTATCGTGACACTCGAGATCACTGGGTTTCTTGGGAAAATTTGTGAGTTGCAAGTTCGATAATGGTCGGCTTTGCGTCCATCATGATTGAACGGAATATGACTCGCTGGTCAGTTTTGAGGTCAGTCAATGCATTCAACCCCCAAAGTTTGGCGCGAAGGGCGATGACATAGTCCTGATTTGTGAACGTCCCCTTGACTTCACCAGGTTGGCGAATCTTGATCCTGCCCGGTCTCAATGCCACTACTTTACCAGTGATTACGCATGAAGTTGATACATCCGGGACTCGGGGGGTATTTGCAGGTCGCAATGGGCTGGTCGGTGGGGTGACGGTTACATGAGGGAGCATAGATTCGGGCTCCGCGATCTCGCGAACCAGGGTTGTGAGAGCACGACGACCGTTGGAGATATTGTAGTCTACGACAATATCATCATTCTTCTTCAGGTCAGCCAGGTTGGTGATATTTCCATATTCCGTCTCGGGAGTAGTGTAGTAAGCCACCTCAACGTCTTTGTCTTGCGCAAAATCATATTCCCGAACCGTCAAACTACATCTGGATACAGACACGACTTTGCCGAAGGAGAACAGATCTTCATCCTTATACGTACGATTATCCAGAGTAGGCCGAAGATGACCAGCAGCATCCAGACAGCAGCAGCAATCCGGAGACGGGACAGCGAGTAAGCACCGACATATAGCCACAGGCGCCAGGCTGACGAAATGACCAGAAACACGTTTTGTGCTAACCACAGGTAGACGAGTTTGCGCTCAAGGAGGAGTGTTTTGCGGTCTAAACCTGAGCGAAATGCTGCCACTGCAAAGCCTCCGGCCAGAAGGGCTGTGAAGATCAACACGTAGGCGCCCCGATGGGCATATTCGGCGTAGGTCAGGCCTTCTGGCAACGATGCACCACCCCAGAGATAGTAGATGTCCAGTCCGGTCTGAAGGGCAAATATCAGGTTGAATACAATCAGGGCTCGAAGAATAACGGCTTGAGTCAGCAGGGTGGCAAGACGAGGGATTTTCGTTGGCTCACAGTTCAAGGACTGATCTTTTGTGACACCGGTTACATGCTGCAATAGTGTTATGATGGCGGTTATGACTGACAACCAGAAGATGACGCGGGGTAGGGCCGGGAAGGCAATGGTGCATGTGGTCAGTTGTTTCCACAGGGTGTCAAGGGTCAGGCTAATGACTGGGTTGGCCAAAGCAAACAGACTGAGAAATGCAACGCCGCAGAGAACCGGAATCAACCACACTCCAAGGGTTGAAAGTTTCCGGTCAGATAGTGCGCAAGTCATGCTCGAGAAAATAGCCCGTCCTATGTGGCCGACAACCTGAAGTGGCCCATCCAGACAAAAATGGGTTATCCGCTGCAGCCAAATCCAGGCATCAGTGCTCCATTCCTCCCGTTGTACGAGCGCGATGGTGATTAGTCCTAGCAGAATAAGGATTTCCGACAACACGTTTGGTTCATAAACACATCGCAAGCAAAGGCCGAGGGTGAGAAGTGAAAATAGAAGAGCCATGCGTGAATGGGGTCGAGGGGAGGGGAGGATCATGAGGATGGTTAGCAAGAGCCCGCCATAGGCCCCTACGGTCCAGCCTAACGGATGATCGAAGAATAGCCAGTCGGCAAGTGCCGTCAGAATGAAACTGACTGCAATATGCCAGACAAGGATAGTGCCATTCTTATTTTCGGTTATTTCTGCAGGCCTATTCATAATATCTCCCGCCATATCTTAGAAAGGAACATCATCAAATAGGTTCAGCATCGGCGTCTCGGGTTGTTTGACCTCGCAGACAATGGTCACAAGTTGGCACTGGCCATTGATTATCTTGAAATCCATTACAACGGCGTCCTCCGGCTTGAGGTCGGCCAACTTTCCGATATTTCCCAATTCTGTTTCCGGTGTGGCGACGTACGTAACCTCAGTCTCAGCGTCGATTGAGAAGTCGTACTCCTTTACGACGATCTCAGTCTCGGATGCCGATACTATTTTGCCGAAGGAGAAGGTGTCCATCTCTGGCTCATTGCTCTCTTCGCCAACGGCAGGAGGATGCTCCTCGAACTCAGTGCATGGAATGGACTGCCATTCGGGAATGGCTTCCAATGCGTGGAGTTCGTCACGCTCACATAATGCCAGTGCCACTGCCTGTATTGTATTCACGATGGCAGGCGCCATATAGGGTACAAGGTGATCCAGGACCGGTTTGATGGTCCAGCCAAGATGTGCGTTTCTGTCTTTCAAGCAGCCCTTTATTTGAGAAAGGAAAGATGTTGCGTCGTTACCTGAGACCAATGCCACCAATGCCTTTAGAAACAGGATACGTGCGACGACATACTTTGCGGCAGATGCGCGGGCTTCCCATGCGAGATCCAACTCTTTTCTGGCGTCCTCCCAGTGGTCAGATAATAGATAGACACGCGCGATGTGCATATGTGTGCCTGCACACTCGAAATTGACGGACAGCAAGGTTCGATACAGTTCGATGGCTCTTTCATAATTTCCCTCCTGGAGATGATTCAAGGCGGTCTGACGCAGGGTTGAGTTTTCAAAATAGCCATCACAGTTGCTGTTTCCGGGTTTTCGCTCCTGCCATGGCTCATCTCCCTGCAAGGCCGGGTCATCCAAAATGGCCATCTCCTTAAAATGAGGTCTGTCGAGCAATCGATCCCAACACACATAATAGTTATCAATTCCATGATACTTAAGAATGAGGGCAGATCTATTAGACGCGCGGCCTGAGGGTGCCTGGCAAACGTTCGCGGCAATTGCTGCGGTGGTGATCTCGGGCAAATGGTGTTCCTTCAACAAGCCTTCCGTGTCGAGTTTCTCGAATAGGGACTCCGCCCCAAGGATGTGAAAGCGAACATAAAGCTCGTTTGCGGCAGCGCGGAAGGATCGGAAGCGTTCCATATCTCGATTTAATGGCTTGGGATGAGTGCCCGGCATGGCCGCCCGGTTCAAAGAGGCCAATTTCGCCTCGTCATACCCGAACTCGGAAGCCAGTTCCATGACCGCTGTACGGTATATCATCCAATCCAACTGGCGACCAAGTGAGGGATCGTTGTCGCGCAGTTTTCGAAGTATGTCCCCCCACCGCTCGCAAGCCTCACTGGCCCAGGGCGGGAGGATATCCAATCGGGCGGAAACATCATTGAGGTAGGCTTCCTGGATCTCTAAGGCGGTTAACTGCTTACCCCTAAGTGTTTTGTAACGCGTAACGATCGAAAGATCCCGATTAATGCTCCTCAGAACCCGGACGGGCGACAAAGCCAAGGGTCCCGGACCGACGTCGAGTCCTGCATCCAGGCAATAGGCAACCAAGGCGGTCGTGGCGTACTTGAGGTAGTTCGCCCGGTGACTGAGCAGGCTTTCCCCGCAAAAAACATGAAGACGATCTCCTGTGCAATATTGTTCAGGCTTAGTGAAGACCAGTGATTTGCACGAGTAGCCTTGCGCTGAGTAAGGTGCCCGTATTTTGCAGGCCCGGGCGGATAGAACAGTACTTACGCCGGGGTGGTCAGGATTGATCCCGCCGCTACCAGTATAGATGATACGAGTGACCAGATGCGGGTAGAAATGCTCAAGACGTGTCTGGTTGAAATGAGTTTTGCATTGATAATTCTCATGTGTTCCCCAGGTTGAGCCAGTTTCGGGATCCACATTCGAGCAGAGGAGCGTATGTTTGGCCGCAGCGGCAGATTCAGACATGAGTTGACGGCCACTTAACTCACAAAGTACCAGTTCGGAAGGACTCGTTGTTTCCGGTGTGGCATATTCATTCTGCTTTTCCAAATCAACATAGACCCTGCTGCCATTGGCCAGGTATATGCCCTCCTTCAAAGCGCGTATGAAGGGCTGGCTCTGCTTGACATGTTTCTGGATTTTGTCGGCCTTGCTCAGTTTCCACCCCCCGAGGATCCCGAACTCGGTTTCTGATCCCATCATCATTTGGGTGGCTCCGAAGTGGCTTCCGGTTGAGAGAGGCAGGATTCGTGCAAGTCCAACAGTTGTGTGAGTTTTGCCGGGGCAAGGCTTTTGACCCAGTTGACACGGGTTACAACAGCCTCCTCTTTACGCATTGTGGCGAAAGGACAATGCTTGGCATTTCGATTCAGCGGGCAATTGAACAACAGATCAACGCACCTCAGCTTTTGCTCCATGATCGCGCTTTGTACCGGGTCAATATTTGTCATGAACTGTTCCCCCCTTAACCCGAGTTTCGCACTTTGCGTCATAAGTTGTTTAAAATCAACGCATCAGTTTTTTGGGCACTACAAAGTTGCCTACTGATTGTGATTTTCAAAACATACAGTATTTGTTCCTGATACTGAACGG
>Ga0194063_10002257_pt1 | contig 12078 bp, 10 predicted proteins | sample SepL3720m_MetaG_FD_155459 | JGI IMG/M metagenome (GOLD analysis project Ga0194063, IMG submission 155459) | Anoxic zone freshwater microbial communities from boreal shield lake in IISD Experimental Lakes Area, Ontario, Canada - Sep2016-L373-20m | ecosystem: Environmental > Aquatic > Freshwater... | reverse complement strand
CTCGATGGCCTGCTCGTCCGACGAGACCGGATAGACCGAGACCACCGGTCCGAAGGTCTCCTCGCTGCACAGGATCATCTCGTCGGTGACGCCGGTCAGGACCGTGGGCTCGAAGAAGTACGGACCGATGTCCGGGCGCGGCTTGCCGCCGACGACGATCCTGGCGCCGTGGGAGACAGCGTCCTCGACATGGGCCAGCACGCGGTCGACCTGCCGCTTCGCGATGAGCGAGCCCATCGTCCCGGTCCAGCCGATGCCGTTGCCGAAGCTCATCGCCCGCACCTCGTCGGCGAAGGCCGCGACGAACGGCTCGAACACCGACTCGTGCACGTAGATGCGCTCCATCGAAATGCACAGCTGGCCGGAGTTGGCGAACGACGCTCGCGTGGCGATCTGCGCCGCGCGCTCGACGTCGGCATCGGCACGAACGATCATGGCGTTCTTGCCGCCGAGCTCGAGCGAGCAGCCGATGAGCCGCTCACCGCAGCGTGCAGCAACCTCGCGTCCGACCCGCGTGGAGCCGGTGAACATCACGTAGTCGACGCGGTCGATGACCATCGGACCGACAACGGGACCCTCGCCCGGCACGATCGCGATGACGTCCGCAGGCAGCCCGGCCTCGATCATCAGTCCGATCACCCAGGCGGCGGTCAGGGTCGTCTGGACGTCGGGCTTCAGCAGCACGGCGTTGCCGGCGACAAGCGCAGGCAGCGCGTCGCTGGCCGCGAGAGTCAGCGGGTAGTTCCACGGGGAGAGCACGCCGACGACACCCTTGGGGTGCTGAACCTGCAGCACGCCCACGGCCACCGGCAGCGCGCCACGATGGCGACGCGGGGTCAGCAGGCGCTTGGCATCTCGGGCGTAGTGCCGAGCAGTCAGCGCGACGTCGACAAGCTCTTCCATCGCGTCGCGCCGGGACTTGCCGGTCTCCCACTGGACGATGTCAAGGCCAGTCTCGCGGCGCTCGAGGACGAGGTCGTGGAACCGCAGCATCACGGCGCAACGCTGCTTGAGCGGCAGCGCCGACCACGACCCCTGCGCGGCTCGCAGGCTCGTCATCGAACCGTCGACGTCGGCCTCGTCGGCAAGCGGCAGGTCGTAGAGGCGCTCACCGGTGAGCGGTGCGATCACCTCGTGCGTCGGGGCGCCCGCGCGCACGGACAGCCCGGCGACCAGGCCTTCGATGACGACGGGGTCGAGGCTCATGCAGTGACCACCATCTCGACTCGCTGGAACTCCTTCATGTCGCTGTAGCCCGTTGTGGCCATGGCCTTGCGCAGCGCGCCGACGATGTTCATCGTGCCGTCAGCGGTCGTCGAAGGCCCGTGCAGGACCTGCTCGAAAGTGCCGACCGACTGGGTCAGATGCCGCTCGCCACGAGGCAGGTGCGGGTGCCAGGCCTCGGCGCCCCAGTGCGCACCGCACCCGGGCGCATCCGAGGCACGAGCGAGGACGGAGCCCACCATCGCCGCATCGGCGCCGCAGGCGAACGCCTTGACGATGTCGCCACTACGTCCCATCGATCCGTCGGCGATGACGTGCACGTAACGCCCGCCCGACTCGTCGAGGTAGTCCCGACGCGCAGCCGCGACATCCGCAACGGCACTGGCCATGGGCACGCGCACGCCCATGACGTCGGCAGTGGTGTGCGATGCGCCGCCGCCGAAGCCGACGAGTACTCCCGCGGCTCCCGTGCGCATGAGATGCAGGGCTGCCTGATGCGTCGCGCAGCCGCCGACGATGACCGGGGCGTCCAACTCGTGGATGAACCGCTTGAGGTTCAGCGGCTCACCTTCGGAGGACACATGCTCCGCGGAGACGGTGGTTCCCCGGATGACGACGATGTCGGCACCGGCGCCAGCTGCCAGGGGTGCCAGTTGAGCGGCCCCTTGGGGCGACGTGGCGACCGAAACCGTGTAGCCGTCAGCCTTCATCGCCGCAATGCGGTCCTGGACCAGCCCGATGTCGACAGCCTTCGCGCGGTAGAGCTCCTGCATACGCGGAATGGCGGCCTTCGGATCGCTCGCGGCGATCTCGGCGAGCAGGGACGTCGGGTCCTCGTAGCGGCCCCACAGTCCCTCGATGTTCAAGACCGCGAGGACGCCGAGACCGGACAGGGTGCGAGCGCTTTCCGGCGACACGACGGAGTCCATCGGCGCGGCAAGCAGGGGGGTGTCGAATCGGTAGGCATCGATGGTCCATGCGGTGGACACGGTTTCGGGGTCACGGGTGCGCCGTGTCGGCGCGATAGCGACCTCGTCGAGCGAGTAGCCCCGACGGGCGCGCTTCGCCCCGCCGATCTGGATATCGGTCACAGCGGATTACCGTCCTGTGTAGTTGGGCGCTTCGATGGTCATCTGGATGTCGTGCGGGTGGCTCTCACGCAGGCCGGCGGACGTGATGCGGACGAAGGAACCCTTGGTGTGCAGTTCCTCGATCGACGACGCCCCCGAGTAGCCCATCGCAGCCCGGAGACCGCCCACTAGTTGATGCGCCACGGCGGACAGCGGTCCCCGGTAGGCGACCATGCCCTCGATTCCCTCTGGAACGAGTTTGTCGTCGCTGAGAACGTCATCTTGGAAGTAGCGGTCCTTGCTGTACGAGCGAGCCTGGCCACGTGACTGCATGGCGCCCAGTGAGCCCATCCCCCGATAGCCCTTGAACTGCTTGCCGTTGACGAACACGACGTCACCAGGAGTCTCCTCGCACCCGGCCAGCACGCCGCCGAGCATCACGGTGTCGGCGCCCGCGACCAGGGCCTTGGCGATGTCGCCGGAGTACTGCACGCCACCGTCGCCGATCACCGGGATACCCGCAGGGTGAGCCGCCAGCGATGCGTTGTAGATCGCGGAGATCTGCGGGACTCCGACACCAGCCACCACCCGAGTGGTGCAGATCGAGCCGGGACCCACACCGACCTTGATTCCATCGGCACCCGCATCGATCAGCGCCTGCGCACCTGCCCGCGTGGCGACGTTGCCGCCGACGATGTCCACGCTACTCGTGCGCTTCAGCAGGGACACCATCTCGATGACGGCACGCGAGTGACCGTGTGCGGTGTCAACGATCAGGAAGTCCGCCCCAGCCTCGATCAGTGCGCGGGCCCGCTTCTCCGCGTCGTCGCCCACTCCGACGGCCGCGCCCACGACCAAGCGTCCGCTGTCGTCCTTGGTGGCATGCGGGTACTTGTCGCTCTTGACGAAGTCCTTGACGGTGAACAGGCCGCGCAGCCGGCCCTGCTCGTCGATCAAGGGCAGCTTCTCGACCTTGTGCTGGGCCAGTAGGGCCAGCGCCGCGTCCGAGTCGATGCCGACCCTCGCCGTGACCAGCGGCATTGGCGTCATGACCTCCCTCGCGGGTCGGCCCATGTTCTCCTCGAAGCGCATGTCGCGGTTCGTGACGATGCCCAGCAGCACGCCCGACGCATCGACGACGGGTACGCCCGAGATGCGATAGCGCCCGCACAGGCGATCAACGTCCGCAAGGGTGTCGTCCGGGGAGCAGGTCACGGGATTGTTGACCATGCCGGCCTCGGAGCGCTTGACGAGGTCGACCTGGATTGCCTGCTCCTCGATCGGCAGGTTGCGATGCAGTACGCCGACGCCGCCCTGCCGGGCCATGGCGATGGCCATGCGCGCCTCGGTGACCGTGTCCATGGCACTGGACACCAACGGCATCCGAACGCTGATGTTCCGGGTGACCTTCGAGGTGGTGTCCACCTCGCTCGGCACGACGTCGGACTCGGCCGGGACCAGCAGGACGTCGTCGAACGTCAGGCCGAGAAAGCCGAACTTCTCCGGCACTCCGTCGAACACCAGCGAGTCGGGGCGAGGCTCCATGAGGTCTCCGGGGGCAGCGGGGCGGTGAGGCCTAAGGCTACTCGCCAACCGCGCGGACGATCCGGGCCACCGTGTCCCCGAGGTCCGCCACCTGGCATACCTCGGCAGGCCGGTCTCCGAACCAGCCAGGCCCGCCCGCAAGAACCGTGGGAGTGGGCCGGAAGGTCGGCAGCTCGCGCAGGTACGCGAAGTCGCAGGACTCGGCCACCTGCGCCCACAGGAACACCGCCGCCGGGCCGATGCGGTGAACCGCCTGCTTGAGGGCAGGTCCTGGTAGGCCGGTGCCGAAGACGCGGGAGTACACGCCGTGCTCGGCGAGACCGGCCGCCACCGCCCACAGGGGCAGGGAGTGGGTTTCCCCCGGCGCACAGGCCAGCAGGACCGCCCGACAGTTGACCGGCTCGGCAAGACCGCGCAGCATCCGCGCCAGGCATTCCTGCACAACAGTGCTCAAGGCGTGCTCGACCTCGATGCCCCTACCCGTCATCTCCCATCGCTGGCCCACCGCGGCCAGCACTGGCACGAGGATCGTGTCCCACGTCTCCTGCACGCCGTTCGAGTCCAGCGATTCCATGATGATCGCGGTGCACCCCGACATGTCCAGGGTTTGCGCCGCCCGGGCGAGACCGCGCAGAACCGGGGAGCCCCCCGGCAGTGGGATCACGGTGCCACCGCCCGGGCGGCCCATCTGCGTCGGGCCGTCCGATCGGTGGGTCTCCGAGAGTCGGGTCACGGGCATGCGGGTGACGGGCAGCCGGGTCACGGGTGCCAACTGCTCGTAGTCGACCGTGAGATCGCGTGAGGCAAGCGCCGCTTGGGCCGGGGGAATGCCAGCAATGACCAATTGGCGCATGTGGTCCAGCCGAGCAAGGTCCGCGGCGGTGTACCGACGATGGGCGCCTGGGCGGTGGTCCGACGGACCGATCCCGTATCGACGATCCCAGGTGCGCAAGGTGGCGGGCGCCACGCCCATGCGGCGAGCGACCGCAGCCACCGACAGCCCCGGCTCCGGCCGCTCAGCGGCGCCTTCCTGCGGGGTCACCGGCACATTGTGTGTCCCATCTCACCGAACCGCGACTTGAGCGAATAGGTCCGCAACTAGGTATTGACCAACGTATGGCGCGATTTGTACGATGGAAGGTAAGGCTAGCCTAACATCCGAACAGTTCCCGCGAAAGGACCTCCGATGGCCGACGTCTCCCGTCTCCCCGGCCCGAATGCCGACTTCTGGGACTGGCAGATGCAGGGTGCCTGCCGTGGCGAGGATCCCCGACTGTTCTTCCATCCCGAGGGAGAACGCGGCGAGGTGCGGGACGCCCGACAGCAGGCCGCGAAGGCGATCTGCAACGGCTGCCCCGTGCTCGCCGAGTGCCGAGCGCATGCGCTGGCCGTCCGGGAGCCGTACGGGATCTGGGGCGGCCTGTCCGAGGACGAGCGGTCCTCGATCTACCGCCGCCAGCGCTTGGCCGCCGCCGTCTAGTTCCACTCCCCCACCTTGAGGTTGGCGTCCACGACGCCCCCCCTCGGTGGACGCCAACCTCAAGGTCGACGTGGAAATGATCGAGGGGCACCAGGGAATTTCGCCTGGTGCCCCTCGATCGTGTTCTGGCTAGTGCGAGTGCCCGTGGTGGCCGTGGCCGTGAGCCGCCTCGGGCTCGTTCTCCTTCTTCTCCACGACGAGCGCCTCAGTGGTGAGAAGCATCGCCGCGATGGAGGCCGCGTTCTGCAGGGCCGAGCGGGTGACCTTGACCGGGTCGATGACGCCGTCAGCCATCAGGTCGCCGTACACACCGGTGGCCGCGTTGTAGCCATGTCCGGCCGGCAACTCGGCGACCTTCGAGACCACGACGTAGCCCTGCTCGCCCGCGTTCTCGGCGATCCAGCGCAGCGGCTCGGACATCGACCGACGCACGATGCCGACGCCGGTGGCCTGGTCCCCCGTGAGGTCGAGGTCACCGTCGAGCACATGGGCGGCCTGGACGAGTGCGGTACCGCCGCCGGAGACGATGCCCTCCTCGATCGCGGCGCGCGTCGCGGAGACGGCGTCCTCAATCCGGTGCTTCTTCTCCTTGAGCTCGACCTCCGTGTGGCCGCCGACCTTGATCACGACGACGCCGCCAGCGATCTTGGCGAGGCGCTCCTGGAGCTTCTCGCGATCCCAGTCGGACTCGCTCTTCTCGATCTCGGCGCGGATCTGGCCGACGCGGGCCTCGACCTCGGCGGGATCTCCGCCACCGTCGACGACGGTGGTGTTGTCCTTGGTGACCACGATGCGACGAGCCGAGCCGAGCACCTCGGTGCCGACCTGATCGAGCTTGAGGCCGACCTCGGGCGCCACGACCTGCGCGCCGGTGAGGATCGCGAGGTCCTGCAGGATCGCCTTACGGCGATCGCCGAACGCGGGGGCCTTGACGGCGCACGAGGTGAACGTGCCGCGAATGCGGTTGACCACCAGAGTGGACAGAGCCTCCCCGTCGACGTCCTCAGCGACGATCAGCAGGGGCTTGCCCTCCTGGACGACCTTCTCGAGCAGCGGCAGCAGCTCCTGGACCGAGGAGATCTTGCCCTGCACGAGCAGGATGCGGCCATCCTCGAACACGGTCTCCATGCGATCGGGATCTGTGACGAAGTACGCGGAGATGTAGCCCTTGTCGAACTGCATGCCCTCGGTGAACTCGAGCTCGAGCGACGGCGTGTTCGACTCCTCAACGGAGATGACGCCGTCCTTGCCGACCTTGTCGAACGCATCGGCGATCAGTTCGCCGATCGCCCGGTCCTGGGACGAAATCGACGCCACGTTGGCGATCTCGTTCTTGTCCGCGACCTCGCGGGCGTTCGCGACGAGCGCCTCGGTGGCCGCCGTGACGGCCTTGTCGATGCCGCGCTTGAGGTCCATCGGCGACGCGCCTGCGGCGACCTGCTTCAGTCCCTCGCGCACCATCGCCTGGGCGAGCACGGTTGCGGTGGTGGTGCCGTCACCCGCGACGTCGTTCGTCTTGGTGGCGACTTCCTTGGCCAGTTGAGCGCCGAGGTTCTCATACGGATCGTCGAGCTCGATCTCCCGGGCGATGGTCACGCCGTCGTTCGTGATCGTGGGAGCGCCCCACTTCTTGTCAATGACGACGTTGCGGCCCTTCGGGCCGAGGGTCACCTTGACGGCATCGGCGAGCGCGTTGACGCCGCGCTCGAGCGAGCGGCGGGCGTCCTCGTCGAACTCCAGGATCTTGGACATATGTGAACTCTCTCCAGTGGTTCAGTGCTAGGGACTGACGTCAGTGGCCCGCCGCCCGTGCTCTAGGCACGGCACGACGGGCCACTGGCGAGCAGAAGGCTTTACTTCTCGACGATGGCGAGGACGTCGCGGGCGGAAAGGAGCAGGTACTCCTCGCCGTCGTACTTGACCTCGGTGCCGCCGTACTTGCTGTAGATCACGACGTCGCCGACCTTGATGTCGAGCGGGATGCGCTTCTCGCCATCCTCGTCGAATCGGCCGGGGCCAACAGCCAGGACCTTGCCCTCCTGGGGCTTCTCCTTGGCGGTGTCCGGGATGACGAGGCCGGACGCAGTGGTCTGCTCGGCTTCGAGGGTCTGGACCAGAATGCGGTCCTCGAGCGGCTTGATGGAGACCGACACTGTTGCATCCTCCGGGATGTCGATGGGCCGCCGGATTGACCAGACGGCCGGTTGGGTCAGTGGTACGAGGCTGGCAGTCCCCACCGGGGAGTGCCAGAGATGACAGTACGCATGCGTTAGCACTCCGTCAAGTTGAGTGCCAACCCTCGGGAGGTCGGCCGGCAGGTTCCGCTCCGCAGGCGGGAGTATGGGCACGTGGACGACCTGACCTGGCTGTGCTCGCCTGAGGCGGCCGTGGCGATCGCCCTCGCCGAGGCCGTCCTGGCCGAGCATCCGGCCGACCCGCTGGCCGCGGGCACCGAGCTGCGCCGCCGAGCACCGCACCTGAGTCCAGGCGAGGCCCGCGCAGCCCTCGAGCAGGCGGCCCTGCGCCACACAGCGGCACAGCGGCACGGCATCGACGCCTCGAGCCTGCTGCTCACCCGCGACGGCCTGGAGCAGGCCACGCGGCCCGTGGTGGCGGCCCATCGAGCTCAGGCGCTGCGGGCCGCGGGCGTCCGACGCGTCCTGGACCTGACCGGCGGTATCGGGCTCGACGCCCAGGCCTGCGTCGAGGCCGGGCTCATCGTCACTGCTCTCGAACGCGACCCGGGCATCACCGCCCTCCTGCGCCACAACGTCCCGGGAGCCGAGATCATCTGCGCCGACGCCACCGACCTGCTGGCCCTGCCGCCCCTGCTGGCTTCGCTCGAGCCCACCGACGCGGTGTTCGTCGACCCCGCCCGACGCGCCCACGGCGGTCCACGCGACCTTGCCTCCGGTCGTGCGAGGCCCGAGCGGGACCCTGAGCGCTGGTCACCACCCTGGTCCTTCGTCGCCGACCTGCCCCATCCGAGAGTGGTGGTCAAGGCGGCTCCGGGCTTCGACCCACCCCGCGGTTGGCATGCGCAGTGGACGAGCGTCGGCCGGGTGGTCGTCGAGTGCGCCGTCTTCTCGTGGCCGCTCTTCGCTACGTCCCGTCGTGCGGTGGTGCTCTCCGACCACGGGTCGGCGGCGCTCGATGCCGTCGATCGGGCCCTCCCCGTCGAGCCTGCAGTCGGGAGTTGGCTGCTCGAGCCGGATCCCGCGGTGCTCGCGGCGTCAGCGCAGTCCTCGCTGCTGCAGTACCAGCCGGACCTCGCCCAGCTGGACGCCGGCAGCACCTGGCTCACGTGCGATGCAGCGCCCGTATCAAGCCTGCAGCATCTGGTGCGCGCCTATCGCGTCATCGAGATCCTCGACGGCAGCACCAAGGACCAACGCAGGCGACTGCGAGAGCTCGGCATCGATCGTCTGGTCGTCAAGTGCCGGGATGTGCGGCGCGATCCCCAGCAGGTCCTGCGCGAGTTGCGATGCGCAGAAGGCGGCTCCAGGACCCTCGTGCTGACCACTCACGCAGCTGCCGGTCTCAGCGTCCTGGTCGAACCGGTCGCCCTTGACCCGTCCCCTAGCGATCGAGCGAAGCGGCAATCGCCCTGATCGTCGTGGCGTCCGTGCCGCAGCAGCCGCCGATCGCCGTGGCGCCGAGCGACTGCCACAGCCGGATCAACTCGCCGGGGAAAGCCGCAGCGACGTCGACAACCTCACCTCCGTGCCACTCGCCGTCGAGCGGATCCCAGGTACCGCCGGCATTGGGGTAGATGACGATGGGCAGGTCGGTGGCCGCGCGCATGCGCTGCACCAGTTCGCTGACCGCACTCGGATCGGTGCAGTTGATCCCCGTCGCGACGACCGACGGGATCGACTCCGCCACCGCCACCGCCTCCTCGATGGCCTGGCCCGCACACGTATGCGACCCATCCGCTGCGGAGAAGGTGAGCCATGCCGGCATCGGCACATCAGCCAGCACGTCTGACAGGGCCTCCGCCTCCCGCACGTCCGGAATGGTCTCGATGGCCAGCAGGTCCGGCTGCGTCTCGAGCAGGACGTCGAGTCGCTCGCGATGGAAGTCCGTCAACTGCTGGCGTGAGCGGCCGTAGTTGCCTCGGTACTCCGATCCGTCGTGCAGGATCGCGCCGTACGGGCCGACGCTTGCGGCGACGCGCACGGTGCGATCGGATGCCACCGCCGCTGACCTCGCGGCGGCCACGCTCGCGATCATCGCCGCATCGGCATCGCGCTCAGTGAGGCCGGCTTCAACGAATCCCTGCCGCGAGATCTGGTAACTCGCCGTGATGACGACGTCCGCACCGGCGTCGATGTAGTCGGCGTGCGCGCGCACCACGGCGCTGGGATCGGCTAGGAGGGCGCGCCCCGTCCACAGGTTCCCGGAGATGTCCTGGCCCAGCCTCGTCAGTTGCGTCGACAGTCCGCCGTCGACGAGCACCGCCTGCGTGCCGAAGAGATCAGCCCAAGTCGCGGTCACGGGGTCTTGCCGTTGGTGTCAGGGATGTACTGGGCAAGGCTGGCCGGCCTGAGTCCGGCCCTGTGCATCGCCTTCGCTGCCACCCGAAGGTCGCGGGCCAGATCGTTGGTGAAGTGCAGCAGCACGATGTCACCACGACGCAGCGTTCCACCGGGCACGGACAGCTTGCCCTTGTCGACCACGGCATCCCACATGACGATGCGCGCAATGCCGCACCGCTCAGCCGTCACCTGCGTGAACATGTTGTTTGGGCCGGCGCCGTAGGGCGGGCGCAGCATCCACGGCTGGACCCCGAAATCCTTGGTGATGTCGCGCTGCGCTCCGCAGACCTCGTGCTGCAGATGCGACGCCGAGTCGAGCAGGTTCGCATGCGTCATCGAGTGGTTCTGGATGCTGCCCCACTGCGTGATGGCCCTGAAGTAGGGGGCCCGGTCCTTGATCGTCCAGGTCGACAGGAATGCGGTGACGGGGAGGTTCCACTGCTGCACGAGGCGCAGCGCCTCGCGGTCCTTGAACACCCCGTCATCGATGGTGATGAAGACGACGTCGTCCGTCGTCTTCTGGCGGTAGGACACCGTGAGCGGATTGGGAACGCGCACCAGAGTGCGCCGGACCCCGAAGAACGCCTCCTGCGCTGGCGCTGCTGCCGCAGCGGGTGCCTGCTCGGCGGCGCTCGGTGACGGAGTCGGCTCGGACGCTGTGGCCGACGACCCACCCACCGCGGTCAGCAGCGAGGCGACCAGCACGAACGCCACGGGCATCCCCACGGCGACCGCCAGGCCACGCGCACCGAGCCGGGCCATCCGGGCTCCTGTCGTCGGAAGTTCAGGGATCTGGGACGGGATTCAACCTGTGTGAAATATGTGACGCAAGTGACGAGTTTAGCGTCACCAGGACGCCCGGGTAACCGCCAGATTCGAGGTGGTCAGGAAGTCCAGCGGGGACGGGAGCGCTCCCGATCGTGCCAGCCGAGACCCGAGAGCCGCGACCATCGCTCCGTTATCCGTACACAACCCGGGGGTCGGGACCCGCAGTCTGATGCCCGCCGCGGAGCAGCGCTCCTCGGCCAGCGCCCTCAGGCGGGTGTTCGCTGCAACACCACCGCCGAGCACAACGTGATCCACGCCACGATCCCGGCATGCGGATACCAGCTTCATCGTCAGCACGTCCACGACGGCCTCCTGGAAGCTCGCCGCCACGTCCGCCACCGGCACGTCCTCCCCGGCCAGCTGCCGCACCTTCACCCATCGGGCCACGGCCGTCTTGAGCCCGGAGAACGAGAAGTCATAGGGATAGCGCTCACGCTCGGCGGCCCCGGTCAGCCCCCGTGGGAAGTCGATCGCTCGGGGATCTCCCTCGACGGCCAGGCGATCGATCGACGGGCCACCGGGGAACGGCAGGCCCAGCAACCGCGCCACCTTGTCGAACGCCTCTCCGGCGGCATCGTCGAGCGTCTGGCCCATCGGCTCGATCGACGCGGCACCGTCGGAGACCATGAGCAGCGACGAATGCCCTCCCGAGACCAGCAGGCCGATCGTGGGGTCAGGCAACTCGCCATGCTGCAACTCATCGACCACCACATGACTGGCGAGGTGGTTCACGCCGTAGATCGGGATCCCGAGGCCGACCGCCAGCGCCTTCGCGGTGGCTGTTCCGACGATCAGCGCGCCGACGAGCCCTGGGCCGGCAGTGACCGCGATCGCGTCGATGTCGCGCAGTGACATGCCCGCCGAAGCGCACGCCCGAATGATGGCCGGCTCGATCGCCTCCAGGTGCGCGCGACTGGCCACCTCCGGCACCACTCCACCGAACCGGGCGTGCTCCTCGACGCTCGAGGCGATCTCGTTCGCGAGCAGATCGGTCCCGCGCACGATGCCGATACCGGTCTCGTCGCACGAAGTCTCGATGCCGAGGACGACGGGATCGCTGCCGGACGTCACGATCCCGCCCTGAGGTCGGCCCGCATGATCAGGGCATCATCCCCGTTGGGGTAGTAACGCCGCCGGGTGCTGAGCACCGAGAAGCCGTGCACTTCATAGAGCGCGATCGCCGATGCATTCGATGACCGGACCTCGAGCATCATGTGCGTGCAGGCCGCCTGACTTGCCACGGTCAGCAACTCGACAAGAAGCCGCCTTCCCACACCACGGCCCTGAGAGTCCGCGTGCACCGAGATGGTCTGCACGTCGCTGTCAGGCGGCAGCACGAAGGCACCGGCATACCCGACCACCTGGTCCTCGAGCAGGGCGACCAGGTAGTGAC
>Ga0194063_10002255_pt1 | contig 12091 bp, 11 predicted proteins | sample SepL3720m_MetaG_FD_155459 | JGI IMG/M metagenome (GOLD analysis project Ga0194063, IMG submission 155459) | Anoxic zone freshwater microbial communities from boreal shield lake in IISD Experimental Lakes Area, Ontario, Canada - Sep2016-L373-20m | ecosystem: Environmental > Aquatic > Freshwater... | reverse complement strand
ACATTACAAAGAGCTTCTCCTTTTTCATATCAGCTTCTTTAATACGCTCCTCGGCATAACGGAAAGAAAATTCGTCGAATGTTCCCCACGTTCCCTGAGTTGCTTCAGGGTACTTTCTTATCAGATCACTCTGTTCAACCACTTCGTCAAATCCCAGATCTTTAAGGAACCTTGAAAGATTGCGCCAGGAACCGTTCCCCGAAGTTATGAACAGGGTTCGATAGCCGTTAAGCTTGTACGGACGAACAATATTACTTTCAAAAGGGGTGCGCTGAGCCTTTGATTGACTGATATTGGAGACAGGGCTCGCAACCAGAAGCCTTGCAAGCGATTCCATCGTACCGTTTCCATCGGGCAGGAAGCGGGTGAATGTATAGTCACTCTGCCAGAAAGGCCGCCAGGCGCCCAATAAATCGCTTTTCGGAGGTGAATCAAAACTCAATAGATGGGTGCTTAAGCTCTCCATGACTGCGAAAACCACGTGAGGCGGGTGCAGTTCCAGAAATCTGTTTTTTGGCGTGCGGTCGGCAAACTGTTTTAAACTTATTTCGCTTTTCGGTACAGGATGTCCGTAAAACTGTGAGAATAGTTTCTGACCTTCAGCGTCGTCAGCCTTTGGATAATGCTGGTCTTTCCGGTGGTCGGAGAAAGCCCACTCCAGCGCCATCACGCCATTTGGTGTCAACATATTGAGGAGTTTCAGGCTTGAAACCTGTGCATCCCTCCTCTCCAAAGGGTATCTACCCAGCGAACCATGGACGCAGACGGCATAGCTAGCCAGAAAGAGCACAAGTAATAGCAAATTTGAAGAAAGCGGCCAGGCGTGCCATTTGATAGATTCAAGCCTGAGAGAATAGCGCTTTAGCGCCCATTTTATCACTACCACGGCACTGATAATACAAGCCGAACTTATGACAATCGGGTAGCCTTCCCAGATATTGGTGAGTACCGCTTTTGTATCCTCTTCAACCAAACCGAATATAAAAATGTCGAAATAACTTCCGAAAGTTGCATAGTAGTAGTGATTACAGATCGATGCAGTAAGTGCCGCTACTCCCAGAGCAGTGAATACGATGTGGAGTCTCTTGATATAGTACTGGGCAACTGTGGGCCAAACTAACAGGATCAGTCCGGTAAGAGTGAAAGGAGCGAGTGCAATTGTCGCCGTACGAATATCGTATCGAAAACCGTGATTGAACATGCGGAGCAATTCACCGGTTCTTCCGGGGAGTGCAGAAAAATCACCGAAAGAAAAAAGCATTACGATTCTTGCAACGCCAAAAATTATAACGACGAGCGCTACCCCAAGAAGTATGTTACAGACAAGAATGCGAAAAAGCCGGTCTCTCAAGGTATTCGCTCGATGAGTTCTTCATTATTTCCGAAAACGGTAATGATGGTTACTGAACGTGACATGTATTTTCTTCCAAGTCCTTTACGATGCCGTCTTGACACCAGTGAGCGCCGGTTTTACGGGCATCAGACAGAATACGATCGTTTTCAGCCAGTGATGACCTGTCATTTTCCCGGTGCCAGAGATGGAATACTATCGCCGCACAGGGAGGAACAATGCGTTTCAGGCCGCGATTGAAGAGCCGCAGCACCAACTCGGAATCTTCCCGTCCCCACCCGTTAAAGGATTCGTTGTAACCGTTGACGGCCATCAAATCAGTTCTGAACATCGCCAAGTTACATCCACGTATACCGCTTAAAGCAGAGGATAGCCAAAATAGACGAGGCAAATGGATCAGGTGGTGTACGCCTTTCAGTTGCCCGGATAGCCACAGCCTGAAAAGGCCCGATAAAACAGTAGTGTTATAAGTTTGTGATGCGTTTTGGCCGATAAGAATCCGCTTCCCTGTTACAAAATGGCCGTTTCGGCGTAATTTGTTATGATCCTCGACAAATCGTTGATCAGGCACGCAATCGCCATCGCTGAAGATCAGATAATCTGAATTGGTACTCATTACAGCTTTGTTCCGAATTGCAGCCAGACGAAAACCTCTATCTTCGTGCCAGACATGTTGCATCTTCGTTCGAGACCGCAAAGGGTGTTCCAGAATCACCCGTGCCGTTTCCTCGGTGGAGCCGTCATCAGCTATGATGACCTCGTCCGGCATGACGCTCTGTTGGAGGTAACCGTCCAAAACCCGCTTCAGGTAATCGGGGTTGTTGTAAGTAGATATGATGACAGCAGTGGAAATCATTTTGTTCCAGTATCCTCATAAAGCTCGGTCAGTTTGATGATGCGGTAGAAAACTCCGACCGCTCCGGACACGGCGATAAGAAAGCCATCGCGACCATCCAGGATTCCGCGCTTGAGGAAATATATTTTGAAAAATGTGGCCGCCGCACGCACGAGAGCCGTAACAGCGCCCCCTCTTTTCCCCAACTGTTTCATCTGTGCAGCTCCCGGCACTGAATAGCGGAGAGCCTTGTCGAGAAAATCCTCAGCGCCTTGGAAAGAGCGGTGCTCGATCACACCTCGCAGATAACTGACCCTGCCATTAACTTCGACCGATTCATGTACTATACGATCGTTGAAGCGACCGGAATCTTTTCTGAAAACTCGGATAATTGCATCCGGCCACCAGCCTGAATGGCGAATCCAGTGATTGCGGTAATAGTTTTTTCGCTTGATCTCGAATCCATTGTAGTTGCACGGCTGTCTAAGCGTTTCAACTACCTCCCGGGCTAATTCGGGACTTACAACTTCATCAGCATCAAGGGAAATGATCCAGGTATTGGCAGCCTGGGACAGAGCAAAATTTTTCTGCGGACCGTAGCCCGGCCACGCATTATAGAAAAAGCGGACATTCGGAAATGACCTACAGATCTCCTCTGTTCTGTCCACGCTACCTGAGTCGACCACAACAACTTCGTCCGTCCAAGCGAGGCTTTCCAGACAGGAAGCGATGCAGGCTTCTTCGTTAAGAGTTATAACAATCGCGCTGATGAAGGTGTTAGGCATGTATTGTGGTTCTTTCCTGATCACCAGTTTTTAGCGTCGGTTTGACTGATCAGTGGGAGAATCTGTATACTTTATGCGAAAACCAAACTGAAGGAACCGGGTATCTCCACCGAGAATGTAAATCTGTAACCACTCTTTCAGGTTCTTTGAGCTATACCTACAAATCCCGCAAAACTCCTCAATTATGAATTCGTGCTCAATAAACGTTCTTTTAAGGCTTTTTTCTGTGAAGAACCTCAAATGCGTTCTATCGAGTATCCCTGAGTCTTTATACTCCCAATCTTTCTCAATCAGGAGTTCAGTCAAATTAGGAAAGAATCTGACATTCGGTATCGACCCAATAATAAACGAACCTTTCTTCATCTTATGCTTAATAGTTTGAAAGAATGCGCCATAATCCAGCATGTGCTCTATAACATCATTACAAATTACCAAATCAAAATAACTATCAGGAAGTTGATCATAAACTTCTTCGTAAGTTCCTGTAAGAACTTTGAACAGCCTACTGGATGCAATCTTGGCTGCGGCTTGAAATGGCTCAACACCCCAGTATTCGCATTTCTGGTTTATATGAGTATGGAAATTACCTTCACCGCACCCTATTTCCAAAACTTTAGAGTATAAACTAGGTATAAATTTCACTACTTCCGGTCTGATGCCTTCGTAGTACAGAGAGGGAGTATCCATTTTATAAAACCCCCTTGAAAATGCTGAAAAGTTTTTTGTACTGTTTGAAAAATGGTTTAAATATTTTGTAGAAAGGGTACCAAAACCTGAAGTATGAAAAATCACTATTTGAATTGATCAGTTTGACTGCTTCAGTACGACTGATTCTGTTTTTCTTATAAAGTTTCCAGATTCCGTAAAGGCAGTCGAATTGGAGGTATGCCTTCATGAATTTGGATAGACGCACATACTCCTTGTTTGAATAGTCAACTTGGAGAAAAAAAACGTCGTTGAGTGCCGAAAGATTTTCCGCATTTACTCGAGTCTGTTGTTGCCCATGCTGTCTGAACGAACATAACGGTTCATTTATGTACGCAAAGCAACCCTGCTCCAAAAGGTGAAACCACATTTCAAGGTCAACGATCTGCTTATAGTGGGTATTGAAACCGCGACCAGCCTGGCTTTTCCGAAACATAACCACCGACGGTTCACCTATCAAATTGCCCTGGCTTGCAAGACATCGATTAATTACATCGGTGCCTTCCATGATGCCGGTATCGAAATGCGACTCAATCTTTTTTACCTTTGAAGACTCATCAATCAGATTCCTGGCCGAACATACAAGTGATAAGGAATTGTCATTGTCCAACAGGAAAACCATGCGATCAACCGCATCCGGAGAAGCCAGCAGGTCGTCTCCAAACACAAATTTAATGTATTCTCCTCTCGCCTCCGTAATACATGCGTTCCAGTTTTCCACCATCCCAAGGTTGACCTTGTTGACTATGAATCGTATGCGAGGATCTTGCCTGGCGTAAGACTCAACGACGTGTGCAGTCTGGTCTTTCGAACAGTCATCAATAATGAGAAGTTCAAAGTCTGAAAAATTCTGGGCAAGAACGGATTCAATCGTCTCAGCAATATAATTTCCATAGTTGTAAGTAGGAACACAGACACTGACTTTATATGTACTCACGTGACAACTCCGCACAATCGGTTACATTCAAACTATCGTGCATTACGAGCAGTGCGCATAATGACGTCAGTGTCTCGAAGGACTCGAAATCTTTGTTCTTTCCGGCGATTTTCAGAAATAGATCGCCACTGTTTCGCTGCTCCCCAAAACCCCTCGTAATAATAGAATTTAAGCAGGAGAAAGCTAAAAATCAGACGTAAAAGGGTATTCAGGATGTTCCAGAAAACTATTAACGGATCACTCACATTTGTCCAGTGAAAGATGAACCTGTTGCGGTAATATATCACCTTGTTAGTGCTGCGCTTGACCTTGCCCAGCGTGGCGTTTGAGTAATGCCACACGGTAGCGGATGGGTCATAGATGCTTTTCCAGCCACGCTTCCAGGCGCGGTAGGAAATATCAACATCTTCAAATAGATAGGGTGAGTAAATCTCGCTATAACCGCCTAATGCCTTGAATTTATGGGCATTGTATGCCGCGCAAGCGCCAACTGCGTACAGGTTCTCTCGTTTAGGCACTTCACTTTCGGCTGAAGCAAAGCTGCCTTTTATGAATCCCCCGCTACACCGCCCGAAAACAGCCCCCTGGTTTTTCCCCTCCCGTTCCACTATTACCCGGGGGGTTACTGCGAAAAGTTCCGGATCGGCAAAGTTTGCTGCTAGCGCAGTAAGTACATGTGCCTCCACTTTTACATCCGTGTTGATGCAGAGCAATATCGGAAATCTGGCGGCGGCCATGCCAATGTTACAGGTTTTTGAGAAGCCGGAATTGATTGAATTTACAAGTAGTTTGACCGCAGGAAACATGTCCCGGATGAGAGTGCAGCTTCCGTCTAGGCTGCAATCGTCAACTATAATGATCTCAGCTGTCCCTTTCCACTCTTCGACGGCCTCTAAAACAGATGGCAGGTTTTCGCGAAGAAGATGCTCGCCGTTGTAATTGGGTATTACAATGCTGATTCCGGTGGATAGATCTAAAGCAGAATCCATCAGTTATCTCTCGTTTCCAAACTGCTGGGCACATAGTCTGCTGTAGAGCCCATCACTCTCCAGTAAAGACCTGTGAGAGCCGCTTTCAACAACCCTTCCTTTTTCCAGTACAACAATCTTGTCGGCATTTAGCACTGTGGAAAGTCTATGAGCAATCACAAAAGTTGTCCGATCCACCATCAGGTTGTCCAGCGCTTTTTGCACCATCTGTTCACTCTCGGTATCCAAGGCGCTGGTGGCTTCGTCAAGGATCAGGATTGGCGCGTTTTTCAAGAGTGCCCGCGCAATACAGAGCCTCTGCCGCTGACCCCCAGAAAGCCTGACGCCGCGATCGCCAATGCTCGTCTGATAACCGTGCGGCATATCCATAATGAAATCATGGGCATAAGCTGCCTGGGCAACTTTTTTGACCTCTTCGTCGGTTGCTCCGGGTTTCCCGTAGCGGATGTTATTGGCAACGGTATCGTGAAAAAGTATTGTCTCCTGGTCAACCAAGGCGATGTGACCCATAAGGCTCTCTTTGGATATGTCGCGAACATCGCGGGTTCCGATTAGCACCTGCCCCTCAGTGGTATCAAAAAAGCGGGCTATCAGGGAAACGAGAGTACTCTTGCCCCCTCCTGACGGCCCAACCAGAGCAACCATTTGCCCCTTTTCGGCTAACAGGCAGACGTCTTCAAGGATATAGTCATCCTGATATTTAAAATTGACATGTTTGAATTCAACCCGACTGTCATCCTCGGTGAGCCTGTAGCCGTCAGGAGAGTCAATAATTTCGGGAGCAGCGTCAATAATCTCGAAAACTCTCTCTGAAGCGCCGATACATCGTTGAGCTTCGTTATATGCAGCAATCAATTTTTTGAGGGGCGAATACACCAGTGCCATGGCCGTAATAAAGGAAAAAAACTCCGGGGCCGACAATTTATTGGCCATCACCTTGCTCCCGCCAAAAAATACCACGGCGGCAATACCGAGTGACGTGATGATTTCCATGATGGGAGATGACAGGGAAATATATTTGATCAACTTTCTTATGAAGGCATAGTACATCCGGTTTGCCTGCGAGAATTTGTCGATCAATATTTTTTCCAGGGAGAATGCCTTGACGATTTTGATGCCGCTCAGGGATTCCTGGAGGATATTGGCAAAATCACCGGCCTCTTCTTGGCCTTTGCGGGCATTTAATTTGATTTTATTCCCCAACAGTTTGGCGGGATAAATTGTAAACGGGATAACCAGTATCGCAATAATGGCAAGCTGCCAATCACGGTAAAAGATTACCCCAAGCAATGAAACAAGACCAATGGCATCCCTAAAGACCCCCGTGATTATTGAACCGACACCGTCCTGCATAATGGCAACATCATTCACAATGCGGGACATGAGGGATCCGGTCTGGTTTCTATGGAAAAATTTTAAATCGAGAAAAATATTCTTTCTGAAAATTTCGTTACGCACATCCTGTACGGCCAGTTGTGCCGCCGTTTTCATGAAGTAGTCGTTCAGATAACGGCAAATGCCTCGAAAGACAAAGATAAGTATTATTGCAAACGGGAGGAGCGAAAAAATGAATACATCTTTTGATACGAAAATCTTCTTCAGTAACGGTTCAACCATATACGCAAAGGCAGCATCGAGCCCACCGTAGGCCGATGAAGCCAATGCGGCGAGCAGAATGCGCCACCAGTAGGGTTTCATATACAGTATGAGTCTTTTGAATACGGACATTACAATTATTTCCCTTTTATGCTCTCTGAATATAATTTAACGGCAGCATCCATCACATCTTCCACTGAAACCGCCGTCATACAGCGGTGATCAGTGGGACACTCCCGTAATTTGCACGGTGCGCAATCTATGCTCTTACGCACTACGACCGCTTTGTCGGAATAGGGTGATGTTCCGGTGTGATCAGTCGAACCGAAAATAGCCACTATGGGCACATCAAAAGCAGCAGCGATGTGCATCGGGCCAGAGTCGTTTGTGATAAAAAAATTGCAGCGCCTGATCAGCGCCATTAATTCCCTGATCGTGGTTTTTCCGGCCAGATTGAGGCACGTGTCCTCATCAAGTCGATCTTCAATATCTGCGGCCATGTCGGTTTCACCAGGGCCGCCAAAGATAATGATTTTGGCCGACCATTCGGCGGCAAGCTGCCCGGCTACTCCGGCAAATCTCTCCGGGTACCAGCGCTTGGCAGAGCCATAGCTGGCGCCAGGGTTGATACCGAGCACGAAATCATCTGTTCTTATGCCGTATTCGGTCAGTAGATCAGCTGCCCTGTCCTCCTCTTCGGAAGTGATGAAGAGGTGGAGCGGTGTACGACCTCCGGTGATGCCGAAATGCTGCATGAGGTTCAAGTAGTATTCAACCTCGTGGCAGGTGGCTGAAACTTTTGTCGCATTGTATCGTCCACTCAGCAACAGGGTGCGTCCATCGCTGCATTTTCCTATTCTGGCGGGAATGCCTGCCAGCCAGGGCACCAGTGCGGAATCAAAAGAATTCGGGAGGATGACGGCAAGGTCAAACGCATGTTTTCGGAGTTCGTTAGCCAGTCGCAACCTTCCGGCAACACCGTGATGTTTCCCCTGTCGGTCAAAGGTAATAATGTTATCAATGCCGGGATGATGCAGAAAAAGCTGAGATACCGGCATATTAGCAAAAATTGTGATTTCAGCGTGCGGAAAGTACTCTCGAATCACACTGATAGCCGGCGTGGTCATCACGGCATCGCCGATCCAGTTGACCGATCGGATGAGAATTTTCCGGAAGGAGTCTTTCCGGAATTCTTTCACGATGCCTCGCATTTTGTCTGGAGAACCGTGCCGGTTTGTTCCGGAAGCAAAACAGGAATCCCATCAACAATCGGATAGGCCCTTCTGCAGGACTTGCAGTGCAGAGATGAGCCGTCTTCGGCCTGAATCAAATCCCCTTCACAGATAGGGCACGCGAGTAATTGTAAGAATTCAAGTGGCAGCATAGATATCCATGACAATAAATGATTGGTCAATATGTCATAATTGACGTTGCTTTTGAAGCAAATTACACCTCCGGTTGCTGATATTTCTACAGTTTCATGTTGACGATGATTTGATATGAGTGATATTTACAACCGGCAGACAAAATCTATTTAAATCCTTTTATTTAACAGGGATGAACAGGATAAAAGGGATAACATCAACATCATGACTATAACCCTCCTCACTTCTCCGCCAGACATTCGAAATTCCCAATTACTACAATCTGGTTACGTTCAGCTTGACGTACAAGGGTGTCAGGCTGTTGCCCTTGACTGGGCCGCTTCGGCAGTTGCCGAAATTCTCAATACCCGCCCCCTTCATGAGTGGGCGGCCCGGCAACCTCTGAGAGAGGAGATGCGAGGCAGAGGGGTAATTTACTCTGCTGATCTACCAACAACTCCGGCAACCCCGGTCGTTGTCCGGAGAAATCGTCACGGAGGACTTCTGCGGGGAGTGACCGGAGAGTATTTCCTCACTCCTACACGCGCCCCGCTTGAGGTGGCAACATCGTTGCGTCTGGCCGCTGGCGGGATTCCAACGCCGGAAGTGGTCTCCTACGCGATCTATCCTGCTGCCGGGATATTTGCCCGGAGCGATGTTATGACGCGGCGGCTGCCTGATGGAGATGATTTTCCTGCCGCGTGGAAGAATGCACATAGAGCAGAGCGAAATTCGATGTTAGCGGCTGTGGCCCGTTTGCTTAAAGCCCTTGCATGTGCCGGAGCGTGGCACGCCGACCTGAATCTCAAGAACATTTACATTGCGGGGACGGGAACAGAGCAAACCGCTTACCTTCTTGACGTCGACCGGGTAACATTCCCCGAAGGGAGAGATATTGCCGGCCGGAACTTCAAACGGCTGGCACGATCAGCCCGGAAGTGGCGCGAACGTTGGGGGCTTGATTTTGACGAGGATTCGCTGTCGCAGTTGTCAGCCCTGGCAGAGGTGAACAAATCATGAGAGTCGCAACGGATAGGGTTTGCATAGTTATGATGAGCGCGGTCGGCGATACGGTGCATGTCCTGCCGGTGCTGCACGCCCTCAAACGGGCTAACCCTGCCATGCAGGTCACCTGGATACTGCAGCCGGGGCCGGCCATGCTGGTGCGAGGACACGCACTCGTTGACGAGATCATGCTCTTTGAGAAAAACAAAGGGGTGAAGGGCTTTCTGGAACTGAGAAGACAACTGCGGGAGAGGGAATTCGATCTGGTTCTTGACCTGCAGGTATATTTCAAGGCCAATATTATCACTTCTTTTATTAATTCAGGGGTTAAGCTCGGCTTTGATTTTGCGAGGGCCCGTGATCTTAACTGGCTATTTACCACTCACCGTATCCCCCCCCATGCAATGCAGCATGTACAGGATCAGTATCTGGAGTTCTGCGAATGGCTGGGGGCACCGCCCGCTCCGGTTCTCTGGGGGCTTGGGCCCTGGAGTGATAAGGAGAAGGACTGGCAGAAGAGCTTTTACGCACGTCTCGACCGTCCAGCTGTGCCGATAGTTGTGGCAACCAGCAAGCCGCAGAAAAACTGGATTCCTGAACGGTGGGCGGATGTTTGTGATGCTCTTTACTCTGATTTTGGATTGCAACCGATTTTGGTAGGGGGTCACTCGCCGGTCGAAGTTGAGTGCGAGAAGATCATCATGGGGCGTGTTAAACAGCCCCCCATCAGTGCCTTGGGAAATGGTGGATTACGTGGTCTGGTCGGGATTCTGGAGGGGGCGGATCTTGTCATTTCGCTCGATACCGGGCCGTTGCATATCACGGTGGCGCTTGATCGCCCGGTGGTTTCTCTGATGGGATACTCCAATCCGAAGCGGGTCGGGCCGTACCGAAAGTTCGGTGAACTTATGATTGATGCCTACGGTGAGCCGGGTGAGGACTATCCGGTCTCGATGGAGAATCGTCCTGATCGTATGCGGCGCATCACTGTGCGGGATGTCCTTGAAAAGGTCCAAAGATGGAGGTCAGGCGGATACCTTACCACCCCCAGCCCCTCCTGAAACAGGAGGGGAACTATTACAAACTCCCCTCCTTACAAAGGAGGGGTTGGGGGGTGGTTGGGTTTGTTTAGGCAGAGCCATCAGCAACCCCTCCAAAAGTTCTGGATTCTCAATCTTCAACTCCAGTCTAGCAAACAGTGTTCGTGTCGCTAACTCCTGCGATAGCCCCTTCAGTTTAACCCCGTCTTTTTCCGTCGTGATCAGAAAGTCCGCTCCGCTTCTCTTTTTGGCATCAGCTATTTCATCACATCGCTCCTTGTTGTAAACGACATGATCCGGGAAACGGAGACAGCTCACCAGATTCAGCTCCTTGGCGCGCAGCCCTTCAAAAAAAGAGTCGGGATCGGCAATACCGGCAAAGGCCAGTACTTTTTTGTCTTTACAGTGGGAAAAGGGAACGGGCGAGCGGTTGCCGAGAGGAAGCAGGTCGACGATAGTGTGGCGGGATACGCAAGCAGGTATTCCCCGTGTGTCTGTGGTAATCGTTACTCCCTCGGAAGCACGTGTCATAATAATCAAGTCGGCCCGACCGGTCGCGGTTGAAGGCTCACGCAACATTCCGGCCGGCAGCGTCCAGCAGTTACCGAACGGACGGGAGAAGTCAAGCAACAGAATGTTCAAGTCACGATGCAGGCGCAGGTGCTGGTATCCGTCATCGAGAAGGAAAACGTCTGGCGAAAGTTGCGTTAAGGCCAATTGACCTGCGGCACAACGATCCGTACCGATCACGACCATAAGCCCCGGCACCGTTGATGCCAGCAGATACGGTTCGTCTCCGCACTCCCCGGCGCTCATCATAATCGTAGCACCGTCACTTACAACCGAGGTCTGTCCCTCAAGAGATCCGCCATATCCTCGGGATAGCACCGCTACCCGGTAACCCGCTGCCAGAAGAAATCTGGCAATGTAGGCGGTTACCGGAGTTTTACCTGTTCCTCCAACAGTAATGTTGCCGATTGAAACCACCGGGCGGGGAAGGCGGTGGGTTTTCAGTACACCGAAATCGTAGAGGGCTGCACGCTGCCCCAGTACAAGCGAGTACATCAGAGAAAAGGGCGCCAGAAGCAGCGTCAGCAGGCGATCGGCCAATCCGCAGCGTGTGCCGCTCGCCAGTTCGCGCCAGTATGTGTGGTAGGATGGGTTCATAGATACCCGCCAATAACTTGCATATGACGCTCAGTAGCCCCGCCGTTATCCCGCATCAACTTTAGGCCGTTCTGACCCATGATTCTTCGGAGATCTGCGCTTGTAATCAAAGATAGAAAGGTAGCTGTCAACTCTTCCGGAGTCTGGATCTGAATACCGGCGCCGTACTTCAGAACCAGTGCCTCGATTTCCCGGAAATTGGCCATATGAGGGCCAAAAACGCTTGGTACCCCAACTGACGCCGGTTCCAGGAGGTTATGTCCACCGTGTGGCGCCAGACTGCCTCCGACAAAGGCAATATCCGAGCGTGCGTACAT